>Ga0256841_1001403_pt1 | contig 21051 bp, 21 predicted proteins | sample 356308metaG_FD_185971 | JGI IMG/M metagenome (GOLD analysis project Ga0256841, IMG submission 185971) | Hydrothermal vent microbial communities from Mid Atlantic Ridge, Atlantic Ocean - 356-308 | ecosystem: Environmental > Aquatic > Marine > Hydrothermal vents | place: Atlantic Ocean: Mid... | reverse complement strand
CCCGAGGACATCGAAAAATCCTGGGAGATCGCCAAAGAGGCACGCGGCGACGCAAGCGAACTCATTGTAGAGGAGTTCGTGCCTTTCGACTACGAGATCACCCTGCTGACCGTACGCAATGAAACGGGGACTGTCTTCTGCGAGCCTATAGGGCATGTACAGAAAGAGGGCGACTTCATCCTCTCCTGGCAGCCGATGCCCATGCATCCAGAAGCATTGAAAAAGGCACAGGAAATCGCTAAAGCAGTTACTGACGGACTCGGCGGCCGCGGGATCTTCGGTGTGGAATTTTTCGTCAAAGGCGAAGAGGTCTACTTCTCCGAACTCTCCCCCCGCCCGCACGATACAGGCATGGTGACACTCATCACCCAGAGCCAGAGCGAATTTGCACTGCATGTCAGAGCCGTACTCGGTCTGCCGCTTGATTTCACCTTCTACGGAAGCGGTGCCTGCGGTGCCTACAAGGCGAAGAACGAAAGCCATACACCGGTACTTGAGATCCCGGACGATGCCTTTTCTGAGAACTCCTTCGTCAGGGTATTCGGAAAACCGGAATCCCACATCGGGCGCCGTATGGCCGTGAGCCTTGTCCTTGACAATGATGTTGAAGCCGCCAAAATACGGGCAACACAGATCGTAGAACAGATAGATGACCACTAAACCCGGCATAGGCAAGAGCATTCAGGCCAAAACCAAAAGCAGTATGATGACCCTGCAAGGAGCATAACATGAGAAAAAATATCGTGATCCTCGATACAGAGACACTGGGTGAAGACCTTGACCTCAGCCCGCTGGAAGCGTTCGGCGATGTCACAGGCTATACGACCACCTACCCGGATGAGACACTTGGCCGCATACAGGATGCACAGGTGGTGATCAGCAACAAAGTCGTATTGACAGGAGAGATGCTGCAGCAGTGTCCAAAACTGGAACTGGTCTGTATCGCAGCGACAGGCATGAACAATGTCGATCTTGAAGCTGCCGGGAAACTGGGTATCACCGTCAAGAACGTTTCCGGATACTCCACCCAGTCGGTCGTACAGCATACCTTTGCTATGCTCTTCTTCCTTCTCGAACATATCAACTATTACGACCATGCCGTCCAGAGCGGTCTTTGGACCATCTCCGGGCTTTTTACAGATGTTTCAAAACCTTTCCATGAAATCTCCGGTAAAAAATGGGGGATCATCGGTATGGGGACCATTGGGCGGGAAGTCGCAAAGATCGCCACGGCATTCGGGGCACATGTAGGCTATTATTCCACCAGCGGGGAGAACAGTGGCCAGCCCTATCTGCAGCAGCCGCTCAATGTACTCCTCTCCACCAGTGACATTGTTTCCATCCATGCACCGCTCAATGAGCATACTTACGCACTGATCAACGAGACGAACCTTCCTCTTCTGAGAGAAAAAGCGATCCTGCTGAATCTTGGACGAGGAGGGATCATCAACGAAACAGACCTGGCTTATGAACTTGACAGAAGGGAGATCTATGCCGGTCTCGATGTCCTTGAAAAAGAGCCTATCGATGCCGACAACCGGCTGATGCACATAGAGCACAAGGAACGCCTGCTTATCACACCGCATATTGCATGGGCAAGCATAGAAGCAAGAAAAAAGCTTCTTGAAGGTATTGTGACGAACATCCGCTCTTTTTTGAAGGAAAATACATAATGGGTGATCAACGCAATGCATACCAACACGCCTCACTTGAAAATTCCCAAAAGGAATTTTCATGGTAGATGTACTGGTCATAGGCTCAGGCGGTGCCGGGCTTTCCGCTGCACTTGCCGCCAAAGAAGCCGGTGCATCGGTTTTGGTCGTGGGGAAAATGTACCCGACCAATTCACAGACCTCCATGGCCCAGGGAGGAATGAACGCGGCACTCGGCAATGCAGGCGAGGACCATGTTTCCCTGCATATCGCCGACACCATCAAGTCCGCCCACGGCCTCTGTGACGAAGAGATGGTACGCCACATGTGCGCCGATGCCCCCAAGACCATCGAATGGCTGGAAAAAATAGGCGTTCCTTTCTCAAGAATAGACATATCCAACAACAAATCTACCCTCTACCCTCTACCCTCTACCCTCTCCATCTCCCAACGCCAAATGGGTGGTGCTTCTGCCAAACGCGCCTGTTACGCACAGGACTACACCGGACTGAAGATCCTGCATACACTTTATGACACCTGTCTGAAAGAAGGCATACCCTTTCTGGATGAACACTATCTCCTCAATCTCATCGTTCCCGAAGATACAATCAAGGGTGTGACATTCCTTGATATCCGAACGGGAGAGGTCAAGCAGATCGATGCCAAATCAGTTGTGATGGCAACCGGTGGATACGGCGGTATCTATCACGGGTTTACGACCAACATGTACGGAGCGACAGGAGATGGGATCGCTGCGGTACTTCGTGCGGGCGGCGCAGTAAGCGATATGGAATTCATACAGTTCCATCCGACAGCACTCAAACATTCCTGTATTCTTATCTCGGAGAGTGCCCGGGGCGAAGGAGGCTACCTGCTCAATGAAGCCGGGGAACGTTTTGTAGATGAACTCAAACCAAGAGACGAAGTGGCACGCGCCATCTTCTCTCAGATGCAAGAGGGGCAGCGTGTTTTTCTCGATGTCCGGCATCTGGGAGAAGAGAAGCTGATGGAACTCCTGCCTCAAGAAGTAGCCCTATGTAAACTGCATGAGCATGTGGACCCGGCACAGGAGATCATCCCTATCAAACCCGTAGCCCATTATTCGATGGGAGGGATAGATGTGGACCATGCCCTGGAAGTCACAGGTATCAAGGGATGTTTTGCTGTGGGTGAATGCTCCAATGCCAAAGTGCACGGGGCCAACCGTCTGGGAGGAAACTCTCTGCTTGAAATCACCGCATTCGGACGCTTTTGCGGTGAGAATGCCTACAAACACGCCGTCTATGCCAGCTCCAAGCCGACAGACGATAGCCAACGGGAGAAGGACCGCAGAGAGATCGACGCACTGTTCGCAAAAGAGAGCCAAGAGAGTTTTTATCCCTACCGGGAAGCACTGGGAAGTCTTTTTTACGAAAAGGTCGGCATCGTACGGGAGAATCATACACTGAAGGAAGCTCTGAATGAAGTGATCGCTATGCAGGTACATCAAAAAACAATGGCCTTGCACGATAAAAGCCGAGAGAACAACCAGAATCTCATCGAATTCCTTGAGTTTCAAAATGTACTTTTGCTTGCCCCCGCCATCATCTCCGCTGCTATCGCCAGAGATGAAAGCCGTGGCGCGCACTATAAAATCGGATTTGAAAATGAAAATGACGACTTCAAAAAACATATCGTACTGCAGTGGAAAAGGGAAATGGCATGAAACATGTAAAGCCTCCGCGTAGGGTGGATTTATCCACCACATATTCAAGTAGATGCAGTTTCAAGGTGGATAAATCCACCCTACGAAAAAGGAAAATCGTATGCAGATAAAAGTACTCCGCAGCAAAACCGGCACCCACCAGCTCTACACCCTGCCCGCCGGGGAGATCCCTCTGCTGAGTGCGCTGGTCTACATCAAGGAGACACAGGATGCCACCCTGACTTTTTCGGCCGGATGCCGTGCTTCGGTCTGCGGGACCTGTGCGGTACGCGTCAACGGGAGAGAGGAGCTTGCCTGTGCCTACAAGGTCAAGCCGGGTGATGTTATCGAACCGTTGCAGTACCATCCCGTCCTTCGCGACCTCAAAGTGGACAAAGATAAAGCGAAAGAGACACTGAAAAAAGGAATGACCTGGCTGCATCAGTTTCAGGAAGCAGTACTGACACATGAAGATGAGAAGCGTACGGAGAAGCAGACTGACTGTATCCTGTGCAACAGCTGTTACTCAGCCTGCCCCGTCTATGCGGTCAATCCTGACTTTCTGGGCCCTTTCGCACTCACACGTGCCTACCGTTATTCGGTCGATAAGAGAGAAGAAGATGCCAAAGGTATCATAGACAACATTCAAAATAATGGAGTGTGGGACTGTACTTTATGCGGAGAGTGTACCGCAGTATGTCCCAAAGGCATAGACCCCAAAATGGACATCACGATGCTCAGGGGAGAATCGGTCAAACACGGACACTCAGATCCGAGTTTTGCCACACAGAGTTTCGGAACACCGGACTTTGGAGGCGGAGGGTTTGGATTCGACCCTAACGCAGGGGTTTAAAACGTTTCAAACCCTTCTTTAATTTCAGACGGTATCTTCATCGGGCGCATCTTTTTGCTGTCCACAAAGACCCATTCGGTCTTCCCTTCACAAATGAGCACTCCGTCTTTGGGACGGGTGATCTCATACCGTCTGGTCGAAAGTATTTTCCCGATCTCTTCGATCCAGGTTTTCATTTGCAGCTCATCATTTTCAAAAGCAGGTTTCTTATACTCGATAGCGTGGGACTTAGCCACCCAGGTACCTCCGAGTGCCAGACATTCCTCATATCCAAAACCGACAGCAGCAGAGTGTGCCGTGGCCGCTTCTATCATCCAGGAAAGGTAGGTCACATTATTGACATGTCCGTTAAAATCGATGTCCTCTTTCTCTACAGTAAAGGTATATGTGTACGCAGTCATTTATCTCTCCTTTTTTAGGGTACTTCTATTTGAAAATGCTTCAAAGAACATTGCGATCACCGAACCTGTCATCAAAAGATATGCCAGCATTTTTGTCACTCCTGAAACAAGGGATTCGTAAGGCAGTATTCCCAGTGTACTGAAAATATAGTTAAAATCATGCAGTGCATCCACACCCAGAAATGATTTGGATGCGGGGAGATGCAAGCCCTCATGTGCCGTGGACATGTACCATGACGTATAATCCATCGAGATACCCAAAATGAACAGTCCTATATAGAAGGCTGTAAGATTGCCTTTTCTTTTATAATAGCAGGCGATCCCCAGCGGGAAAAACCATTGAAACAATGTACCCATTGCAACCATGACAAACTGTGGGCAGGGCAGGATATAGCAGACACCGTGCCCGCCTTCATGTACGATACCCAGTGTCTGGTTGATGATGAACTGATAGAGCGTGAAAAGATAGGTACCTATCCCTGTGATCTGATGCGCTGTACCGGAGTATGGTTTCACATTGATATAAAGAAGAAAGAAGAGTGTCAAAAATACCAAAACCGCTTTTTTGGCATTGGCAGAGGGAAGATGGTCCTGTTCAGCCTTCTTTTTAGAGAAAAGATGACCGAATCTGGACTGTTTCAAAATAGAAGATTAAATATCGCGCGGGTCTACGATCTTACCTGCGATCGCTGATGCGGCTGCCACTGCCGAATTCGCCAGGTAGATCTCTGAAGTTCTCGCTCCCATGCGGCCTACAAAGTTACGGTTGGTCGTCGCTACACAGCGCTCACCGTCACCGAGTATCCCCATGTAGCCGCCCAGACAGGCACCACAGGTAGGGTTGCTCACGACCGCACCCGCTTCGATAAGGATATCGAGCAGTCCCTCATGCTGTGCCTGAAGCAGGATCTTCTGTGTTGCAGGAGTGATGATCATACGGGTGTGCCTTGCCACACGCTTGCCCTTCATGATCTCGGCTGCCACGCGGATATCTTCGATACGGCCGTTGGTACAGCTTCCGATCATTACCTGATCGATCTTGAGATCATCTGCTACTGCCTGTTCGACAGGCTTGCCGTTGCTTGGCAGGAATGGATAGGCGATCACAGGGGAGAGGTTCGCCATATCGATGGTGATCTCCTGGCAGTAAGCCGCATCTGCATCGGAGTGGTGTATCTTGGGTTCGGCACGCAGTCCGCCGTTGGCTTCGGCACGCTCGTCAAGATACTTCTGAGAGACCTCGTCGATCGCGAAGATCCCGCTCTTGGCTCCCGCTTCGATCGCCATATTACACATAGAAAAACGATCCGCCATCCCCAGATACTGTACGCCATCACCGGTAAACTCGATCGCTTTGTAGAGCGCACCGTCCACACCCAGGATGCGGATCAGTTCAAGAATGATGTCCTTACCGTAGATATGCCTGCCGGGTTTACCCACAAGGTTTACCCTGATCGACTCAGGCACTTTGAACCAGTTGCCTCCGGTGATGATAGAGAAGGAAATGTCCGTACTTCCCATACCGGTAGAGAATGCCCCAAGCGCCCCGTGTGTACAGGTATGGCTGTCCGCACCGATGATCACATCACCGGGGATGACCAGCCCTTTTTCAGGAAGCAGCGCATGCTCGATCCCCATATCTTTCTCGTCAAAGAAGTATTTGAGGTCGTGTTTGTAGGCAAATTCCCTGCTGATCTTTGCCTGGTTCGCCGAAGCGATATCTTTTGCCGGGATATAGTGATCCATCACGATCGCAAATCCGTCGGGATTGGCAAGCTTCTCCGCCCCGCTCTCTTCAAATGCCCTGATGGAGATCGGTGTCGTGATATCGTTACCGATGGTCATATCGATAGGTACTCTAACGATCTCTCCCGCATAGACTTCTTTGCCCGCATGCTCGGAGAATATTTTTTCTGTTATGGTCTGTCCCATGGGAATATCCTTGCTTATAGATAAATTACGCGAATTATAGCGAAATTAATTTATGGTAGAATTTCAACAAAACAGACATCTACGCGCAGGATGGATGTATCCACCATTGCAAGGCAACAATGCTTTTGGGTAGATACATCCATCCTGCGCGATACAATACACAAAGAAACAAGACCATGAAACTCCACGAACTCCAAGCTATCGCCAAGCGTCTCAATGACTTCAGTTTCATCAGCCGTGCCAGACGCATAGAGGACAATACCATAGAACTTGTCTTTGACAAACATGACAGTTACTTCTTCAATATGACCAGAGGTCACAGTTTTGTCTACAAAGCACCGAGCCAAAGGCCGCTGCAAGGGTATAGTGCACCTTTTGACACCTTGCTTCACACACTGCTTTCGGGTTCTAAACTTTTACGTGTTGAAGTCCCTGACGATGACCGTATCCTGCGTTTTACCATTGCCCCCAAAAGCAGCTATAAAGACAAGATTGTCTACCTACAGTTAGAATTTACAGGCAAAAACACCAATGCTATACTCATAGATGACAATGAAGTCATCATCGAAGCACTCAGGCACATTGATAGCGACAGCTCATTCAGGGTGATCCGTCCGGGGATGGAACTGCTCGATATCCCGCGCAGGGTGTTGTCCCATGACAACACCTTTAATAATCCAGCGAACAATGGTGTTGCAGGGGCACAACACCCTGCAAGTATTGATTTACTCCTGGAAGAAAAATACCAACAAATACAAGCACAACGGCTCAAAGCACTCAAAAAACAAAAACGCTCCACGATAGCCAAGAAAATCAAAAAGTTTGCACAACTTTTGAACACACTTCCCAACAAAGAAAAACTCGCACATCAAGCAGAGGAATTTAAAAATACGGGCAATCTCATCTTGTCAAACCTTTATCAGATACGCCCCTATGACACCACGCTGAAAACCTATGATTTTGAAGGCAATGAAAGGATGATACCTTTACCTAAGAACATGAAGGTAAACCGTATGCCGGACTACTATTTCAACCTTTCCAAACGCGCCAAAGCAAAAGCAAAAAACATACATATAGAGCAAGAAAACCTCAGCTCAAAAAAAGCCTTTTACGAAAACATCCATTATGCCATCGAACAGGCCAAAGCGCCTTACGAACTGGAACTGCTTGTACCCAAACGGGGCAGATCTTCACGCAAAAAGGAAAAGATGCGGGAAGGAGAGCTGTTCTGGATAGAAGATTACAAAGTCATGGTGGGACGAAACGCCAAAGAAAACCAGGCCCTCCTCAAAGCTGCAAAATCCAACGATATCTGGATGCACACCCGCGATATCCCCGGCTCACACGTCATCATCCGTACCGACAAACAGAACCTCCCCCAAAGCGTACTCGAAGCTGCCGCCAAACTCTGTGTGGACTTTTCCACCGATCAGCCGGGGAACTATCTGGTGGATTATACCAAACGAAAGTTCGTCAAGATACAGGAAGGCTCCAGCGTTGAATATGACAAATACCAGACCATCGGGGTACTCAAAGAGGGCGTGGAGATACGGATTTAACTCCCCTTATGGTATAATCAACCATCTTATTTGAGGACTGAAAATGACAAGGATCTTCACAGACTATCAGGAACGCTGGCTGACAGGTATCGGCCTGCTTGCACTGGTAGGATTCATCGGTTGGATGGACAATTTTTTCGTGATGTGGGTATTTCTCGGAGCGATCTACCTGTTTGCTTTCTATGAAGCGATGAAACTCTTCAAACTGGTAGGGCCAGCAGCCTATTTTTGGGCGGCACTGCTGTGGTTCTTTGCCTATTTCTACCCCAATCCGGATGATCTTTTCTATTTTGTCGCCATCATCTTCGGTGCTTCCATCGCCTACTTTCATAATTTTGACAAACGGCTCATTCTGCCCTTCCTCTACCCGGTAAGCGGCATCTTCTTCTTTCTCATCCTGTATGATGATTTCGGTATCGCCGCAATGTTCTGGCTGCTTGTAACGGTTGCATTGACCGACGTGGGGGCCTTCTTTACCGGCAAAGCCATAGGAAAGACCAAATTTTCCGATACTTCCCCAAACAAAACACTTGAAGGCGTGATCGGCGGCGTACTTTTGGCCACTGCCGCTGGAACCTATATCGGGATGATCGTTGCACCGCTCTGGATCGCATTTGCCGTGACACTGCTCACTTCCATCGCTTCCGTCTTCGGGGATCTCTTCGAAAGCTATCTCAAGCGCGAAGCAGGGGTCAAAGATTCCGGCGATCTGCTTCCCGGACATGGCGGTATTCTTGACCGTATCGACGGGTATCTCTTCGGTGCACCAATGATGGTGATCGCGCTTAGAGCGTTTTTGTAATCCATGCATTCTATCGTCCTTTTAGGCTCGACCGGTTCCATCGGGGTGAATACCCTTATCGTTGCCAAGCGTTACAACATAGCTATAGAAGCACTCGTTGCCGGCTCCAACATTGACCTGCTTAATGAGCAAATAGCCCAACATCGGCCTAAAATGGTTGTCATCGCCCATGAAACAGACAAACAGAAGGTCAATCACACAAACGTGCACTGTGGCAATGAAGCCATACTCCGGCTCATAGAAGCATCCGCCAGCCCTCTTATAGTCAATGCACTCGTAGGATACACAGGATTAGCCCCTACCCTGAAAGCCACAAGCCTTGGCAAACGTGTGGCACTTGCCAATAAAGAGTCTTTGGTGGTGGCAGGCGAGTTTATAGATATGTCTCTCATCAGCGTCATAGACTCTGAGCATTTTGGACTCTGGTATCTCATTAATGAACGTCCTGTCTCCAAGCTTTACATTACCGCAAGCGGTGGTGCGTTTAGAGACTGGGAGATAGAGAAGATGAAAGATGCCAGGTTCTCAGATGCGCTCAAACATCCCAACTGGTCTATGGGAAATAAAATCACCATAGATTCTGCCACGATGACCAACAAGCTTTTTGAACTGCTTGAAGCCAAATGGCTCTTTGGTACATCCAACATTGACGCAATCATAGAAAAAAAATCTATCATCCATGCCTTATGCGAATTTAAAGATGGTTCTACCACTGCACACTTTGCCGGTGTAGATATGAAACTCCCTATTGCTTTTGCACTGCAGGGTGAAGTAACAGAAGAGATACTCCCTCCTACCGATTTGCTGAGCATTGGAAGCGTGGAGTTTTTACCCATAGAGGCAGAACGCTACCCTATTTGGAACATCAAAGAACACATACTTAAAAACCCTCATTTGGGCGTGGTGGTCAATGCTGCCAATGAAATAGCCATAGAGAAATTCCAACAGGAAAAATGTAGTTTCTTTGGTATGAGCGAGTTGATTTTGGATGCGTATGAAAAATTTGGCGATGTCAAAGCCAGGAATATTGATGAGATTGTTGAAATAGATGCAGAGGTAAGAAAATATGTACAACGATAACCCTTTTTTTACAGGGGTACAACACCCTGCAGGAACCCAATATGCCTAAGACCCTCATCCTGCATGGCTGGGGCGGTTCTGATGCACCCCATTGGCAGGCGGAACTCGCCTGCGCACTCGCGAAGCATTACGGCACGGTCTCCTTTCCGCTGCTTGACAACTGTCATTTCCCGAGTAAAAACCGCTGGATCCGTCAGGTCAAAGCAATACTCGAAGATTTCAAACCCGATACCGTTGTCTGCCATTCTCTGGCAAACACCCTCTGGTTCTGGCTATGCAGGGAAGAGAATATGCCCACCGTAGAGAGACTCTTCATGGTCTCACCGCCAAGCCTGAAGACCCAGGAGCAGACCATCAAAACCTTTTTCCCCTGCGAAATACCAAAGTACATTCATGCCCAAAAGATACATATGATCGTCTCGGACAATGACCCCTGGGTGGAAGTGGGGGAAGCAGAAAAACTTTCTAAAGATTTTAATGCGACACTTACAGTCCTTGAAAATGCAGGACACATCAACACTGATAGTGGCTATGGAAAATGGGAATGGATAGAAAAACGTGTGATGGAGAAAAAATGTTAAATTTATGTAGGGTGTTGTGCCCTCACAACACCATTCAATACAAACAACAAAACCAGCGTGTTGTCAGGGGACAACACCCTACGGAGACCTCATGATTTTAAGCATAGAAAGTTCCTGCGACGACAGCTCTATCGCCATCACCGAGATCGCTACGAAGAAGCTCCTTTATCATAAAAAGATCTCTCAGGAGGCACAGCATTCCTGTTATGGCGGGGTTGTGCCTGAGCTTGCTTCTCGTTTACATGCGGTAGCTCTCCCGGAAATACTTAAAGAGACCAAACCTTACTTCGACAAACTCAAAGCGGTCGCCGTTACCAACCAGCCGGGACTGGGTGTCACACTTTTAGAGGGTATCGCGATGGCAAAAACCCTGGCCATACTTCAAGAGATACCTCTTATCCCTGTGCATCATTTAAAAGGCCATATTTACTCTTTATTCATCGAAAAGGATACTACGCTGCCTCTGCTTGTACTTCTCATCTCAGGAGGACACACGCAAGTCATACGTGTGGAAAATTTTGAACGTATGAAGATACTCGCTACGTCCATGGATGATTCCGTAGGAGAGAGCTTCGACAAATGTGCCAAAATGATGGGGCTGGGCTACCCCGGCGGTCCCCTCATTGAAGCCCTCGCAAAAAAAGGTGACGAGAACCGCTTCGATCTACCCGTACCGCTTCGCAATTCGCCCCTCATCGCCTTTTCCCTTTCCGGACTGAAAAATGCCGTGCGATTGACCGTAGAGAAGCTTGGAGGCGCAGAGAAGATGAGCGAACAGGACAAGTCAGACCTCTCCGCTTCTTTCCAAAAGGCCGTTAAACTGCATCTGCTGCAAAAGAGCAAGAAGATCTTTGCCAAAGAATCCATCAAAGATTTTGCCATCGTCGGTGGAGCCTCTGCAAACAAATATCTACGCAATGCCTATGAAACACTTTGCCGGGAATTCGGGAAGACCATGCACGTCGCACCTTTAGAATACTGCTCCGACAATGCCGCCATGATAGGCCGATATGCCATAGATGCCTTTGAGAGAGAAGTCTTTGCAGAAGACCCCAATGAGGTAGATATTATTGTGACCAGGAAACAGCAGGAAGGGATGCTGCTTTAAGAGTGAGGAGTGAGGAGTGAGGAGTGAGGAGTGAGGAGTGAGGAAGTTTGACATAGTCTGTGACTGTTGTCAAGCTTTTTGTCATTTTGCCTACTTTTTTCTAAAAAAACAGAGAGAAAACTGCTTCTTCAGGAACGATCATTTCTCTTCTGTAAAATCTGATTCCAAATATCTTCACAAAAGCCCCGAAATGCCCATTGAATCACGTTTTCCACAAGGGCATCTATAAGTTTATTTCGATAAAATATATAGTAATAAAACCCCCAGAAACGGAGTCTCAGCATGGCAGAATACGGCGCAAGTAACATCAAGGTCCTCAAAGGACTCGAAGCAGTAAGAAAAAGACCCGGGATGTATATTGGCGATACATCAACAAAAGGGCTTCACCACCTGGTCTATGAAGTGGTTGACAACTCCATCGATGAAGCGATGGCAGGCTACTGTGATACGATCAAGGTCACACTGACCAAATCAGGATCGGCGATCATCGAAGATAACGGGCGAGGTATTCCTGTTGCGGAACACCCTACCGAGAAGATTTCTGCCGCAACGGTCGTACTGACCGTTCTGCATGCCGGAGGAAAGTTCGACAAAGATACCTACAAGGTCTCCGGAGGACTCCATGGGGTGGGTGTATCCGTCGTGAACGCACTTTCGGGGAAACTGCACCTGACCATCTTCCGTGACGGCCATATCCATGAACAGGATTTCGAGAAAGGGATCCCGGTCACTCCATTGGAGATCACGGGGCCAACACGCAAGAAGGGGACTAAAATAGAATTCTGGGCCGATGAGACCATCTTTACGGAGAGTACCACTTTCCAAAAAGAGATCCTCATGAAACGTTTCAAGGAACTTGCCTACCTCAACCCAAGGATCAAGATAGATTTCAGGGATGAAAGGGATGGAACAAAAGAGCTCTTCCACTTTGAAGGCGGGATCAAACAGTTTGTTGAAGATATGAACACACGCCCGCCTCTCTCCAGGGCACAGTTCTTTCAGGGAAAAGCAGATGATATCGAGATCGACATTGCACTGATGTACTGCGATGCAGATTCTGAAAAATCCCTCTCCTTCGTCAACAATATTAAAACACCGGACGGAGGAACCCATGAGGCCGGTTTCCGTGCCGGGCTTACCCGCTCTCTTGCCAGCTATATTGCAAAAAATGCTTCTGCCAAGGAAAAAGGGGTCAAAATCACAGGAGATGACTGTAAAGAAGGTCTGATCGCCATCGTCTCCGTCCGTGTGCCTGAACCGCAGTTCGAAGGACAGACCAAAGGGAAACTCGGTTCTTCCTATGTCCGTCCTCTGGTACAGAAATTCTTCTCTGAACAGTTCAACAAATACCTTGAAGAGAACCCTCTGGAAGCCAAAGCGATCATGGCCCAGGTGCTGCTTGCCGCACGCGGACGTGATGCTGCCAAACGTGCAAAAGACCTGGTCAAACGCAAAGACTCCATGTCTGTGGGCACCCTGCCGGGCAAATTGGCGGACTGCCAGAGCAAGGACCCTGAGATCTCCGAAATTTACCTGGTGGAGGGAGATTCTGCGGGCGGTTCGGCCAAACAGGGCCGGGACCGGGTCTTTCAGGCGATCCTTCCTCTCAAAGGAAAGATCCTCAATGTTGAGAAAGCCAGACTCGAAAAGATACTCAAATCAGACGAGATCAAAAATATGATCACGGCACTGGGCTGCGGGATCGGTGACGAATTCAATGAAGAGAAGCTGAGATACCACAAGATCATCATCATGACCGATGCCGATGTAGATGGTTCGCATATTCAGACCCTTCTGATGACTTTCTTCTTCAGGTTTTTGCAGCCGGTCGTGGAAAAAGGGTACCTCTATCTTGCGCAACCGCCGCTCTACCGTTACAAGAAAGGAAAGAACGAGACCTATCTCAAAGATGATAAAGCGCTCAATGATTTTCTTATTGAGAACGGTATTTCCGTCATTGAAAGCGACACGATGGGAGAGAATGATCTTGTCGACCTCTTCAAGCTGGTCGCCTACTATAAAATGACCCTTAGAGAGATCGAGAAACGTTTTGCCCTGCCGGAAGTACTGCGCTACATGATCGAAAACCCTGACATTATCGGTACCGACAACAAAACACTGGCCAAAACACTTGAAACATATATTGCCGACCTTGGCTACAACATCCTCAACAAGAATATTACAGACGAGAGGCTGCACTACTTCGTGCAGACCAATGACGGGCTGGAAGAACTGATCGTGGACGAGACGCTTTTTACCAATCCGCACTACAATGAAGCGATCCATATTCACCAGAAGATCCAGGAGCATATTACAGATGAATTCAAGGACAAAGACCTTCTTGCACTCTTCGCAGAGGTGGAAGCAAGTGCCAAGAAAGGGGCTTATATCCAGCGCTATAAAGGTCTGGGGGAAATGAACCCTGAACAGTTATGGGAGACGACCATGACACCGGAGAACAGACGCTTGCTCCAGGTCAGGATAGATGACAGCGAAGAGGCCAGTGACACTTTCACACTCTTCATGGGAGATGAAGTGGAACCAAGAAGAGCCTACATCGAAAGCCACGCAAAAGATGTCAAGCACCTGGATGTCTAGCATTCATGCTTCTCTCTGAATTTGAAGAACGCCAGCGTCGGTTTAAACTTGCCCTCAGGACAGGTGTTCCCATACTTCTGCTGGTCTCGCTGGTATTCTACAGTCTTTTTTTCAGAAACAGTGCGATCCACTTTGATCTTGAAACGACCTTTGTTATGGTCGGCATTCTTTTTACGACCATCTACTTCATCTATTTTTTAATGGATATCAGTGTCAACGAGACGCTGCTCGACCAGACAACCCATGGATTCAACCAAAAAGCATTTATCACACAGCTTGAGAAATATGCCCCCCGTACACTGGTACTTCTGATCGTTAAGAACCTTTCCACTATCAGTGAGAACTACAGTGCCGACCAGGTTGATCTGCTGCTTTACACCATAGTCCACAAACTCCATCAGGAATTTAAAAAAAACGGGCTGGAGAAAGTACTCATTGCAAGACGGTATGGTGCTGAATTTCTGATTGCTATAGACCGTGACACAGAAGATATAGAAGCGATCATGGATCAATTTATCATGAACAATCAGCGTATTGACACCATTGAGCCGGAGTATGCCTTTGCCGTCGTCACCAATACCGGGAAAGCCCTGGAAAAAGATATTCTTTATCTTAAAGATCTTATTGCCATTCAGGAAGAGAGTTCAGACAAGGAAAACAAACGCGCCCGGGTACAGGATGCTGCCAAACTCTCAGAAACAGAGAACTGTATCCTGGCTGCGCTGAAAGAAGAAAAGATCAATCTCTCTTTTCGTCCTCTGCTCAATACAAGAACAGAGCAGGTAGATATCTATGAGATCTCAGCAAAGCTGTACGACAAAAAAGGCGGTACCATTCTGCCAAAGACCTATCTGCCTGTGATTAACCGGCTGGGTCGCGGACGGGAGTACGATATAGCCCTCTTGAAGCATATTGTTTCACTGCTGCCCCTGACAGACGAACATATTTCCTTCTCTTTCAACCTCTCTCCTTTCTCTTTGAGGGATGAGCATTTTCAGGCGACCTTCTTCTCCCTTCTTGAAGAAACAAAGATCAAGCCTTCCCGACTGATCATTGAACTGTATGAAAGAAAAACACACCACAATCTCAGTAGCTACCTCAAAACACTGAACACATTCAGGGCAAAGGGCATACGTATCGCCATTGACAACTTCGGGTCATCCAATGCCTCTATGGAATATATGAAACACTTCAATTTCGATATGGTGCAGTTTGACCGTGACTATGTTACAAAACTGGATGAGCCTACGACCTGTGCTATGCTCAGCTCCATGGTCTCCATGTCCAAAGAACTGCACATCATTACCGTAGCCAAATGGGTAGATAGGGAATCACAAAAAAAGAAACTTATCGCCACAGGTATTGACTACCTTCAGGGATTTGGCGTAGGCAAAGCACTCACAGAAACACAACTTTTGGAAAAATACAATTAAAGGAACTTTTATGAAATACGGAGAAAAAGAGATACAGGAATTTGACATCAATGCCGATGAGAACTTTTGGCCCAATACCCATGAAAAAAACTATACGATCAATATAGAACTCCCGGAGTTCATGTGTCTCTGCCCCCGTTCAGGATATCCGGACTTTGCAACCATGAAACTCTCTTATGTACCCAATAAAACCGTTATCGAGCTCAAAGCCCTCAAACTCTACATCAACTCTTTCATGTACCGGCATATCTCGCATGAAAATTCTGCCAATGAGATCTTTGATGCACTTTACAGCAGACTGCAGCCAAGGTCCATGAAACTTATTGCCGACTTTAATCCCAGAGGAAACGTGCATACTGTTATTGAGATAGATTCTGAGAAATTTTAACCCATAGTATGTCAATCTGACATATTTTAAAGCCTTCTCTCCCAAATATATTATCATTCTTTCATACAAAAAAAATGGAAGGATGTTCATGATAGATTTTCTCCCGGTCATACACCGCATCAAAGAAATACTTTTAAATGAAAAAAAGAAGTCCCGTATCCTTGACCGGGAGATCGCCTTGGCACTCAAACTTGATCCTCAGTATTTTGCCGTGATCAAACGAAGAAAAAAAATTCCTTATGAATCTATTGCCTACTTCTGCAAAGAATATCATATCAATATGAACTGGGTACTCCTCGGAGAAGGTCCCAGACATTTGACCTGAAATTCATTTACCGCTATAATTATTGCATTGGCGGGTCTTATATCCGCTAAATTATTGTATACAAAGGGTTATTCATGAGTAAGCTTGAAGAAAAAATAGCAAAGTACACTGCTGCAGCAAAAGAGCTGAAGTTGGGACTTGCAGATGATTTCATTGCAAAGGTCACCGGTGCACTCGGTCCATCCATTCACAACAAAGATGCCGAGACCGTTTCCTGTTCTGATAACAGTGAACTTGAAACGGTTAAAAAGAATTTTCTGATCAAAAAGTTGGGTCTTGATGATTCCTCTGCACTTGATGATGCCATCAAAAAAGTATGTGAAACCATGGGAAGCTCCAACCGAAACAAATACCGGGCACTCTTTTATGCCTTGCTTGCCAAAGAATTTGGGAAAGAAGACATTTACGCCTAAATTTTTATAAAGAGGAGATACTGCTTCATCTCCTCATTCTTTCCGAAACCAACGATCTCCATATTTCTGTACTGCGCATTCACATCCATTTTAAGCACATACATCATCACATCCATATCCGCTATCAATAAAGGCGGGATAAGCGCTCCTACCGTGACCCGGGCATCGCTTCCGTCCATTTCGAAGATGAGTTCCCTGCGGACATCGTCCAGATGCCACCGGTTCAACGGTGCCTCACCCGCATAGACAAGTCTATTCACATCGTCAGGGTCGGCTTTAAGCAGTCCCGCCGTTACAGTGTACTCCTCCGCATTGGAGATGGATTCTCTGATGTCTTCTATGAGATCAATGATGACTTTCATATTTTACCTTTTGGTATTTTTGAGTTGAGATTTTTGAAATAGTTAAGATTTTTGTTGAGTTGTATTCAGGTTTGAAAGTTTGGGTAAAGGAGCTTACTGAAGTAAGTGACAGCACCCATCTTTCAAAGATGGATGCAAATCGACGAAAAGATTAGCTATTTCTCTTTTCGATGATCTCTTTGGCTACATTCTGCGGCACTTCTTCATAATGGTCAAACTCCATCGCATACGTTGCACGTCCCTGTGTCATTGAACGCAGATCTGTAGAGTAACCGAACATTTCTGAAAGCGGAACGAAAGCGTTGACGATCTTGTTGCCCGCTCTGTCATCCATACCGTTTACCTGTCCGCGTCTTTTCGCAACATCACCGATAACATCACCCATGAATTCTTCAGGTACTTCTACCTCCACTTTCATCATTGGCTCGAGAATGACAGGATTTGCTTCTCTACAACCTTCTCTGAAGCCCATAGAACCGGCAAGTTTAAATGCCATTTCAGAGGAGTCGACATCGTGGTATGAACCATCATACAGTGTCACTTTGACATCTTCTACAGGGTAGCCTGCCTGAATACCTCTTTGCATTGCTTCCTGTACACCTTTATTGACAGGCTGGATAAATTCTTTCGGAACAACCCCGCCTTTGACTTCATCAACGAACTCGTAACCAAAACCTGGTTCCTGCGGTTCAATTCTGAGGAATACGTGACCATACTGCCCGCGTCCACCGGACTGCTTGGCATACTTGTACTCTTTGTTGACCGCTTTTCTGATCGTTTCACGGTAGGCAACCTGTGGTGCTCCCACTTCTGCCTCAACATTGAATTCTCTCTTCATTCTGTCTACAAGGATCTCAAGGTGAAGTTCACCCATTCCGGAGATAATGGTCTGACCGGATTCTTCATCTGTGTTGACACGGAAAGAAGGATCCTCTGCTGCCAGTTTGCTGAGTGCAATACCCATTTTTTCCTGGTCCGCTTTTGTTTTAGGCTCAACTGCAACGGAAATAACGGGATCCGGGAAGTCCATTCTTTCAAGAACGACTTTATCTTTGTCTGAACAAAGTGTATCACCGGTAGTGGTATTCTTCAAACCAACGACCGCACCGATCTCACCGGCATATATTTCAGACACTTCTTCTCTTTTGATCGCATGCATCTTCATGATACGGCCGACACGCTCTTTTTTCTCTTTGGTAGAGTTCAGTACGTAAGAGCCTGATTCCAAAGAACCTCTATAGACACGGATGAAAGTCAATTGTCCGACGAACGGGTCGGTCATGATCTTGAATGCCAATGCTGCGAATGGGCCGTCATCTGTAGATTCTACAATGACTTCCTCATTCTCATCTTCCATCTTCGTACCTTTGATCGCCGGTGCTTCAACTGGAGACGGAAGGTAATACACAACCGCATCAAGCAGAGTCTGAACACCTTTGTTCTTGAACGCTGTACCAGGAAGCATAGGAACGACATGCATGTTGATACATGCAGATTTGATACCTGCCATGATCTCTTCTGTCGTAAGCTCTTCGCCTTCCATATACTTTTCCATCAGCTCTTCGTTTCCATCGACTTCAGAAATACCTTCGATCAGTTTTTCACGGTACTCTTCCGCCTGCTCCTGAAGCTCCGGGCGGATATCCTGCTCATGATAGGCAGAACCCATTTCCGCATCTGCATCCCAGACGATCTCTTTCATTTTGACAAGATCGACCACACCCTCGAAGTTCTCTTCGGCACCAATAGGAAGCTGTATTACAAGAGGATTCCCTTTGAGCCTGTCACGAATCTGTCTTTCAACCTCAAGGAAGTCCGCACCTGTTCTGTCCATTTTGTTGACGAATACCAGTGAAGGTACACCATAACGGTTTCTCTGTCTCCATACAGTCTCAGACTGCGGCTGAACACCGCCAACGGCACAGAATACAGATACAGCACCGTCAAGGACTCTCATGGAACGCTCAACTTCGATCGTAAAGTCAACGTGGCCCGGAGTGTCGATGATGTTGATCTGCTTGCCAAGCCATTCACATGTCGTCGCAGCAGAAGTAATGGTAATACCTCTTTCCTGCTCCTGCTCCATCCAGTCCATCGTTGCAGCACCATCATGTACTTCACCGATCTTATGTTCAACACCGGTATAGAAAAGGATTCTTTCCGTTGTTGTTGTCTTACCTGCATCAATGTGTGCGGCGATACCGATGTTTCTTACATCTTCAAGTTTATGACTTCTAGGCATACTTTACTTCCTTACCATCTATAGTGTGCAAATGCTTTATTCGCTTCTGCCATTTTATATGTATCTTCTTTCTTCTTGAAAGCAGAACCCTTCTCGGTCGCAGCATCCATAAGCTCGTTGCTCAGGCGCTCCATCATTGTTCTTTCATTTCTCTTTCTCGCTGCATCAACGATCCATCTGATCCCAAGAGACTGCTGTCTTACAGGTCTGACTTCGATAGGCACCTGATAGGTTGCACCACCGACTCTTCTTGATTTTACTTCCATAACAGGCTTGACGTTATCCATCGCTTTGTTGAATACTTCAATACCTTTTTCACCAGTTTTTGATTCAATTCTCTCTAACGCGGCGTACATAACTTTCTGCGCTACTGATTTCTTACCATCAAGCATCACTGCATTGATGAACTTTGTTAATACTTTAGAACCGTATACTGGATCTGGCAGTACCGGTCTGACGGGAGCTTTTCTTCTTCTCATTAAGATTCCTTCAATTTATATAATTTACTCAAGTCTTGTCCCCTAAGGATAATGACAACACCTGTCTCAAGCTCATTTCTAAGCTAAACTTTACTTTTTTTAAACCTTATGCATAATCGTTAGATTATTTTTTAGGCTTTTTAGTTCCGTATTTAGATCTTGCAACGGTTCTTCCATTGACGCCTGAAGCATCCAATGCACCACGAACGATGTGATACTTCACACCAGGTAAATCTTTAATTCTTCCCCCACGTACAAGTACGATAGAGTGTTCCTGAAGGTTGTGACCTTCACCACCGATATAAGAGATCACTTCAAATCCGCTTGTCAATCTTACTTTCGCAACTTTTCTAAGTGCGGAGTTAGGTTTCTTTGGAGTTGTTGTGTAAACTCTGGTACATACGCCTCTTCTCTGAGGACATTTTACAAGTGCAGGTGATTTTGATTTTTTCACTTGCTTCTTACGTTCTTTACGAATCAATTGGTTAATTGTAGGCAAATCGTTTCCTTTCTTTTGTTAGTTTGAATTGAATCTGGCTGTGACACCATATCAAAACCGTCCGGAACTGCTTTAATATAGTCTTACATATAGAAAAATGGAGGTGTATTATATCGAAAAATTCTTGTATTTTTCTGAAAGTGAAAAGAGAAGGATCCTGCATGTATGGCAGAGCGGCTATTCAGGATCACTGGAGATAAAAGACAGGGTCGGGGAAACCGACCCTGAAAGGAACATTACTCTGCAGATGACAGTTTGATATCGTCATTATCGATCATTCCTGTTCCCACAGGGATCAGACGACCGATCACGACATTTTCTTTCAAGTCTTCGAGTGTATCGACCGTACCCGCAATAGAGGCAGAAGTCAAGACTTTCGTTGTATCCTGGAAGGATGCAGCAGAGATGATAGAGTCCGCACCGACCGCCGCACGGGTAATACCTACCAGCATCGGTTCTGCGATCGCAGGTTCACCTCCAAGTGCAAGCACCCGCTGGTTCTCTTCCTTGAATTTACGACGGGAAACGATATCGCCGGCAATGAAGTTACTGTCGCCACTGTCCACCACCTTGACCTGTCTCATCATTTGCGAAGTGACGATCTCGATGTGTTTGTCTGAGATATTAACACCCTGTCTGCGATATACCATCTGTACTTCG
>Ga0256841_1001402_pt1 | contig 21053 bp, 19 predicted proteins | sample 356308metaG_FD_185971 | JGI IMG/M metagenome (GOLD analysis project Ga0256841, IMG submission 185971) | Hydrothermal vent microbial communities from Mid Atlantic Ridge, Atlantic Ocean - 356-308 | ecosystem: Environmental > Aquatic > Marine > Hydrothermal vents | place: Atlantic Ocean: Mid... | reverse complement strand
ATCATCCAGTGCATAAAACACTTGCTTGCCTACATCAACGCGATATAAAGGCGGCATAGCGACACAAATATGTCCTTTTATAACTAAGGGTCTGAAATGTTTTACAAATAAAGCACATAACAAAGTTGCAATATGAGCACCATCTGAATCGGCATCAGCAAGAATACAAATCTTGCCATAACGCAAGCCCGATAAATCATCAGAACCAGGATCAACGCCAACGGCAACAGCAATATCATGCACTTCTTGCGAAGCTAACACCTGACCAGAATCCACTTCCCACGTATTTAGAATTTTTCCTCGCAATGGCATAATCGCTTGGAATTCACGCTCACGTCCCTGTTTAGCACTACCACCCGCAGAATCCCCTTCCACTAAAAACAGCTCTGTTCGCGTCACATCTTGTGAAGAACAATCTGATAATTTTCCCGGTAATGTTGGCCCAGATTGCACCCGTTTTCGCACTACTTTTTTCGCTTGTTTTAAACGCGACTGAGCACTACTTATCGCAATCTCGGCAATTTTTTCACCATCTTCAGTATGATGATTTAACCAAAGACTAAAAGCATCTTTAACTGCACCCGATACAAAACCCGCACATTGGCGAGACGATAATCGCTCTTTAGTTTGCCCTGAAAATTGTGGATCTTGCAGTTTAACGGATAGCACATAACAACACTGACTCCATACATCTTCTGCAGATAATTTGACACCACGTGGCATTAAACTACGAAACTCACAAAACTCCCGCAGTGCATCTAATAAGCCTGTACGCAACCCATTTACATGGGTACCACCTTGTGCCGTTGGAATTAAGTTGACATAGCTCTCAGCCAGTTCTTCACCCAATTCCTCTTGCCACATTAATGCCCAATCAACTTGTTCGCCATCCCCCTCAATATGACCGACAAAAGGTTGTGCCGGCACACAAGGTTGATCTGTCATCATCGAGCTCAAATAACTATTTAAACCATCTTCATAACACCAGCGATCCTCTATTCTTTCTTCACCCGTTAAATCAGTAAAAGTCACCACCAAACCGGGGCAAAGCACAGCTTTGGCTCTTAAAACATGGCGTAAGCGCGAAACTATAAATTTAGGCAGATCAAAATAAGAATCATCCGGCCAGAAACGTACTGTTGTACCCGTGTTTTTCTTACCCACAGTACCAATTTCATGAAGATCTTCGACTTTAAGACCATGTTCAAATGCAATGGCATATTCAATTGCATTACGACGGATCTTGACCTCTAACCGTGTCGATAGTGCATTGACCACCGAAACACCTACACCATGTAAACCGCCCGAAAATTGATAGTTTTTATTTGAAAATTTACCACCCGCATGTAAGCGTGTAAGAATAACTTCAACGCCCGACACGCCTTCTTCAGGGTGAATATCCACCGGCATGCCGCGACCATTATCAATCACTTCTAGCGAATTATCAGCATGCAAGATAACTTGAACTTGGGTGGCATACTCAGCCACAGCCTCATCAATACTGTTATCGATAACCTCCTGTGCCAAATGGTTTGGCCTTGTGGTATCAGTGTACATGCCCGGTCTTTTTTGTACCGGTTCTAAGCCTGTTAAAACCTCTATCGCCGAGGCATCGTATTCATTTGTCATTAGCAATTATTTTTATGTAATTAATTTTGTATCTACTGAAGAGTAGCAGGATAAAAGCCTATAGCACAAGACAATTGCAAAAATATAAGTTGGCGGTGAGAGGTTCCTATTGACAGCACTTTTATCTGTAGTAATATAAAGCTATATTAGCAAATTCTAATTTAGGAGATATTTATGAATATTGATCGACTTGTTCTTGCCTTTGCGGGCGGCATGATATTATTTAGCCTTGTACTTTCTCAATTCCATAGCGTTAACTGGCTATGGCTAACTGCTTTTGTAGGTGCTAATTTATTTCAAGCAGCATTCACTGGTTTTTGTCCTTTAGCCAAAATGTTAAAAGCAGCAGGCAAAAAAGCTGGGCATGCTTTCGACTAGGTCAGCTCTAGATTAGGCTATTATTTTAGGTATATGAAAACAAAAAAGCCCTTGTAGTATTGTTCATATTACAAGGGCTTTTGCATTGTTGTTAGTACGAAACTATTTCAATGAAATCGTTTCTGTACGTCCTTTTATTGTGATTGCTAACTTGCCTTCTTGAGCCAACCAGCCAATTGCTCGTTGTACTTGTTTCGCATCAAGTTTTGTTTCTTTAGCGATTTTAGTTGCACTACTCGCACCATTTTTATCTAGATATTTCCATAACACACCTGCTGCGTTACCAATTGCATCTGTCACTTTTATTACTCCGCTGTTGAATTAAATTCTAAACCACCTCCATTATACGTAGCTATTACAGCTACTTATAGAGAAAAACTTCCCGATTTTTTATTTATTATATTCATCATTCCAGTCCATTTCGAGCGGCTTATTTTCATCGCCATCAATTTCAGTTTCATCAATTTCCCAACTATATTTCTTCTCCGGCGGTTTAGGATCTTTACCCCTAAAGATAATGGCACATAAAACGCCCATTAGAGCACCAAATAAATGTGATTCAAATGATATTTCTTCTTTGGTGGGTAATACGCCCCATACCATGCTGCCATAAAGAAAAAAGACAATCATCGCAATCGCCATTGCGGGTTTGTCGCGCCGTAAAATACCGATTAAGAATAGAAAGAACATCATGCCATGCGTTAAACCGCTCGCGCCATAATGATACGATTCACGTGCAAATATCCAAACACCTAAGCCCGAACCAAAATAGATAATAATAAACGTCCATTTTGCTGACTTTGGATATTCATAGAATAAAGCGGTTGTTAGGATGAACAACGCTAAGGTATTAGAAAAAAGATGTTCAAATGAGCCGTGGATAAGCGGTGCAGTGATGATTCCCATTAAACCATCGATAGAACGAGGAAACACGCCGTACACACCCAAATCCCACGACAAGGTAATTTGTAGGCCTTTAATTAGCCAGAGTATCGCAATCGCAATAATAACCCTAATTGCGATTGGTTTTAATAAAACGGGTTGTTCAATGTCCATCAGTGGCCTTAACAATTGCGTCGCACGCACCCAATACCACCTGTCTTGGTGCTGCAATATTCATTCGCATAAACCCCGAACCAACCTCACCAAAACTAATGCCGGGGTTCAGACCCACTTTAGCTCGCTTAACAAAAAAGTCTTTTAATTCATCATCCGTTAAATTCAGCTCTCGACAGTCCAACCACAGTAAATAAGTACCCTGTGACCGTATCACTTTTATTTTTGGCGCTTTATCATCAAACAAGGCAACGACTTGTCGCCGAGTTTCATCCAAATAGTTCATCAGCTTATCTAGCCATTGTTCACCTTCACAATAGGCTGTTTCAAACGCCGTAATACTGAATGGGTTAATCGCATTAATATGTAGATGATCAAACACCTGTCTCACTGCTATCCAATGTTGGCGATCATTAATCACAAGGCTAGATAAACCTAAGCCCGGGATATTAAAGGTCTTGCTCGGTGATACGGCAGTAATAATTGTCACATCATTAGCTAATGTCGCTAAGGGAATATGTTGAAAATTTGGATAGATTAGATCTGCATGGATCTCATCCGAAATAATGATTAATTTATGCCGGCGAGCAATATCTAATACTGCCTCTAATTCCTGCTTGTGCCATACACGCCCTACGGGGTTATGTGGCGAACAGAACAATAATATTTTGGCACCTGAAGCCGCGCAATGTTCAAGATGTTCCATATCAAAATGATATTCGCCTCCTTCAAGCTTTAAGGGGTTTTCAATGATTTTGCGCCCCGTATCAGTCACCGCCGTAAAAAAGGGTGGATAAATCGGCGGCTGAACTATTATGCCATCGCCCTCTTCTGATAAAGCCTCAATCACAGCATGCATAGAGGGCACTACACCTGGGCAAATCAAAATTGATTTTTTATCAATCGCCCAGTTATGGCGATGTTGAAACCAATCCTGCATCGCCGTAAATAATGAATCAGGGTAATGGGTATAACCATAAATGGGATGTTTTGCACGTTCGACCAGCGCTTGTGTTACTGCGGCTGGCGCCGCCAAATCCATATCCGCCACCCACAAAGGCGTAACATCTTCTGTGCCAAATACTGCTTTTCGCACGCCGAATTTAACATCGGAGGTGCCGGTTCTGTCTATTATTCGATCAAAGTCAGTCATTTTACAGTTTATACGCGTTACCGCTTATCCGACCTACATTACTCATTTCTTCAGCCACAGCGTCACATCAGATAAAGTATGCTGAAACTTCCGGCTGGTTTCACGAATAACAAACGGAACTTGCTGTGGCGCTTGCATTAAATCAAAATACTCCGCTAGCACCGCTTTCAAACCATCCAAGGTGCTGACATTTTCACCATCTTTTTTAATGCCACCAATCCAGTTTTCTTTATTGGTATGCTCTTCTAGCCATGTATAAGGTGAAGCAATCAATAATACGCCACCAGAATTTATTCGCTCGTGGAGCGTTGATAAAAACAAAGACGGGTCATAAAGTCGATCAATTAAATTCGCCGCCACCACGAGATCATAACCAGTGAAGTGTGGTTTTAAATTACAAGCATCACCCTGCAAGAATGACACTTTATCGCTGATATCTGCCAGACCAAGATCATCTAAACGACGTTCACGATGCAGCATTAACTCACCTTCATCGGCAATGCTATAACGAATCACGCCTTGTGCCGCTAATTGCACACCCAAATTAATTAAGCGTGCTGAAAAATCAATACCGGTAACATGGTCAAAATGTTTGGCTAATTCAAAACTAGCTCGCCCTACTGCACAACCAACGTCTAATGCTTTACCCGCTGGTTTGTCACCCATGGCTTCTATGGCAATCTCAGCCAATGTTTTAGGGAAGTTAGCCACATCATAATAATTATCACCATAATGAAATTCGGCATATTCCGATAACATTTTATCGTTTTCATAATTTGACACAGCGTGTTCCTCAAGTTGATCTGCTACCACATAACGGAAGCCCGCATGCTGAAAAAAGTGCCGTCTAAAGGCATATCGTGCCGCCTTTCGGCTTTCATTTCCCGATGAAATCCACGAACCGCCTTTAAATAAATTATGCCGCCCGTCAAAGGTTGGCATGGTGAAATCATCATAAAGCGGATGAACTTGAAAGCCATCAAGAGGATAGATTGGTGTTTCTGTCCACTGCCAGACATTGCCGATCACATCGTATAAGTCACCATGTGCAAACTCGTTAACTGGGCAAGGTGAAGCCGCATAGTCACAATGAATATTAGCTGATGCCTGTTGTGTTGTTAGCTCCTCCACAGCTGAAAAGTCATAGATCCGCTGCCATTCATCTTCAGTTGGCAATCGTATTGATAAACCAGTCTGTTCTGCTTTCCAATTACAAAAGGCTTTGGCTTCGTGATAATTCACTTCAACCGGCCAATCCCAGGGCATGGTCACCATTTCAGTCATCAATCGTAACTGCCAACCTTGCTCTTTTTTATGCCAAAACGTCGGGTGTGTAGCCTGAGAAAATGACTTCCACTCCAAGCCTTCCGATAACCAATATTCATCTGTTTGATAACCCTGCGCTTCCACAAATGCCAGAAACTCTTGGTTGCTTACTAAAAATTGACTGGCTTGAAATGCATTAATATCTGCCGTGTGTGCGCCATATTCATTATCCCAACCATAGATAGCGTCATCAGCGGCTTTGCCTAAACTGACCTTGCCTGCAGAAATGTCCACCAAGCTATTTTCAGGTGCCGTAGCTGTTTTAGTCCACGGTCGCCAAGCATTATTTGTTTGCACTAAATTTAAAGCTTGCTGACGAATTAAAACCGATGATGTTTCAATGTGGATCTGCTCATGCTCAATGCCCATCAAAATAGTCCACCATGGGTTTTGCCAATTTATCGGTAATTCAAGCGGTGCGGTTTTTATAAGATTATTGATTACGTCTTTAAGTTGTTGCCGATAGCCTTTAACTTCAGCGACTGTCGGCCAATCATAATGCGCATCATCCAAATCATCCCAACTCATCTCATCGACACCAATAGCAAACATGGATTCAAATTTAGGATCAATGCGTTGTTCAATTAATCCCGCCAGCAATAATTTATTAACAAAAAAAGTCGCGGTATGACCATAATAAAAAATTAAAGGATGACGCAGAGGAATGGATTGTTGAAAATAAGCATCATCACTCGCCAAGGTCTCAAATAACGACTCATAACGCTCAAAAGTAGCATTAAAATAAGCCGCAATTTCAGCACGTTTAACATCGATATTATCACCCGTTAATAAAGGGGTTCTTAAATACTGCTGGGATGACATTTTTATCCTTTATTATTTACCAAACTAAGCTATAAATAAGCGAATTCATCTTAATTTATTGTCATTCCGGTAGGCTTTTAGCCGGAATCTGTTTTCTAAATACAAGATTCCCGCTAAAAACATGCGGGAATGACGAGGGTTTATTTAAATACATAGACATATTAGCAGTATAAACGTTACGAATGATGTGTGTTTATTTTAAGAATTTATTGGGTAGGGTGAAGACACTTAGGATGCTACCTAATTTTGTCCATTTAACCAAGTCGTCATATGGAGACGTTGTAAGTGGTGGGCAAGTATCACCGTTTAAACTAGGAATATCGATACCAAACACACCGCGGCTACTAATTCCCGATAGTATTGAAATGTACTGTTCACCTTTATGTTGGTATGTATTTACATTACCGATAATGCCTGATGGTGTTTTAAAACGCCATAATTCACGACCTGATTGTGCATCCAAGGCTTTTACATAACCTTCTAATGTTCCGTAAAACACTAGATCAGAAGCCGTTGCTAAAGCACCACTCCATACTGAAAAACGTTCTGAATTAGACCATATAATTTCGCCAACACGTGTATCCCAAGCGATAAACTTACCTATATTAGTGCTACTAGGGGCTTGGAATGTTGTTGTAGTCGCACCAGCATAAAGTTGACCTGATGTATATTCCACTTCATATGGTTCATAGTCCATGCACACATCGCTTGTCGGAATATAGAATAAGCCTGTATGGGGTGAATATGATGCCGGCTGTTGATTCTTAGAGCCAAATGATGTTGGGCATATACCTGATATACTAACATCTGTACCATTATTATCTGTTGAATATTGAACAACACGCTCATGCAAACCTGTTTCTAGATTAACACCATTAGACCAATTCACAGAGGGATCAAATTTATTTGCAACCAGTAATCCTCCATTAACCCGATCCATCGTATAAGCAAAACCATTCGCATCAAAATGAACCGCTGTTTTCCGCATTTTGTCATTGATTTTTTGATCAACTAAGATGATTTCATTTACGCCGTCATAGCCCCATTCATCATGGGGTGTCATTTGATACACCCAGTTGGCTTTGCCGCTGTCTAAGTCGCGGGCAAATAGTGATGATGTCCATTTATTATCACCGGGGCGTTGCATGGGGTTCCAATTTGATGGGTTGCCGCTGCCGTAATAAAATAAATTTAAATCAGGATCGTAAGAAAACCAGCCCCATGTGGTGCCGCCGCCAATCTGCCATTGATCGCCCTGCCATGTTTTGAGTGAGGAGTCTTTGCCGACGGGTTTAAGCATGGAGGTAGTGGTTTTGGGATCAAAGCCCATTTCCGCATCAGAGCCGGTATTATAAACTTGCCACTGTGGTTTGCCGTTTAGATCGTAGGCTTTGATATAACCACGAATACCATAGTCTCCGCCTGATATGCCGACTAATACTTTGTCATTAAAAACATGCGGTGCGCCGGTGCTAGTGGCACCGCGTTTTGGATCATCACGCTGATGTTGCCACATCACTTTGCCAGTATCCATATCAAGTGCAACGAGTGTGGTGTCTGCTTGGTTTAAAAATATCTTGCCATCAGCATAGGCAAGACCGCGATTAACGGTGTCGCAACACATATGGTTAACGGTTTCATTATAGTCTTGCTTGGGTTTATACGACCATTTAATTGCGCCATCATTATTTAAATCTAGGGCAAATACATTATTAGGAAACGGGGTATGCACATACATGGTGTCATCAATGATTAGCGTATTACCTTCATGGCCATGTAATACGCCGGTTGAAAATGACCATGCCATTTTTAAATCAGCAACATTGTCTTTGTTGATTTGATCGAGTTGGCTATAGCGTTGGTTGTTGTAGTTACCTGCGGGCATCACCCAGTTGTTGGGGTTTTGTTGTAGCTTAAGCAGTTCGTCTGCGACCGCTAATGTATTTATTAGTAGCAAAGGTAAAACTAGAGCTAGTTTTTTCATCTTACATTCCTTGTTATTTGCTGTAATAATTAAATCTGCTTGGCCAACCACGCAGTTTTTGCTGATAATTCCACTGAACAACTCCATTTATATGCCAAGTTAATGGTTTCAGCACAAGCATAAATACCGTGACCTTTTACAACGGCAACTTTGTGGTCTTTTAATGCCTCTGCCACAGCTTTAGGGGCTTTTTCAACATAGTGCTCATAGGGAATAGTGATAACAGGGACAATGGGGAAATAGTATTGCCCTTCAAAATCTACTGGTACAAAATCATCGCCCGTTAGTGTTAACGCCACTGTGTGCGGATTGTGACTGTGGATAACGGCTTTGCCATTGGGATTTTGTTGGTAGACTTGAATATGTAGCGGCGCATCTAATGAAGCCCCTTCTTCCATTGTGCCATCAATATGGCATCTAACTAAATCTTCTTCTTTTAACGTGTCTGCACAACACCCAGTAGGTGTTACCCAAATTTCATCATGCCATCGAAATGAGGCATTACCACTGTGTGAGTCATTGCAGCCGTATTGTCTTAACCAGCGATAGTGTTCAACCAGTTGCTGCTTGAGTTGCTTCCGATTTGTCACTTTGTTGCTCCGTGAGCTGGTTATTTATGTGTTGTAGCCATCTTGCTGCTTGGCTGCGTTGTTTAGCAAAGCCCGTTGCTTTCTTGAATGCATTTTTTGCTTGTGGCAGATTATTTAGGTGGAATTGTGTCATGCCTAATAATAAAAATGCTTGACCTGCTTGCTCGCCATCCAACTTATTAACCCCTTTTGATAAGGCCTGTTGTGCCGATTTCCACTGCTCAAGATCAAATAATACCCGCCCGTATCTTAAGTCTGCTTTACCGCTATTATCCAACTCTGTTACTTGCTTTAATACACTGGCTGCTTTTTTTGTTTCTTTTGCAGCTAGCCAACTATCTGCAAGATTATTTAAATTTTTCAGATTGGTTTTAATTACACCATCATTCATGCCTGTTTTTAACATTTGAGCAGACTTGTATGGAATGCGCAAATAGCTATACATATCAATCAGGTTCATTAAGGTTTTGGTATCACCTAGCTCTAAACGCTGCGCCAACATTTTAACCGACAAGGCACTAAACTCTTTATTTTGCTGCAAATATAAGCCTGCTAGCTGATTCCAATAATCTTTTTTATAGGGATAGCGGGTAATCAGTTTTTCTAACACGCTGATAGCTGATTTATAGTGTTTCAGCTCTAAATGTGCTGATAACAACATTTGATACCAAGCCTCTTTAGCTGACTTGTCTCGTTTGATTGCTATGCCGATGTGTTTCACAGTGCCTTTATATTGCTTAATTCGATAATAGGCACTGGCCATTAATACATGTGCATTTGTTGGTGCTGATTTTTCAGAGCTCATCCATTTTTCTAATAAGGCGATGCCTTTTTTATATTGGCCATCAGCGAGCAGTAACTGACCTAGATTATAGTTCAAGTCATGGCTGACTTTTTTAGGTAAGGCCTTTGAATCAAGCGCTTTTTGAAATAAGTCGCTCGCTTTTTTGTATTTCTCTTGTGATGAATATAAATAGCCTAAAGTTTGTTGCACCACAGCCATTTCATATGAGCCCGATTTAACTTTTCCTAGCAATGCTTTTAGCTTAGTTTCAGCGGCACTGTTTTTATCTTCCGCCATTAATGCTTGCGCTTCACTCAATGCTTTATAGGTTTTTTCAGTCAGTAAGTGTTCGCTGTCTGCCGCCCACACGGTAGTAGTGCTTAATAGGAATAAGCTTAATAAGATTATCTTTATAAATGCTAATTTCATTATTTCGCCAACTTAAATACTATTTCTTGTGTTGCTTTACGTTCAATCGGATTGCCATCTACAACTTGCGGCTTAAATTTCCATTTCAATATGGCTTTAAGCGCTGCTTTATTAAAGGTATTTTTAGTCGTAGCACTTACAACAACAGGATCTCTGACCGCGCCCGTTGCGGTAATCGTAAATGAAACAGTAACCACACCTTCTAGCCCTCTGCGTGCCGCCGCACGTGGGTAACGTGGTGGAATTCTAACTAAAGGAATCACTTCTCCATCCATAATCGGTGCTGCCGGAGCAACAGGTGCCACGGGCGCAACTGGTTTTGGCCCCGTAGCAAATTCACCAAGATAAGGTCCACCCGCAATATTAAGCGGCACATCAATTCTAGGAATATCCAATTTAGGTGCAGGCGGTGTTTTAGGTTTTGTTGCCTGTGGTGCTGGCGCTTTAGGTGGCGGCGGTGGTTTTTTAGGCGGAGGAGGTTTTTTGGGTAACTCGCGTTTTTTAGTTTCCGTTTTTGTCTCGCGTTTTAGCCGTACAAAATCTAATATTTGGATATTCTCTGTTACATTACGATTAATGTTTTTTGCTGAGATCATATTGTGCATCACGGCAAACAAACCAAAATTAACCATTAATGCCAATAATAAACCAATAGCTAAGCGCATATTTTACTTTAATCTCTCTCAGCGGCTATTGAAACACTGGCAACACCTGCTAGACGTGCTTGATCCATTACTTCAATCAACAAGCCTGTTTTAGCTTCTTTATCCGCTAAAATAATCACTGAACCTTCTGGGTTCTCAGCATGCATGCGTTCTACATTAGCGCGTACAGCACGACGATCAACTTGGCGTTTATCAATCCACACTTCACCATTTGGCTTAATCGCAATCAATATATTGGCTTTTTCTTTTTTCACGGCCGTTTTGGCAGATGGTCGACTGACATCTACACCTGTTTCTTTTACAAACGATGTCGTTACAATGAAGAAGATTAATAGGATAAACACCATATCGATCAATGGTGTCATATTAACTTCAGCAATAGCGCCGCTTTGCCGACGTGAATGTCTTGTTCTCATCTGTTATTCCTTAATCCCGTCGCAATGCATCGCCAATATTTTCTATTGTTCGTGCAACACGTTGCTCAAGTTGCGTGCTGAAATACATGCCCGATAGAGCGGTTAACAAACCGCCCATAGTGGTAATAAGCGCAACGGAAATACCGCCAGCCATACCTCGCGCATTACCCGTACCAAACACGGTTAATACATCAAATGTTTGAATCATACCGTCAACCGTACCTAATAATCCCAGCATCGGTAATGCGGCAACTAATGTTCTAATCGGCATTAAGTATTGTTTTAACGCTGCAGAATTTTGAGCAATCATACCTTGGCGAATTTGATGTGCATACCAGCTAGAACGATCTACTCGTTGCTGCCAAGCATCAATCACTTTTTTCACTTGTTTGGGATGTGTAAAATAAATAAAAATATACCGCTCAGCAATCATCGACCACATAATAATTGATGTAATAAGGATCACAGTGAGTACCGTGCCACCATTTTCCAATAGTAGCTGTATACCAAAAAAATTACTATTCAGTAGTTCCATGCTTTTCTGCTGTTTGAGCTACTAGCGCTGAACTTTCTTCATCTAAAATTTGTACCAAGCGATTGCTTTTACTAGAAATAGCGCTATGAATAAGCATAATTGGAATAGCGACTGCCAAACCTAACTCCGTTGTTACCAGTGCTTTAGAGATCCCCCCCGACATCAATTTTGGATCACCTGTACCAAATAAAGTAATTGATTGGAAGGTTTCAATCATGCCTGATACCGTACCTAACAATCCAAGCATCGGGGTGATAGCAGCGATAATGGCTAAAGTTACAATTCCTCGCTCAATTTTAGGAATTTCTCGCAAGATTGCTTCATCTAATTTTAAAGATAAGGTTTCAACATCTTGAGTTCCAGCTTTGTCATAGACTGATAAGATACGGCCTAATGGATTTTTTAAACTCACTTTTGTATTTTTCTGCTGTGATGCGATTCCACGTCCAACAATGGTCAATGACATAAATCGGAATAATGCTATTAACAGACCTATTGCACCTAGACCCAGAATAATATAGCCAATCCAACCACCTTGTTGAATTCGTTCTTTCACATCGGGAGCTCGAACTAATAATGCTAAAATTGCACCTCGGGTTGGATCAACAACGACTGACTGTAACCCAGAATCCGATCCCGCGTTTTCAAAATTAGTAACTATCTGGCGTAAGCGATCAACAGGTTGACGACCTAATTCAACTAGACTGCCCGTTTCTGGCAAATAGCGTAAAAAGTTTCCCTTACTAAAGGCTGTGAACACACCTATTCTCGTTACTTGTTGATCTTCCACCACACCTTCAGCTGTAATAACCGGTGCGGTAAATTGACTCACTTTCCCTGATTCTGTCATTTCTTCTTGGATCATCAACCAAAAGTCACGTAACTCATCAATAGTAGGTTGCTGTTTACGTTCAGCCAATTTTGTTAAAAATGCGCCCCGATCTGGTTTCTGCGCCGAGGTCATTGAACTTTCTAGCACGCTTCGGCTATCGTTTGCCATTTGACGAACCGTTCCGAATAGCTCTCCCAATGAACCAGATTTTTCTTGCAGTAAGGTTTCTTTTTCAGCCAAGCTTGTTTCTTGCGCTTGAAATGCTAAATTGAGTAATGTTGTTCTACGCTCTTGTTCTGCTAATTCTGTATTTGCTTGCGCCAATAGTTTTGCTTGTTCGTCTCGTGCGGCAACAAATTTAGCTTCACGTTTTTTATTTTGTTGTTGTTCTAGAATACTTTCACGTTTCACTTGTTTTAATAAGGCATCTAAATTTTCTGGTTTTTCCGCCGCTTGTAGTGATGGTAAGGCTATTATCCAGAGTAATAATATCGAAATAACACGTTTCATTGCGCCACCTCCGCTGTTTGCATCGGTAACACTAATAGATCAGGTGGCAGTTGCTTCTTCGCAACCTTTAATCCCTGCTCAATTGATTGTCGATAGCTATCATCTAAACGTTGCCATTGATTATTATTCCAGATCCCCGCTTCAAGACCATCAAGTGTTAAATAATACAAACTCACACGACCAATTCGAAGAAAATCAACTGTGCGAGTAATTTCACCCATAGTCAAATCACCACGATAAGCCTCAATAGTACGACCATATTCTGTCTCAACTTGATAAGCTTCTAGAATGCGGCGATACTTTTCGGCAATGGTTACATCTGCGCGCTCCATCAATGTTTGCAATTGCACAACACGTTGCTCGCGCTCTTCTGGCAGAAAGGGTATATCTAATTTAACAAATTGAACCATCGTATCGATCATTTTTAACATAAGCGGCACAATATCTCTTTGGGTATTTTCAATATTGAGTAACTGTTCATCCATTGAGCTCAGCTCTTTCTTTTGCGACGTGACTAATTTTTCAAGCTGGTCGTTATATGACCGCAAACTAGCTGTTTGACGCAATGTTTCACGATACGTTGCAATCATGCTCTTTTTCTCATTGGACAAACTATCAACTTTTTGTTGTGATTTCTGGGCTGCGACATCTGTTTTCACTTGAGTATCCACCGCTTTTTCAAGAGTGCCTGAACTAGCGGTAAGGGGTAACAATAGAACTATTACCATTGCCATTGAAAATTGATGGTTCCATTTACTTTTCTGCATTATTATTCCATGTTCCTTAAATAGATGTAGGAGACTGGAGTGTCAACTTACGGAAGCGTAAGGTTAAACCGAAAAACTAATATTATCAATAGGAATTATCCCTAAAACCATGAAGAAGTCACATTTTTTACTTCAAATGTGAACTCTTGAAGCAAGCTCACTTTCACTAATTTATTGCGAGAGAATCTATCATCTAATTATGGAAAAAAAGGCCAGACATCTAATAAAAGTTGTCTGGCCTAAACCTTCAAAAAGAAGGAGAGAGAAAGATAAGTTTTGGAAGCTGAAATTCCTAGAACTTGTTGTATATAATACAGCGTGCAAACTTATTTTAAATGAGCGACTTATCCCAATAATTCAGGAATTATTTCCCAACTCTCCCTAGTCATTTAACTTGATAGCCCATGACTAATTGCAAAACGCATTAACTCTGCTGTTTTAGTAATAGCAAGCTTACTCTTAATTTGAGTGAGGTTATTTGCAACGGTTTTGTAGCTAATGCCCAATACACCTGATATTTCAGTCATGCTTTTGCCTTCACCTAATAAACGTAAAATTTCTAATTCACGTCGTGATAAATCGCTTAAGGCGCTGGTGCCTGCGCCAATATTCAGCATCGCTAATTGTTGGGCAACATCTGGGCTCAAATATGTTTTGCCCGCCAAAACATCTTCGACTGCTCCAACCAAATGATCTGCTGCATTATTTTTAGTAATATAACCTTTTGCACCTGCCTGCATTGCGCGCGAGGCAAAAACAGGATCTTCATGCATACTAAACATCAATACCTTGGCATTTTCACGATTTGCTCGAATGCGACGCAACACTTCTAAACCACCGATTCCTGGCAGAGTAATATCCAATAACACCATATCTGGATAACTTTCTTGAAAAAGTCGATAGCCCTCTTCACCCGTCTCAGCCTCAATGACTTTAACATTCTGGAGTTGCATAATTAATTGTCGACAACCCGCTCGCACAATGGGGTGATCATCAACTACTAAAATGGTTGTTGCTTGTTTCATTATGTGTCATCCCCTAAGGGTATTAATACCCGTACTTGCAAGCCACGGCCTTCTTCCGTGTCAAAGGCAATTCGCCCACCCAATGCAGATACGCGTTCACGCATACCTATTAAACCAAACCCGCGCACTGTATCAGCGCTAAGACCGACCCCGTTATCTGTAACAGTCACTTTTAATGTCTGGGCATCAACCTTCATTTCTACGCGTACATGGCTTGCATGCGCATGACGAACACAGTTCGTGGTACATTCTTGAACGATACGATAAATAGTAACTTGCACAGTATCAGGCAAATCATGAAAATCACCGACAAAATTCCATTCCCAATCTATTTCTGGTTGCCTGTCACGCCAATTTCTTAACATATCACGTAGTGCATCTGATAAGCCTAAATCATCTAATGTCATCGGTCGTAATCGGCTTAACATTTTACGTACTAATGATTGAACATGTGTCGTTATTGTTTTAACTGAGTCTACTTTTTGTTGCACTTCAACCAGCAAGTGCTCTCCACCAATACGTTCAATGTCAGCTAAATCTACACGTATCCCAAATAAACAGGGAGCTAATTCATCATGTAGTTCACGTGAAAGTTCTCTACGTTCTGTTTCTTGAACTGTCAGCATATTTTTAGCTAAATCGTGGTTCTCAGCTATCGTTTTTTCCATCACGTTTACCATATGATTAAAACGAATCTGAATAGACGATAATTCTTTAACGACTGATGTTTCCACCTTTGCAGAAAAATCCCCTCGCTCTAATTGACCTAGTGCGTATTCTAGCTCCCCCAAAGGTCTCAGCCCTTGTCTCAGCGCCATATAAACCAAACTTACGATCAATATTAAAAAGAATGAGCCTAACAAAAATAATACGCGTACATCTTGCCATACCTCAGTAACTTCATCACTGGGATCAGACTCAACCACTAAATATCCATAAGCTTTACTGCCTTTGGTAATAAGCCGTCTAAATGCGACCGCTTCCGGTTCCATAATTCTAATAAACCAATTAGGTACATCAGGTTTATTGAAAAATTTCGCATTTTTCTCTTGGCCAATTAATGGTTGACCATGCATATCTTCAAACCATGCTCGAATATGGCGTGTATCTCGAACACTATCAACAATCAATGCTAAACGGTTACTTATATCATTAGAAAATCGTAATGTTGGTAACGCATTAATCAATAGGCCTTTCGCTAAATTAGTGCTTGACTCCATCTCAGCAACTAAAGCTTGTTTAGCATTTTTAACAATAAAAAAACCCGCAGCTGCAAAGTTGATTAACAATATAATGGTTACAATAACTACTATTCGAAATTTTAAACTCATAATGGATCAGTATTTTTGCTGATAAATAAGCTAGAATTATCGCACATCTTTATAATTAAACCGGAATGAATATTATGCAAACGAATCACGCCCTGTTTTCTCAAGCCCAACAACATATCCCAGGCGGAGTAAACTCACCTGTTCGCGCTTTTAATGGTGTGGGTGGTGATCCTATATTCTTCCGAGAAGGTAAAGGCGCATGGATCACAGATGAAGAAGGCAAGCGCTATATTGATTATATCGGTTCATGGGGTCCGATGATTTTAGGCCATGCTGATGCCAATGTAATCAGCGCTGTACAATCTGCCGCAGCTCATGGACTAGGATTTGGCGCACCGACTTCTATTGAAATAGATATGGCCGAAACATTATGTCGACTCGTGCCTTCAATGGAATTGGTGCGCATGGTGAGTTCTGGCACTGAGGCCACAATGAGTGCTATTCGCCTTGCTCGTGGCTTCACTGGTCGCGATAAAATTGTTAAATTTGAAGGTTGTTATCACGGTCATGCCGACTCTTTATTAGTTAAAGCCGGCTCGGGAGCACTCACATTAGGTGAACCTTCATCTGCTGGAGTACCCGCCTCACTGGCAGAGCATACTTTAACTCTAAACTATAACGATCTTGACTCTGTCCGTGAATGTTTCGCCGAATTAGCCGACCAAATTGCCTGTATTATTGTTGAACCTGTCGCGGGCAATATGAATTGTATTCCACCACAAGATGGATTTTTACAGGGCCTGCGGGAAATTTGTGACCAATCTGGTGCCGTGCTTATTTTTGATGAAGTCATGACAGGCTTCCGAGTCGCTCTAGGTGGAGCACAACAATATTATGATGTGAAACCCGATCTCACAACCCTAGGTAAAGTGGTAGGGGGAGGCTTACCTGTAGGTGCATTTGGTGGAAAACGTGAGGTAATGGAATGCATTGCACCGCTTGGCCCTGTCTATCAAGCAGGTACATTATCGGGTAACCCCGTGGCTATGGCGGCGGGTCTGGCAACCCTTGCTGGCGTACAAGCTCCTGATTTCCACAAGAATTTAAGTGCGACCGCTGAAAAATTAGTAACAGGGCTAAAAGCATTAGCTGATAAAGCCGGCATTCCTCTTGCCACCACTCAAGTCGGTGGCATGTTTGGCGTATTTTTCACCGATGAACCAAAAATCACTAGCTTCGAACAAGTGGTTGCTTGCGATCAAGAACGCTTCAAAAAATTCTTCCACGGCATGTTAGAACAAGGTATTTATCTTGCTCCATCATCTTATGAAGCAGGTTTTGTTTCAGCGGCTCATGGTGACGCTGAAATTCAGGCAACTTTAGATGCTTCTGAAAAAGTATTTGCCACCTTAACCAAAACATAAATGCAAGCTTACCAGCCGCCTTTTACCATCACGCCAACAATCATTGGGCTTATCTCTGAGATCAGTGAAAGCTTGGGACGTCTATCCGTTTTGGAAAGTGAAAAAAGTTTGCGCCTTCGTCGTATTAACCGTATTCGTACCATTCAAGGCTCATTAGCTATTGAGGGGAATACATTAAGTAAAGATCAAATCACTGCAATCCTTGATGGTAAAACAGTGATTGCTCCACCACGTGAGATTCAAGAGGCGCGTAATGCGATTAATGCCTATGAACAGTTTGAAAGCTGGCAGTCTACCAATGAAAACCATTTATTGAATGCCCATCAAGTATTAATGGCTGGATTAATTGACGATGCAGGGCGGTATCGCAGTGGCAATGTAGGTGTGATGAAAGGTAAACATGTTGTACATATGGCACCGCCTGCTAATCGTGTCAGACTACTTATGGATGATCTTCTTCAATGGCTTGCCACAACAAACCAACATCCCTTAATTGTAAGCTCAGTGTTTCACTATGAATTTGAGTTTATTCATCCCTTTGCTGATGGCAATGGTCGCATGAGCCGATTATGGCAAACATTAATTCTCAGTCAATGGAATCCATTATTGGGTCAGCTACCCGTCGAAAGTATGGTTCACCAGCATCAACTTGACTATTATCAAACACTAAATGACAGCACTCAAAACACTAATTCATCCCCTTTTATTGAGTTTATGCTTGCAACTATTTTAACAAACATTAAAACTAGCGCTAGCCCCCATGAAAGACCCCAAATCAGCCCCCAAGTTAAAAAATTGCTAGATACTTTGGTAAAGGCCTCATATCCCATGAACCGCAATGAATTACAATCCCAACTTAAACTCAAAGATCGTAAATCATTCCGTGAACGTTATCTCAAACCAGCTTTAGACCAGGGCTTAATTGAGATGACCATTGCAGACAAACCCAATAGCCGCTTGCAAAAATATGCGATAACCAAGCAAGGTAAACGAATAGCCAGAATGTGATGCGTAAGATTATTCTATTACTTTGCTTTCCACAGGTTTAAGTCAAAATGAGTCAATGTCATAAACTCTTTTCTGCTCTTTTACTTATTTTTTTAAGTCAAGCTCTCTCTGCACAAGATGCGGAACTATTGTTACTCAAAACCTATGATGATTCGCAGGATGTAACGGGCTGGTTAATGAGTGAAAAACTAGATGGTATGCGCGCCATTTGGGATGGGAAAACACTTAAAAGCCGGCAAGGAAATAAGATTGCGGCACCTGAGTGGTTCTTGCAGGCTTTGCCTCCTTTTTCGGTTGACGGTGAACTTTGGACACAACGTGATGACTTTGAAAACATCACCTCAATCGTTCGCCAACAAAAACCAGACAAACGCTGGCAAAAGATTAGCTATCAGATCTTTGAAGTGCCTAATCAACAAGGAGGTTTATTAGATCGTCTCGCTATTTTACAGAATTATTTAGTGCTTCACCCCAGCCCTTTCATCGTGATCATCCCGCAAGCCACTGTTCAGTCGGCCGAACATTTAAAAGCAGAATTAGCCAAAGTTATCTCATTAGGCGGTGAAGGCTTAGTTGTTCGAAAAGCTGACACCCCATATATCACTGGACGTTCAAACTACGCCCTGAAGGTGAAACAATATCAAGATACTGAGTGCACCGTTATTGCTCATAAAGAAGGAAAAGGTAAATACATTGGGAAGCTAGGCTCCCTGCAATGCCAGCTACCATCAGGAATTACGTTTTTTATTGGCTCAGGTTTATCCGACCAACAACGACAATCGCCTCCCAAAATAGGCAGTATAATTACCTTTAAATATTATGGCTTCACTAAAAATAACATTCCCCGTTTCCCAGTATTTTTAAGAATTAGGCAACCATATAAGGAGCCTCGATAAATGAACACACTTTATTGGCACGATTATGAAACCTTTGGCATTGATCCTCGCTACGATCGTCCTTCTCAATTTGCCGGCATTCGCACAGATGAAGATCTAAATATTATCGGCGAACCGCTGATGATTTACTGCAAACAAGCAAATGATTATCTGCCTCATCCACAAGCTTGTTTAGTCACAGGAATCACACCACAAGAAGCCAATGAAAAAGGCGTTACTGAAGCCGAGTTTATCAAACAAATTCATAATGAATTTGCAGTGCCTAATACCTGTGGTGTGGGTTATAACAGCTTACGCTTTGATGATGAATTTACCCGTTTCACTTTATATCGAAACTTTTACGATGCCTACGCTCGTGAATGGCAAAATGGTAATAGCCGTTGGGATATTATTGATATGGCACGACTTACCCGTGCTTTACGTCCAGATGGAATCAACTGGCCCAACCGTGAAGATGGTAAACCTGATTTTCGCTTAGAATCGCTCACGGCGGCGAATAATATTGAACACCAAGGTGCACATGATGCTTTAGTCGATGTGTATGCCACTATCGCTTTAGCTAAATTAATTAAAACAGCACAACCAAAACTCTATGATTTTGTGTATCAACATCGTCGTAAACAAGCTGTTTCACCACTATTAAATTTACGTGATCGCACTCCCGTTATTCACGTATCAAGAATGTATCCTAGTGAATATTGTGGCACAGCATTAATTGTACCCATCGCTAAAGATCCCACTAATAATAATGGCATTATCGTTTATGATCTTCGCCATAGCCCTGAAGCATTCATTAATGAAGATGCCGACACACTGCGAGAATGGCTATTCACTCGCACTGCCGATCTCCCTGAAGGTATCTCCAGACCCGCATTAAAAACACTGCATATCAATAAATGTCCGGTGATTGTGCCAGAAAACACCCTCAATGACGATGCGGCACAACGACTCGAACTAGACCGAGAATTACATTATCGACATCTTCAAATGCTAAATAATGCAGGTGATTTAACGCAGAAAATTAGCGATATTTTCACTAAACCAGATTATGAAGCCATTGATGACCCTGATGCGGCACTGTATGGTGGCGGTTTTTTTAGCGATAATGACAAACGTAAAATGGATCTCATCCGCAGTGCTGATCCTGAACATTTAGCCAATATGTCCGTACCTTTTGATGATTCACGTTTGCCTGAAATGCTGTTTCGTTACCGTGCTCGAAATTGGCCAGAAAGTTTATCTGAGCAAGATCAACAGCAATGGCAATACTATCGTCAGCAACGCTTAAATTCAGATAATCCTAAAATTCTCTCTTTCGAACAATTTTTTAATGAAATAGAACAGTGCCAAGATGACATACCTATAGAACAACAAGCTGTTTTAGATAAACTAGAATCCTATGGGAATCAGCTAAAACTTGAACTTAGTTCTCATTAATTACAAATAATGCCGCTTATATACCCGTTACCATTCAATCTGTAGATTTCAGAGATTAGCACAAGTGTCAGAGCAAGGCGCAATGTGAAGGCAATGACTAGTCCTTGTCAAGCATT
>Ga0256841_1001401_pt1 | contig 21071 bp, 14 predicted proteins | sample 356308metaG_FD_185971 | JGI IMG/M metagenome (GOLD analysis project Ga0256841, IMG submission 185971) | Hydrothermal vent microbial communities from Mid Atlantic Ridge, Atlantic Ocean - 356-308 | ecosystem: Environmental > Aquatic > Marine > Hydrothermal vents | place: Atlantic Ocean: Mid... | reverse complement strand
GGCTCTCGTGGGCATCTTCTGGTACGGCGGCGCCGAAGTGCTGGCGGGACGCCTCACCGCCGGCGACCTGGTGGCGTTCATCTTTTATGCGTTCAACATCGCGCGCGGCGTCGGCGGCATGACCCGGCTCTACGCCACGTTCAACGGGGCCGCCGGCGCCTCGGAGCGGCTCTTCGAACTGCTCGATCAGGAGCCCGAAATCCTCGACGACCCCGCCGCGACCCCGTTGCCGCCCGTGCGCGGGGCGGTGCGCTTCGAGGACGTCGCGTTCCGTTATGACGAGGGCCTTCCGGTCCTTCAGGACATCACCTTCGCCGTCGAGCCGGGGCAGACGGTGGCGCTCGTGGGGCCGAGCGGCGCGGGCAAGACGACGCTCCTCAACCTCATCCCCCGTTTCTACGATCCCACCGACGGGCGCATCCTGATCGACGGATACGACGTGCGAAAGGTGCGCATCCGGTCGCTTCGCGAGCAGATCGCGCTGGCGCCGCAGGAAGTTCACCTGTTTAACGATACGATTCGGGAGAACATCCGGTACGGTCGGCTGGAGGCCTCGGAGGCCGAGATCGAGGCGGCGGCGCGGGCGGCCAACGCGCACGTGTTCATCGAGGCGATGCCGAACGGGTATGACACCCGGATCGGCGAGCGGGGCGTCAAGCTGAGCGGGGGGCAGCGACAGCGCATCGCCATCGCCCGCGCGCTCCTCAAAGATGCGCGCATCCTCCTTCTCGACGAGGCTACCTCTTCGCTCGACTCGGCCTCGGAAGCGCTCGTGCAGGAAGCCCTCGAACGGTTGATGCAGGGCCGCACGACGTTCATCATCGCGCACCGCCTGGCCACCGTTCAGCACGCCGACCACATCCTCGTGCTCGACGAGGGACGCATCGTCGAGCGGGGCACGCACGACGAACTCACGGCCCGCAACGGGCTCTATCGCCAACTGGCGGCCCTTCAGTTCCGCGAGGCGATCTCGCTCGACTGAAACCGCGCCGCACCTCGTGCGACTTCGACGCTTTTCGCCTATATTGGAGGACGCATACGGCGCTCGCGAGACGCCGCTTGCGAGACGCCGCTCACCCCACTTTTCGTAAGGATGGAAGTACTCTCAGATCCGTCGCGCGCGCAGGCTTCGAAGGATGCGCCGCGAAAGAGCCGAATGGGCGATAAGCAACCGGGCGGTCCTGCCGCTGTGAAGAAGAAAAGCCGTCATCGGAAGCGCCGTCGCGGGCTGCCGGCGCAGGTTGTCTCTGCGCTGCTCATCCCGCTCGGGCTGGCGAGCGCCGGGGCGGTCTTCGTGGGGGGCAAACCGATGGCGGCGCTTGCGGCGGTGGTGTGCCTGCTTATCGTGTGGGCGCTGTACGTGAACGACCGGAAGGGCTTCGTTCGCTCGAAGCAGATGCGCCGCGCCCACGAGCCCCGGCGTCACTTCGTCCCGCTGGAGGTGATCTTCCTTTTCGTGCTGATTCTCCTGAACGTGGTTGCGGTGGCGTACGTGTTCGTGACCCTGTGAGGGGCGCGCCCTTTATTGTCCCACGAGGAAGACGGCATTGGCGAAGAGGAGGCGGCCATTGTGCCAGAACGCGCGGAAGAGGGGATCGTCCGTCATGTAGACGACCCGCCCGCGACCCATCTTCTGAACGCCGAAGACGAGCGTGTCCCTGAGTTTGGCGCGGGCGCGGTAGCCCGCGAAGCCGCTCACGAGCGCATCGCCTTCGAGGACGCCCACGTTCCAGTCGTCGTCGTCTTCGAGGAAGGCGAAGGCGTTGTCGCTCCGTTTGAGGGTGAAGTACCCATCGTCGTAGCCGAAGGCGAGCGGGTGCGTGGCGTCCATGCGGACGCGGAAGATCGCGCCGGGCACTTCGTCCGAGATGGAGGCGCGTTCGCGGTCCCCGAAGCGGGAGAGGGCGGTCGCATCCGCTTCGAGTTCGTCTTCGTCTTCGTCTTTGCTTTTTCGTTTGAGGTGGAAGCCGTCCTTCCCGGCGAGGGCGGCGGCGGCTCGTTCCATGGCGATGAGCCGTCCGCCGCGCCGGACCCACGCCCGGAGGTCGTCGAGGCGGCGCTCGGTGAGGAAGTTCCCGTAAGAGCCGTTCGGAAGGACGAGCACGTCGTAGTCGTCGAGGTCGAGGGCGCCGAAGTCGTCGGGATCGACGAGGGTGACGGCATAGCCGAGTTGGCGGTCGAAATAGTGCCACACCTCTCCGGCGGCGGTGGAGGCGACGGGCGCGCCGGCGAGCACGAGCACGCGGGGCTTCCGGAGGAACGGCACGTCGTCCGAGCCGAAGTCCGCCCCGCGCGCGACGAAGCCGGTGGCGACGGCGTGGAGCGGTTGCCCGAGGTCGGCGGCGGCTTTCCGGACGACGGCGTCGAACCGCGCGCCCATGGCTTCGTTGCCCCTCCGCGTGAGGATGAGCGTGCCGGGCGCGTAGGCTTTCCCGTCGATCTCGAAGGGCTTCGCGGCGAAGCGGAGCTTGACGCCGGCTTCGAGCACGGCGGCGAGGAAACGGACATCTTCGAAGCTCTTCCACTCGGCGAGGTAGGCGTACGGACGCTCGAGCGCGGGCGGCTCCGGCGCGGCGTCCGGCGGGGTGCGTGTGTCCGGCGCGAGGCGCTCGGTGAGGGCGAAGGCGTCGAGGCCGTACGCATACGGGAGCGCCCACGCCGTCACGTCGTACGTGAGCGAGTCGGCCAACTCGGCGCGCGGTTCGAAGAGCACCTTGACGAGCACCGACTTCGGCTGAAACGCGCTCACCACGAGGTCGCCCGGCTCGACGGAGACGGCGGTGGTTTGCCCGGAGACGTAGTCGAAGCCGCGCGCCGCGCGCCCTTGGGCGGCGTACCCGAAGGCGATGCCCTGTCCTTCGAGCAACGCAGCGAGGGCGTCGCGCTTGTCCGTGTTCGCGCCCTTGACGACGTACGTCTTGTACGGCCCCGGCGGATCGTTTTGCGCCCGCTCATAATACGCCCGAAACTCCTCGAGCACGCGGTCGTGGCGCCTCGCCGTTGCCTCGACGGTCGAGAGGCCGGTGGTGTGGTGGTGGGCAATGCGGTCGGCGAGCGTGAGCGTGTCGCCCTCGGCGGTGCGGACGGCAAGGCCGGCGCGCCCGCTGCCGCCCTGTTCGTACGTCATGCCGATGGCGCCGTTGAACGTGGGCCACGTGTCCCCGTAGCCGGGATAGAAGAGGTCGAAGACCTGCCGGGTGAAGTACAGCCATCCGCGCTCGTCGAAATACCGGGCATGGTTCTTCCCGATGATCGTCTGGAATTCGCGCTGCCACGGAGAGATGTCTTCGTGGAACGGCTCGGCGGCGGGCGCGAAATAGTACGGCTCATCGACGCCCTGCTCGTGAAAATCGACGTGCACGTGAGGAAGCCAGCGGTTGAAGAGCGGGATGCGCTGCCGGGTCTCCACCTGCGACATCCAGGCCCAGTCGCGGTTGAGGTCGAAGTAATAATGGTTGGCGCGTCCGCCCGGCCACGGCTCGTGATGCTCGCGAGCGTTCGGGTCGGGATTGGGCGTGCGCCCGACCGTTTCGTTGTACCAGTGCACGTACCGGTCGCGCCCGTCCGGGTTGATGCAGGGATCGATGACGACGACGGTGTTGGCGAGCCAGGCCTGCGTGCGCGAGTTGGCGGGATTGGCGAGGTCGTAGAGCGTCGCCATTGCCGCTTCGGTGCTTACGGCTTCGTTGCCGTGCACGTTGTAACTCAGCCACACGATGGCCGCCGTTGCTCCCGCGACGGCGCCGGGGGCCTGCCCGGCCATGCGCAGGTTGTTCACGCGAATCTCCTCGAGGTGGGCCTGGTTCTCCGGCGAGGTGACGAAGGCCACCATCAGGGGCCGCCCTTCGTACGTCTCGCCATAGCGCTCGATGCGCACGTTCGGCGAAGCGGCGGCTACGTGCTCGAAGTAGGCGACGACGCGGTGGTGCGGGGTGAACCGGTCGCCGAGTTCATAGCCGAGGAATTCGGCGGGGGAGCGGAGGGCGGTTTGCCCGAAGGCGGTGGCAGCGAGGAGGCCGATCAGTACAGACGCGGAAAGACGACGCACGTGCATGAGGGGAGGGGAAGGATGGAGAGGGACGGAACGGCCGCGCCGGCGAGGGCAGGCGGCGGAAAGGTACGCGCACGAGCCGGGTATGCGCAATGCCGGGCGTCGTCTTTCCGGTCGCTCATGCCGGCCCGGCGTCCGGGACCTCGCCCATCGTGGCGTTCCCGGCCGGGGCGCTCTCCTCCGTGGCGATGAGCGGCGCCTCGCGCCGACGGACGGCCTCGAAGAAGGCGACCTCGCTGCCGAACCACCCGACGGTCGCGGCGGCGCGGAGGAGCAGGAAAAGCTGTTGAAGGAGAAACAGACCCCAGATCCCGTTCATCTCGAAATCCAGCACTATCGGCAGGGCCAGCGCCACGGCCGCGAGGAGGAACCAGACGCCGTAGAGCGGGAAGGCCTGCGCGTGTCTGAACGGCCACGTGACGCCCGCCAGAAAAGCGCGCGTGACCTTCCGCTCTTCCACCACGAGCGCGATCCGTCCATAGTCGTGCAGCAGGTCGATGAAGGCGAGGCCGAGCACCACCAGCGTCGGCGCGAGGACGAAGAAGACCCGGAAAGCGCCTACCTCACCGTTCCACACCACGGCCAGCCCCACCGACAGGAGGGCGACGCCGCCCAGCCACACGAGCACGAGCAAGCCGTAGAGCAGGCCGAGCCCGACGGCGCGCGCGGCATAACGCCCCACGCCCGCCCAGAACGAACGTCCCCCGCCGTCGCGAAGCGCGTGGATCAGCCCCACGCTCCACCCGGCTTTCCAGACCAGATACAGCGGGATCATCCAGAACAACTGCGTCCGGAGCGCCGACAGGACGAGGCCCGCCTTGTCCAGAATGTCCGCCCAGAGGACGACGTCGAACTGCTGCGCAAGCTCGGAGCCGAAGCCCGACGGTCCCACCACGTTGCTGAGCGCCATGTAGATCGGCAACGCCAGGAGGAAGGCCAGACACAGATGGACGGCATAGATCAGCACGACCAACCCGGGACGCTTTTGGACGGCGGAGAAGCCCGCGCGAAAGCTGTTGATGAACATGATGGCTTGACGAGGATCGTGGAGACGGTCGGGTCAGAAAAGGCCGGCGATGAGATAAAAGACCTGTTGAAGCAGGGAGGTGAGGTCCAGTTGCTCCTTGCGGGCAAGCGTGTTGTCCGTTCCCGCGATCTTCCGGTTGTCGAGGCGGTTCACGTCGAGGCGGACGGCGTTGTCGGGGTCGAGATAGGCTTCCGCGGCGCGCGCGGCTTTGTGGAAGGTGAACCGTTTCCACGCATCGACCCCGTCCCAGGCCAGACGTTCCTCCGAGCCGTCCTCGAACCGCACGAGGAGCGTCTGCGGAAAGACGCCGTCCTGCTTCCGATGAACCTCCACCCGGCTCTCGTACCAGTCGCCCTCGGTTCCCTCCGGAGGCTCGGCTTTGGACGAACGCAGCGAGGCGACTTCATAATCCACCACGGCGACGCCGTAGACGTACTGGTCGAAGAACCAGCCGAGATCCATGCCGGAAACCTCCTCGGCGACGGCGATGAAGTCGCGCGTGGTCGGATGACGGAAGCGCCAGCGGTCATAGTACGTCTGAAACACCTGATCCGTCGTTTCGCGGCCGAGATAGTTTTCGAGCGTGAGGAGCAACGTGGCAGGCTTGGCATAGGTGGCCTTGCTGTAATCCTCCGCATCCTCGTATTCCCAGGCGCGGGTGAAGACGGCCCCGCGGTCCGGCGCGTTTTTGGTGTACATCAGGCGCTGCATGCCCTCGTCGCTGACCTGAATGTACGGCAGCTTGACGACGGCGCCCGGCCCATAGGCATCGTCCATGATGCGGGCCTCGAAGTAGGAGTTGATGCCCTCGTCGAGCCAGGCTTCCTCGAACTCGTTGCTGGCGATCATGCCGTAGAAATACTGATGGCCGAACTCGTGCACGGTGACGAGTTCCGGAAGGCGCATCCATCCGGGCATCTTGTACGTGGTCCCGCAGGTGATGAGCGTCGGGTATTCCATACCGTTGCTCCCCCCGATGCCGTCGACGAGGGTGAGCGTGGTGTACGGGTACTCACCCACCCAGGCGTCGTATCGGTCGAGCGCGGCCTTCACGGCTTTGAAATGGCGCTCGGCCTGTGCCTTGTGATGGGGCTGAAGGAGCAGCCGGAGGTTGACGTGTCGCCAGGTGTCGGTGTATTCGAGGAAGTCGGGGCTGGCCGTCCACGCGAAGTCGTGCACGTCGTCGGCCTGATACGTGAGGGTGCGCGCGCCGGCTTCGGTCGTCTCGTTCACGCGCACGCCGGAAGCCCCGACGACGTACGCCTCGGGGACGGTCATCGTCACCCGGTACGTGCCGAAGTCGGCGTAAAACTCGGTGTTGGCGTGGAACTGATGGGTGTTCCACTGCCCGTGTGGGGCGTCGGCGGGGACGTAGCGCACGCCCGGCTCTTCGTAGACGCCGAGCTTCGGAAACCACTGCGCGACCATGAAGAAGCGGTGGCCCTGTTCGGTCTCGGCCCAGCCCGTCCGCGCGACGACCTTGGGCATGAGGGCCGTGAAGTCGATGTCGAGCGCGATGGTCTCGCCGGGGGCTACGGGGCGGGGCAGCGTCACCGCGATGACGGTCTGATCGTCCGGGTTGCCGTCGTCGGGTTGGATGAAACGGATACGGTCGGTGAGGTCGGTCTCCTCGGCGCTGTAGGCGCCCGGCGGAGCGGTGTCGCCCGGTTGCGGGGGAGCGATCGCCATGCGGGTGACGTCGATGCCGCCCCAGACGTCCGTTCCTCTGGCCGAGAAGCCGCGATGCTTGCCGCCGCTCTCCCGCATGAACGTCGAGCGCTCGTTTTTGAAGGCGTTCAGGTACAGGTGAAACTGAAGCTCGCCGACGGGCGCCCTGTCGGGGTTGCGCCACGTGACGCGCTCGGAGCCTTGCACGGTGCGGGCCTCGGGGTCGAGCGTGGCGGTGATCGTGTACGAGACGCGGCGGTCGCTGAGGGGGCCGTCGGCGATGGTCGTGCGCGGCGCCGTGGCGGTGGGCTGAGCGAGAGCGGGCGCGAAGGGCAGAAGCGCCAGCGCCGCGAGGACGAAACAGATTCGGGACAGCATGAGCGGCATCCTGAGAGAGAAAAGGGCGGCTATCCTGCCTACGCGAGGCGGACAGGCGGGTTACGACCCGGCGACAAAGTACGGCTTCCCACCGAAAAAGGGGACGCCACCGCGAAGAAAAGCCGCGCGCGCGGGCGGGGCTCCGCTTCCGGCGGCATCTTCGGGACGGGACAGGCGTTTAAGCGCGCAGTCGCCCTTTTCACCACGCATTGCTCCGAAGCCCATGTCGTTCCCCCCCCGCGTCGAACTCTGTGAAGTCGGGCCGCGCGACGGCTTTCAATTCGAGAAGAAGCCCATCCCGACGGATCTCAAGCTCGAGATCATCGAGGGGCTGGCGGAGGCGGGGCTGAGGCGCATCCAGGTTGCGTCGTTCGTGCATCCGAAGTGGGCGCCGCAGATGGCGGACGCCGAGGCGCTCGTGGCGCGGCTCCCGAAGCGGGAGGGCGTCATCTATACGGGGCTGGCGCTCAACGTGCGGGGCCTCGAACGCGCCCACGCCGCCGGGCTGACGTACGTGGACCTCTCCATCGCCACGAACGAGACGCACAGCCGCGACAACGCGAACATGACGGTGGCCGAGGGCGTCCGCCAGGCCGAAGCGATGATCCGCCGCGCCCACGACTACGGGATGCAGCCGCAACTCGGCCTCCAGACCGTCTTCGGCTACGCCGCCCCCGGGGACACCCCCCTCGACTTCATCGTCGAGCTGTGCGGGCGCTTCTCCGCGCTCGGCGTCGAGTCGCTCTCGCTGGCCGACTCGACGGGCATGGCGAACCCGGTGATGATCCGCGAGCGGGTGGCGGCGGTGCGGGCCGTTATCGGGGAGACGCCGCTCGTGCTCCATCTCCACGACACGCGCGGCCTCGGCATGGCGAACGTCGTGGCTGCCCTCGAAGCCGGCGTCGCCCGGTTCGACACGTCGCTCGGCGGCATGGGCGGCTGCCCCTTCATCCCCGGCGCGACGGGCAACATCGCCACGGAGGACACGGTTTACCTCCTCGACCAACTCGGCATCGAGACGGGCATCGATCTCGAAAAGGTGGCCGCCTGCACGCTCCGCATGGAGGCGTTCCTCGGCAAGCGCTTCCCCGGCAAGATGCACCGGCTCGTGCGCCGGAACGTCACGGCTGTCTCCGAAGAAGAAGGCGTGCGATAGTCCTCCCTATCCTTCGGCGTACGCTTCCATCGGCGGGCAGGCGCAGACGAGGTGGCGGTCGCCGTAGGCGTCGTTGACGCGGCGGACGGCGGGCCAGAACTTGTTCGCGTGTGTCCACGGGGCGGGGAAGGCGGCCTCTTCACGCGAATAGGGGAGGTCCCACGCCTCGGCGGCCACGAGTGTGGCCGTGTGCGGGGCCTGCTTGAGGGGGTTCCGTTCGGGATCGGACGCGCCGGCCTCGACCTCGCGGATCTCGGCGCGGATCGCGATCATGGCCTCGCAGAAACGGTCGAGCTCGGCCTTCGACTCGCTCTCCGTCGGCTCGATCATGAGCGTGCCGGGCACGGGGAAGGACACCGTCGGGGCGTGGAAGCCGTAGTCCATGAGCCGCTTGGCGACGTCGATCTCGGTGATGCCGGTCAGTCGTTTGATGGGCCGGAGGTCGAGGATGAACTCGTGCGCCACGCGCCCGTGCGCGCCGGTGTAGAGGACGTCGTAGTGGGCGCGGAGGCGGTGCGCCATGTAGTTGGCGTTGAGGATGGCCGTTTTCGTGGCGCGGGTGAGGCCGTCCGGGCCGAGCAGGGCGATGTAGGCCCAGGAGATGGGGAGGATGCTCGCGCTCCCGAACGGAGCCGCCGCCACCGGCCCGATGGCCTGCGCGCCGCCGGTCTCGACGAGCGGGTGGCCGGGGAGGAAGGGCGTCAGGTGCTCGGCGCAGCAGATCGGCCCCACGCCCGGCCCGCCGCCGCCGTGCGGGATGGCGAAGGTCTTGTGGAGGTTGAGGTGGCACACGTCCGCGCCGAAGTCGCCGGGGCGGCACAGGCCCACCTGCGCGTTCATGTTCGCCCCGTCCATATACACCTGCCCGCCGTGCTCGTGCACGATGCGGCAGATCTCGACGATGCCCTCCTCGAAGACGCCGTGCGTGGACGGATACGTGATCATCAGCGCCGCGAGGCGATCGGCGTGCGCCTCGGCCCGGGCGCGGAGGTCGGCCAGGTCCACGTTGCCGTGCTCGTCGCAGGCGACGACCACCACCTCCATGCCCGCCATCACGGCGCTCGCCGGGTTCGTCCCGTGCGCCGAGGAGGGGATGAGGCACACGTTCCGATGCCCCTCGCCCCGGCTCGCGTGATACGCCCGGATGACGAGCAGCCCCGCGTATTCCCCCGACGCGCCCGAGTTGGGCTGAAGCGAGACGCCGGAGAAGCCGGTGATCTCGGCGAGCCACGCCGAGAGCTGCTCGACGAGGATCCGGTAGCCCTCCGCCTGTTCGGGCGGAACGAAGGGGTGGAGCCGGTTGAACGACGCCCACGAGACCGGCATCAGCTCGGCGGCGGCGTTGAGCTTCATCGTGCACGAGCCGAGCGGGATCATGCTCGTCGTCAGCGAGAGGTCGCGCGCGGCGAGGCGGTGGAGGTACCGCATCATCTCCGTCTCCGAATGATAGCGGTGGAAGACCGGATGCGTCAGGTACGGCGTCGTGCGGGCGAGCGGGCCTTCATAGCCGGCGTCCATCAGCCCGGCCAGTTCCTCGGCGGTGAAATTGAAGGCGCGGTCGTGCCCGAAGACGGCGAAGAGCGTGTCGAGTTCGGAGGCGCGGACCGTCTCGTCGAGGGCCACGCCTACGGAGCCGTCCTCGAAATAGCGGAGGTTGATGCCCTTCGCGTCGGCGGCTTCGCGGAGGAGCGCGGCGGAGCGGCTCCCGAGGTCGACGCGGATCGTGTCGAAGAAGTGATCGTGGCGGATCGAATGGCCGAGCAGCTCCAGGCCGTGGGCGAGCACCTTCGTCAGGTTGTGGATGCGCGCGGCGATGCGGCGGAGGCCGTCGGGACCGTGATAGACGGCATACATCCCGGCCATCACCGCCAGGAGCACCTGCGCCGTGCAAATGTTGGAGGTCGCCTTGGCCCGGCGGATGTGCTGTTCGCGCGTCTGAAGCGCCATGCGGAGCGCGGGCCGGCCGTCGGCGTCGATCGACAGGCCGATGATGCGGCCCGGCGTCTGCCGTTTGAAGCGCTCCTTCGTGGCGAAGTACGCGGCGTGCGGCCCGCCGTAGCCCACGGGCACGCCGAAGCGCTGCGTGCTCCCGACGGCCACGTCCGCGCCGAAGGCGCCCGGCGGCGTCAAAAGCGTCAGGCTGAGCAGGTCGGCGGCGACGACCACGTGCGCCCCGGCCTCATGCGCGGCGTCGCAGAAGTCGCGGTAGTCGTGGATCGCTCCGTCGGTGGCCGGATACGCCACGAGCGCGCCGAAGACCTCCTCGGTGAAAGCGAACGTGCGATGATCTCCCACGACGACCTCGACGCCGATGGGCACGGCGCGCGTCTGCACCACGGCGATGGTCTGCGGATGGCACGCCTCCGAGACGAAGAACACGTTGCGCGTCTTCCCTTTCGCCACGCGGTGGAGCATCAGCATCGCCTCGGCGGCGGCGGTGCCCTCGTCGAGGAGCGAGGCGTTGGCGATCTCCAGCCCCGTCAGGTCGATGACCATCGTCTGAAAGGTGAGGAGCGCCTCCATCCGGCCCTGCGAGATCTCGGCCTGATACGGCGTGTACTGGGTGTACCACGAGGGGTTCTCGAACACGTTCCGAAGGATGACCGGCGGCGTGATGGTGTCGTGGTAGCCCATGCCGATGAACGAGCGGCGGACCCGGTTCTTCGAAGCGATGGCGCGCGCCTCGTCGAGGAGTTCATATTCCGTGCGCGCCGGCGGCAGCTTCAGCGGGCGCGCGCTTCGGATGGCGGCGGGCACCGTCTCGTCGATGAGTTCGTCGAGGGAGGAGAGGCCGAGCGCGGCGAGCATCTGCGCCTCGTCCGCCTCCGAGGGTCCGAGATGACGGCGGGCGAAGCGGTCGGTAAACTGGAGGTCGATGGCCATGCGAAAACGTCGGGAAGGAGCGGGTTTGAGAATGCGCAAACGGGAAAGAAGGACGCCGGGAAAAGGGAGGGCGCACGCGCGGCCCCTCGGCGCGAAGGGCCGGATTTCACCGGCGGGCGATGCCTCGCGGGACGAGCGCGGATTGAACGACCGTCCCGGGCTCCTGTTCTGAAAAAAACCGGGTGCGAGGGAATTTCACGGGGGCCGTTCATCCGCGCGCTCAGGCTTCCGCGCGCAGGCGTTCGAGGGCGATGCTTGCCGCCTCCTGTTCCGCCCGCTTTTTGCTGGTCGCCGTTCCGCGTCCGTAGGGCTTGTTCCGGAGCATGACCTCCACGGTGAACGTCTTCTCGTGGCTCGGCCCCACCTCTTCGATGACCCGGTATCGCGGCTGGGGCCAGCCCTGCGCCTGCGCATATTCGAGGAGGAGGCTTTTGAAATTGTCGCGATGCTCGGCCAGTTCGTCGAGGTTGACGTGGTCGAGCATGGTGCGATGGATGAAGGCGCGGGCGGCTTCCGGCCCGAGGTCGAGGTAGAGCGCGCCGATGACGGCCTCGAAGGCGTCGGCGAGGATGCTCCGGTTGTCGCGTCCGGCCGTCTGCGCCATGTTCTCGCTCATCAGGATCAGCGCGCCGAGATCGATCTGCCGGGCGCATTCGGCCAGCGCCACGCCATTGACGAGCTTGGCCCGGAGGCGCGTCAGGAAGCCCTCGTCCCGGTCCGGGAAATGGTGATAGAGATAATCGGCGGTGACGAAGCCGAGCACGGCGTCGCCGAGAAATTCGAGCCGTTCGTTGGAATAGAGATGCGTGTCGGGTCTGCCCCGGAGCAGCGACCGGTGCGTGAGCGCCTGCTCGTACAGACGCAGATCCCGCACCTCCATGCCCACGAGCCGCTCGACGGCCTCCCGCGAGACGGCTCCGGCCTCGACGCTCGGGGAACGTTTGAAAAATCGGCGGAACGCCTTTCGAAGCGATGAAACCAATGCGACAGGCAAACTATGCGTTCGGATACCCGGGTGAAACCGGCGCGACCCGGCATGATCCGGCCCGATGATCCGACCTCCGTCCCTCCGGCATCACATGAGGTCGATGCATGATCTTGTGCGGGAAGATAGACGTTTCCCCGCAAAGATGGGAGCCGACCGCACCGGCGGGTTTACCGGAGCATGTTCCAGAACATGCGGTAGTCGTCGTTCGAAGGGTCGAGCTCGAGGAGGCGTTTCACGAGGGGGCGGGCCTCGGCTTTCCGGTCCGTGTTGAAATAGAGCGAGGCCAGGTTCGCCAGCGGGAGGATCGCGTCGGGGTCGAGCGCGAGGGCGGCGCGGAAGTCGGCCTCGGCGCCCGCCATGTCGCCGAGGAGCGCGCGGGTGAAGCCCCGGTCGTTATAGGCTTCCTCGAACTTCGGGTTGTCCGTCAGGATGGCGTCGAACGTGGCGAGCGCTTCGTCGAGGAGGCCGGATTGGCTGAGGGCCGCGCCGAGCTTGTTCCGGAAGCGGAGGTGCCCCGGCGCGTGGTCGACGGCGCGGCGGAAATACATCGCGGCGTCCTGGGGCGCGCCGGTGGAGAGGAACGCCTCGCCGATCCGGTACCACGTCCACGCATCGTCGACGGCGTTTGGGTCGAGCGTGGGCGCGAGCGTCTTGATCGCGCCGAAGTTCTTTTGCCAGAACCACAGCCGCACGAGCGAACGCGCCAGCTCCTGCGGCGTCTTCGTCCGTTGCGCTTGCTCCAGATAGGCGGCGGCGGAGTCGAGGAAGCCGGGATGGTTCGTGACCTCCTCATAGTACGTCAGAAACCCCTCGGCCACCTCCTCGGGCGGCGGCGACTTGTCGATCAGCGCCGCCAGTCGGACGAGCCGCTTTTGCGAAGCGTCGCCCTCTTCCGCCGAGAGGATCTCGATCTCGTCCGGCTTCGTGACGCGGATGAAGTGGTCGGTCACCTTCACGTGCGGGATGTCGATGGAGCCGGAGACGGGCATGTGGCACGAGACGCAGTTGTCCCCCACGCGGGCGCGCACGGCCTCGTCCTCGGCGCAAAGGTTGTCGTTCTCCGGCGTATGACACGAGGCGCAGACCTGCGCGTAATGATCCGCGCCGAGCGTCTTGACGCCGACGTGGGGGTCATGGCAGGTGGTGCACGTCATCGCGCCGAAGGTCTCGGGACGTTTCCGGGATTCGGTGAAGCACGCGCTCATCTGAAGCCGGTCCGGGTGGGAGGCCATGATGAACTGGTGCGTGCTGTCGGCATAGCGGGGCCAGAAGACGTTCTCGAAGTCGCTCAGCCGGAGGGCGGGGCGGAACTCGAGCGGCGACCGCTTCCACACCGCCGCGCCCTGCATGTGGCACCGGCGGCATACGTCGAACTGCCGGTCGATGGGCAGCTTGCGGGGGTTGACGATCGTGCGGTCGATCTCCTTCGTCACGTCGACCACCTCGCCGGCGCGTTTGGCTTCGACGTGGATCGAGCCCGGCCCATGACACCGCTCGCAGTCGATTCCGTCCGGCGCCTCGGCGAAACGGTTCTCCGAACCCGGCACGAAGTCCGGCATCGCATTGTGGCACGACATACACGTGGCCGGGATGGGGCGCGTGAACCGGGCGTTGTTGCCGCCCGCGAACTTCGGCGGAAGGTCCCATTTGCCCTCCTGCGCGTACCACGTCAGCGGCATCTGATAGAGATAGCCGTTCACGTCCATGATGTGCGAGTTCGTGTGCTGCCCCGAGCCGATGATGTAGTCGATCTTCTCGATGCGCTTGTAGACCGTGTCCCGCCCCGCGAGCCGGTACTCCATGATGAAAAGATCCTCGCCCCGGTGGACGGGCAGGTAGTAAAAATCCCGGTGCGGATCGTAGACCGGCTTCGGATGCTCGAAGTCCGCCGCGCTTTTCGAGAGGGTGGCGGGCTTGAACGAGCGTCCCATCTCGGCCTCGACGAACGTCTCGTACTTGTCCGCGTGGCACGTCCGGCAGGCCTCTTTTCCCACGTATGCGGCGTCCGGTCCGAGGTTGAGATAAACCGGCTCGGCGGCGGTCGTCTCGGGCGTTTCGGCGGGGGGTTGGCGGCAGGCGGGGAGCAGGCACAGAGCCGACAAAAGCAGAAGAGTGGCGGCGCTTTTCATCGTTCGGACCAACGCTTTCGAGGCGGTGCGGGGAGGTCGAAAACGGGCGAGGACGGGAGAAGATCCGGCGCGGCGAAAGGCTTTCGAGCCGGCCCTTCCGGCCTCTTGCCCCCCCCGAAACTCCTTTCGAAGCCCTGTCGTACCTTGAAGCGCTTCATCCTGCTCACCTTTTCCCTGATGTCATGTTCACCTGGATCTGGGTTCTGATTCCACTCGTCGCCATTCTCACCGGCGCGTTCCGCGAATGGCTCAAGTTCAAAGAGAAACAGCAAACCCTCGGCGCTTCGGCGCACGAACTCGAAGCCGTCGTGGACGCGCTCACGGAAGAGCTGGTGGCTTCGAAGCAGCGCATCCGGAACCTGGAGGCCATCGTCACGAGCCAGATGTGGGATGCGATGCATGACGAAGGGCTGACCCCGCCGGAGCGGGACCGCGCGCTCGCCGAAGCCCGCGCTTCGCTCGACCTCCCCGAAGAGGAGCCGGACGCGGAGAAAGTGGCGAAGATGGCGCGGCGGCTCCGAACATAACCGGACCGGAAAGGCTCAGACCCCATGAAGACCTCTGATCGCAAGCCGCGTGTCGTCATCGTCGGGGCCGGTTTCGGCGGGCTCCGGCTCGCCCGCGAACTCCGACGCGCGCCGGTGGAGGTCCGGCTCATCGACCGAAACAATTTCCACACGTTTCAGCCGCTCCTCTATCAGGTGGCGACCGCCGGACTCGAACCCGAGGACATCGCCCACGCAGTGCGCGGCATCTTTCAAAAACAGAAAAACTTTCAGTTCCGCCTCGGCGCCGTCGTCGGCGTGGACCGCGCCGCGAAGACCGTCCGCCTCGCCGACGGCGAGGCGCTCCCGTACGACTACCTCGTCCTTGCCGCCGGCGCCTCGACGAACTATTTCGGCGCGGAGGGGGCCGAGACGTACGGCTTCCCGCTCAAGAGCCTGACCGACGCCGTGCGGCTCCGGAACCACATCATCCGTCAGTTCGAGGCAGCCGACCGCGACCCCTCGCTCATCGAGGCGGGCGCGCTCACGTTCGTCGTGGTCGGCGGCGGCCCGACGGGCGTGGAGACGGCCGGGGCGCTCCTCGAACTCTTCGAAAAGGTCTTCGCGAAGGATTATCCGCACCTTCCCGTGGAAAAAGCGCGCGTGATGCTCGTGGAGGCGGCTCCGGACCTGCTCGGCGGGTTTCACGAGGCCTCGAAGCGGCACGCGCGAGAGACGCTCGATAAGCGCGGCGTGGAGGTGATCACGGGCGCGCCGGTCGTCCGTGTGACGCCCGAGGCGGTGCGCCTGGCCGACGGTACGGCGATCCCGGCGCGCACCCTCGTGTGGGCGGCCGGCGTACGCGCCGCGCCCCTGGCCGACGCGCTCGGCTTCGAGCAGACGACCGCCGGGCGCATCGTCGTGGCGCCGGACCTGAGCGTGCCCGGCCGGCCCGAAGTGTTCGTCATCGGCGACCTCGCCGGGAGCCGGGACGAGGCGGGCAACCTGCACCCGCAGCTCGCGCCCGTGGCCCTTGCGGGCGCGCGGCACGTGGCCCGGCAGATCCGCCGCCGCATGACGGGCGCGCCGCCGGAGCCGTTCCGGTACCGCGACAGGGGCATCATGGCGACCATCGGGCGGCACGCCGCCGTGGCCGAATTCGGCGGCCTTCGCACGCAGGGCTTCCTCGCGTGGGTGATGTGGCTCTTCCTGCACCTCGTCATGCTCATCGGCTTTCGCAACCGCCTCAACGTGCTCGTGAACTGGGCGTGGAACTATTTCACGTACGATCGGGGGGCGCGCCTCATCCTCGAAGTGCCGCCCGAGCCTCCGCATGGCGGGGCAGCGCCTCGGCAGCGCTCCGGGGTTCGCCCGGCTTCCCGCATTTCGTGAAAGGGCGCACTCACAGGTGCGCCCACACCCACGCGAGGGTGCGCGCGCCGAGGACGGCGCATACGAGCGTGACGAGCGTCCCGGCCACGAGGTATCCGCGCGAGAGGCCGGCGGCTCTCCGGCGGTGCGTGAGGTAGAGCACGAAGGCGGCGATGAACGGCAGAAGCAGCCCGTTGGCCGCCTGGGCCGCGATGATGATCTTGAGCGGCGATTGGCCCGTCATTCCGAAGAAGAGGCCGACGACGAGCACCGAGGCCCACACCATCCGATAGCCGAGGTGATCCGCGTTCCACCCGAAGAGCTCGCGGATGCCCGCCGCCGCCGCCAGCGGCGCCGTGACGGCGGAGGTGATGCCCGCGGCGAAGAGGCCGAGGCCGAAGAAATACCGGGCCGCCGGTCCGGCCGCCGGTTCGAGGAGCGCCGCGAAAGCGTCCACCGCCGTCACGTCCGTCGCGCTGCCCCGGAGCGTCGCGCCGGCCACGAGGATGGCGAACGAGATCAGCCCGCCGAGCGGGAAGAAGACGGCCATGCCGAGGCGCTCGCGCCGCCACGCGCGCTTGGGCTCCACGCCCGCCCAGTACGCCTTCGTCGCCGAGGCGTGAAGGAAGAGGTTGTACGTGACGATGGTGGTGCCCATGAGCGCGAGGACCGTGACGAGGCTGCCTTCGGGGAGGCGCGGCACGAACAGCCCGCCGAGCGCCGCGCGCCAGTCCACCGGCGCCATGAACATCGTGGCGAGGAAGAGGACGCTCATCAGCCCCACGAGCACGGCCAGCGCCTGTGTGAGGGCGCGGAGGTCGAGGAACAGCAGGACGCCCGCCGCCAGGGCGATCAGCCCCACCAGCCACCGCGCGTCGGCCTCCGCGCCGAGGACCGTCCGGATGCCCGCGGCGGCCCCGACGAGGTTGCCCGTCTCGAAGGCGGCGCATCCGACCCACAGCCCGACGATGACGAGCGTGAAGAGGACCGCGCGCCGGAGCGGGGTCGTCGCCGCCTCGCGGATGGCCTCGCCGAGCCCTTTTCCGGCCAGGATGCCCAGCCCCGCCGTGAGCGACTGCAGGGCGAAGACCGCCGCCACGGAGAAGAGGAGCACCCACCCGAGCGCATAGCCGAAGTGGAGGCCCGCCGAGGCGCACGTGAGCACCGTGCCCGGCCCCACGAAGGCCGCCACGACGAGAGAGGAGACGCCGAATTTCATGTCGCCGGAAAGGAAAGTGGAGGGGAAGACGGCGCGACAAAATAGGGCGCGCCGGGCGCATTGTACACGGAGGGAAACGCCCTTGAGCCGTCCCTCGTGCAGGCGGGGAACCGCGCCGGACATGCCGCATAAAACGACGTTCGGGTAAAAAGAGCGGCCTTCCCGCCCTGCTTTCATTGCAAATCCAAGATACTCATGGCTATCAAAACCGTAGATATGGACCTGCTTGCCCGGAAGACGGGCAACATCTACGAAACCGTGGCGATTCTGGCCAAACGCTCCCGGCAGATCGCGACGAAGATGAAGCAGGAACTCGATGAGAAGCTGGCCTATTTCGAAGGCTTCGAGCCGGAGATGGAGGACCCGCGTTTTCAGGAAGAGCAGGCCCGCATCTCGCTCGAATACGAGAAGATGCCGGAACCCACGGAAATGGCGATCGAGGAGATGCTCAACGGCGAAATCTACTTCCGCGATCCCTCGGCCGAACTGGAAGCATAAGCCCTTCACACGTTTGCTTTTTCAAGGATAGGCGCCACCCGGGGTCTATCCTTTTGTATTTTCCGGGCCCGGGAAAGGGGGCTTTCGTTTCGGGCAAAAAAGAAGGCCGGACGTGCGCGATTCGTCCGGCCTTTTTGTCCCTCATCGGAGGACGTCCCTCTTGCAATTACCCACAATTACAGGAAGGAAACCGAGCCGGGCGGGAGGTAGACGTCCGGCGCGGGGTGTTGGGTGACATTTCAGTGAGCCCGCGTTTCCGTGAGCAAGTCTTTGATCTCGTCGACCTTCGGTACGTGAACGGCGCCCGGCCCCTTTTCCATGAGCAAGTCGTTGACGAACCGCGCCAGTGCGAGGCGCTCCCCGGAGGTGATCTCGTCGGCGTCGAAGACATGCATGAGGTTGTGCCAGGCGACCTCGGCGATCTGTCCGTTGACGTAGCGGGCGAGCAGCATCGGCAGCGCCGACGGCGGCGAAGCGGGAGAAGAAGCGGTGGCCGGCATGGCTATCGGGGGGATGGAGACACGGACGCTCGGGCAGGGTGATGTTCTTCACACCGGATTCTCAAAATCCGGGCCAAACCTCGAATACGTCGCTCCTCGCCGCTCTCCTTCGCCCGGTTCCGAACACGTGCGCCGGGTCCCGGGCGACATTGCTTCTTATGGGGGTAAAACTTGAAATATCAAGACTTTTTTCGAAGAGATCGATCGAGCCGAGGTGAGGTGGAGACAGGGTCTATATGATTGTTTTTTCCGAGCTTGTATTCGATTGTCGGGGGCCGGTTCGTTCGGCGGGATCATGCCATCGAAACGGCCCGGAATGCCCGGGCGGCGGAAGCATTTGCCGGAGGCGGTGTCGCTCGGAGTGGGCAGGCGAAGGGAGGGAGTGTCCACGGCGGCCGGGGGCGGGATCGGGGAGGCGGCGGGGCCTCAGGAGAGCGCCTGCGTGAGCCACGCGTCGACCTCGCGTTCGAGGTCGAACACCTCGCGGGGGTTGAAGCGGAAATGGCGGTGCCGGAAGTCGCCGCTGCCGTCGGGGACGGGCACGTAGAGCGGGGCATAGTCTTCGGCGTGTTCGGCGATGTGGCGGAGGGCCTCGGCGGCGGCGTCCACGTCCGCTCGGGTATTGTACAGCCCGAAGGAGACGCGCACCATGCCCGGCTTCTCCGTGGCGTCGGGGACGCGCTCCATGCACCGGTCGGGCGCGACGCCGTGCTCGTCGGCGATGCCGAGGAGCTGCCGCACGAAGGGTTGCGCGCAGAAGCACTCGTTCCGCACGGCGATGCCGAAGTAGTCGTTCAGCACCGCCGTCACGAAGCCGTGAGGCAGGTCCCTGACGTTGAACGTGATCACGCCGATGCGGTCCGCGATTTCGAGGCGGTGCGAGCCGTAGATGTGCACGCCGGGGATGGCCTCGAAGCGGTCGAGCGCGTATTGCGTGAGTTGGCGCTCGTCCTCCTCGATCACGTCCATGCCCACGCGGGCCATGAGATAGAGCGTCGTTGCCAGCGCGATCGAGCCCGGGATGTTCGGCGTGCCGGTCTCTTCGCGGTCGGGCAGCCGGTCCGTAATCTTGTAGCGCATGGCGTCGACGAACGTGACGATGCCGCCGCCGACCTCCGTCGGTTCGAGTCCGAGGAAGAGGTCTTTCCGCGCCACGATGACGCCCGGGCTGCCGGGGGTATAGATCTTGTGCCCGCTCATCACGAGCACGTCGAGGTTCTCCTCCGGGTCCTCGCGCACGACCGAGAGGGGCAGGTGGGCGGCGGACTGGGCGGCGTCGACGAGGATGAGCGCGCCGGCCTGGTGCGCCATGCGGGCGATCTCATGCACCGGATTGATGACGCCCGTCACGTTCGAGGCGCACGTGACGGCGACGTAATTGAGCCGGTCGGCGTTCGCCTCGATGGCCTTCGCGAGCGCCTCGAGGTCCACGCGGCCCGCCTCGCCGTCGGGGTCGTGTTCGAGCGGCACATGGACGACCTCGCCGGCGTGCTTGCGGTGCGGCAGGTCGTTGGCGTGGTGCTCCATCAGCGAGGTGATGACCACGTCGCGTTCGGGGCGCTTCGCCGCGAGCACCTGCGCCATCCGGTTGATGCAGCCCGTGACGCCGTTGCCGTAGAAAACCGCCGTATAGGCATCGTCCCCCCCGACGAAATCCCGCACGACGTCGTGCGCGTGGTGGTACAGGTCGGTCATGATGCGTGCGCCGAAATGGAGCTGCGAATGGGTGTTCGCGTAATGGGCCAGCGCCCGGTGGACGATGGCGTCGGAGACCTTCAGCCGAAGGTTCGAGGCGGCGCTGTCGAGGTAGATGCGCGGTGCGGTGCGGCCGTCGGCGAGCGTGTATGTGGTGTGGAGGCCGTAAAACTCGGGGCGGAGCTTTTCGAGGAGGGCTTCGCGCTCGGCGCGCGGCCCAAAAAGCTTCAGGCGAGAGGCGTGCAAAAGATCCATGGCGACGTGTGGGTTGAGGGTGCGAAGCGCTTGCGGCGTGCCCGCAATTTACGGGAGCGCTTCCGGATTCGGAAACGGCGCCCGGCGCCGTTCACGGCGGTTACGAGAGCACGATCTCCTTGCGCAGGCGGGCCACGGGGATGCCGAGCTGTTCGCGGTACTTCGTCACGGTGCGGCGGGCGATCTTGAAGCCTTTTTCTTCGAGCATCTTCGCGATCTTCTGGTCGGAGAGCGGCTTTTGCTTGTCCTCGTTCTCGATGATGTTTTGGATGATCGCCTTCACCTCCTTGTTCGAGATGTCCTCGCCGCTCTCGGTCGAAAGGCCCTCCGAGAAAAAGTACTTCAGCTCATAGACGCCGAAGTCGGTCTGTACGTACTTCCCGTTCACGACGCGGCTGACGGTGGAGATGTCCATGTGAATCTTCTCGGCGATGTCCTTGAGGATCATGGGCTTGAGGTAACCCTCGCCGTATTTGAAGAACTCCTCCTGTATCTCGACGATGGCCTGCATCACCTTGAGCATGGTCTGCCGCCGCTGGTTGATGGAGTTGATGAACCACCGGGCCGCCTCGAGCTTGTTCTTGAGGAAGGATTTCGTTTCCGTATCGATGCTGTTCCGGGTCCGGCCGCTCTTTTTCTCGGCAGAGATTTTCCGGAGCATCTGCTGGTATTGCTTTGAGATGCGGAGCGGCGGGGCGTTGGCGCTGTTGAGCGAGATGATGAAGCCTTCGTCGTCCTCATACCGGACCGTGAAGTCGGGAGTGATGT
>Ga0256841_1001400_pt1 | contig 21073 bp, 27 predicted proteins | sample 356308metaG_FD_185971 | JGI IMG/M metagenome (GOLD analysis project Ga0256841, IMG submission 185971) | Hydrothermal vent microbial communities from Mid Atlantic Ridge, Atlantic Ocean - 356-308 | ecosystem: Environmental > Aquatic > Marine > Hydrothermal vents | place: Atlantic Ocean: Mid... | reverse complement strand
TGAAGCAATAACAATGACCGGCGATGAAAATTTGGTGGATGTGAATTTTCTTTGCTATTATAAAATAGTCGATCCGGTAGAATATGCGCTGAATTGCGATAATTCTCACGAACTATTGAGAAACCTTTTTGTCTATGAAATACACAGCATACTCGGTGGATATCGTTTGGATTCCCTTTTAACTACCAGCAGGGGAAAGGTACAAAATGAATTGTATGAAAGGATGCGTAAAATAGCGAAAAAAATGCCGATAGGAGTTGAAATACTGAAAGTTTATATGGAAGAGGCTCATCCTCCACTCGAAGTAGTTCCATCATACCGCTCCGTAGCGTCAGCAAGAGAACATAAAAATCAAATCATCCACCAAGCTCACGCCTATTACAATGATTTAATCCCCCGCTCCAGAGGTAAATCGAAGGCTATTATTTATGGCGCCGAAGCTTATGCATCGGAAAAAACGCTGACCGCCAAGGGTGAAGCGGAGAATTTCCTGCTGAAACAAAAAAACTACAGCAAATTCAAACAAACGCAAAAGGATAGGTTGTGGTGGGATACAGTAACGAAAACATTGTCCAAAAAGAATATCTATATATTACCGGCGAAAGCGAAAAAGAGGTTTTTCCCCTCTGAAAATAAAATAGGAGTAACGGAACAATGAGGCGAAAATATGCTTACTTAATATTATTTATCGTTCTACTATTACTTTTTTATGGTTTTTGCACCACTACAATAAAACAAGGGGAAATGTCGGTCATATTAAGATTTGGCAAGCCGGTAAAGGTTATAACCGAACCGGGAATTTACTTTCGGTTTCCATATCCTTTTAACAGAGTCGTAAGGTTCGATGCCCGCTTAACTTTACTTCAACCCCCTCCATCGGAATTTCTTACCGCGGACAAAAAGAATCTGATTTTAGATAATTGTATAGTATATCGCATTACCGATCCGGTTATGTTTATGAAAACCGTTCGGGATAAGAAGGGAGCCGAGGTCCGTTTAGCGGACCTCCTATCATCTCATACCGGATTATTGTTGGGCATAAAAGAGCTTTCGGATATAGTTAATGTCGATACAACAAAAATCAAGTTCAGGGCTATGAATGATGAGCTGACCGAATTACTGCACAAGGACAGCGAAAGTTTAGGTATAGATGTCGAGAAGGTTTTTGTAAAGAGAATTATGCTCCCGCGCCAAAATGTAGTTGCTGTTTATGACCGTATGCGTGCCGAGCGTGATCGTATAGCCAAAAAATACCTTGCCGAAGGTGAGGAGAAGGCGCTGGCGATACGGGGTAATGCCGATAAACAATCCAGAACATTGATAGCCGAAGCACAAAAAAAAGCTGATGTTATCAAGGGAAATGCCGAAGCCGAAGCGATGAAAATCTATGGCAGGGCTTATGGTAAAAACCCAGATTTCTTCCGTTTTTTGAAAGGTTTGCAAGCATACGAAATGATGTTTAACGATAAAACTGTAATCGTCTTGGATGAAAATTCCCCCATTTTGAAAACTTTATTCTCCGGCGGTAGAGTTGAGTAATTCGATTAAAGAGATATTTTTTACCTCCATAATTGTAATCATTATTATCCTATACTTATCCACCGGCGTTTACACTTTGGACAGCGGCCAATATGCCGTGGTTATGCGTTTCGGTAAAGTGGTGAGAGAGACGACTGAACCGGGAATAAATTACCATCTCCCGATCCCGTTCGAGCAGGTGAAAAAGGTTCGAGTAAGGGAGGTGCAAAAGGTGGTGCTTGAGGGAAGTCATAACTTGGGGATAGAGACCTTTACGGGGGATGAGAATTTAATTTTGATCAAGGTTGTCGTCGGTTATGATGTAAAAGATGTTTTCAAATACCTTTTCAATGTGCGGGACCCAAAAAACTCAATATTGGCGGCTGCAAGTATGAATTTAAGCAAAGAAGTTGCTCAACGAACCGTCGATGAGGTGATGACTACCGGGAAATCGGTTCTTAGATTGGTATTGAAACAGAAGATTCAGGAGACATTGGATTCGCTTGGGACTGGGGTTAGGGTGATATCGGTGGAGCTGACCGATATTGCCCCTCCGAGGAATGTTTCCGATGCCTTCAAGGCAGTCTCCGATGCCCGTGAAAAGAAGGACAGAATTGTGAAAGAGGCCGAAGGGTATGCCAATACGATAATACCAAAAGCGCGCGGTCAAGCCGATTCAGTAATTTTTCAGGCGGAAGCGTATTCCAACGAGAAACTTAATCTCGCCAATGCGAGAGTAAAGGCTTTTAACGCCCTCGATGCGGAATATATGAAAAATCCGGATATCACCGCAAAACTACGATATTTGGAGACCATCAAATCAATTTATAAAAAATGCGGGGTTACTATCGACGGGAATCCATCACAAAGTATATACTACATAGGGAAGGGACAACAATTGCAAATCAAATCAAATAAGAATGCCAATAACCCGAAAAAGCCATAAAGTAATTCGCCTGCGGAATTAAATTGCGTTAACCATCGGGATTGAATATAATTCTATTTCTAATATAGTGATGAATTTGGAGGAAATATGGATACCGCGAAGGATAATATAGCCTCAATCCTCAAAATTGGTATAGCGACCGAGATGAACGGGGAACGATTTTACCGAAGGTTTGCGGAAAGAGTTACCCGCGAGGAAACCAAGAATAAATTGGAATCTTTAGCAAGCGATGAGGCACGGCACAGGAAGATACTCGTGGATATCTATAGGGGTTATTTCGGTACCGAACCGACGGACATACCTAAAGAAGGTATTGGTGTATTCGAAAAAGTATTAAAAGAAGATAGGTTATCAGACGATGTTACGGTCCCGGGATTGCTCAATATCGCCATAGAAGCCGAAGCCTCCAGCAGGGATTATTATATGGAAGGCGAAAAGAATACTAAAGATGAGGAAATAAAAAAGGTGTTCGGCAGATTGGCGGATGAGGAGGACGGACATTTCAACTTGCTAACCGCAGAAAAAAGCGCTCTTGCCGGCATCGATTGGTATTCGATAGGGTCGAGCGGTGAGTTCGAACATTAGTTTTACTTTGATAAATCAATAGCTCCTTTTTAAAAATATAAATAACCTGCAAATGGGAAAAGACCTAATAAATGTTCCTCATATAGGGGACAAAGCCCCTGATTTCAGTTTATCCGATCAAAACGGCGATGTTTTCAGTTTGTCCGAATTCGAGGGGAAGTTCAATGTGGTATTGGCTTTTTATCCGGGCGATTTTACGCCGGTCTGTTCGGTACAGATACCGAATTACAAAAGGGATATGGATAAATTCGCCAAACTCGATGCGGTTGTTCTTGGGATTTCGGTGGATTCCGTGGATTGCCATAAAGCTTGGTCGAAAACTTTCGGCGGGTTGAACTTCCCTATTCTCTCGGATTACTACCCTCATGGAGAAATTGCCCAAAAATACGGCGTTCTCTCGGAATACGGATACGCCAAAAGGGGAATTTTCATTATCGATAAAAAAGGAATTATCCGCTATGTCGATATACACGATATAGCTCAGGTGCCGAATAACAGAGAGGTTTTGGAGGTCCTGGCGGAAATTCAAAATGAGAAAATATAGAAAAAACCTGATTTAATGGAAACGGAGCGTATCAGTCCTTATGCAATAGGCTGACCAAAGCGGGCAGAAACAAAACCGTGGTTATAAAGCAAGCCGCCACACCAAGAAACAACAAAGACCCGAGACTACCAAACCCTCTGTATTTTGCAAGCAACAAAGAACCAAACCCAGCCATAGTAGTCAATGAAGTAAGCAATATCGCTTTACCGGTGCTTTTTAAGACTACTTCGGATTTACCATATCCTTCGACCCTATAACGATGCAATAGATGAACCCCATCATCGATACCGATACCAATTATAAGGGGGATACCCATAACATTTACGAAAGTAAAAGGTAAACCAACTGTTGTCATTAACCCAACCATCCATACAGCCCCCAAGATTAGAGGTGTCATTGCAATCAGCGTCAGACTTATCTTTCGAAAATCCATTAAAAGCAGTAAAAACACCGATAGAACCGCTAAGGCACTGGCAAGCTTTCCATCTCTGCCGACCACCTGAACTAAACGGAGGAATATCGGAGGCATTCCGGTAATATGCTTATCTATTCGTTGCATCTGTTCGGTGAATCTGCCCAAAAACTCAAAATTCCATACTTGTTCCTTAGGGGTTATCGTTACTAAGTAGCGGTCGCCTCGCTTATTAATAAATCTATCCAAAATCGAGGGGGGAATTTTATCGATTGTAATACGGCTTGTATCCGCTATCCGCCACGATAAATCGAACAATTTCGGTTCATATTCTTTCTGAAAGCGGTTCAATCCTCGAAGTGCAAATTCGGGATTTTCATTTATCACCTTTATCAAATCATTTATTTTATCGCCGTTTCCCGCGCTATTCGGATCGCCAATTATCTGTTTACATTTAGCATCCACCCTATCTTGCCCCCCGACAAACGCCATTTGACCTATCTCATAGATATTATCATCCAACCGCTTTATCTGGGAAATAAGGGAACCCTTCTCTGAAATCCGCAGCTTATTTCCGGTTCGGTTGTTATCCAAATATTTCCTTACTTGGATCAGATATGGGGTTCTTACGGATTGCTGTTTGCGTGAAGGGATAAAATCCGATATGCTTTCCACTTTGCTGACAGTGGGAACTTCCTTTGCCTTTTCGGTAATCCTTCGAGCATCATCAACCGTCGGTGTGGTAATCATAACGAAATCCGGACTCATCTCAAAAGCGGTAATCATCGAATCCTGAAGCGCAACCGAAGGAATCCCTTTAGGCTCCATATTCAAATAATTATAATCGAAACGGGAATGGAAAGCCTGATATAACATAAACAAACTAAATAAAATGCCCACTGACAGCGTTAAACGGGGATGATGTGAAATAACTCCGCCGACTTTGCCTAAAATGCCGAATTCCACAGAAATAGGTTTTTGGGCGGATTTCAGCCCAAGTCGGCGGATTATATTCTCCCGTAATATTAACAACGATGGCATTAACAATAAAGTCAAAAGCATCACCGAGATAATACCCACCCCCAAAACCAACCCTGTCTCCTTAATCCCCCGGGACTCCGAAATCATCATCGAAAAAAATGATACCGCGGTGGTCAAAGCTCCTATCGTAATTCCCGCTCCGGACCTTGTCAATGTATAGACCATCGCCTCCTCGGGATTATCGCCTAAAGCTCTTCTTTCATAATAAAGGGAGATGATATGAATGGAAAAATCAACACCCAAACCAATCAATATCACCGCAAACATCGAGGTCATTATATTAAGGGTATGAATGAATATTGCTATTACCCCACTGGCGAAAATTATGGATACGATAAGGTTCAGCGCCGCCAATAACGGGGCGGTTATCATCCTGAAGGAAAGTATGAATAATAACAACACCAATATCATCGCTACAACAGAGGTAATCCTCATATCTTTCTGCGTATAAACATATTCATCGCGGGACAATGGTACGGTGCCGGTCAATCCGGCTTTTACGGATGGAAAATGAGTTAGAAGATTATTAACGATAGTTTGAATAGTATCGGTGGAAGCGACCACTTTATCAACATCCAAGGCGGAAAAATTAGGCTCCACAAATATCAAAAGCGTCCGTTTGTCCGGCGAAATGAAATACGGATCCCCCAACATAAATCTTTTAACCGCTTTTTCAGCGGATAAATCATCTGTTGAGGAATCGGCGGAAGCATAAAGTTTCATTGTATCGATCCAGAATTCCAAACCATCCAAGGACCTTATCGCATTATCCTCCTTCTCCTTGTCGGAAAGGCTTTCCTCATTTCCCACATAAGTCTCTTCCATATTATCATTTATATGAGTTATCAGCGGAAGCAAATCCAGCCCATCGAATATCCTGACCGTTTTCTTCAGATCGGAAGCCTTGACTAATATCAATCCGTGATTGGATAAAAACCCCTCATCGATTTTATAATCAACACGCTTTACATAATCCTTCAAATTCTCTATTCTCGGGACTATCTTATCGGCAAAGGTTTTAATCTGCATTTCATCCCCCCACACGACAACAATGGTATTGGAAGCAGATGTATATTCTTTTATTATATTATTGAATTCCTTCACCAACGGATCCTTTTCGGGGAGCAAATCGGAAAAGCGAGCAGTCATCGTTAAGCGTGAAGCCGATAACAAGGCTAACAATGTTAAGATACAAACCGTGATGATAATCCTAATTGGATGCCTCGCGGATATCGTTGCCCAGTTCCTTAACAGATTTTCACGCATAATAGCTAATAACTTATCGATTCCTTCATCTTAAAAATATACCCTCAGCCGTACGGTAGCCCCACTTCCTTGAGTTTCAAAATAGGAAGTCCCATCCTTGCCGAAAAATTTATTCAATATCACTGTCAAATCCACATCCTCGTCAATATTATACCGAATAGAAGGAACAAATACTATGCTGTTATCCGATAAGCAAATTATGACGGAATTTTCCAGATCGATTAAATCAGTCAACGGGTAATCGCTGTATATCGAAAGGTTATCCCTCCCAATTGATTTAGATTGCATTAGGATATAGCGACTCCAATCATTAATATCATACTGGCGATAGTCTTTTTTAGCGAAACCGTTGTAATAATACTCCGCCATCCAATAAAAACCGCTTTTTAAAGTATAATCCAATCCGATTAAAGCTTCATAAAAATTATTGCCCAATTCCATATCGTTATATCCACATTCCCCCCAAACCCCCAATCCAAACAGCTCCCCCACAAAATCGCCCCCGAATAGCTTTCTTTTTTCATTTATATCCCGAAGGGAAATAAAATCGACATAAGTCCATTGTTTTTCGGCATATATCAATGAATAATCGAAATGGCTCAAATTTCCCTCGAAACGCAACAACTTACCAGAGACACTCCAATCATCTTCCGGGAAATAAATTGCGGAAGCATTATATTTTTCGGATAATGTAATATCCAATCTCAATGAATTATGTCCGGGTTGTTCGTAAGTCGGATCGAAACTATTTTTAAAATTAAATAAATCCGTGGGATTCCAAGTATAACCCGTACCGAAAGAAACCTGCTGTTTCCCAACTGTTAAATCGAATGCTGAAAATGATAATTTGGCATAAGCGTTATCCAAAAATACCGTATCCCGATATTCATATATAAATGCGGGTTGTAAGACCGTATTAACGCTATTAGCGATTTTTCCCGGGATGAAATCGAGGATATTCCACGAAGTTTTTCCATGATAAGTAATAAAATCGAAGTTAGCCCGGAATATCAAATTGTCGTTTCGCTCCGCTGACAAATCAACCCTAATTTTATTGGAAAAAAGTATATAACTATCGCCCTTTAAGAATGCTGAGGTTATCTGCGGTTCGTAATACCCCCCCATCTCGATATCCGAAGCAAGGGAAATTACTGAAAAAAACGACAATAATATCAGCGAAATTATCAGGATTTTCATTTTTTCATACCCCGTTCGGTAAACATATCCTTATCGAGTTTTACATTATAGGAAATACTCTCAAACTCCATTTCGGTTTGGGAGTCACCTTGAACATCTATCATAGTCATTTTCATCGGCGTAGGGATTCCATCGATTTCTTTTATGTTACCTAAAATCAGTCGCTTGAGTTTAGTTTTTGGATCGTGTTCGTCATAATAATCGATTTGAAGCGGGACATAACTACTCTTATCAATCCACATAATCAAACGGGAATATCCCGATTCTATCTTTGGCTTTTTCATTAATTCGATTTTATAGCATTCCTTCCCCCGAAGTTTCTCCTCACCAAGCATTTTCGCCTCAAAATCCGTTACCCACGAATCCCCGGAACCCATATCCTCGTATGAAAAGTTGCTCCCTTCCATTTTGCGCCGCTTGGCGTGGGTAGCCAATTTCCGGACCCTATTTGTGCGGGGGAAATAGACCCAGATATCATCGGCATTGTTGAGCATAAGGATCGATTGCCCCTCGACTCTTTTGGGAAATAAATATTTAATAAGATTACTCTTCCCCTTTTCGATACTGTAAGATTTATATTTCAACTCGCGCTTTTTCCCGGAGGTCGTGGTAATTATCATCTTAACAACGGCTTCCGCGGAGGGCTGGTTTATCAAATCGTTCGAATGCTTGATTATATCTTCAGCAGTATTTTGAGAAAACATCTTTTGGGGGGAGAATAAAAGAAGCAAACCCAAAACTACGAAACCACTATAAATAACTCTCATTTCCTTCCTCCCATTTTGTAATCCAACATTTTATGGTTCATTTTATATTCTATCCCTTTTTAAAATTCCCTTCAAGAAAAAATCCGCTACTTCCTCGACAGCCATACATAAATCGAAAATTTGCGGATCGATAACCCATTGTAGGAATAAGCCATCCACCGCTGCCATTATCGCCGATGCCGACAGCGATGGGTCAATCTCCTCGAACTCTCCATTGGCGATACCGTTGGAAATTATGCCGCTTAAAGTATGCCTAAAGTCAGTATATGCTTCCTTCATCAGCTTATGAATTGACGCCATTTTGTTCCTGTTTCGCACCCCCTCAGCCCAAAAATCCATAATAACCGGGAGAAAATCCTTATGTGTTTCCCTCAATGTCTGCGAGAGCTCCTTGATGTACATACTGAGTTGTTCCGCGGGACTATGCACCTCCCTGATAATATAATCCGACTTTTTTTTAAAATCCTCGAAGAAAAATAGGAATGTCTCCTTAAACAATTCCTCTCTGCTTGCAAAATACTCATAAATTGTTCCCTTTCCAACACCCGCTGTCTCCGCTATATCAGCCATTCTCGCCTTAGTAAATCCTTTTTCCGCAAACACCTTCATAGCCGCCATTAAAATACTTCTACGCTTTTCCTGACGGTTGACTATCTTGGGAGCCAAATTATAATTTCCTTTCTATATAAATCCATTTATATTAAATCCCCTAATATGACCGACTGGTCGGTCATATTAATATGTAATAATTTTCGCCATTTCTGTCAAGCATCTTTCACCAATAAGAATGATTATTTTATTAGTTTAATAATTCGAGGAGGAAGTTTTGGTTTTCGGGAGGTTATTCTTATCGATTCGGAAAGCATTCTCGAAGCTTCACCCGCAGCCGATTTATTGCGAGCATAGATTTCAGCGATTACATCCCCCCTCCTAACCCTTTCCCCCAATTTTCGGCGGAAAATAAATCCCACTCCGAAATCAACTTTATCTTCTATTCTCTTCCGACCGGCTCCCAAGGTATTCGCTGCCAAGCCTACTTTCAGCGTATCGAAGGAAGAGATATACCCATCGCGAGAAGCTTTGAAATCCATAAACCTATCAGCAATATCTAATAGGGACGGATCATCCACTACCCTAACATCACCACCCTGAAGTTTTACGAATTCCTCAAACTTTCTTAAAGCCGAACCGTTATCAATTGAATCGATTAAAATCCCCTCTGCTTTTTTCGCAGATTTCGCAATTCCCCCCATCAACAACATCTGGACACCCAAAGAGATAACCACTTCATCCAAATCGGCAGGGCGTTTCCCTTTCAGATACTCGATAACTTCGATTACTTCGAGGGAATTGCCGACAGCGTTGCCCAAAGGCTGATCCATCGAGGTGATAACCGCTCGAGCCATTTTACCGAATTTATGGGAGGTTTTTACCAGCGATTTAGCCAAGGCTTCGGCATCCTCAATTGTTTTCATAAAAGCTCCATTCCCGCATTTAATATCGAAGAGGATGCCATCGGTACCGGAGGCAAGCTTTTTGGAGAGTATCGAAGCCGTTATCAAAGGGATAGATTCCACCGTGGCGGTAACATCCCGCAGGGCATATATTTTTTTATCAGCAGGGGCTATATCGGAGGTTTGACCTATTATAGAGACCCCGCATTTTTTTAGGATTTTTTTGAATTCGTTAATCGATAAGCCTGTCCGATAGCCGGGAATAGATTCCAACTTATCCAATGTTCCCCCCGTATGCCCAAGTCCCCTGCCGGAAACCATAGGCACCACGACACCACAGGACGCCACCATCGGCGCCAACATCAGGGAAACTTTGTCTCCGACCCCACCTGTGGAATGCTTATCAATTTTCAATCCCCTTATTGCATCGAGACTTAGCACTTTTCCTGATTTCAGCATAAACTCAGTCAAAGCGAAAGTCTCCTCCGTATTCATTCCCCGAATAAGTATCGCCATCAGTAATGCGGATGCTTGATAATCCGGTATCACCCCGGAAAGATACCCATTAACAAACTCTCCGATTTCGCTCCTCGTCAACGGGGACCCATCCCGCTTTCGAGCAATTATTTCCTGAAAAGCCACCACAAAAAATCCCGTTATGAAATATCGTCAGGTTTAAAACTATAAGGTAAAAGTTCCCCCAATTTGAATATTTTCATATCTTTTTCCGAAGCACAGATTATTTCGCAATCGGTATTGGCAAATTCATTTATCACCTGACGGCAGGCTCCGCAAGGGGTTATCGGAGAATTAGTTTCAGCAACCACTGCGATGCTATCGATCTCCTTTTCTCCCTCCGAAACCATCTTAAAAATGGCTGCCCTTTCGGCACAAATCGTCAAGCCATAAGAGGCGTTCTCCACATTGCAAGCGGAATAAATATTTCCGCTTTTGGATCTTACCGCCGCCCCGACACGGAATCTCGAATACGGTGAATAGGAGTTCCACAGGGCTTTCCGGGCGGCATCGACAAGTTGCTTATTCCTTTCGGATCTCTTCATAGAAGCTCTTTCCCCAAACAGGCCGTTCCGCCTCAAAAATCTCCGAGATAGTCGCCCCAACATCGGAAAATGTTTTCCTTATGCCTAAATTAACACCTTGCCTTATCGACTTACCATAAACGAGGAGAGGGACATATTCGCGGGAATGGTCGGTCGAAGGAGTGGTGGGATCACAACCGTGGTCAGCAGTTATAATCATCAAATCTTCTTCGCCAAGCTTGTCCATAATCTGCGGGAGGAAGTTATCGAATTCTTCCAATCCTTCGGCAAAAGCCTCATAATTATTCCGATGCCCCCAAAGCATATCAAAATCCACAAGGTTGGCAAATATCAATCCTTTCTGATATTTCTCAATCGAATCCCTGATAGTTTCCATTATTTCACGATTATTCTTTGCCGCAAGGGCTTCACAAATCCCTTCACCGGCAAAGAGATCGTAAATTTTACCAATGGATATAACCGGAAAATCCCTCTCACATAAATAATCCAAAACCGTCCTCTCCGGCGGTTTCAAAGAAAAATCGTGTCGATTGGGTGTTCGAGTAAAAGAACCGGGCTGCCCAACAAATGGACGCGCAATTACCCTTCCCACAGCATTTTCGCCCTTAAGCATTTCCCGGGCTATTCTGCAAACCCTATAAAGCTCTTCCACAGGAATAATATCCTCATGGGCGGCTATTTGGAAAACCGAATCGGCGGAAGTATAAACGATCAGCTTTCCGGTTTTCATATGCTCTTCACCTAATTCCTTGATGATCTCGGTTCCGGAAGCAGGTTTATTGCCGATAATTTCATATCCTGTCAGCTCGGTAAATTTATCGATAATTTCTTTCGGGAATCCGTTGGGATAAACCGGAAACGGTTTTTCGCAAACTAAGCCCATTAATTCCCAATGTCCCGTTGTCGAATCTTTGCCAACGGAAAGTTCAGCCATTTTACCATAGCATCCTATCGCATCTATATAGGACGGAACTCCTTTTATATCATGAACTTTTCCCAACCCCAACGATGCCATATTCGGCAAATTCAACCCTCCCACAAGCAAAGCAGTATTACCGAGAGTATCAGAGCCCTCATCGCCATACTGGTCCGCATCGGGAAGTTCACCAATTCCACAAGCGTCAAGAACTATCAAAATAATTTTTTTTATCATACCTGTAAAAACGCCCCTCTATTAGAGTAGGCGCTTTCCATCAAATATCCATCGAATAAGCTACCGAAGACATCCCGGCGCACAACAATTTCTACTTTTCTTCCTTTTCCTTTTTAGGTGTTAAATCAGGCTCATAATTCGCAAGCTCGATAATCGATAAGGAGGCATTATCTCCTTTGCGGTAACCATATTTAATCAGCCTCGTATAACCGCCGTTTCTATCGGAATATTCAGGAGCTATCTCACCGAACAATTTCTTAAGCACTTCCTTATCCCTAACGGTACGGCCCGCAAGCCTACGAGCGTGAACCGTTCCCGATTTACCCAGAGTTATTAATTTATCGGCAATAGCTTTTAGCGACTTTGCCCGAGAATTGGTGGTTGTAATCCTTCCATGCCTGAACAAGGAAGTCACCATATTCCTCAACATCGCCTGACGATGATTCCTTTTCACTCCGAGTTTTCTTATTGTTCTATTATGTCTCATCGCTTTAACCTCACATTAGCATCCATAAAAGCTCCTCTTTACACCGGGGAAGATTCGGTCTCAAAATATTTGCTCACATCCATACCGAAAGATAATCCCATTTCGGAAAGGATAGCATTTAACTCGGTCAAGGATTTCCGTCCGAAATTACGATATTTTAGCATATCCGATTCGGTTTTACGAACTAAATCCGCTATCGTAATTATATTCGCGGCTTTAAGGCAGTTGGATGAGCGCACCGATAATTCCAACTCATCGACCCTCATATTAAGAAGTCCCCTGATCCGTAATGTCTCGCTATCAATCTCCTCATCTTCGGTCATTTGGAAACCTTCATCACTCCCTATAAAAACCTTGAGGTGATCTTGGAGTAATTTCGCAGCATAGGTCAATGCTTCCTTCGGTTTGATAGTACCATCCGTCTCAATTTCCAGAATCAAATGATCGTAATCCGTCCTATCGCCGACACGGGCATTTTCGACCTTGAAATTAACCTTTATTACCGGCGAGAAGAAAGAATCCACATAAATCGTTCCTATAGGAGCACCCGGTTCTTTATGCATCTCGTCAGGTTCATAACCGCTGCCCGTACCAATGTCCATCTCCATACGAAAATGGGTATCCTCGGTAAGCTTTACGATATGCAAATCCGGGTTTACTATCTCCATCTCAGTGTCCAAAGTGATATCGGCGGCAGTATAATCGCCGGGGCTGGAAACATCCAAGACAATCTTCTTCGGGGGGTCCCCAAGGAGTTTGATTCGGATTTGCTTGACATTCAATACAATCTGTGTAACATCCTCATAAACCCCGGGTATTGTGGAGAATTCGTGTTTGACACCGTCAATCCTTATCGCAGTAACCGCTGCTCCTTGAATCGATGAGAGTAATACTCTCCGCAAAGCGTTCCCAATAGTCAACCCATATCCCCTTTCGATGGGTTGGATATGAAATACCGCATAAAAATCATCAGCAGTTTCCTGCTCTTGTTCAATCTCTTTGGGCATCGTCAGGCTTTTCCATTTCATGCCTAAAGACCCTCCAATATAATATTATTTAGAATATAACTCGACAATTAACTGTTCCTGAACATCCACCGGAATATCCTCACGGTGAGGTATTTCCAAAAGTTCACCTTCAAGCTTAGCCTTATCAAGCCGCAACCAATTTATATCCGTTCCTCTTCCCGAAGATTTAAGGGCTTCGTGAATTATATCGAGATTAGAACTCCTTTCCCGCACTTTAACGATATCTTTGGGTTTTAAACCATAGGAAGGGATATTCACTGTTCCTCCATTGACGCTGAAATGCCTATGAAGGACAAGTTGACGCGCAGATTTGCGCGACGGGGCAAATCCCAACCGATAAACCACATTATCCAAACGGCATTCCAACATAGCCAAAAGGTTTTCACCGGTAATACCTCTTGCCCGTTCGGCTTTCTTGAAATAATTCCTGAATTGCTTTTCAAGGATTCCATAAATCCTTCTTACCTTCTGCTTTTCCCTCAACTGAAGGCCATATTCGGAAATTTTCCGCCGCATATTCTGCCCGTGTTGTCCCGGAGCATAGGGACGGCGGTCCAAAGCACATTTATCGGAATAACAACGAGAGCCTTTCAGGAATAACTTCTGCCCTTCCCGACGACACAGCTTACAATTCGCATCCTTATATCTTGCCATTAAAATACTCCAACATCATCTATAATTAATTAAACGGATCAAACCCTTCTACGCTTACGGGGACGGCAACCATTATGGGGAATCGGGGTTATATCTCTGATCGAAATAATCTCCAATCCGGCCGCTTGAAGCGATCGTATTGCCGCTTCCCGCCCGGACCCCGGTCCTTTGACCTTAACCGATATCTTCTGCAATCCCATCTCAATAGCATCCTTTGCAGCCCTCTCCGCCGCCAACTGAGCAGCAAAAGGAGTCGATTTTTTCGAACCCTTAAAACCGGACTTCCCTGCGGAAGCCCAAGAAATCGTATTCCCGTTCGTATCGGTCAAAGTAACGATAGTGTTATTATATGTCGCTTTTATATAAGCGATACCCAAAGCATCCACCTTCTTGCTTTTTTTGTGGGCTTTCCTTTTCTTGTCCGCCAACTTTCCTCCTTACCTTTCCAAACTCATTTGTTATTTCTTTTTGCCCTTGCCGACGGCTTTGCGCGGACCCTTACGGGTTCGAGCATTATTCTTTGTGTTCTGACCCCTGACGGGAAGTCCCCGTCGATGCCGCAGACCTCGGTAAGATCCGATGTCAATCAACCTTTTGATATTCATCGCCACCTCAGTCCGAAGCTCACCTTCGACCTTATGGTTCGCTTCGATATTAGCCCTTATCTTTGCTACATCCTCATCAGACAATTTGTGAACCCTTATATCCGGATTCACTCCTGTCTCCTCAAGAATCCTTTTCGCCTGATGCGGTCCTATACCATAGATATAAGTCAAACCGACTTCAATCCTCTTATTTTTCGGAAGGTCAACACCCGCTATACGAGCCAACTATTCCTCCTATCTAACCAAATACAATAAATTACTAACCTTGCCTTTGTTTATGCTTGGGGTTTGAACAAATAACCCGCACAACACCTTTTCTACGAATAATCTTGCATTTAATGCAACGCTTTTTTACCGATGATCTCACTTTCATAGTATTATCCTAAATCAAAAATCTTTCTACTATTTATATCTATAGACAATCCGACCCCGACTCAAATCATAGGGCGAAAGCTCTAATGTAACCCTATCACCGGGAAGAATTTTTATAAAATTCATCCTCATCTTACCCGATATATGCGCAAGTACTTGATGGCCATTCTCCAATTCCACCCGAAACATTGCGTTAGGCAAAGGCTCGATAACCTTGCCGTCAACTGTTATTGCTTCTTCTTTCGCCATAATACACTTAGTCGTCTAGTTGTCCATCGTTAATATTCTCGGTTCACCTTCGGTAATAACTATTGTATTCTCAAAATGAGCGGAAGGTTTCCTATCTTTGGTTACGACGGTCCATTTATCATCCAATGTTTCAACCCGCCAAGTCCCGATATTTATCATCGGTTCAATAGCTAATGTCATCCCAACCGCAAGCAACGGGCCATTGCCCGGTTTACCATAATTAGGGACCTGCGGTTCCTCATGTAATTTCTTTCCTACTCCATGACCGACCAAGTCCCGCACCACCGAATACCCATAGGATTCCGCAAAATCCTGAATTGCGAAGGAAATATCCGTTAACCTGTTCCCTGCCCGTGCCGCACCTATACCCCGATTAAGGGCTTGTTCGGTAATATCTGCAAGTTTTTTCTTTTCAACCATATCGGGCGGGGTAAGAAAGGTGCGGGCGGCATCTCCATAATAACCATTTTTCAAAACTCCTATATCGACCGATACCAACTCCGATTCGCCTATCTCCCGTTCGCCCGGAATCCCGTGAACCACCTGCTCATCAATCGACACGCAGATATTCGCGGGGTATCCGTTATAACCCTTAAATGCCGGAATTCCTCCGTTCTCTCTAATATACTCCTCGACTAATTTATCCAAATCCCGGGTTTTTATTCCCGGTTTCAATATTTTCCTTATCTCGGTAAAGCATCCGCCCACAATCCTTCCGGCTTCAGCCATCAACTCAATTTCTTCCGGTTTTTTGATTGAAATCATAGCGATTGATCAGGAAATAGCTTTTACTATTTCCTCCGTCACCTCATCAAAACCCTTATCAGCCGGAATTTCTTTCAGCAAACCGCGTTCGCGGTAATAACTTTCAATCGGCTCCGTCTGTTTATGATAAACGCTCAGACGATTTTCGATAACTTCCCTTTTATCATCATCCCTCCGTATCAACTTTCCACCGCAGATATCACAAATCCCTTCCTTCTTCGGAGGTTTGGTTTTCAGATTATAATCCGCTTTACAATTAACGCAAAAATATCGAGCTGTTAAGCGATCGATTATCGCATCATCGGGGACATCAAGTTTTATCGACCAATCGAGTTTTATGCTCAAATTTTCAAATATCTTATCCAACCCTTCGGCTTGAGGTATCGTCCTCGGAAAACCATCAAGTATAAAAGAGTCGGCTGTTCTATCATTGGACAAAACCTCCCTAACGAGGCCAAGCAAAATTTCGTCCGGAACCAATTCTCCGGCATTCATATATTTTTTAGCCTTTTTTCCAAGATCGGTTCCGGCAGCTACCGCTTCACGAAGTATATCACCTGTCGAGATGTGATTGGCACCAATTTTCGAGGCAATAATCTTTGCTTGAGTTCCTTTTCCCGACCCGGGAGGTCCTAAAAATATCAATCTCATTACATAAACTCCATTACTAAGAATATCTCCCTCTCATTCTTCCCTTTTTGATGAAGCCATCATAATGGCGCATAATAAGATGCGATTCTATCTGCTGGAGCGTATCCAATGCGACTCCAACAACGATAAGCAAACCTGTCCCGCCGAAGTAAAATGTTACATTAAATGCTCGAGACATTATGTTTGGCAAAATTGCAATCAAAGCGAAAAATATCGCTCCCGGCAAAGTTATTCGGGTTAAGACTCGATCTATATAATCCGATGTGCGTTTGCCTGGCCTTATTCCCGGAATAAATCCCCCGTTCTTCTTCATATTATCAGCCAAATCAACCGGATTGAAGACAATCGCCGTATAGAAATACGCAAAGAATATAATCATCAAAGCATAAACAACATTGTACACAAAACTTATCGGCGAAAACCACCCGGCCACTATCTGCATAAAATCGGAATTCGGGAAAAACGAAGTTAAAGTAGTCGGGGCAAACATAATCGATTGAGCAAAGATAATAGGAATAATACCGGCGGCATTTACATTCAGAGGGATGTAAGTAGCCTGTCCGCCATAAACTTTCCTACCGACAACCCTCTTCGCATACTGTACCGGAATTTTACGCATAGCCCGAGTCGCAACTACAATTGCCGCTATAATAACGACCATAAAAGCTAAAATTATCAACTCCTCAACAATATTCCGTTGACCACTGAAAAACATCCGCGATTCATCCATAACACCCTGCGGAAAACGAGCGATAATCCCGATAAATATGATTAAAGATATCCCATTTCCGATACCTCTTTCGGTTATCTGCTCACCAAGCCACATAATGAAAATACAGCCGGCTGTAAAAGTTATCATCGTCAACAGTTTGAATCCCATCCCGGGATTAGGCACAACCTTCAGTCCGGAAGCAGTGGTGATGGATTCCAAAAATATACTGGTGCCCAATGCCTGCATAGCCGCAATAAAGACCGTCCCATAACGGGTATATTGGGTAATCTTACGCCGTCCTTCTTCACCCTCCTTCTGTAGCTTTTGGAAATAGGGGACCACCGAACCCAAAAGCTGAATAATAATCGAGGATGAGATATAAGGCATAATACCCAAAGAAAAAATAGTAGCTTTTCTAAAAGCTCCTCCAACAAACATATCATACAAACCGAACAGAGAACCCTGCGCTTGGTTAAAGAATTCCCCTAACGCATGGCCATCGATGCCGGGTGTAGGAATATGACCGCCTATTCGATAAACAACCAAAATTCCAAGTGTAAATAAAATTCGTTCCCTGAGTTCCTGAATTTTGAAAATCGATCGGAAGCTTTCTATCACTTGATAACCTCCACCTTCCCGCCGACAGCTTCAATCTTCTCCTTGGCAGTTTTGCTGAAGGCATGCGCAGTCACATTTATCGCTTTCGTCAACTCTCCGTCACCCAAAATCTTCACTGGCTCATTAGTTTTTCTCGCCAACTTCGCTTCGTAAATATCCGCCAGACCAATCGAACCCTTATCCATTTCACTTAGATCGGATAAATTAACCGGTTGATATTTTACCTTAAATATATTTACAAAGCCCCTTTTGGGAATTCGCCGTTGCAAAGGCATCTGTCCACCTTCGTGATAAGCTCTCGCATTAAAACCGCTGCGGGACCTTTGGCCCTTATGGCCCTTACCGGAGGTCTTCCCTTTTCCTGAACCGGCTCCCCTACCTACTCGTTTTTTACTCTTAGTCGAACCGGGTGTTGCTTTTATATTTCCTAATCTCATCTTTACCTCTGAATCGAGCCCTTTAACTCAATTTTTCCAATTTGATAAGGTGCCTAACTTTATTGACCATTCCCATTATAACAGGAGAATCTTCATGCACGACGGATTGATGCATTCTATGGATACCCAAAGCCTTCAGCACTCTGCCCTGATTTTCTATCCGACCTATCGTGCTTCTAATTTGAGTTATCTTAATCTTCATTACTTCCACCCTCGTCTTTTTCCGTAGATGATTCCCTCAATATCCGCTCCTCTTTTTCTTTTTCACTTTTAGCCCTCGCACGACGGAGATCAGCGATATTCTCCACATCTTTGAGCATCAATAATCCGTTCATAGTCGCTTTAACGGTGTTCTGCGGATTAGAAGAACCGATCGATTTGGTCAGAATATCGGTAATTCCCGCAGCCTCCAATACCGCTCGAACCCCACCACCGGCTATTACACCGGTACCGGGAGCAGCAGGCTTAAGCAAGACATTCGCCGCTCCGAATCTGCCATTAATCTGATAAGGTATAGTGCCATTTATCACCGGCACTTTTACCAACGCCCTATGCGCCGCTTCCGTCCCCTTGCGAATAGCCTCGGAAACTTCGTTAGCCTTCCCCAAACCGATCCCAACTTTCCCCCGCCCATCCCCCGCAACGACCAATGCGGTAAAACTAAACCTTCGGCCACCTTTCACTACCTTAGCGACCCGGTTGATGTGAACGACCTTTTCCTGAAATTCTAACAGCTCTTCTTCCTGCCTAAACAACTCTTTATCCTTCTATTAAATTAATAACAAACCAACTATATGGACTAAAACTCCAATCCACCCTTCCGAGCGCCTTCAGCCAACTCCTTAATCCGTCCATGATAAAGAAATCCGCCTCTATCAAAAACCACCCGCTTAATATCCTTCTGAAGGGCTATCTTCGCTATTGCCTTGCCGACCTTAAAAGCGACACTCTTTTTAGTATCCTTCTCGCTCAATTCAGCCTTGACCTGCGAATTCAAGTCGGAAATTCCACCAAGTGTTTTTCCGGTTTTATCATCGATTATCTGCGCATATATATGGCGCAGTGACTTATACACGAAAAGACGAGGCCTATCGGTTTTGCCGACAGTTCTGTACTTCGTCCGTTTTTTTCGCTTTTCTAATTTCTTTCCTTTTTCAATGCTCTTAACAGACATAATCAAACCATATCATCTAAAGTTATGCACCGGCAGCTTTACCAGCCTTCCTCCTAACATATTCGTCCACATACCGAATACCCTTGCCCTTATATGGCTCCGGGGGTTTGAGAGAACGAATAACCGCCGCAGTTTCACCGACGAGCTGTTTATCATATCCGGAAACCTTTATTTTATTCCCCCGTTCGATGGAAAAAGAAATTCCGGGAGCAGGCTCAACCAAAATATCGTGTGAAAAACCCAACATCAATTTAAGATATCTGCCCTGCAATTCCGCACGATACCCCACTCCATGTATCTCCAATTCCTTTTCAAACCCAGAGGTTACTCCCGTAATCATATTGGCGATTAAAGCACGCGTTAAACCGTGTAGCGAACGGTTGGTTTTGGAATCGGAACGACGGTTGACAATCATCTTATCGTTCTCAATTTTGACATCAACCCCATCATTTAAAGTATATTCCAATTCCCCTTTCGGTCCCAAAACCCGTATGACCCTGCCATCTATCTTCACCCTCGCCTCTTTGGGAATATCTATGGGTAATTTTCCTATTCGAGACATTTCCTACTCCTTACCATATCCTACAGACCGCTTCGCCGCCGATTCCTCGCTTAACAGCCTCATCTTCAGTAATAATACCACTGGAAGTGGATATGAGCAACATTCCCAATAGCCGCTTTTTCGCGAACAAATCATCCACTTTCAAATAGATACGCCTGCCCGGCTTGCTAATCCTGACCAAATTAGAAAAAACAGCTTCGTTATCGGGGGTATATCTCATCTTAATCCTCAATATCCCCTGCTTATTGTCGGGTATTACCGTATAGTTGGAAACGAATTCCCTTTCCACCAACACCTTAGCGATCTGTTCCTTAACTTTTGAATTGGGTATATCAACATATCTTTTCCGCGCTTTGGAAGCGTTGCGGATTCTTGTTAACATATCCGCTATCGGATCCGTTATATTCATCTATACGCTCCTCGATTAACTTCCATCTCTACCATCCTACCAACTCGCTTTCACCACACCGGGAATATCGCCCTTAAGTGCTAATTCCCTGAAACATATCCTGCAAATACCAAACCTGCGAATATACCCTCTGGACCTCCCACAGATATGGCATCTATTATGATACCTTACCGGGAATTTCGGCTTGCGTTTCCATTTTTCGATTTTGCACTTTTTCGCCATAAATTACATCTTTCAATTTATTAAAACTACGCTACGACCTCTTCTGTATTCTGTACAATCCCGCGGAACGGCATACCAAATGCCTTCAAAAGTTCATACGCTTCCTCATCAGTCCCGGCGGAGGTAACAATAGTAATTCCCATTCCGCGCACTTTCTCGACCTTATCGTAATCTATCTCGGGAA
>Ga0256841_1001399_pt1 | contig 21082 bp, 20 predicted proteins | sample 356308metaG_FD_185971 | JGI IMG/M metagenome (GOLD analysis project Ga0256841, IMG submission 185971) | Hydrothermal vent microbial communities from Mid Atlantic Ridge, Atlantic Ocean - 356-308 | ecosystem: Environmental > Aquatic > Marine > Hydrothermal vents | place: Atlantic Ocean: Mid... | reverse complement strand
GGGGTTATAGTGCCCTTGGCTTTTCGTAAATAATAATAAGCCTTGTCTTTGTTATTCTGTTCGGCAAATATGATTGCCAGCCAAGACAAACCGAAACACCACTCCGCTTCCTCACTATAACCGTCTTTATTTAAATTATAGTAACGGTCAAACTTATAACGAATAACTCCACGGTCTCTAACTAAATGATACTCAACGTTGCGTAAAATTTCTTCAGTTTCCTCTGTGGTGGTAACGGCAAAAGGATAAATTAAAGATAGTAACGCTAGGTCACAAAACTTACTCTCACTTTCGCGTGGTAATAGGGTATGAAGAGCATTTTTTCCAGCTACGACAGCTTCGTCGGGAACATTCAACCAGTCGATTTTTTTGGCTTTTTCGAGAGCAGCAACCACCGAGCCGATGGAGCTGGCATGAATCTCCATATTCTCCTCCCAGATACCATTGTCAGCATCATGCCAATACTCCAAATTTATTAAATAATCAATGATTTTTTGTACCATATCTTTTTCATCTTTGGTTTGAACAACAGACATGTTTAATATTTCCAAAGTTACGAGCAAATTTAACACCTCTCCCACCGCATCATTTTGACTATTACCCCATTCTTCCCAATATTCTTCAAAAGTTTCAGGATGAAAACGAGCATGTATATACTGCCAAGTGGCATGTGGTTTATGTTCAATAGCCCAATCAATCTTATCTTTGTGTTTTACAAAAATCTTTAGAAAAGCCTTAGCTGCTCTTTTTACCACTTCCCAATCACCGGTTTCCATAAAGGCCAGTGTAATAAAATAAATATCTCGTAGCCAAGCTTTATCATAACCGGTATTAACATCAAAAGCTGAAGCTGTAAAAACACCGGACGGCTTTTGTAAGGTTTTTAACAAACTTAAATGTTGATTTATTTCCTCAACAAAATTAAAGTTCATAAATAAAAAACGTATTATTTAAAATATCCAGCAAACAAATTCTAGTTAAATTTACTTATCAACCGTCTGTTATTATATTCAAACTCTTCCAATAATAATCTCCTGGCAATAACTTCTACCACAAAACGATTATGATTACCTTCATTTGCCAGCTTATTCATTATTCCTTTTATGATATCTTTACGTTCATTAAAATTATCGGCAGACACCTCTGCCAAGAAAATATCAGCTTGAACATTAGCATCTTTCCAAGCACTTTCTCTATCGTAAGATAATAACTCACTATTAGATATAATCTCTTGCGTTTTATTGAGTGAAACGTCACTCGTTTCTCTTGTAAAACCCTCCATTGGTCTGATTATAACATTATATGATTACTCAGATGATATTTTTATAAACAACCTCCCCATATATTTTAAAATATATGGGGAGGTTTCATTTGTATTTTATGTTTTAAATTTAAAAACAAAATGTAATCAAATTATTACCAAGCAAAGTGCGCAAAAGCACGATTGGCCTCTGCCATTTTGTGAGTATCTTCTTTCTTTTTGACAGCATCTCCTTCCTCTTTGGCGGCTAACATTAACTCTTGAGCCAACGCCTTATGCATAGGAACTCCTTTTTGCTTACGAGAAGCGGCAATAATCCAACGTAAGGCCAACGCCATTCTTCTTTCCGGCCTCACTTCTCTTGGTACTTGATAGTTGGCACCTCCAACACGCCTAGACCGCACTTCCATAGTAGGTCCGGCATTTCTTAAAGCGGCTTCAAAAATGTCAATAGGATTACCTCCGTTTTTATCGTTCTTAATCAATTCAAAAGCACTGTAAACTATCTTGCGCGCAGTTTCTTTTTGACCGCGCAACATCACGTAGTTTATCAACCTTTCTACTTCAACCGAATTAAAAACTATGTCCGGTGAAACTGTTGGTCTTTTTTTAATTGGTCTTCTCATATTTTTTTATATATCTCATCTAAATTATTCTTCGTATACACCACCCAGACTCTTATTTATTGTATATAAACGAACACAAAAGTCCGTGGCCATCAAATCTATAACGAATATAAACTATTAATTATTCCTTCGGTTTCTTGGTACCATACCGAGAACGTCCGCGACGACGATTTTCAACACCTGTGGCATCATACTTACCGCGAACAATCGTATAGTTAACACCGATATCTTTAACTCTACCGCCACGCACCAAAACCACCGAGTGTTCCTGCAAGGTATGCCCAATACCGGGTATATAAGCGGTAATTTCTTGACCGTTAGACAATCTAACCCTGGCAATTTTACGAATAGCAGAGTTTGGCTTACGAGGAGTTTTGGTTGTGACACGAGTACAAACCCCGCGCTTAAAAGGTGAAAAATAAGAATTTGGTTTATTCTTAACTTTGTTAAAGCCAAATTCTAACGCAGCTCTCTTGCTTTTACGAAGCTTATCACGTCTTCCTTTACGAGTTAATTGTTGAATGGTTGCCATAATTTATAAATAATATTTATACTTTTTCTACTTTGTAACAACAATCTACTATAATTTATTTTTTTTGCAACCTTTAAGCTTAACATAAACTTAAAAGCCAACCATTTTCTCTGTTATCCAAACCAACACGGTGTTAATGGGATTACTCAAAACCGTGACAAATAATAAAATCAACAACCCAAAAGATAAAAACGCGTTCCTTTCCAGTGAGTAACATAAATTGTTGTACCAAAACGACCATGGACGAGGCAACAACTTTGACATTATCTTGGAACCATCAAGAGGTGGAAACGGTAATAAATTAAATAAAGCTAAAAATATATTTAAAACTACAATACCAAAAGACAACCTTAAAAAAGAATCTGATAAATTCAAAACGCTACCCAAACGTATCAGTAGTGAAAAAACCGCAGCCAACACTAAGTTGGCAGCCGGTCCGGCAACCGCTACAATCGCTTCTCCCCAACGTTGATGTTTGGTAAAATTGTAAGGATTATAAGGTACCGGCTTGGCAGCTCCAAATAAAATTGGGGAACCTGATAAAATCAATAAACTTGGTATAATAACAGACATTAGAGGATCTAAATGCACTAAAGGATTCAGTGTCAACCTGCCCGCCAAACGAGCGGTCGGATCACCGAGCCAGTTGGCAGCGTAACCATGAGCCATTTCGTGCATAACAACCGATATAACAAGAGCAATAATAAGGGCTAATTGAGTTAAATCCATAAATTAATAATCTCTAGTTGTAATTATAATATACTTGGTTATGAAAAAAGTAAAATTATAAACCTCGTCACAATGAAATATTAAAGTAGAAGACAGTTGTGTTTTATTTTTATTTGTCATTGCTTAATGATTTACTTTGTTAATTTGCAATAATACTGATTTATGGTAGTATGCTGGGACTGGTTTATAAACTTACATCATAATAATTTATAAAATTAAGAAAAGCAAAAATTTTTATGGCTAAACAATGTGCAATAACAGGTAAAAAAACTCAAATCGGTGGACGCTACAGTAATCGTACACGCGCCACTCAATTCAATCCTTGCGGTAAAACCAGACGCCAACCAAATCTACAGAGGAAGCGTGTCTATGTGCCTGAAATAAACAAAACTGTCACAATAAAAGTTTCAGCTTCTGCTTTACGCACCATCGCTAAAAATGGTGCTTACCAAACTTTAAAAAAAGCCGGTTTGATTTAGAGTTTGATTTAGAACTTTCAACAACAACCCCCTTTCTGACCTCTGAATCATTTTTTGGTTTTGTTTACATTCGTTGCAAATATGTTCAACGGCGGATTTGTTATGTCTAGATTGTTTTCACCCCTTCCACCAAGTAATACCATCAGAATAAATAGTTATAGTACCCTCTTCTGAGGTACTGAGAGTTTTTATACCCAAATCATGAACTCTCTTCATTACATCAGGATGCGGGTGATTGTAGCGATTATTTTTACCGGCCGATACTATCGCTAAACTCGGGTTAACTGCCCTTAAAAACAATTCGCTACTGGAAGTATCAGACCCATGGTGTCCCAATTTCAAAATGTCACTTTTTATTCTTGCTGTATGATTCTTTACCAAATAACGCTCAATACCTACAGGTGCGTCACCGGTCAATAAAAAATTAACCTGACCATAAACCACTTTCAAAACAACCGACGCGGGGTTGGTGTCCCACTTGAAAGTATCTTGAAATTTTGGAGACAAAACCTCTATGGTGGTAGAAGCGCCTAGTTTGATAACCTGTCCGGTATGTGCAATTATCATTTTTGTATCCCGCTTTTCAGCCTTTTGTTTATAAGATATAGCTACTGACTTATCACTACCAGCAACAGAATATAATAAAATTTTAACTTTATAACGCGATAAAACATCGGTTAAACCGGAGACATGATCAGAATCAGCATGAGTAGCTACCACAATATCAATGTCACGATCAAAAAAAGACCTTCTATTTGATAACAACTTCAATATTCCCGCATCAGGCCCACCATCAACCAACATCTCATAACCATCCGGAGTCACCACATGAATAGAGTCACCTTGACCAACATCAAAAAAGGTTACTTTTAAAAAACCTTCTTCCGAGTATTTTTCAATTTTTGGTAAACCATTGCCGAATAAGCCATTTGCCAGTATAGACAGCCAAATAAAAAAACTTATACCTGATAAACTTAAAATAAAATTTACTCTGGAAAACATGGTGTAATATATGATACAATAGTCTTAAGTGTTGTTAGTTATAAATTACACTATAACAATAAATCATTATCAAAAGATAAAGTATTAGTGCATTATGACATACGTAGTTAAATCTTTTGATATACCAAAACTTGCGGGTATATCTGAAAAGACCATAGAAAATCACTTAAATCTATACAAAGGGTATGTGTCCAATGTTAATTTGATTCTGGAAAAACTTGATTACTACAACAAAGATTGTGAAAAAAATAAACTGGAAATTTCCGAACTGCAGCGACGCCTGGGATTTGAGTTTGGAGGAATGCGTAATCACGAATATTATTTTTCGCAATTTGAAGATTCTCCTAAACCTCCACCGAACAATTTGAAAGAGAAAATTGAAAAACAATGGGACTCTTTTGATAATTGGCTGAGAATTTTTAAAAACATAGCTTCTACCCGTGGTGTAGGCTGGGCAATGCTTTATCATGATGTCAAAACCGACAATCTGATTAATGCCTGGACTGATGAACAACATATGGGACAACTGATTGATGTTAATGTGATCCTGGCCTTGGATATGTGGGAACATTCGTACTTACAGGATTACACTTCAAGTGAAAAGGGTAAATACATTGAATCCTTTTTTCATAATTTAAACTGGGAAATAATATCCGGAAGATTGACCTGACCAAATTTTATTTAAAAAACTTTGGTAGATTCTCATGTTTATCAAAACCACTTACATCACCCGATTTTATTCGCTGTTTAACAATATCCTCATCTTCTAATACCCATCCGGAAAAATGTTTTGATTTTGACGGCTGATAATTGGTATGACCGGCAAATTTTTGTTTGTAACGAAAAAACCAAAACAGACCACAGAATAAATACAAAATTAAAATCCATAATAATGATGAATTTGATAGAGTAATGGTGGCAAAAGACAAATTAGATAACTTTTCCGCCACTAACAAAATATAAGACAAAATTAAATAAGCAAAGTAACCAAACAAAGTAGAAAGTGGATTCCAAAAACTGAATAATCCAGTAATAAAAGTGGCTAACATGGCTAAAGGTACTATCGGCAAAATCAAAATATTGGCTAAAACTGATATCAAGGAAACTTCTCCGGTATAAAATATCAACAAAGGTAAAACCGCTATCTGTGTCGCTATAGTGGCTTTAAGCAAACCTTGCCAGTCAAATATTTGTCCGGATTTGAAATCAATTAAAGTATTTTCAAACTTTGGCACTATCAGAATTAAACCAACAGTGGCCATAAACGATAATTGAAATCCGGGATCAAATAATAATAAGAAAGGATTATATAAAATCATAATCAAACCCGCCAACCACAATGAACGCCAGACATTATAATCGCGCCCCAAATTACCGGCCAAAATTACCAATCCCGCCATAATTCCAGCTCTCATTACCGTTGCTGATAATCCAACCAATAAAGCAAAAATTATTATTGCCGATAAACTTAGCAATATTCTACCTACGCTGCCCACAAAAAGAGCAAAAAAGGCGGAAATAAAAGTAACAATCAACATAACATTATAACCAGATAAAACTACGATATGTGTTAACCCGCTACGTCTAAAGTCCTCATCAACTTCTTCACCCAGTGCAGATTTTACTCCCAACAACAAACCCAAACCCAGCCCGGAAGCCGGTGGTGGTATAATCATCCTGATACTTTCTATGAAATTTCTTTTCATGGAAAGTAATTTTTCCATGAAAAAATTACCATAACCTTCTTCAATTTCTGTCACTTTGGCAAAATTTATCACATAACCTATTTTCTGCATACGTAAATAATTCCTATAATCAAAATCCCTTCCTGACTTTGTTGGGAAACTTTCAGGATGTTTCAATTTACCCGACACTAATACTTTGTCTCCGTAATTTATTTTCTGTAAACGGTCTGTGGTCACCAAAATCAAATCAGCACCAGATTTAACAACAAAACGTAACCTCTTGTCATTATATTCTGGCTCTCTCCATACAATCCCCATCAGTGAAACTTTCTGGTTTAAATCTGTTTTTAAGGGAGATTTATCAAATCTCCAAGTATAAACATCAGTTCTAACAACACCGAAAGCCAAAGAAAACAAAAACAAACTAAATAAAAAAAATTGTTTCTTTTCGTAGTTTTTATTTTTAGGTCGTAACAACAGAACGGCTAAAACCAAAGATATGAATAATAACCAAGTAATAAGGTTTAACGGTACCAAATAAAGACTTCGCCAAGTAATACCTAATAACAAACCGGCTGTAAAGACAATAATCGTATGAGTATTCATGGCTCTTTTCTAAATAATTATTTATAGACGCTGAAATCACAAACTGTGGTTATATTGTACGATATAACCACAAAAATTTATCAATCCTTTACAACGTCAATAATCATAATTCTAATCTGCTGTCTTCCACGAAACCATGACTGTTCTACTGTTCCAAGTAAAGTACAAATTTTATCTGTTTTTGGACACTCATTAAAATCTGTAGGTTTTTTAAAAAAAGCCACAGCTTCAATACTTAAACCGTTGGTTGAAAATATTAATTTTGTGTGCTCATTATTTTTTCCAAACGTCTCAACTCGGCTGGGACTAACAGATTCAAAAGCAAAAATCGGTTTGGGATTATCTTCTCCGAATGGAGCCAACCTATTAAGTTGATTAATAAAATACTGATTAACATCCGACAGTAAAATTTCAGAATCCACAACTATCAAATCATCATTTGTGGTAACACCTTTGGATTCAAATAGAGAAGAATAGGCTTGATTTAATCTATCACCAAACTCAAAAATATATTCATCTTTTATTGAAAAACCACCAGCTCCGTGATGACCCCCAAACTCAATAAAAACTTCATGCACCGAACGCATCAATTCAACTACACTAACACTATTTCCCGAACGACAAGATCCTTTATAAACACCATTGCCGTCAGTTCCCCAAATAAAAACCGGACATTTATATTCTTCCGCTAATTTTCCGGCCGTTAACCCCACCAAGGAGGGGCGCCAACCGGAATCACCAAACACCAAAACTGCAGGCAAATCCTTGTCTTTTAAATGTTTATGTATTTTTTTAGTAATGATGGAAACTTGAGATTTACGTTTTATGTTTAACGACTCTAAATCAGATAATAACTTTTCAGCCCTGACAACATCAGTTTCGGTTAATAATTTAAAAGCGATTCCTGGTGTATCCATACGAGAAGCGGCATTAATGCGCGGCCCTATAGTAAAGCCTATATCTTCTTCTGTCATCTTATCTTGTTTAACACCGTTTTTTTGCAAAAGTCTAACCAAACCGGGGCGTTTCCGAGAACGTCGCAAAACTTTAAGGCCATAATAGGCCAAAACACGATTTTCATTCCGCAGAGGTACCATGTCCGCGATCGTAGCGATTGCTACCATATCTAACCACCACTTCTCGTAACCTTCAATTAAACCGTAACGGTTTTTATTTAGCATAGCCTGCACCAACTTAAAAGCTACTCCCGCCCCACACAAACCGGAAAAAGGATAATTTCCCAATAAGGGATTTACTATAGCTACAGCCATCGGTAACTTATTATCTGGCTGATGATGATCAGTAATAATGATGTCAATTCCCAACTTCTTTGCGTACTCCACTTCCTCAACATTACTGATTCCACAGTCAACGGTAATAACCAATTTAACTTTTCTCTCCGCCAAAATGTCAAGAGCCATTTTACTTAAACCAAAACCTTCGTAGTGGCGATGTGGGATATAATTTTCAAAAAAATTATAATTTATGGATTTAAAAAAATCATGTAAAATCACCCCGCCCGGAATCCCGTCACAATCGTAATCGCTAAAAATGGCAATTTTTTCCTTTTTTGTTATAGCTTGTTCAATTCGCCTACAAGCTTTTTCCATATCGTGCAATAATTCCGGACTATGTAGGTGTTTGTCATAATCGGGATTAAGAAAATCTTCAACCGCTTGTTTGGTAGAAACCCCTCTTAAATATAAAAGTTTATCAATTAAAGGAGATACTGAGGTATCGGTATATTTTGTGATTTTGCTATAATCAATATTTTTAATTTTATACGAAGACATAAATACAAATTTGTTTGTATTTATGGTAACATTTTATTTAAGTTTTTATAAAACACATTAGGATAATATATACACCATGTCTTCCATATTTACAAAAATCATTAACCGAGAAGTTGAGGGACAATTTGTTTACGAGGATGAAATTTGTGTAGTATTGATGGATAAATTTCCAGCTATTGACGGACAAACTCTTGTTATTCCCCGCTTAGAGCTTGATTATGTTTTTGATTTACCCGATAAAATTTATGAACATCTATTTAAAGTGGCAAAAAAAATTGCCCTGGCTTCAGATAAAGCTTTCCAAACCAGGCGCAGTTGCTTAATAGTAGAAGGTTTTGAAGTACCTCATGTTCATATTAAAATTTATCCCATAACACAAAACGTTGAAAACATTAAACAAATCTTGAGAAACAGAAAAAACCCCGATAACAATCTATTAGCCGAGCAAGCCGATTTGATTAAAAAACACCTTAATTAAGGTGTTTTTTAATAAGTAGTTTCTCCTTATTTATTCCAACACTTTAATGGATGGCAAGTCACCCTGTTCAAGAAATGCCAACATAGCACCTCCGGCGATGGAAACAAACCCAAACAAATCGTAAATATTTAATTTCTCAACTGCCGCCAATGTATCACCCCCGCCAATCACAGAGAAAGCTTCCGAGGAGGCAACGTGACGAGCGATGATTTCTGTTCCTTGCACATACCCCATTTCGTAAGCTCCTACAGGACCGTTCCATAAAATAGTCTTGGCACTCTCAATATAAATTGACAACATTTCAATAGTTGCCGGACCACAATCCAGTATTTTTTCTGTAGCCAGCACCGCATCCGGTGCGCAAGTCCTTTTTCCTTTATCACCAACCGCAACAACATCAATGGGTAGTAATAATTTCTTATTGTTCACAATATCTTCTTCTAAAAGCAAGTCACCCGAAACCAACGACTTACCCACTTCATAACCTCTCAGTTTAAAAATATCATTGGCTAAAGCGCCACCAATAAAAACCTTGTCATATAAATCCAAATATTTTTTTATCAAAGGTATTTTCGTATCAAACTTGGCACCTCCTAAAATAAACAAAGAAGGGCTTTGGGGATTCATTGCCTTTTTTAATTCATTCACCTCTTCATAAAAAGTTATTCCGGCATAACTATCCATTTTCATGGGAACTCCCAAAATAGAAGCATGGTTACGATGCGCTACAGCAAAAGCATCGTTGACATATATATCAGCCATTGAAGACAACAAATTTACAAATTCAGCATCGTTATTCTTCTCCCCCTGATGCTGCCTTAAATTTTCCGCCATTAACAAATCACCATCAGTCATCAAAGCTCTTCTTTGTCTAAAGCCTTCTGTAATAACAGAACCTCCCCATTGAATAGGTAAATGTTTTTCCAAAGCGGAAAAAACCACTTTTAAACTATCCTTTGGATCACGACCAATATGACTAACAACAATGACTCTTGCTCCGGATTCATGTAAATAACGCATAGTAGGCAAAGCTCTCAGTAGCCTGAAATTATTTCTAATACTTCCGTCTTCATTCAAGGGTAGATTTAGAGATGAGCGCAAAAGCACATATCTTCCTTTTAAGTCTTTAACATCGGTAATTTTTTTCATTTTACTTTTTATTTATTTTATTTTTATTATTGGGCAACAGCCAATACAATTTTGGTAAAATCTGACGCCTTTAAGCTGGCACCACCGACCAAAAATCCACTCATATCACTCTCTTTCCATAAGCTTACAACATTGTCAGGTTTTACAGAACCGCCATAAATAATTTGTACCCGTGAGGCCAAATCCCTGTTGTACAACCTGGCAATCACACCTTCTATAAAAATTTTCATCTCTCTAACAATTTCAACTGTTGCAACCTTACCAGTGCCTATAGCCCAAACCGGCTCGTAAGCAATGATAATTTTTTTTATTCTATCCGGCGGCAAGTTTAACAAAGCAGTCTTTAATTGGTTTTCAATTTCTGTGAAAAACTTGCCACTTTTGTCTCTTTGTGATTCTCCAACACATATGACTGGAGTTAGACCAGCTGATAATGCCGATGATGTTTTAATTTTTACATCATCATCATTTACACCACCAGAACGACGCTCAGAGTGACCGATGATAACAAATTTAACTCCTGCACTCTTTAACTGAACAGCCGCTATTTCACCAGTATGAGCACCTAAATCGCAAGTAGACACCGTTTGAGAAGCCAAAGAAATCAAACCGCCAGACAAAACATCTTTCACTCCTAATAAATGAATAATCGAAGGTGCAATTGAAACCTTGACTGTACTAATATTACTACTCTCCAGCTTTTTCTTTATTTTTTCGGCCAAACTGACAGCCTGTTTTACAGTTTTGTGATGCAATTTCCAATTGGCTATTATTATCGGTGTTTTCATACTAAAATCAGTATATCACATTTATTTTTTTAGATTAAAAATTTTAATCTATCTATCTTGTTTCCAATCTCTCAACAAATAAACGTCAGATGTTTCCGGAGTAAGTGGTGGCGGATTATCAACTTGATTAATATCGAAAGATGTATATCTATAATTAAAGCCTGATGACCAGCCATTACTATCCCCCCACTTGGTACCAACCCTGCCATTTGAAACCACACTTCCCAGCCTGGTTAAAGAACTTCTTTTCACGTATTGTCTGTAAGCAGCAGTCAAATAATTTTCATTATAATGGTTTCTGCCAAACCTGCCGTTCTGGGCAACAAAAATACCATGTGCAATCATATTATCGGGAACTACCAGACCAATATCAATATCATCTTTAGCAATCGCCAATAAACCGGCGTTGGAATTTGGTTTATAAGTAATATTGTTATTGACAACTATATTAGTTTGATTACCGGAACTTAAATCAGCTGCCGCCAATGAAACTTTTTGATTTATACTTCCCTCTAACCAAACTTTATCTTCAAAATACAGAAGCGGACAATTGTTATTTATGGTATGAGTCGCAATTAAATCAAAAGCGGTAATTACGTTTTGTTCTCTATGCCACCCTTCATAAGAAGAATACGCCCAGTATTCAAGAGCTGATGTAACTTTATAAATATCTACCTGATTATCACGAAATACGACCTTGTAACCAAATGATCCGGAGGGTCCATAAAAAATACCACCATTATTCTGTGCCCTATTTTTCATATCAGACAAATCAATCGTCAAACCGTTAAAATCAACCGGTGGTGCCGGAAAGTAGAATAAACTTGGAGTGGCATTACCACTGGTAGTAAAAACACCAGGTACCACTTGATCAGGATTACAAAAAAAAGATGCGGTACATGTCCAACTAGCAACACCGCTGCTAACAGTTGAATTATGGTGTCCTTCCATTTTTATTCCCTGATTGGAGTGCACAGGACCAAAGATGTTACGATCCGCACCATAAACAACTCCGCTGTTGGTTATAAAGGAATATTCAGCCACCGTGGGTAATTTATATTTAGCTCTTATAACACTCTTTATGTTAGGATTGTTATAGGTATAACCGGTTGACTTGACCGCAATAGAGGCAACCTTACCGCAGTAATTATTACTATTTATCTCCAAAGAGTACTCCCCTATATAACCCCCTTCAGGATCCTTATATTTATGAACATAAGGACCGGGTTGGTTTGTGCCATTTGTTACATCTCCGGGAAAATGAGACAAAAACCAACGATAGTAATTTAACCCGGCTTCAGCTATTTCGGTGGATTTTTGTTTTGTATAACTTAAACTGATAACTTTTCTTTGTATAATTACAGAGTTGACAAATGACACCAAAATTATCAAAAATACACTACCAAAGACTAGTACTAAAACCAACAGTGATCCTTTCTTGTGATTACAATCGAATTCTCTCATATACACACATAATAACATCCAACGATTACAAATTATCTTTCAGATTTCTGGGAGCAACAGCCGCTTGTAGTAAAAAATCTCCAGGAGGATTATTGGGATCAACATCAATATAAAGACGCATAACAATGTACCTAATATTCAATAGAGAATCGTTTGTTAATTGATTATTATTACCATCATAATATAAAAATGTGGATGTGGATTTACTTAAATTTCTTACATAAATTGATATTGTTTCAGATATATCTGGAGAACCAGATAGATTATAAATCGGCGGACTTCCAACCGGGTTGTAAACGTTTCTTGTCAAAGTTGATGAAGCCAAGATATACTCTACATATTCTATACCATTATCTTGATCAATGTCACTATAATAAGCCATTTTATGTTCGGAGGCGACAGACAAGGGATAAGATCCGTCAGCGGCTACCACCATTTCTCTGGTGTCATTACGCCAATTATCCAAACCTCTTCTCGCTTCATCAATACTTTGATTTTGTGCCAAGACCAAGGTGTTAGTTTTGTAAAACTGATTAATGGCACTATTTACAGTCAACATTAAAATGGAAAAAATAGTAATCGAAACCAATACCTCCAGTAAAGTCATTCCTTTGCTATTATTTTTATACATAAAGCTAATTTAGATTAACAAGAGTCGTAACATTACCGCTTATGCTAAACGGGTCTAAAATAACCTCGTTATACCCCTCAACATTCACCTTGATTTTATAATTGTTTCCGGCACTCAAACCGGAATCAAAAAACACTTGACCACAAACATTGGTTTTTTTACTATCGGCAAACCCCGGTTGCGTCAAGTAAACATTGGCTCCCGGTACGGGTCTACCCAAATCATCCATAACCGAAACACGTAAAGAATTTGTTACAGGCGGCTTGAGCACCAATTCCAAGAAACTATCCAAACCAGCTTTATGATTAAGCGGATGAGAAGGACAAGCTGTCGCTATAACATAACTAGAGTTTGGTATTATATTATACTCATCAAACTCCATGTTTTTTAAAAACAACCGTCCGTTGTTATTGGTACTGGTACTAATTTCGTATTTATAAATCGGTAAAGAATTGTTGTCTGTACCAATTATCTTATTTCCGTGAATAGACAAATCTACTGTGGGTAAAATTGATTTATGTTTCGTATAATAAACAGCAATTTCACTAACCTTTGGTGAAATTGTTTGATTGTTAGTACTTAAAAATACACCCACCACTAAATTTTTATAAGTGCTGGTACTGAGACCACTTAAATCAATCAAGGAATCTGAAAAACCGCTAGTGCTGTTTCCCGGTAAGTCAGAGTCAGGTATAACAACATAACTACTGTTAGTGGCAGTAAAAAGCTTTATCTTAAAATTATAATCAATACCGGCAAACCCTGCCAAACGTAAAGATTCCCACCGCAACAATTCGCTTGGAATAATGGGGTTCAAATATACAAACCCACTATTTTCATAATAATTACCATTTTTTTGTAAAACTAAGTCACCGGTATCCATATGAACACCGGAACTTGATGCTACTTGGGACCAATCATTAAATTCTTCTAAAAATTCTTCATCCCACCAATCATCATAGGTTAAAATATTAATATCACTTAATTTGTCAATTTTGAAAGTCAAAGTGGAAACACCTGATTCAACTACGGAAAAATTAGAAATTACAGGAATTGGATTAGAAGATGTTGCTTCATAAGTTCTTTCCGTGGAATAATTGTCTTTTGTTACTATCAACTCATAATCACTGGCAGCTGGAGCACCGGAAAATAAAGCAATACCGTTATTGTCAGTGTTTTTTGTTACATCAATAGTTGTGGTGGTCGTATTATTAACCAGTCTGACATTTGCCCCAACGAGTGGGACAGATTTACTATCTATAACATTTACTTTAACCGTACCTCCTCCATTATCAGTTTCAATGGAACGAGGTACGATGTTGCTGAACATACTTATACTACTGGTACCATTACCAATATTCCAAAAATATTCAAGCTTTATTTTTTTATAATCCGCCGGTATCCCATTACTATCACTGGTAGTGGCGGTATCTTGACCATCGGCAACATCATCAACATATTCAATCAATACTCTCTCTTGAAAAACTATACCATTACTAACAATGTAACTACTCTGGAGTATATTACCTGATGGAATTCCGGAAACGGTTCCAATTTGATTGTATGGCAGAGATTTAAAATATTCCATCCGGTTATTCGCCAAAGACAAAGCGGTTAATTTTGATTTAGAAATATTTATAACCTTAATCGTCTGACCAAAAGTCAATAATAAACCTCCAAAAACCAAACTAACCAACATTGAAGCTATCAACAATTCAACCAAAGTGAAGCCCTTATTGATTTTTACCCTCATAAAAATTACATCAAATTGTTAGATATTGAATAAATTGGAGAAATTAACGCCATAGCAAAAAATCCGACCGTTATACCTATAATGACCATCAGCAAAGGTTCAACTATGGTTGACATATCTTTGGTTTTTCTTTCAACTTCTGTTTCATAAAATATTGCCAACTCTTTCAACATACCGGAAATTTGTCCAGTCTCTTCACCCACCAAAATCATTTCACCTACCAAAATAGGATAAAGTTTGTCATTTTTTACAAATGTTTCCGATAATGTGTTACCTTTTTCAACCTCTATAGCAGCTTCTTTCAAAACTTTTTTATAAAATACATTTTGTAAAACATCTCTGGTGATATCAAGAGATCTGATTATATCAACGCCGGAATTCAACAAAGACGAGAGAGTGCGTGCCGTTTGCGCCGCATTAGCTTCTTTAGCGATTGTTTTAATAAAAGGTATTCGCAATACCAACCATGAAATAACTATTTTCCCCAATCTGGTTTTTAGCCAATAAATAAAACTAAAAATAAAAAACACTAAACCAATCAAAACCAGTAGAGCATGATTAGACATAAAATCACTGGTATTTATCAGAAATCTGGTAGTGGCAGGCAAATCTTGACCCATATCATTAAAAACCTCTGTAATTTTAGGAACTACATAAATCATCATAATAATTCCAACAATAACCATAATGGTTATTACTATAACAGGATAAATCATGGCTCCCTTTATTCTTTTAATCAAATTATTATTTTTTTCCATTTGCTTTGATAAGACCAACAATGAATCTGCCAAACTGCCACTCTCTTCTCCCGCCTTTACCATAGAAACATATAAATCATTGAATATATAAGGATGTTCGGACAAAGCTTCGTTAAAAGCCATGCCTTTATTTATATTCTCTTGTACAGACCTTAATGCCACAACCAACTTTTTATTCTTGATCTGTCTTTCAATTACCGATAAAGACCTGACTGTTGTCAACCCGGCTTTTATCATTGAACCCAGATTACGAGTTATAACAATCAAATCGTCAGCCTTGACTCTTCTTATTTTTGAAAATAAATCAAATTTGGAATTGGAGTTTATTAATTCTATTTTCTTTATAATATGATTGCGATTACGTGCAATTTCATATACAGAAAAACGGTTTTCTGTATCAACCACTTCATACACCTCCTTTCCTGATTTATCAGTACCTATGTATCTAAACTTTACCATGACCCATATTATTCATTTATAACCCGCAAAACCTCTTCTATACTGGTCAAACCTTGAGCAGCTTTAAAAATTCCGTCCTCAATCATAGTCAACATACCCTCCTTTGAAGCCTGAGCTTCTATCTCATCTCCAGTCTTACCAGACATAATCATCTCTTTGATGATTGGAGATATTTTTAACACTTCATGAATCCCTATCCTGCCCTTGAAACCATCCTTGTCAGAAAGCGGACGATAGAATTTAACATCATTCCAGGTAGCTTTTTTATGAATTATGGATTCTGATTTCAGAGCAGATAAAACCTTATCCATATCAATTTTACCACTCAATTCTTTACGTTCGGAAGAAGATAAAATATATTCCCGCTTCTTATCAGACAGTCTACGTACCAGTCTCTGCCCAACCGCCACTCGTAGCGTAGAAACCAGCAAAAAAGTTTCCGCTCCCATATCAATCAACCTGGCAACAGTACCGGCAGCCGAATTGGTATGAATAGTGGCAAGCACCAAATGACCAGTTAAAGCCGCATTTATAGCCAAACTGGCGGTTTCTTGATCGCGAATTTCTCCAACCATTATTATATCAGGGTCTTGACGCATCAAAGAACGTAACCCATTTGCAAATGTAAAACCAATATCAGGTTTTACTTGTGACTGGTTTACACCGGGCATTTGATACTCAACAGGGTCTTCAATGGTAGAAATATTCACCTCGGGAGAATTGAGTGTATCCAAAATGGTGTATAAAGTGGTAGACTTACCGGACCCTGTTGGACCGGTTACCAATATAATACCGGTCGTAGCGCGAATTGACTCATGAATTCTTTCCAAATTTAAACCATGAAATCCTATGCCATCCAGAGAAAAACCACTGCGATTTTCTCTCAATAGTCGTAAAACCACTTTTTCACCAAAAAAAACAGGTAATATCGAAACTCTAAAAGATACTTTTTGACCATCCAACTCCATCTTAAAACGACCATCTTGAGGAAGTCTTTTTTGATCAAGCTTCAAACTTGATAAAACTTTTATTCTCGCCACTATACTACCGGCCGCAGATTTGGGAAGTTGCATAGCGACATTCAAGATACCATCAATACGATACCTGATTACAATCTCATTTTCCATTGGTTCAATATGAATATCAGAAGCCCCCTGAATAATGGCATGTCTTAACAAAGTATCAACCACTCTTACCACCGGCAAATCCTCAGCTATCTTCTTTAACTCTTTTTCATCAACCTCCTCACTGTTATCATCTATAGCTTTCAATTTCGCCGTATTCTCAATAATCAAATCTCCAAACTCATCTTTCAACGTTTTTTGATATTGCTTTAAAGCGTATTTTATTGAGTCTTCATCAGTTAACCTTACCTGCACCTTAACTCCAACTTTTTTTCTTATAAAATCAATAGCGGAAAAATCCGCTATATCAAGCATTGCCACTTCTAATTTATCATCTGTTTTATTGTAGGATATTATATTATGGGCACGTGCAATCGGTTCAGGGATTATGCTAACAACCTCAAAATCTATTTTTTTGCCAACCAATGAAACAAAAGGTATTCCCAGAATATAAGAATCAACACGTCTTAAATCATTTTTAGTTACATCACCTCTAGACAACAAAATATCCCTTAAATAAACTCCGTTGGTCTTAGCCTCTTTTTTAGCGGACAACAAAGAAGATTTGGTAATTAAACCGGATTCCAAAAGAAACTTTTCCAATTGTTCATCGCTGGTTACAGTATTCACAAAATAAATTTTATAGCCTTACGACATAATTATATATTATATTAAATCCAATTGCTCCAATAGTAATCACCAGTCATTAAATCATTTTGTTGTTATTGAAATAAGAAATCGTTAATATTATAGCTATGATTATACTGATAATTATGTAGATAAAAGCTTGCGGATTATCAGAAAAAGGTAATTTCACATTCATACCGAATAAAGATGATATAACCGTTGGAATAGTTAAAAGTATGGTTATGATAGTTAAATTTTTAATACGGTTATTCAAGGTATTGGTTAAAATAGATTCAATTGCTCCCCTTATATTCTGTATGGTTTTAAGTAAAGACCTGGCGGAGGCAATAACCTGCTCATTATCAATCAACAAATCGTCAACCAAATCCTTGTCGTTATCAAATATTTGTATATACCCTCCTTTCACAATATGTTCCAAAGACAGGTTCATCGGTATAAGTGATGAAATCATGTCATTAAGTTTATGTTCATAAGTAATGAACCTAACAATCTCCTTATTACCAACATCATTTAGACGCAATCTTTGCCTGTGCACAAAACGCCTCAAATCAACCAAGTGTTTTTCAAAAGAGTTAGTAACTAATTGCATGATTTGGATAAACAATTTAGTCTTCTGTGTTGTACGCACAGTAATACCACCCTTAATCAAAGGAGTCAATAAACTTATGTCACGTTGAACGATTGTAATGACAAAAAAATCTCCGATAATAAGAAGCAATGGTGCAGTATCAGTATCTTCTTTCTTTTCATTATATGGATAACGAGAAAAAAAATAGGTTATACCGTTAACTTTCTCCAGTCTTGGAACTTCAAAAAAATCCCTAATGTCATCCAGAATATCTACATCTAATCCAAATTTTTCAACAATATATTTAATCTCTTTGGTGTCCGGCTTCTCTATATGGACCCAGACACCTTTTTTAAAGTCAGATAATTCTATCAGTTCCTTATCTTTTAGACTGCAAAAATAGTACTTTATCATGATAAAATTAAGAGTATCACATAAATATAAAATATTCTAACGCGTCCACTTTATATAGTACAATAAATAAAATATAGTACTATAAACAAACACAATAGGTAGAGTTTAACAAACTCAATAATAGCATACACAACGTGTATGTATACACGCATAAAGGGGTGCGTGTAGCGGCGTCTGGTTCGACCACTGTAAGTATTATAAATAGTAAAATATAATATCAAAACCACAATCTAACAAAGAGACAACATCTGGTGTATTACATAGATTATTTACTTTAAATCTAGTTAAATGAAATGAAAACAAAGAATTATTTATTTTTTGTTTTTAAATTTAATAAAGTGGAGTAAATAAAATTTCATATGTACAGACAGGTCATCGATGTAAATTGATAACACTTTCGTGCTCGACCCAACAAGGCAGCAAGAACACCCTCTGCAAAGTTCGTAACATTTTAATTTTATCTAGTCGGGGAGCCGGGAATCGAACCCGGACCACACGGTCCCAAACCGTGTACACTACCACTATGCTACACCCCGAAATTATTCAACTCAACCGTAAATAAATTTAACATATATAAATAAAAACGTAAACTTTAAGTTAAACAAACTAATACCACTCCGTGCTATTTTTTATTTAGAGACAGTTACCGTATAAGTCACATAAAAGACAAAAAAGTATTTTATGTGACTTATATCTTATATACTGTGTTAGTTTATTTTTATAAAAATATAATATTTTTACATGAAACATATTCACGTAAAAGAAAATTGTTTCATGTGAAAACGTTTATTTGTGACTATTTTTTAAGCAATAATATTATCTATATGTTTGACTGTGGCATACTTTTCACGTGTAACAATTCTGACAGCAATAACATCAAGTTGCCACAATCCGGAATAATTATTTTCGGTTAACCAACTATTTATAGTTCTGTGTAATCTTTTTATCTTTTTATAAGTAACATTTTCCTCTGGTCGCCAACAATTATCAGACAGTGTCATAAATAATTTATTCTTTGTTTCATAAGAAACAGTCTTTACTTCAATAAAAATTATTTTTTTATTGAAGTAAGAAACTATATCTATTTCTCCCCACTTTTTAGCATAATTAACTTCTATGATCTTAAATCCTTTTTTTATTAGATAATTTTTGGCAATAATTTCACCATAAGCACCTATTTTATTTTTTATTCCTTTTTTATTAATTTGTTTCATATAAAACATGTTTCACGTGAAACTTTAAGTAAAGTAAGAGACAAATTTATGTCTTTTATCCACATGTTCACTGTTTATCCCCAATTTTTATACCTAAAAGACACTCTGTCTAATCATTTATATTGTTTTTATAAGATTTTAAAAATATTTGTGCGGCCAGGGAGAATCGAACTCCCGACTAATCCTTGGCAAGGACTCATTATACCACTTAACCATGGCCGCTCTTTCATGCCCTTATGTCAAAATAGACTCTTTGAACAGGTCTATCCAAGTACTCAGCCTACACCTATCATAGACACTGTTGATTATAATATTTCCTACGCCCAAGTGCAAATTTTTACCGTTAGCAGGGTTGAGGAATTGAGTTTTGTAAAATTTTGTGGATGAAATTGTAGTCAAATTAGACCATTTTTTTAAAATTTCTAATTCATTTGAGTTTTTTGATAAAATAATCCAAAAATGAATCTTGGATTTATTTATACCCAAAAATTCTTGACAAAAATCTATAAACAAACGGTGTACTAGAGGATTTTTATGACTGAGTCTAATTATTTTTTTGTTATTTATATCTCCAGAACTAAAGTAAACACTCAATCCGAGTATAAATTGTAAATTTTTACTGTAGTGATTAAATTCCGTTTTTGCAGAATTATGGATATCTTCATATCTTTGTAAACGCTCCTTATATCTGATTTTTGTTACTATCTGCAGCCTTTTAGCGTTTTCCCGTCTTACCCGTAAAGTGTTTATTTTGGTGATTTTTATTGAAAAATCTTGACCTTTTAACCATCTAGAAACAGTAGATTTTGATATACTACAATATTTAGCAATTTCTTCCAAAGTAAAACCTTTTTTACGTAACGAAACAACCTGCTGATACTTTTCTTTATTGCGAACCATAAACACATTATATTATATATT
>Ga0256841_1001398_pt1 | contig 21086 bp, 21 predicted proteins | sample 356308metaG_FD_185971 | JGI IMG/M metagenome (GOLD analysis project Ga0256841, IMG submission 185971) | Hydrothermal vent microbial communities from Mid Atlantic Ridge, Atlantic Ocean - 356-308 | ecosystem: Environmental > Aquatic > Marine > Hydrothermal vents | place: Atlantic Ocean: Mid... | reverse complement strand
CGTAATTAATAATTTTTAACTACGTCTTTATGCAGACAAATATTTACTTTTGTGCAACTAAAATTATTAAAATATAAAAATGAAAAAATTATTTACAACATTAATAGCTGTTTTATTGTTAGTAGCGGCTTGTAAGAAAGAACCCGAAATAAAAGATTATGTTACCTTATCGGGTAAAATTACCAACCCGGCAGGCAATGAACTAAAAATTATTGACAATACAAATAGTGTAATCAAAACCATCACCTTACATGACGATGGTACTTTTAAAGATACATTAAAAGTTTCTAAAGGTGTTTACCGATTATTTGATGGTAATGAATATGCCACTCTTTTCTTAGAAAACAACTACGACATCAACCTTACCCTAGATACTGATAAGTTTGATGAAACAATCACCTTTACCGGTAATGGCAGTGAAGGAAGTACCTATATGGCAAAAAAAGTATTACTGCAACAAGATATCTTTGAAAACTTAAATGACCTCTATGCCTTAGAAGAAGAAGATTTTTTAAAAGCGGTAGGCGATAAAAAATTAGGGTTTACTCAATTAAAAGAACAATATAAAGATTTAGATTCTACGTTGGTGGCCTTAGATGCCAAAGATACCGAAGGCATGTTTGATTTTATCGTAAAAAGATATGATACCGCTTCTAAAATAGCAAAATTAAAAGGTACGCCCTCGCCTAAATTTGTGAAGTATGAAAATTACAAGGGAGGTACTACCTCACTCGATGATTTGAAAGGAAAATATGTATATATTGATGTTTGGGCAACTTGGTGTGCCCCTTGTAAGAGGGAAATTCCGTTTTTAAAAGAAGTTGAAAAAGAATTTCATGGAAAGAATATCGCATTTGTCAGTATCTCTATTGATAAAAAAGAAGCGCATGATACTTGGAAACAAATGATAAAAGAAAAAGAATTGGGTGGTATTCAGTTATTTGCCGATAATAACTGGAATTCACAATTTATTAGAGATTACAATATTGAGGGGATTCCTCGTTTCATTTTAATCGATGACAAAGGCAATATCTTTAATGCTGATGCCCCACGGCCTTCAAACCCTAAATTAAAAGAAGTTTTAAATAGTTTAGATATTTAAAACGAAAATATACTATTAACTCATTTAAACTTTTAAGATTGAAGCGAAAATTAGCCAATTGAAAAAGTTTAAATGAGTTCTATAAAAAGAGGCTGTCTAAAAAGCATTATTTTTTAGACAGCTTTTTTCTTTTGACTTCTCATTAGTCACCTTTCTGAAAAAGGGTTTTTTTATGCTTTTCGCAGCTGTCTAAAATAAATAAAAAGCAGTACATTTAACCCGCTTTATGCATTAAAATACACACTGATGAAAAACGATTATATAGATATTAATAACCTTAAATTTCTACTCTTTGACGTACATCAAACCGAAAATTTATTAAAAGCAGCACGTTTTGAAGCCTATGACAAAATTGCCATTGATATTTTTATTGATTCGGTAAAAACCTTTGCTGACACAGCCTTATTTCCATATATCAAAGAAATGGATGAAAAACCTTCTTATTACAAAGACGGCAGAATTCATATCCACCACCAATTTAAAAACATGTTTAACAAAGGAGGTGAAATGGGCTTGGTAGGCGCTTTATACGATTTTGATGACGGAGGCCTACAACTGCCTTCTACCATCTTTCACGCAGCTTATTTTATTATGGAAGCTGCCAACAACCATGTTCCGGGTTATTTCGGACTCACGGCCGGCGCTGCCAATTTAATCCTATCTTTTGGCAGCCAAAAACTAAAAGATACTTATGTTCCAAAAATGATCGACTTAACTTGGGGCGGTACCATGTGCTTAACAGAACCTCAAGCCGGCAGTTCACTCTCTGATGTTGTTACCAGTGCCAAACCAACAAATGATGAATATTATCTCATCAAAGGCCAAAAAATATTTATCTCTGCCGGAGACCATCAATTTTCTAGCAATTTTGTCCATTTAGTATTGGCTCGTATCGAAGGTGCCCCGGCAGGAATTAAAGGCGTATCGTTATTCGTTGTGCCTAAAAACAGACCGGAAGATAATGGAGAATTAGCCTATAACGATGTCCTGATTGCCGGTGAATTTGAAAAAATGGGACAAAAAGGATATTGTACTACCCACATTGTATTTGGTGATACAAATAATTGTAGGGGTTGGCTTGTAGGAGAACCCAACAAGGGATTGTCATATATGTTCCAAATGATGAATGAGGCGCGTATCGCCACAGGCCGTATGGGAGCTGCCATTGCCTCAGCAGCATATTACGTCTCTTTAAAATATGCCAATGAACGCCCACAAGGAAGAAAATTAAACAGCTCAGGACAAAAAAATGTTCAAGAAGAACAAACCTTAATCATCAACCATCCTGATATTAAAAGAATGTTATTTGAACAAAAAGCCATAGTAGAAGGTTCTTTGAGTTTAATTTTACAAACGGCTATATATGCTGATAAAGAAGTTACAAGTACCACTTCCGAAGAAAAAGAAAAGTATCATTTACTTTTAGAATTACTGACTCCAATTGCCAAAACCTATCCCGCAGAGCAAGGCATACGTGCTGTTAGCAATGCAGTTCAGGTCTTAGGCGGCTATGGTTTTTGTTTTGATTTTATGCCGCAACAATATTATAGGGATATTCGCATTATTGCGTTGTATGAAGGTACTACCGGAATTCAATCGCTAGATTTATTAGGTAGGAAAATTACCATGAAAAACGGAAAAGCACTCGAATTACTCGCTGCCGAAATACAAGAGACAGTCAATGTTGCCAATACTTTTGACGGTTTGAAACCTTTTGCCAATACATTAGTACAAAATGTAGGCGTGGTACAAAAGGTCATTACAGCTCTAATGCCACATGCCTTACAAGGCAATTATGAACGTTTCTTAGCAGATGCTACCATCTTTATGGATTTTTTGGGTACGATTATCATCGGATGGCAATGGCTAAAAACAGCTGTTACAGCTTCACAAGCCCTAAAAGAAGGTTACCGAAACCAGCCCGAAGAATTCTACGAAAGTAAGATACATACAATGAAATTTTTCTTTACTTACGAACTCGTTAAAACCAACGGATTGGCCGATACATTAATGAACAATAGAGAACTGACCATCAAAGTTTCTAAAGATATCTTTTAAGATAGTATCGGCATTTTTAGAAGTTTCGTTATTTTCATTATCTTGTGGCAACCAATAGATTGCCTTTATGATGAAATTTGACTCACCGCTTGCAGCGTTCTTACATTGGGAAAAAGAAGTTTCCGATGCTATTTTTTTACGCCAGCATATCAATGGCAAACTAAAAACATACACTTTTCAACAAAGTGGTGATGAAGCAAGACGTATTGCCAATTATCTTCTCACATACAATTTGCCGCCACAGAGTAAGATAGCCATATTGTCAAAAAATTGTGCCCATTGGATTCTGGCAGATATTGCCATTATGATGGCCGGCTATATTTCAATTCCTATTTATGCCAGTTCGCAAACCGAAACCATACAATACATCTTAGAACATAGTGAAGCAAAAGCTATTATTATTGGAAAATTAGACGGCTATACATCTCAAAAACCGGGTATTGCCAATATTCCTAAGATTAGTGTTGCCCTTTATGGTATCAACGACGGTACTATTTGGGAAAATACCGTTTCGCAACAAGAACCCTTACAGCAATGTGCAGCACAAAACCCTAAAAACCTGATTACCATCATTTACACATCGGGTACCACAGGAAAACCCAAAGGGGTGATGCATACCATTGGTAATTTTGCCAATGCTTCCAATACTTTTATAGAAAATTTAAGCCTTCCTGAGCACCCTGTTTTTTTCTCCTATCTCCCACTCTCTCATATTGCCGAAAGAATCGGTATTGAAATGGGAGGTATCTATCGAGGCGCTTCCGTTACATTTTCAGAATCATTGGCAACTTTTGGCCGTAATTTAGAAGATACCCAACCCGATTTATTTTTTGCCGTTCCTAGAATATGGGCAAAATTTCAAGAAAAAATCCTACAAGGTATTCCGCAAAAAAGGCTATCTGCTTTATTAAAATTACCGGTTGTCAATACGCTCATAAAGAAGAAACTAAAAAAGAAATTAGGCCTTTCTAAGGCTACACTCATCTATTCAGGAGCAGCTCCTATTGCACCAAGTTTGGTAAGATGGTATGCAGAAATAGACATCACGATATTGCAAGGCTATGGCATGACCGAAGATTGTATTCTCTCGCATACCAATATACCCAAAGCCAACAAAATAGGTACCGTAGGCAAGGTTGCCAATGGTGCTACTTCAAAATTATCGGCAGAAGATGAAATCTGTATTTTTAATAATTGCCTAATGAAAGGGTATTATAAGAACCCTGAAGAAACAGCAGAAGCCTTTGATGACGAAGGGTATTTAAAAACCGGTGATGTGGGCGAATATGACCACGATGGGTTTTTAACCATTACCGGCCGTGCCAAAGACCAGTTTAAAACCGATAAAGGAAAATATATTTCGCCTGCCCCTATTGAATTAGAACTCTCTCGGAATCCGCATATAGAGCAAATATGTATTGTGGGCATGGGCATACCGCAACCTATTTTATTAGTGGTACCCTCTTTAGAAGCCTCAAAAAAAAATAAAGATGACCTTTGTATAAGTTTAATAGAGGCAATTGATACCATTAACCCAACACTCGAAAAACATGAAAAAATTGCCAAAGCGGTGATTATGAAAGAGGAATGGACGGTAGAAAACGGGCTGATGACGCCTACCCTAAAAATAAAGAGAAACCGGATAGAAAATATTCACAGTAGCATGTACAAATCATGGTTTGACGCCGAAGAAAGAGTAATTTTTGAAGTATAATACCAATAAATGTAACTTTATGAAATTCCATTTGACACGAAATCAATTAGAAGAAGGTTTACCACACATTGAACAATCATTGACAGATAACACCACACTAGCCATGATTGTCTGTAGGCCTGATGAAGGTGAACGAAAGGTACTGCAAGAAGGATATCTAGACAAAGAAAAAGGGCTCATAGGTGATAATTGGAGCCTTAGAAGTAGCTCAAAGACCAACGATGGCAGTCCGTTTATAGAAATGCAATTGAATATTATGAATGCGAGAGCTATTGGCCTGATAGCACAAAAAAAAGAACGATGGCCTTTGGCAGGAGACCAACTATTTATAGACCTGAATTTGAGCGACGAAAACTTACCGGCAGGCTCACAACTCTCAATTGGCGAAGCCATTATTGAAATAACACTCATCCCTCATAACGGGTGTAAAAAATTTACAGAACGCTTTGGTATGGATGCTGTAAAATTTGTGAATTCGCCTATCGGAAAAAAAATGCACCTACGCGGTGTTAATGCCAAAGTGATACAACCGGGGCGAATTAAAACCGGCGACCGCGTTCAGAAGATTTAAAATATCTTTTTATTATATAACTCAGGGAATTTTGCCGTTTTATCTTTGTAAAAATTTTCAATACGCTGCATATCTTTTTCAAAATTCCCCGAAAGGGTAAATAAATCGCCAACTCCGGCAATTTTATGCTTGTAATCTAAATACCCTAATGAAACCGGTACATTGGCATTGCGGGCAATATGGTAAAAGCCGGTTTTCCATTTTTCTACCCAACAACGTTTTCCTTCGGCGGGTACCAATAATACTAATTGGCCATTTTCTTTAAAAAGGTTAACCGCATAATCTACCATATTTGTTTTTGTACTTCTATCAACCCCAATGGCTCCCAACCATTTGAAAAAGAACCCGAACATTCCTTTGGTATATACATCTTTAATTAAAAATTTGGCATTGATTCCCTCTTTCCAATAGACAGCCAAGGCATAGAGCAAATCCCAATTAGAAGTATGCGGAGCGGCTATCATCACACATCTGTCTGCATGAAATTTTTTAATATAACTGGCCTTCCAGCCACTGATAAATAAGACAAACCTGCCAAGTAATCTTTTCATTCAATAGGTATTATAAATCTTTTTTAGCGTTTTTTCAATCTCTTTTTTAACAACGGCAGTAGGTACCCTAAAATGATTATTCATATAACTAAATATCAAAAGCGTACCCTTTTTAGTAATGATATAACCGCTTAAATTATAGTTGTTTGATAAAGAACCCGATTTGGCATAAACAAAAGGCCTGTCGTTGGCATACCAATTTTTTAAAGTACCCGTTTTGCCACCTATCGGGAAATAACTGAACAGTTGTTGCCGCGGAATTTCACGGTACATTTTTTCTAATAAAAATACCATATCGTTGGGTGTAAATAAATTATACCGCGATAAACCCGAGCCATCTACCCAACGTGGTTTTTGCGGGAAATCTGATAAATAATTGGCCAAAGAAAATTTAATAGCTTCGTCAACACTATATAAATTCGATACTTTTTTTCCCACCATAAGCATCAATTGCTCGGCAATAAAATTATCACTTACCGTTAGCATTTTTTGATACAAACTATCAAAAGGCAAACTATTTATTACCTTATAATCAAAGTATTTTGAATTGGGTATTACTTTAATATATTTATGGATAGTATCGCCTAATAATTTAGCGGTTAATTGATTGGATGTTACAAAGGGCACTCCCTTCTTACTTTGATGGTTTCGTTGCAAATAAAACTTATTTTCGGCAAGCTCCCTACTGACAACAACCGAATCTAATATCGTAATACTTTTTCTAAAATACTCGGGAATGCTTATCACCGAATCTCCTTTAAAAGCATAAGAAACAATATTGCCATAAATAGGAAACAGGCTCTTTTCGGGCATATAATAATATTGATAATCATCCCAAGCCCAACCACTACCGTAAGGTGTTTCATCAATAGTGCTATCTGCCAAATAAATAGAATCTTGTTGGCCTCTTAAAAAATCGATAATTTGTTGCGTTTGAAAACCGTAAAATAATGAAGGGTCGGCTAGCCCTTTGATAACCAAAGAATCGCCGGTTTTATAATATGCCAAGCCTTGGACAGAATCTTTAAAAGTACGGTAGGCCGTATAAAAAGTAACCAGTTTGGTATTTGATGCCGGCGTAAAATACTTGGCACCATTATGGTTGATAATTTCTTTTTTTGAGATAGGATTGTACAATACAAAACCTTTAAAAAAAGAAGTTTTTCGATGACTTTGGTGCAACTCTTTTCGTATATTATGTGTTGTGCCACAAGAGCCTACTACAAGAACCAATATGATTACTGCCAAAAATCTCGTATAGAATTTACAATTCAAAACCCGGTATTTTAAAAAATTGAAAATTACTTTATTTTTTCAACTTTTAGCAAAAAGTTTGTAAAAACATAAGGCTATTGTAAAAAACGGCATTTAGAAACACTTTTTTTATTCAAACTGCGTTAGTTTTTTAAACAAATTTACATGAAGGTTACAATTAGTATTGCCATTATCGCTCTCTTATTTTTAAGCTCTTGTGCAGAATTACAACAAGTGGTCAATCAGTTACCGCAAGAAACTATCAGCAATGCCGATATTGCTACCGGCTTACGGCAAGCCTTAGACAAAGGCATTAGCAAACAAGTTACCAAACTCACGGTACAAGATGGTTTTTTTAAAAATGATTTGGTCAGAATCGGACTGCCCAATGAATTGCAAAAAGTTGATAAAGCCTTACGGGATATCGGCCTGGGAAAGCTCGCCGATGAAGGCTTAAAAACCTTAAACCGCGCCGCAGAAAATGCCGTTAAAGAGGCTACGCCTATTTTTGTAGATGCTGTAAAAGAAATTACCTTTACCGATGCCAAAAACATCTTGTTAGGCAATGACAATGCAGCCACCGGCTACCTGCAAGATAAAACCTCTGCGGCGTTATACGATAAATTTAATCCGGTTATCCAGCAGTCATTCGCCAAAGTAGGTACTGACAAAATCTGGGAAAACATCATTACAAAATACAATACCATTCCGTTTGTAAAAAAGGTAAATCCCGACTTAACAGATTATGTAACCCAAAAAGCCTTAGCAGGTGTTTTTACGATGATTTCGGTTGAAGAAAAGGAAATCAGGACAAAAATTTCTTCGCGGTCAACAACAGTATTAAAAAAAGTATTTGCTTTACAGGATTAGTATTTTATCAATCGTCAAAATAATCATTCTGGAAGCCAATTAAATACAGCTTTTCTTGAGCCCTGGTTATGGCAGTATACAACCACCTGTAATATGAAACATCGGGGCCGTTAGGTAAATACGGCTGCTCAATAAAAACGGTTTTCCATTGTCCGCCTTGCGATTTATGGCAAGTCATCGCATACGAAAACTTAATCTGTAAGGCGTTGAAATATACATTTTTCTTAACCGATAACAACCTTTTGTACGACGATTTTTCATCGGCATAATCTTTGGTTACTTCTTCGTATAAACGATTGGAATCTTCATAAGACAGTGAGGGGGTTTCACTGGTTAAGGTATCTAACATTACTACCGTCTCAAAAGGTGCTTGACCAGGATAGTCAATCATCCTAATATTGACTTCTGCAAACCGAAACCCATATAAATCTTTATAACTAATAATTCTTAAAATCTCACAGATATCGCCATTGGCAATAAACCCCGCCGAAGAATTTTCTTTCAACCAAAAATAATTATTTTTTACAACCATTATATAATCTCCGGCTGCAATTTCATTTTCTTGTCCGCGGATAGCACTGCGAATTTGTTGGTTGTATTGATTGGCACGTTTATTAGAGCGTACTATAAAAGCAGTATCTTCTACCCCAATACTATCATATGCGGCGGTAATGGCATCTTGTATATCATAGCCGTCGGTTAGCCGAACAATATCAGGAAAGTGCAATTGAAATTGAAACCCTTTTGGGGCATAGTCTTCTAATAAGAATCGCAATTGGGTGGCATTGGCCAAAATACCTGAATCTCGATGTTGCCGCATTACTTCATCCAATTCAATTTCAAGCACTTCTTTATCGTAATGAGCTTCCAGTATATCGGCCTGTAATGCGGGGCTCATTGTTAATTTAACCGGAGGCAATTGCGCCGTATCGCCCATCAAGATTAACTTACAGTTCTTGCCTGCATATACATAGGCTATCAAATCGTCTAAAAGCGAGCCGTTCTCAAACAGACGTGCATCTGTCGTACGATCAGGAATCATAGAAGCCTCGTCAACAATAAAAATGGTGTTGGCGTGTTTGTTGGTTTGCAATACAAAAGATACACTTCCGTTAGCCGCTTTTCGAGGGTGGTAAATTTTTTTGTGAATGGTAAAAGCCTGTTTTTTAGAATAGTTTGCAATTACTTTTGCCGCCCTACCGGTAGGAGCCAATAATACCGATTTCATCCCTACTTGCCACAAATTATTCACAACGGTACTCACGGTGGTTGTTTTACCGGTACCGGCATATCCTTTGAGTAAAAATAATTTTCTTGTATCTTTATCAAAAATAAACTCAGACAACAATGCCAGCAATTCATTTTGGGTTGCCGTAGGCGTAAATAGGAACTTTTCTAATAAGGCTTTAAAAAATTGTTGCGGGTTATTTATCATTAATTATCTCAGTAAAAATTCAAAGGTACAAATTGATTTAGCCATAAAAGTTTTAACCATTAAAAAAATTTTGTAGATTTGCCTATAACCGTTTAAAAACTAATTCAAAAAAAATGATTTCAATTTTAATTATCATTGCAGCTATCCTTGCAGTAGCATTTCTTGCTTATCTAATAGTAAATAAAATCCCAAAAAAATTAAGACCCGTAATTTCTATCTTGCTTTGGTTGCTTATTATTTTCCTTGGATATAAAATTTATCAAGGTATTATGGGCCCTATAAAGTTTAATAAAGAAAAACAAGTAAGATATGCTAAGGTCATTGATAATTTAAAAATTATACGTGATGCAGAGGTGGCACATAAAGAAGTAACCGGTACGTTTACCAATAAGCCTGACGATTTAATAAAATTTATCGATACGGCTAAATTTGCTATTACTAAAATTGAAAATGTAGTAAAAACCGTTAATAAAGGCACCTCCTACAGTCCGATTATGGTAGAAGTTGAAGAGCGTGTTATAGATACCATTGGCTTTAAAGATGTAAGGGCTGATTTTGCCGGAAAAGATTATAAACACATGTTCGATGTACCCGGAACCAATGCTAAATTTGAACTAAAAACCGGTTTTATCGAAAAAGTTCAAGGTGTAAAAGCTCCGGTTTTTGAAGCAAAAGTAGATAAAGCCATCGTGTTAGAAGGTTTAAATAATGATTATATCAATCAAGAAAAAGAAGCACTAGGCGGTTCTGAAGTAAAAGGCTCTTATATTTCTGTCGGATCTCTTGATGACGTAAAAGTTAGTGGTAACTGGCCCCCAATTTATGATACAGGCGAAGAAAAAGATAAGGACAAAAAATAATATTACTACCTTTAAGGATAGTCATTTATCCATCCAATTTAGTTTGGATGGATTTTCTTTTTGTATTTTGAATAAAGACAGTAAAACATTTACGGCCTTATCTGAATATACATTTCAAGAAGTAAATAACACCCCCCAAAAGTTATTGCAAAATATTATTTCGGTATTTAAGGATGAAGAACTTCTTCAAAAAAAGTATCATTCTGTAAATGTTTGCCATGTCAATGAACTGGCTTCTTTGGTACCCAAACCCGTTTTTGACAAAAACAGGTTAAAAGATTACGTTAAATTCAACATAAAAGTATACGACTCAGATTATTTGGTATACGACGAAATAAAAAGCCACGATATGGTATCTGTATACATTCCGTATACAAATGTCAATAATTACCTGTTAGACAAATTCAAGGCTTTTGAGTTCAAACACGCTTCAAATATTTTAATTGAAAGTATACTAAACATTTATAAATACAGCTTAGTACCTCATGTGTTTGCACATGTGAGCGATACACATTTTGAATTGATAATCATTGCCAACAAAAAACTACAACTGTACAATAGTTTTAAGTTTGCTACCAAAGAAGATTTTATTTACTATGTTTTGTTTACTGCCGAGCAGCTCAAATTAAATCCGCTAAAATTTGAATTGATACTATTAGGAGCCATTCAAAAAGACGACGAGCTTTTCAACATTGCATATAAGTATATTAAAAATGTAAGTTTGCTCGAAAACAGGTCTAAATATGTATTTGATGAGGCTTTTACAGAAACCGATAAAAGAACGTATTATACCTTATTAAATCAATACTAATGCGAATCGTATCAGGTAAGTATAAAAGTAGGCGTATCAAAGCCCCTAAGAATTTACCAACGCGCCCAACTACTGATTTTGCGAAAGAATCATTATTCAATATCATAAATAATTTATATTATTTTAGAGAATTGCGTGTAATTGATTTGTTTGCTGGTATTGGCAGTATCAGTTTTGAATTTGCTTCTAGGGGCGCTAAAAATATTATAAGTGTTGATAAACATTACGCATGTGTAAAATTTATTCAAGGCATTTCTGACGAGTTACAAATGAACCTTATGGTTATTAAAAGTGATGTCTATAAATTTTTAGGCAAAACTGAACTCAAAGCCGATATTATTTTTGCCGACCCTCCTTATAATTTTGACGATAATCAGTTTAGAGAAATCTACCAGCAGGTATTTGCAAAAGATATGCTTTATGAAAACGGCATGTTAATCATAGAGCATTCAAAACATACCGATTTATCTAACCTTAAAAATTTTAGTTACACAAAAAAATATGGCGGCAGTGTATTTAGTTTTTTTGAAAAGTAATTGATTTTTCTATTTTCAATATTTTGTAACTATTCTGCAACTCACTTTTCGTCCTTAAAATACTTTTTTTTCGGCTGTTAAACAGCCAAAAATAGCTATTTTATGCCTCAAAATGAAGCAGTTTATTAGTTGAAATTTAACCCAGATTATGCAATAGACTTCCTATTCCGTTCAGAAATCACTACAAAATAGTTCGTTTCACTGCGTTTTCAAAATTAACCGTAGCGGTGCTACGCTTAATTTAGTAAAACACCCTATTTTATTGCGCTTTCCTAACTCATAACGTAACTCTATTGCATAAGCGGGGTTTAAATATTACCACCCCGAGACGCGCTTACGGCGCGTCCCACCTCTCCTTAAAAAGGAGGGGAGTTTTCAAAAAAGAATTTAAAAATTGAGTACAATTTTAATTGCAGGCAAATTCCAACTCCTTCCTTAAAAGAGAAGGTGGCCACCCCACAGGCGCGACGGAAGGGTTTATTCGAAAAAACAAATTCAATTTTTAGACTTCATATAATCTATTATTGCTTTTTTACTCGTTACCCAATTTCGGCCTTCTTTATGTGCATCAATTTTGCCTTGCCTTGCCAATAAACTTACATATTCTTGCCCATAAGGAACCTCGGGTTCATTAACAATAGTTGTAATGCTTTGATAATCTTCATCGCTATTGGGCAAGGCATTTAAATATATATTTAACGATCTTTCTAAGGCTTGGCACATTACCAACATAAGTTTCTGATAATTACCTTTATTTGCCTGATTTAGGGCCTCATAATATTTCTTTCTGTCATTTTTTAAAATAATAGCAGGCGGAAAACCTGCTTTTAAAAGCAATAAATTCATCGCTAAGAGAACCGTACGCCCGTTGCCATCAAAAAAAGGATGTATCCAAACAAATTTATGATGAAAGACGGTAGCCATTTCTACAACATTTAACTGCACCGGATTTACCGCTACAAATACAATTAACTCTTCGAGCAGTTGTGATACCTTTATGGCATTGGGCGGAATAAAATTTGCCCCAGAAATACGAATGCCGCCATTTCGCAACCTTCCGGCAAATTCATCTTCAATAGAACGCATAACCAACCCATGCAAGGCTAAAATATCTTTACTGATTAATTTATAATTTTTAGTAACAAGGCGATACAAATAATGTATGGCAGCTTCGTGATTTTTTGTTTCAAAGTGTTCGCGTAACGATTTTCCTTTGATAGTAATTCCTTCTTGTAATACCAGTTGAGTTTCGCGTAAATTCAGTGTGTTTCCTTCGATACCGTTAGAATTATATGTCCATTCGACAAAAAGTACTTCCTTAATTTTTTGAAGGGCACCGGTTGACAACGGCCGATGTTTATTTAACCTCTTCAATTTGTCAAATAAACGGGCGAATGTTGGTGCTAACTCTTGTCTATATGTTTTATCTATCTTCCACATGCTACAAATATACAAAATATCGGATAAAGTTTAAGTTATCTTATCCGATATTCATCCTATAAGTAACATTTACTGATTGAACTAAACCGTTTATTCAAGTAAAAAACTAAGCCAGCCAATCTTTAAAATCTCTTACCCGCTCTCTGGCTACGATAATATCATGGCTCTTAAAAGAATTTAACTTAATCTGTAACCGTGAGTTGGTATACGAAACCATATCATTAATAGCATTGATATTAACGTAGAATTTACGGTTGACCCTAAAAAAAGTTTGTGGTGCCAATTCTTCTTCCAATTGGTCTAACGTGAGGTCTAACAGATAATCCCTATGATTGATTGTATGGATATAAGTACCTTTATTTTCGCTGTAAAAACACTCAATATCATCAACAGGTATCATTTTTAAATGCTGCCCTACTCTTACGGTAAAACGCTTTTTATACGCTCGCTCTATGGGATTGACCAACAGCTTTTTAATATCGTCAAAATCTAAGGTAATGGCTTTTTGTTGCGGTTGCCTTTCTTCATATTTTTGAATGGCCTGTTTTAATTCGTCACTGTCAATAGGTTTTAATAAGTAGTCAATACTATTTAATTTAAAGGCTTGCAGGGCATATTCGTCATAGGCTGTTGTAAAAATAATGGCGCTTTTTATCTCAATCGTTTCGAAAATTTCAAACGACAATCCGTCAGACAATTGAATGTCTAAAAAGATAAGGTCGGGATGTGGGTGCTCTTGAAACCATGCCAATGATTCTTCCACTGAATGTAACATAGCATTTACATCAATATTGATATTTTGCAACATTCTACCCAATCTTCTGGCAGCGGGTTTTTCATCTTCTATAATTAATACATTCATTGTAAGGTTACTTTTTTACCGGCTTTCCAAACCGTATGAATTTTTGTAATATCGTGAATATCGGCAAACGGATTGCCGTCAATAAGTACCATATCTGCCAGATAGCCTTCTTTAATCATTCCTTTGTTACCGAGGTTGAATTTTTTTATCGGGATGGAAGTTGCCCCTTTCAACACATCAATGGTAGAAATACCGGCTTCTGACAACAATATCAGTTCTTTAAATAAATCAGTACCGTAATTGATTTGGGCATTAGGTGGGTCGGTGCCGGCAATGATAGGCACACCGGCATCATACAATCTTTTTACTTCAGATTTCAATGCTTCTTCTGATAAAAATACTGCTTTCGGATTATTCTTTTTAATCATTTCGATAGCCCTAATAGATGTTAATAAGGTAGGGATTACAAAAAAGTCTCGGGTATCGGCCAATTTTTTCAACTCACTATCGCTCATAACTTTATCCCACCAAATATGTACCAATCCGTCAGCATTGTTTTCCAATACTTGGGCTGCATCGGCCACTTTAGAAATATGAACTACGGCTAATTTATTATGGCTATGGGCTTCATCGATAATTGCTTTGGCGGTTTCAGGCGATAAGGTTGTTTTCCATGGTTCAATAATAATTTTTATATAATCGGCACCCGCAGCAATTCTATCATTTACAAATTTTTTGGCATCATCGGGGCCTAAAAGTGTCGGTACCGGAAATCCGAATTGTGTACCGTGTCCTCCGGGGGCAGTGGCTGCATAACCGGCAACGTAATAACAGGCATAATTGGTAGAATCGCGAAACGTTTTTAAATAACTTTGAACTTGTTCTACGCCATGCATATCCAATACATTTAATACGCCGGCTTTTGCCGCTTCAATTAGCGCAAACACCGACCAGGCATGTACGTGTGCATTGGTCAATCCGGGTAACAAGGTTTTGCCCTTGCCGTCTATAATGGTACAATCGTCACAATTGGCTACGTTTAGGTGCGCAATTAACTTGCCTTCTATTAAAACCGATGTATTTTCAAGTAATTTTTCTCCATCAAAAACCCGCACATTTTTAATTAATAGCTTATTCTGTGCAAAGCCTATTACCACTTGCCATAGCATTAGTATTATTATGATTCTTTTCATTTGATTTGAGTATGTCTTAATGTTTTAAATGATGGTATTGTTGTTGCTCTTTTTCGATTATTTTTTGAATCTTGCGATTTTCCCAATCTTTTCCAAATAAAAACGGAAAACCCAATACATTGAATCCGTGAATTACCAGCCCGATTCCCCAAAAAATCCAAACAACAAAAGTATCAATATCCCAAAAGGCTTCTTTAAATGCCTCTCCATTTTCATAGATATTATGAAGAATTTTAGTAAAAGATATAAATATATTTACTAAAATAAATACTATAACATGTACGTAGAATGCTTTTAATTGCTCTACCCGAGTTTGTGCTCGTTTGTATTTAATCGTATTATTTTCTTCCATTTTATATTTTATTATTCCCAATGTTGGGTTTTGGTTACACTGTTTCTTCCGTCTTCTTCCATAAATTCCCTAATCTTGCGCTCTTCCCATTCTTTATTAAAAAAGGGGCTCCACTGAAAGGTTTTGATTGCATGAAATAACAATCCCAAACCCCATCCTAATGCCGGCCATAAAAACCAAGGATTATGCCAACCGGTAGTGTAATAATTAATTCCTGCCAAAAAAGTAATGACAAAAATATATGACAATAGGTTGCCATAGAATTTTTTTATTTCCGTTACCCGTTCTTTGGCTTTCAAATACTTTCTTTCTTTATCAAAATCTTCCATACTATTTTCTTTTATAATGAACTCATTTAAACTTTTTCAATTGGCTGAAAAATTGCCCTTTTCTATCCTATTTTTGCCTTTTTTGAGCTCCATAGCCTAGCTATGCATCTCAAAAAAGTCTTCAATAGGCCACAAAATTGCTAATTTTCGCTTCAATCCTAAAAGTTTAAATGAGTTCAATATTTTAATCTTCATTCATAAACTCCCTAATCTTGCGCTCTTCCCAATTTTTTCCCATAAACGGATTGTATCCAAAGGCTTCCATGGCATGTCCTAATAACCCGAAACCCCAACCGAGAGCAGGAAAAATAGCCCAAGGAAAACCGCCTGTCCTAAAATTTATCAAGGCTAAAACCGGAATTACAATCAAATAAGATGTTAAATTGGCATAAAACGCTTTTATCTTTTCTAGTTTTTCTTTTGCTCTTGCATATCGCTTATCTTCTATATATAATTTTTGTGTTTTCATTACTGAAATTTGTTTTGTTAGCATTGGTATTTTAACGGTAAAATGCGATGCCGATTTGTTAATAATTACTTTTCTATCGGTTAACAGGCCATAGCGTTGCTGAATATTTGCCAGGCCTACCTTACTACCCTTTTTTACTACTGCTTTTGGTTGCAAATTATTTTCTATTACTAAATTGCCTTCACTTTCATAGATTTTAATATACAGTGGTTTTGATGAGTTTACAATATTGTGCTTGACTGCATTTTCTAATAATAATTGTAATGATAAGGGAATCACCTTTGCTTCAAGATTACTTGCTTTTTCGGGGATTTCAAAAACAATACTGTCTTCAAAACGCATTTTGAGCAAACTTATATAAGTGCCGGCAAATTGCAATTCTTCATCTACATTTACCAATTCTTTATTTTTTTGTTCTAATACATATCTATATACTTTTGACAATGAAGTCGTAAATTTTTGCGCACTGTCAGGATTTTCATCTATTAAACTGGTCAATACATTTAAGCTGTTGAATAAAAAATGCGGATCTAATTGATTTTTCAAGGCATCAAACTGGGCAGATGCCGTACCGGCAATTATCTTTTGCTCTGTAACTTTCTTTTTTTGAAGTTCTTTATAAAAGTGTAAGGCGTGAAAAAAGACAACTATTACAGTGGTAATCAACAATGCCATCATATAAAAAATGGCTCTTTCTCCATTTACAAATTCATCAAAACTTTCACCTTCTATGGCCATATTGATGAATATCCTAATAAAAAATATGCTCGCCATCGTAACTACAACTGCACCAAAAGCCCCAATTAACAAACGGTATTTTGTATATTTTTTCCAAGTTATTCTAGTATTTAAATATTCAAAATAATACACATTGGCAAACGTTAGCACAATTGAATATATCTGATGGTAGCCAAAATTTTTGAGTAATGCTTTGTCAAATACTATTGCCGTGCCATTCAAAAAATCTATGGCTAAGAATAGTAGGAATAGAATTATCCCGATAACGACCCCAATCAATAATGTTTTCTTTAAAATAGACATTGTGCTTCGATAAGTATTAAAATAAAAATAGCAATCTAAAATCTAATGGTTAAATCTAAGGATTTATTTTGAACCGTAAATTTCGCATCTTCATAAACCGGAGGGCCCATCGTCATTACATTGTTGGTTGCCCCGTAATCTTCGAGCGGCATTCCGTTTTCTAAAAAATCAATTTTGCCATTGTTATTCTTATCATGGTAACAGGTAATGGCATATTCGCCCGCAGGTATATTTTCAAAAATTACGGTTGCTTTGCCATCTTTTATTTCGCCTTTTTTCGACATCAACGGTATTTTTAAGAATGTTTCTTTGGTATGCAAGCCAAATCGTATTACGCCTTCATCACCTGAAACATTTACTGCGGTAACTTTTACCGTTACAGTTCCTTCTTCTTCTTCTTTTGGTTGGCTTTTACAACTCTTAAGCACTTCCAACACATGTTCTTTTCCCCAATTAGGATGTAGTTTTGAAGCCGGCTTAAAGCTATCGTATAAAGCCAATGATGCTTGTAGCTTTTTGCAAAAAGGGGTCAGGTCTTGTTTAAAAAACCGGGCGCCTCCCATTTCAAATTCTGCCAAGCCACTGTGTGCCCTGGGGTTGGTTGGGTCTAACTCAATGGCTTTTTGATAGAGTGTTGCGGTTTCACCGGATAGGCTTGCTCCGTAAACCATTGGATTTGAAGCAATTTTAGCCACATTAATCAATGCTTTTACCACGTAAATTTCTGAATTATCAGGTGAAATGGCCGCTGCTTTTTCAATAAATTCGGTAGCCTCTTTCAACTGTGCTTCTACCTTATCAGTATCTTTCATACTGAAAGTAGCCCTTGTTTTTAACAAAGCTACATTGTAATACGGTAGCCAGTTGTTGGGTTCGGCATTGCCAATTCGTTCAAATAAATTAGCAGCTTCACTTAATTTATTTTCCTGCATTAGTTGAAATGCTTGTTGCATACTTTTATCAAATTTAGTTTGCGAAAACGAAACTAGTGACACTAAGTAGATTATTAATACGGTTATAAGTCTGATCATGGTATTGAATTTTATATTACGGTTCAAAAATCAGCAAAATCGTACATCGCACAAATTTGCATTTACCGAACTGTCATTTTTTTAGGATGAATTGTTTTTAGCTGTTTTACACTAGTTAAAAACCTTTTTTAACCGAGCTCTTACTTACAACAAACCTTTGTAAAAGCATACGCAACCTTTTAAAAATCTTGTATCTAATACAAAATTCCAACAATGAAAACCGCCCTTCGCCTAATGACCGTATCACTGTTATTGATGTCATTTCAATGCCATGAAGATGACCATGATTTTTTCAAAACAACTTTAAAGTTTTAATAACGGCTCAATCGCATTATACGGTAAATGATACGGTTTGGATTGAAGGTATTATCTCCTCTAAAGTATTTGATGCCACTATCAATGACTCTATTCTTTTGAATAGTGCGCCATTTACTTCTTTTTCAGTATTACAGATTACCACACCCAATCGTGATAGTAATGCCAAAGACGCCCTTGATAAGTTTGAAACGGTGAGTGACATCGGAGAAATTTCTTTTGGGCAACTGTGTGCGAACGCCGATGTATTTCTCGCTGCGAAATTGAGTTCAGATGAACGGTTTTATCGATATCGAGTAGGGTTAAAAACTTTAAATTCAGGATATTATGTATTTGTTTTGGGTACCGAAACGCAATTAGTGAACGAAAACAGAAACGAATCTATTATTGCCAATTACCCCATAACTATCCATCCTAACCAATTAGGATTAGACCGGTGCGGTAACCTATTATGGCTTTTTGTAGATGAATCTGAACACGAATATTATTTTACCGTAAATTAAACTATCCCAGCACATAGCCTGCCACCGGTCTGTCGCTAAAAATACATCTTCTCGCCTACCAACCTAATGCCGTTTTTAGCATCCCCAACGACACAAACAAAACGTGAAGAAAGATTAAAATTGCTCCTTAAGTTTATCCTTTGTTACCTCTATAAACTTTCTTTGTACACTGGCAATTACACTTTTGTCAACTTGTCATGTTTTATTAAAATTTACTGTCATTATGTCTCTATTTTTTGAGTGGAATACTATTTGAAATTATGGCATCAGAAAATTTGAAGTATCATTTAAACAAAACATTATGACAATTATAAAATATAAAAATCAGTTTCCGAGCCTATTGAATACTATTATTAACAATGAAGTTGAAGATTGGGCTCATAAAAACCATACGGTTACAGGCGCTACATTACCGTCTGTAAATATCAAAGAAAATAACAAAGCCTTTACGGTAGAAGTGGCTGCCCCGGGCTTTGACAAAAAAGATTTTACTATTGAACTAAACAATAACCTCTTGACAATTTCATCAGAAAAACAGTATGAAAATGAAATCAAAGAGGATGAGCACTTTAGCAAAAGAGAGTTTAACTATCAATCGTTTACACGCTCGTTTACGCTTCCTAAATTGGTTGAAAGCGATACCATTACCGCTACCTATAAAAACGGAATTTTAAGTATTAACATTCCGAAAAAAGAGGAAGTCAAACCCAAACCTGCGAAACGAATTTCAGTTTCTTAACTAACGTTTAATCTTAAAAAATAGAAAAATGAAAAAAATAGCAATAGTAGGAACACTTATGATGGTGATGGCCATCATCCTTACCGCTTGTGCCCAAAATAATACCGAGCAAGCTAAAAATGACGGGCAAGCAACAGCAATACCACAAAAAGAAGCAACTTTAGAAATGAACAAAGACAGTTTAAATGCCAAGATATTGGCAGAAGTAGAAAAAGAAATTGTCGAAAGAAAGGTTGCACTCACTAAGGAGGCATTGACAACAATTAGCGAAACACAATCGCTGTTGCACGAAATAGATAAAGGCGACAAAAACAACGCTATTAAAAAAGGAAAACAGCTCATTGGCAACCTTGAAATATTACTGGCCAAAGACCCAACATTGGCACTTATTCCTGTTAATGTAACTTCTCAAAGAGAAGAATTTGTAGCCGATATTAAAACCGTCAGGGAAACCGTAAAACTAGCACAAAAGGCGATGAACAAAGGGCATTATAGAGTTGCAAGCGACCTCTTAAAAGATTTGAGAAGTGAAATGGTTATCAATACCTTTTTAATACCCACCGCTACTTACCCCGATGCCATCAAAGCAGCCGTAATACTCTTAGAAGAAGATGACAAAGAAGCTGCAAAATCGGTTTTGCAAGAAGTATTAAATACAGTGGTAATTGAAAAAACAATCTTACCTTTACCTGTTTTAAATGCAGAACAAATGGTTATTGAGGCGGCAACAATCGATAAAAAAGGCCATGAAGATGTAGATAAGGTATTGAATTTATTAAAAAATGCCGATTATCAATTACAATTAGCCGAAGAAATGGGCTATGGTAAAAAAGACAAAGATTTTGCTAGCTTGGCAAAATCAATCAAAACCCTTGAAAAATCAGTAACCAATAAAGAGAATAGCGAACAAAAATTTGACTCTTTGAAAAACGATATTCGCAAATTTAAAGAACGGTTATTTCCCAAAAGAAAGAAATAACCTTTTTTAAAACAGAAAAGAAGTTATCTCTATTACCTCATCTGGATAAAAGCATAACTTCTTTTCTGTTTTAACCTTTTAAACGGTTATATGTTGTATATTTAATTATTCATTTTTTTGTATTATTTAAT
>Ga0256841_1001397_pt1 | contig 21093 bp, 13 predicted proteins | sample 356308metaG_FD_185971 | JGI IMG/M metagenome (GOLD analysis project Ga0256841, IMG submission 185971) | Hydrothermal vent microbial communities from Mid Atlantic Ridge, Atlantic Ocean - 356-308 | ecosystem: Environmental > Aquatic > Marine > Hydrothermal vents | place: Atlantic Ocean: Mid... | reverse complement strand
TTAATTGTTTGTAAAGTTTCAAAAGTTTGTTGATACTTTTCTTTTTGTTTTAAGTATGAACAAAATGTATTATTTTTTTATCCGCCGACAGGAATGTCTGTGATACAATTTTTATGAAAACCGTATCATAATTAATATAACGGTCGGGAAAGAAATTGGAACACAATTTATTATTTGTTATTAACAAATAATGGTAATCTGTGCTCTTGCTTCTTTTAAGAGTTATTTTCTTGCTTTTTCAAATATTCCACTAATTGCAAAGCAGCGGTTTCCGCATCGTTTACGTTTTCTACAACTGCCGGTTTTACACCGAACCTTTGAAGTTGATTAACGAAACCCTGTCCCATTGATTTTGCAATAAAATAATCACAATCTTTTAGCATTTCCGCAATAGGTTGACCCATAGTGCCGTGTCCGTTATGATTATGCCCGTGTTCATGATTATGGTCATGATCGTGATGCTCGTGATGTTCGTGATGTTCGTGATTATGACGGAATTTATTTTCGCGCTCTTCCTTGTTTATAATTTTTCCGTCTTCAATTTCGTAAACAATAAATCCCTTACATCTTCCCGGGTGACCGACTACATTCTTATAATTTCCTGTTGCTAATGCTATTTTCATTTTATATCCAATAATTATTTCAATTAAAATTTATTTGATGTTTGAAATCCGGAAATGATTCTTAAAATGACAAATTAATTTTTATAATTACATCATAGAATAAAGCTACCAACAACCTCTTCCACCTTATTTAATGCTTCGTTAATTTTGTTTACATCTTTTCCGCCGGCTGTTGCCAAATGCGGTCTGCCGCCGCCGCCGCCGCCAACAATTTTAGCTAATGAGCCTACAATTTTACCTGCCGATATTTTTTTCTCTTTAATCAAATTATCCGAAACTACGCATACAATTCCAACTTTACCGGAAAGTTCCGAAATCAAAATTCCGATGCCGGATTTAATTTTATTCCTTAATTCATCACCCATCAACTTTAATTCATCCATTCCGGCGGCATTCACTCTGCCTTTATAAACTTTAATCCCGTTTACTTCAACAGGATTTGAAATTACTTCATTAAGTCCGCTTAATTTTTCTTTCAGTTTATAACCGGCAAGTTCTTTTTCAATTTTTTTCTTTTCATCCAGAAGTTTTTGAATTTTCAATTCCGAATTCCGTATCATGGATTCTTGTTCGCGTATAAACTTTTCAACACCTTCACCGGTTACGGCCTCTATTCTTCTTATTCCGCTTGCAATGGAAGATTCGCTTATAATTTTAAACAAACCGATTTGCGAACTGTTTTTCACATGAGTGCCGCCGCAAAATTCCATGCTAAAATCGCCGAACTGAACAACATTAACTTTATCACCGTATTTATCTCCGAAGAACATCAAAGCGCCCATTTTTTTTGCTTCTTCAAAAGGAATATTCCGGTGATGAATCATTTCAATATTTTCAAGCAATTTTTCATTTACCAAATTTTCAATATCTTTAATTTCTTCTTCACTAAGCTTTTTAAAATGTGTGAAGTCAAAACGCAACCTGTCGGGACCAACATACGATCCCGCTTGATGAACGTGAGTTCCCAAAATTTTACGCAACGCCGCATGGAGAAAATGAGTGGCCGAATGATTTCGCATTATATCCCATCGGCGTTTTTTATCTACTTTAGCAAAAATATGTTCACCGTTATGGATATTTAATTCTTCCACGGGTTCCAGTACATGAACAATTTGATTATTTATTTTAGCAACATCAATTACGTTAACGCTTTTGTTGTTTATTATAAATTCACCCAAGTCGTCAATTTGACCGCCGGCTTCAACATAAAATGGGGTTTTATCAAGCAATATAAGTTCGGCACCGTCGGTTTTTTTATTACCGATAATTTCAGCTTCGGCTTCAAGATGATCATAACCAATAAAATCGGTAGGTTTAGAGGAGACAGGTTTAAGATCATCAACAATAGCTTTACTTACGTTTACGGAAGATAATTTATCTTTTGTAGATTTTCTTGCACGCTTTTTTTGTTCGGACATTAATTTATTAAATTTCTCTTCGTCAATTCCCAATCCTTTTTCTTTGGCCATAATGTTTGTTAAATCTACCGGAAACCCGAAAGTATCGTAAAGTTTAAATACATCTTCGCCGGGTATAATATTTTTCTTTTCGTTAATAACTTTTGCCGCAATATTTTCGAATAACTCAATTCCTCTATCGAGAGTAACATTGAAGTTTTCTTCTTCGGCTTTAATTATTTTTTCTATATTTGATTGGTTGTCTTTAATTTCCGGAAATATTTCGCCCATTCCGCCTCCGGCTTGGTTTACAACAGTATCTACCAATTTAAACAAAAACGGTTCGTTAAGGTTTAACTTTCTTCCGTATCTTGCGGCGCGTCTTAAAATTCTTCTTAAAACATAACCTCTTCCTTCGTTTCCCGGAACAGCTCCGTCCGCTATTGCAAAAGTTAATGTTCTTATATGGTCGGAAATAACTCTCATTGGAATTTGATGCTCTTCGGTATCATAATCAATTTTAGATAACTCGGATATTTTTGAAATGAGAGGTTGAAAAATATCGGTATCGTAGTTTGAATTTTTATTTTGTAAAACAGCACAAATTCTTTCGAAACCCATTCCGGTATCAATATGTTTTTGAGGAAGATCATGCAACATACCTTTTTCATCGCGGTTATGTTGAATAAAAACAAGGTTCCAAATTTCAATACATTGCGGATCGTCTGCATTTACATATTTTGGATTATCAAAATCTTTTCCGAGATTGATATGAATTTCGGAACAGGGTCCGCATGGACCGGTATCTCCCATTTCCCAAAAGTTATCTTTTTCGGCAAATCGCAAAATGTGTTTTGGATTAATGTCGGTTTTAGTTTTCCATATTTCAAAAGCTTCGTCGTCTGTTGTGTAAACGGTAGCCCAAAGTCTTTCTTTGGGAAGTTTCCAAATATCCGTTAAAAGTTCCCACGCCCATGTAATGGCTTCTTCTTTGTAATAATCTCCAAACGACCAATTACCAAGCATCTCAAAAAATGTATGATGATAGGTATCTCTACCAACTTCTTCCAAATCGTTATGTTTTCCGCTTACGCGAATACATTTTTGAGTATCTGCGGCTCGTTTATAATCACGGGTTCCTTTCCCGAGAAATACATCTTTAAACTGATTCATGCCTGCATTTATAAAAAGTAATGTTGGGTCGTCGAAAGGAACAACCGGAGCGCTTGGAACAATTTTATGTTGTTTATTTTTAAAAAACTCTAAAAATTGTTGTCTTATTTCTTGTGATGTCATACTTTCTCTAATTGTTAAAAAAGATTTTTGAAAGATAATAAAAATAATTGTTATGGTTTTGATAAGAATCAAGAAATGGCATTATATTATTTTTTTTTAACCCAAATTATGCATTGGAATTTAGAAATTGTTTATAAAACTTTATTATGCAATTAGTTAAAGAGACTTTTTTAATTTAACCATTTCAAATGCTTTGCATTAGAATAATTGCTTTTATTAAAATAGCTTAGAGCTATTACTTTTCTATAGCATAATTCGGGTTTATTGCGGATTTTTTTAATTCACATTATAATTGGAAGTATTAAAATTTAATATTTCTTGAAAAATTTATATAAATAATTAGATATTAACTTTAGAAATTATAACAAAATTAACACTATTTTAGTAATAACATTTTTTTGCTGATAATCCGGTTATTTGTTTTCAATTTGTAAAGATACATTCCGCTGGCCAGATTTTGCGCATTAAAAGTAACTTGGTAATTACCCGGTTTTTGATTTTTGTTTACAAGCGTTGCCACTTCTCTGCCTAGTATATCATATACTTTTAATTCTACCTGTTGAGTTGTTTCTTGTTGATATGATGTATGCAACGTTTTTACATTAGCAATTGTATATTTTATTGTTGTTACGGGATTAAAAGGATTAGGAAAATTTTGTTGTAAATTATATGAAATAATTTGTTTGTTTGAGCTATTGGTAATATGTGTAATTACGGAATTGTATTTAATCTTACTTTGATTTACCGCCTCTATGCAAGCATTTAGCGAATCGCCTCCGGCAATAGCAAAAGCAACTTCTATTTTGCTCTCGGGCATTAATGTAAACGGTCCGGCAGATGTTACGGTGGAAATATCACTTGGTCCTGAATTTACATATTTAAGTCCGTTAGAAAGTGTTTTCCATTTTTCCAAATCGGAAAATCCGTTATACGAGCTTACCGAATCGTTAGTACCATCAATATCCATGGCAAAAAAACCATACCTTTCGCTATTTAGCAAAGCAATTGCAATTACCGGATTAGAGGGATTTTTTTCATTATCATAAACATAACCGAAATTATTATTAAAATCGTAAGCGGCAAAATCATTATTGCTGTATTCGCCTATATCAAAATCCGTATAAATGCCGGCGTAAAAATTATCTATTTTTGAGTTCGAGTTATTGTAGAAATCATATTTTAGAATTATGAAATTACCATTAGAAAAATCGTTATAGCTAAAAGACTGTAATGTAGTTTTTATTTTTAAAGAATTATTACCTGCATTATTATCGTCAAAAATTGTTAAGCCTTGTTCGTCTGCTAAAAAACCTGGTATGTTTAATTCGAAAGGTAAGATTATATTAAAATCATTATCAGAACTACTTGAATTGGAATTACGGGCGGAATTAATAATTTTTTGCTCAGATATTCCGTACATTAAAGCTCCTTCGAAAAGAAGGTTTTTTCCGTTTTTAAAAATTAACCCGTCTCCTTTTAAGTTATCGGGAAAGTCATTAAATCCTAATGAACCTTTGCTTGTAATTGTTAAATTAATATTTCTACCTTTTTGCGTTTTATACGTAGGATTTATATCTAACGTTATCCATTCATAATCGGAATATGCTCCGTCTGTATATTTGACAAGAATATTTTCTGTTACTCCATAGGAAGCATTGTTGTTAATTTTTATTTTGAATTTATTTGTTGAATTATTAAATTCTTCTAACGTAGCAAGGCTTCCGGCTATATAGTTTCCATTAATTACGGTAATATCATTGCTTTGGGGTAAAATGGAAACGGTTAAATTGTTGGTTTGAGCAAGATAATTAATAAAATTTATTTCTATTGAAAGTTCTTCTCCGGATTCAAAAATATTATCGTTGTTATCGGAAAAAGAATAATTTAGTATTCTAACCGATTTGGAATTTTTATTTGCAAGAGTTTTATAAGCATTAATTCTTCCGGAACCTATTAAATAATTATAATCAGTATTGATATTGTTTATTTTATCTGTATTTACTCTAATTTGTTCGGCAATTTGTAAAGGATTAAAATTAGGGAATTCATTTGTAACAAGTCCGGCTAATCCGGCAACCAAAGGCGAAGCCATTGAAGTTCCGGTTAGTTGTGTATAAGAATTATTATACCAAGTAGAATAAATTTGTTCACCCGGAGCAGAAACATCAACGCTTGTTCCGTAATTGGAAAAGGAAGAATGAATGTCGGAAGAATTGACGGAAGCAACGGAAAGTACACCGTTATAATCGGCGGGGAAAAACGGGTCTGATTTATTATCGTTACCGGCGGCAGCAACTACCAAAGCACCTTTTGAAACGGCATAATTTATAGCTTCTTGATTTGCAGAAGAATAACCATAACCGCCCCAACTACAGTTTATTACTTTTGCTCCGTTATCGGCGGCATAAATTATTCCTTGATAACCGTAAACAATAAGGGCTATACCGTTTTTTTGACGAATGTTATTTTGCGAAGTTTTAACCGCCATAATTTTACAGTTATATCCGATTGATGCAATCCCAATTGAATTATTTGTAACGGCGCCGGCAATTCCGGCAACATGGGTTCCGTGGTCTGCTTTATCTTCGTTCGGATTATTATCGCTTGTTCCGTTTAATCCGCCGAAATCCCAACCTCTAATATCATCAACAAATCCGTTGTGATCATCGTCTATACCGTTATTGGCAATTTCGTTTTTATTTATCCAAATATTATTTTCCAAATCGGGGTGATCCCAATCAATTCCCGTATCAACAATTGCAATAATTATTGTATCGTTTCCCGTAGTAATATCCCAAGCTTTTTCTGCGGAAATTTGTAACAAATTTGTTTGTGTACTATCTAAAAATTTTTGATCGTTCGGTATTATTGCAGGTTGATATAAATAAAATGGTTCGGCCCATTCAACATCATGCACTTCTTTTATCTTTTTTATAACATATAACGGATTATACGGACGTGAATATTTTAACGTAAATATTTTGGCTAACTCTTTAGCTTGCGCGGTTGTATGTTCTTGAGTTTTGAAGGTGTTATTTATTACCGTAATACCAAATTTTTCGGTTAATTTATTGGTTATTTTATTTAATGTAATGTTCGAATTATTTTTATACTTTACGATTATTCTATCTCCGAAATAATATTTGTTATTTTTATGAATAATATTAGGTTGAGAAAAAAGTAACGGTGTTATAAATAAAAAAACATATATAATTTTTTGTTTCATAACTTAAACATTCCCTAACGTTTAATAAATCTACCTGAATATAAAAAAACCCGCAAAATTAAGTGCGGGTATAATTATCAAAATTGCGAGTAAAACTAAATTTTATCTAAGGCTTGTTCCAAATCATTAATAAGATCATCGGTATTTTCAATGCCAACAGACAAACGAACAAGTCCGTCTGAAATACCTGCGGATTCTCTGGCTTCTTTTCCCATAGAAAGATGCGTCATACTTGCAGGATGTTGAATTAAGGATTCCACACCTCCTAAACTTACTGCAAGTTGACAAAGATTAACGGAATTCATTAAAATTTTTCCGGCTTCAATACCTCCTTTTAATTCAAAAGAAATCATTCCACCCGGTGCTTTGTGTTGTTTTTGTGCAATTTCATATTGAGGAAAAGATTTTAATCCGGGGAATCTAACCCATTCAACTTTCGGATGTGCTTCTAAATATTCTGCAATTTTCATAGCATTCTTACTATGCTTTTCCATCCGGATTGCCAATGTTTTTAATCCTCTATGAACAAGAAAAGAATTAAACGGATCTATTACGCCTCCGGTTTGGTTAAGTGTTTTTCTGAACATCGAATATGTTTTTTCATCGTTAACCACAATTATACCTGCAACAACATCGGCATGTCCATTTAAAAACTTAGTCATACTATGAACTACTATATCTGCCCCTAAATTAAGCGGTTGTTGAAGTGCCGGACTCATAAAAGTATTATCTACAATAAGCAAAGCATTGTTATTGTGTGCTATTTCCGATATTGTTTTAAGATCGGATGTTTCAAGCGTTGGGTTTCCGGGTGTTTCTATATAGATAATTTTCGTATTATCTTTTACCGTGTCAGATACTTGTGAGGAATCCGATGTATTAACAAATGTTGATTCAATATCAAATTTATTAAATATTGTAGTTAATAAAGTTGCTGTAGGTCCATAAACCGATTTGGAACATACTACATGTTCCCCGGCTTTTAACAATGAAGTAAACACAGTGTGAATAGCGGCCATTCCGCTTGAACATCCCAAAGCTTTGTAACCGTTTTCCAATTCCGCAACAGCGTTTTCCATTGCCTCAACGGTAGGATTTAACATACGCGTGTAGATATAACCTTTTTCTTCTCCTTTAAATAAAGCACCGCCTTGTTCAACGGATTTGAATTTAAAAGTAGAGGTTTGGTAAATAGGAGGAACCACGGCACCGAATTCATATTCTCCAATTCCGGCGTGAACGCATTTTGATTCCATTTTTAAATTTTTGTTATTGCTCATTTATCTTCCTTTTTCAAATCGAAAAATTATCTTATTCCATATTTTATTTATCCGAATTATTATCGTAAATTACTCTGGCAACATCGGCAATCAAATCGCCTTCTTTAAGGTTTACCAACTTAACGCCTTGTGTAGCTCTACCCATAACTCTTATTTTTTTAACACCAAGTCTTATAACCATTCCGCCGTTGGTAATTATAACAAGTTCATCGTTATCATTAATCTCTTTCATAGAAATTAAATTTCCATTCTTCTCGCCGGTTTTAATTGTTATAACGCCTTTGCCACCTCTATGGGTAACTCTGTAATCGTTTATATTGCTGCGTTTACCAAATCCTTTATCGGTAACAACAAGAAGAGTTGATGAAGATTTAACAACAATAAGCCCAATAACAATATCATCTTTTGCCAACTTAATACCTCTTACACCGGTAGCGGTTCTTCCCATTGCTCTAACTTCTTTTTCATTAAAACGTATTGCCAAGCCTTTTCTTGTGCCAATAATAATATCGTTATTTCCGTCGGTTAGCTTAACTTCAATAAGTTTATCGCCTTTGGCAATGTTAATTGCATTTATACCGCCTTTTCTTACATTAGAATAAGCCGATAGAATTGTTTTCTTAATAGTTCCGTTTTGTGTAACCATAACTATATTTTTAGTATCAACAAATTCTTTTACCGTAACAAAAGCAGTTATTTTTTCTTCTTTATCTTTTTCAACAAGATTTTGTAAAGAACGACCTCTGGCGGCTCTTCCACCTTCGGGAATTTCATATACTTTTTTCCAATAGCATTTGCCTTTATCTGTAAAGAACATTATATAATGATGTGTAGAAGATACGAACATGTGTTCAATAAAGTCTTCGTCCTTAGTACCTGCACCGGTAACGCCTCTTCCTCCGCGAGCTTGCTTTCTGTAGCCGCTAACGGGAAAACGTTTTATAAAACCTTTGTGTGAAATTGTAACCACAACATCTTCCTGAGCAATAGTATCCTCAAGAGAAAATTCAGTATAGTCTTTTATTATTTCCGTTCTTCTTTCGTCTCCGTAACGTTCTTTTACAGCAGTAAGTTCTTTTTTAATAATTAAATTTCTTGTTTTTTCATTGTTAAGTATTCCGGTCAATTTTTCAATTAACTTTAATATTTCTTTATATTCTTGTTCAATTTTTTTACGTTCCAGACCGGTTAATCGTTGCAAACGCATATCTAAAATTGCTTTTGCTTGTATTTCGCTTAACTTGAATTTTTTCATCAAGTTATTTTTAGCCGTTTCAACGTCTTTCGATTTTTTAATCGTTTCAATTACGGCATCAATATTGTCAAGAGCAATTATATAACCCTCTAATATATGAGCTCTTTTTTCTGCCGCTTCAAGTTCAAATTTTGTTCTTCGTATAAGAATTTCCATTCTGTGCTTAAGGAAGTGTTGCATGGTTTGTTTTAAGGTAAGAACCTTTGGTTGACCGTTAACCAAAGCAAGCATAATTACGCCAAAGGTTACTTGAAGCTGCGAATGTTTAAAAAGTTGATTGATAATTACTTCGGGTTGAGAACTTCTTTTTGTTTCTATTACTATTCTCATTCCGTCTCTATCGGATTCGTCTCTAATATTGGAAATATCATTAACTTTACCGGCTTTAACCAAATCGGCTATTTTTTCTATAAGGTTAGCTTTGTTAACTTGGTAAGGAAGTTCTGTAATTATAATACTTTCCCTATCGTTTTTGTGGGCTTCCACATTAACTTTTGCTCTTACAATTATTTTTCCTCTGCCTGTAAGATAAGCGGATTTTACACCTTCATATCCAAAGATAATTCCACCGGTAGGGAAATCCGGTGCAACTATATAATTCATTAATTCTTCGTCTTCTATGTTAGGATTATCAATCATTGCTAATAATCCGTCTATAACTTCTGCAAGATTGTGCGGAGGAATATTTGTAGCCATACCAACGGCAATACCGCTTGCACCGTTTATTAGTAGATTCGGTATATACGACGGAAGCACTGTTGGTTCTTGAAGTGAATCGTCGAAGTTAGATACAAAATCGACCGTATTTTTATCAAGGTCTCTTAACATTTCTTCGGAAATTCTTCTTAGTCTCGCTTCGGTGTAACGCATTGCGGCAGGAGAATCACCGTCTACCGAACCGAAATTTCCTTGTCCGTCAACCAACGGATAGCGCAAGGAAAAATCCTGTACCATTCTAACCATTGTATCATATACCGCAGAATCTCCGTGCGGATGATATTTACCTAAAACTTCACCTACAATTCTTGCAGATTTTTTATATGGTCTGTTATAAGCCAAACCCAGTTCGTGCATTCCATACAGAACTCTTCTATGTACGGGTTTCAACCCGTCTCTAACATCCGGTAATGCTCTTGCTACAATTACAGACATTGCATAATCTATGTAAGATGATTTCATTTCATCTTCCAGAGCAACCGGTAAAATTTTTTCGAAAATAGTACTCATATTAATTTTTCTTTTTTTGTTTTAAAAATTTTATATATCCAAATTTGCATATTTAGCATGTTGTTCTATAAATTCTCTTCTTGGTGCAACATCGTCTCCCATTAAAGTTTCGAATACTTTATCGGCAATAGCGGCACTTTCCAAATTTACTTGCAATACGGTTCTTGTTTCGGGGTTCATTGTAGTTTCCCATAGTTGTTCGGGGTTCATTTCGCCTAAGCCTTTATAGCGTGAGATTGTAACTCCTTTGGGAACATCATTGTTTTTATTTTTACTTTTTGCTTCTTCTTTGTTTTTTAATCTTTCAAGTATTTTATCTCTTTCGGTATCATCGAAAGCATAAAATTCCTGTTTTCCTTTTTTTATTTTATAAAGAGGTGGTTGTGCTATATAAACTTTCCCTGTTGTAATTAAAGATTTCATATATCTGTAAAGGAATGTAAGAAGCAAGGTTCTGATATGACTTCCGTCAACATCGGCATCGGTCATAATAATAACTTTTCCGTATCTGGATTTTTCGGCGTCAAAGTCGTTTCCGATTCCCGCACCTATTGCAGTAACCATAGTTTTTATTTCGGTGTTTTCTAAAATTTTATTTATTTTGGCTTTTTCCACATTAAGAATTTTACCTTTGATTGGTAATATGGCTTGAAATCTTCTGTCTCTACCTTGCTTGGCAGAGCCGCCGGCCGAATCACCTTCAACTATATATATTTCACACAACTCGGGGTCTTTTATTGAACAATCCGAAAGTTTACCCGGCAGATGCATGGAATCCAGAACATTTTTTCTGCGTACAAGGTCTCTTGCTTTTCTTGCCGCTTCTCTTGCTTCGGCAGCTCTTAAACATTTTTCTATAATTTTTTTTCCGACCGATGGATTTTCTTCGAGGTAATCGGCCAGTTTTTCACCAACTATTGTTTCTACAATCGATTTGACTTCGCTGTTACCAAGCTTGGTTTTTGTTTGTCCTTCAAATTGAGGTTCCATTACTTTTACCGATATTACAGCGGTTAGACCTTCTCTAAAATCATCTCCGGTAAGAGTTATTTTTTTATTTTTTGTTTCTTTAATTAGTTTGTTTTTAGAAGCATAACTGTTAAATGTTCTTGTTAAAGCCGTTTTGAAACCAACAAGATGACTTCCTCCTTCTTTCGTATTTATATTATTTACATAAGTACAAATATTATCGGAATATGCATCGCTATACTGAAAAGCAATTTCAACCGGAGTATTGTCTTTTTCACCCTCAATATATATAGGTTTATGTAAAGTTTTTCTGTTTTCATCCAGGTATTCAACAAACTCTATAATACCGCCTTTGTAATGATATACTTCTTCCAAATTTTCTATTTTATCCGAAACTTTAATGGTTATGGTTTTATTTAAAAAAGCAAGTTCTTTCATTCTTTCGGCAACTATTTCAAACTTAAATTTTATAGATTTAAATATTGTTGGGTCGGGGTAAAACGTAATTTTTGTACCTGTATCTTTTTTAGAAACTTTGCCGATTTCTTTTACCGGATAAAGAGGAATTCCTTTTTCATATTCTTGTTTGTATATTTTACCTTCTCGTTTTACTTCGGCAATTAATTTGGTAGAAAGGGCGTTAACTACCGAAATACCAACACCGTGCAAACCACCGGAAACTTTATAGGAATTTTTATCAAATTTTCCCCCGGCATGCAAAACCGTCATAACAACTTGTAATGCGGAAACTTTTTCCACGGGATGTATTCCTACTGGTATTCCGCGTCCGGCATCTTCTACTGTTACCGAACCGTCTTTGTTAATTGTTATATTTATTTTATCATTGTATCCAGCCAAGGCTTCGTCAATACTATTATCCACTACTTCGTTTATTAAGTGATGTAAACCTCGCTGTCCAACATCTCCTATATACATAGCAGGTCTTTTTCTTACGGCTTCGAGACCTTTTAGAACGTTAATATTACTAGCTGTGTATTTTTCTTTTTTTGCCACTATTATACCTACTTTTTTTTAGAAACTTTTAAATTTAATGTCGTTAATTATTTTATGATTAAAATGGTTATTAATTTTTTTTACTATAAGATTTCTTTGCAAGTATAATTCGTTTTTTAAGACTGAATTTTCAACTTCCAAATAGAGTGTTTTTTTATAAACATTTAAAGGTTTAACCGTTTTTTTTAAATGTGGAAAAATAATATAAAATTTGTTTATAACATCATTTTGTAAAACGGCTTTTCTTAATTTTGCAAAAGATTTATCTTTGTTTAATATTTCGGATAAGCTTACAAATTTATTGTTACGTTCTTCATTAGGCATTTACAACTTTTCCGTTTTTTATTTTCAATAGTAAATTATTGTTTTGTGCTATATTAAGTTTTTCTATATTGGAAAAATCCGTTAGTGTTATAAAAGCTTGACCTATTTTGTTTAAGTAGTTACTTATTTTTTCAACTCTGAACAGATCCAACTCTCCGAAAACATCGTCCATTAAAAACACGGGTGTTTCGTTCAGTTTATCTAACAAATAAAAGAATTGACTAAATCTTAAAGCAATTTGAAACGTTTTATGTTGCCCTTGGGAACCGTATTTTTTTAACGATAAATCGTTAATAAAAAATTGAAAATCGTCTCTATGCGGACCAACCAAATTTCTTGCTCTTTTTAATTCTTCTTTTTCTTTTTTTTTAATAGTTTCCATAAAAATATTTTTTATATCATCTGTATCCGTGTATTCAAAAGGTTTATAAATAATTTTCGGAATTTCTTTTGTACCCAATATATTTTCATAAGGTTTTAAAATATAGTTGTTAAAAGTTTCAATAAATTCTTTTCGATGTTTTATTATTTCAGTACCAGTTTTTACAAGAGAATACGTCCAAACATCCAATTGGTCATATAATTCCTTTGAATTAAATTCTTTTAATTTAGAAAGCAGAGAGGACCTGTGGCGTAGTATTCTATTGTAATCCAATAAAAATTTCAGATATGTGGCACTAGATTGAGAAATTATCGAATCAACAAACCTCCTTCTTTCTGCAGGTGAACCTTGTGTTATTGCATGATCCGATTGCAAAAGAGCAACAACCGGAAATTTTCCAATTACGGAAGAATTTTTATTTACTTGTTTATCATTTATAAAAATAGTTTTTTTGTTGGTATTTCTATCAAAAAAAACTCTGATTTTATTATTAGAGTAACTACTGAATTCACCGACAATTTCAAAATAATTTTCCGTAAAGTTCAAAGCTTCGATATCCGAAACTTGATTCATATTTTTAGTAGTACAAAGGTAATAAATTGCTTCCAGCAAAGAAGTTTTACCTTGTCCGTTTCCACCTATTATATAGTTTATATTTTTAGAAAAATCTATTTTAGTATCAATGTGTAATCTAAAATTTTTAAGTTTTATAAACTTTAAAATCATCTTAATTATTCAAGCGAACCGGCATTAACAACATCATTAAATCGTAATTTTCTTTTTCTTCAGTTGGTAAAACCACAACCGCTTTGGTAGGCGAATGTAATTTAAAAATAACTTCTTTATCCGTAGCAAGGTGACTTAATACATCGTGAACGTAGGAAGAATTAAATCCTATTTCAATAGGCTCTCCGCTATATTTACAAGGAATGTTTTCCGTTCCCGATGCACCCAAATCCAAATCTTCCGCAGAAATTTCCAGGTTATTATCTGATATTGAAAATTTTACTCTTTTTGTGTTTGTTGTTGCAAACAACATCATTCTTTTAATAACGTCGTGCAATTCTTTGGTATCCACCTTTAAGGTAAATTCATTTTCCAAAGGAATTACACTTTTATAGTCGGGATATTTTTGCTTTATTAGTCTGGAAATTAATTCAAATTCATTTAGCTTGAATGCCATGTGCGTTCTGCTTAAGTATATTTTCACATCTTTTTCATCCAATATTTTTAATATTACCGAAATTGCTCTTTCGGGTAAAACATATTGAGCTTCAATATCGGGAGTAATTTTTTTATTTAGTAAATTCGCCAAACGATGTCCGTCTGTTGCAACAAATCTTAATCCCTCTTCGGTAAATTCAAATAAGGTACCGGTCATTGCCGGTCTCATTTCTTCTCTACTCATTGCAAAGGCTGTTTTTTCTAATGCAAAACGAAGCTCGGCACCATTTATATTTAATTCGCTAAGCTCTTCTTTATCGGTTTCATTCGGGAAATCCGGTATTTCGGGAAATTCTTCGTGATCAAGATAACTTAAATTATATTTCCCGCTGTCTGTTTTAAGGTGAACTTTACCTTCCGGCAAGATTTGAAAAACTATTGTTGTTTCTTTAAGAGAGCGAATTACATCATAAAGAAGTTTTGCCGGTAAAAGTATTTTTACATTTTCTTCGGCAACAATGTTTAATGAAGCTTTTAGTGAAATTTCCAAATCGGTAGCATAAACCGATAAAGCTCCGTCTTTGATTTCAAATAAAAAATTTTCCAAAACCGGCATTGGTGTTCTGGTTGGAACAGCCGGAATTATTTTAGAAAGTAGCTTTTCAAGTTCTTTGCTGTTAACTTTAAATTCCATATTGTTTCCCTAACTGAAAAAAAGTATTTATTAAAGAAATATACCAATATTAATGATAATTTACAATTTCGTATTTTTCTGTTTAGATAGCAAAAAGTTTAATATTTTCAATATAATTTAACAGTTTTAAAATAACAAAATCTAATGCTTTATTATTCGCAAATTTTATTTTGTAAGCCGGCTTTTTCTGTTTTTTTTATAATTTTCTCTTTACTTTTGTTGCATCCGGTAATTGAATTTACAAGGTTAAATAAATTGTTTATTAATGTCTTTTTGCTTAAATTTGCATTCTTTGAAAATTTAGGATGTATAATAATGAAGCGTACATATCAACCCAGCAATAGAAAACGGAAAAACAAACATGGTTTCAGAGCCAGAATGTCATCCAAAAACGGACGAAAAATATTAGCCCGGAGAAGAGCAAAGGGAAGAAAAAAATTAACCGTAAGCAATGAATTTTAATTTTGAAAAAGTTTGGTCTTTCTAAAAATGAGAGAATAAAACTCAGAAAAGATTTTTTTAATCTTTATTCGAAAGGGCAAATTTTATATTCTTCGCAATATAAATTGAAAGCAAATTATTATATGGAAAGCAGCGTTAATGAAGCCGGAGTTAAAGCTGCTTTTGTAGTTTCTAAGAAAGCCGGCAATGCCGTTTGGAGAAACAGAGTAAAAAGATTATTAAGAGTAGCTTACAGATTAAATAAATCTTGTTTATCTGAGCAATGCAAAATTAAAAACAAAAAACTTTTTGTGGCATTCTCTCCAAATAATTTTAATCAAAAAAAAAATAAAAATATTGGCATTGAATTTATTTATTCCGATTTTATAAATTTAATTAATCAATTAAAGGAAAAAATTTAAAAATGAAATACATTTTCATTTACTTAATTAAGCTCTATAAAAAATTTATCTCTCCTATGTTTGCTCCTTCTTGCAGATTTTATCCGAGTTGCTCTACTTATGCTATCCAATCATTTACAAAATACGGCGTTATCAAAGGCGGAGCCAAAGCAGCTTGGCGAATTCTTAGATGCAATCCCTTTAACAAAGGCGGTTATGACCCGCTTAAATAAAAACTTTTATGGTATAAACTAAATGGATAAACAATCAACAATTGCTTTTATTTTAATAGGACTTATTCTTGTTGTATGGTTATATATTAATTCACCGGACACAAAAACACTCCATACAAACAAAACGGATTCGACACACGTTGTTGATAATAAAACTCTTAATAGAAACACTACTATTAAAGAAAACAAACACTTGAAAAAGAAAGAAGCTTTATCCTCTACCATAAAAGATTCTTTGGCCAAAGATAATGTGTTTGAAAAATCCGACAAACCCGAAAAAATAATTACCATAGAAACGAACTTGGCCTTAATAGAATTAACAAACAAGGGCGGAAGAATAAAAAAATATTTTTTAAAAAAATACAAAACATGGTATCATAACCAAATTAAAGATACTTCCGATTTTTATAGCACCCACGTACAATTAATCAACTATTCAAAAGACGGTGGTGATTTTAATATTGTTTTTCTTACCAAAGAAGGACAATTAATTAACACAAAAAACCTTACCTTTTCCGATGATGCAAAATCTTATCGTATTAAATTATCTAACCAAGATTCGATTCAAATTAATTTTGTATATAAAATTGCTAAAAATAAAAGCATAACTAAAAGTTTAAAATTTTATGCAAACGATTACTCCGCAAAAGTAGATGTTGAATTTGAAAACATGGATGATATACTCAGCAATTACAGATACGATTTGGAATGGGCACACGGTTTAAATTTTGTTGAACGAAATTCCGTTCAAGAAGCAATATATTCAAATGCCGCTGCATATACAGGCGGAGAAAAAGTAATTGTAGATGCAAGCAAACCGGGCAATGTTGAAACAAAAACGCTTAACGGTAAAATTGATTGGGTAGGAGTTCGTAATAAATATTTTACCGTAATTATTGCACCTAAAAATCCAAAAGAAGAAGGCGGTGCAAATTTTAAAGGTACACATGTAAAAACCAAATACGGAGATAGAGAATATTATACGGCAACTTTACGAATACCATTCAATAATCAAAGACATCAAAAAGATAGTTTTGATCTTTACATAGGACCAATTGATTACGATTTGTTAAAAGCAAAAGGTAATAATTATCAAGCTATATTTGATTTCGGTAGCTTTTTAGGTCTTAAATTTATTACAAGACCAATATCGGAATATTTACTTTTACCGCTTTTTAAATTTTTACACTCATTTATTCCGAATTACGGTTTGGTAATTATAATATTTACCATAATATTGAAAATAGCGTTGTATCCGCTTACTCATCAAAGCTATAAATCGATGAAAAAAATGCAAATGCTACAGCCTAAAATTGCGGAATTAAAAGAAAAATATAAAGGCGACCAACAAAAAATTCAAAAAGAAACAATGAAACTTTATTCAACCTATGGTGTAAACCCGGCCGGCGGTTGTTTGCCTATGGTATTGCAAATGCCAATATTATTTGCTCTTTTTACTTTTTTCCGTATTGCGGTAGAATTAAGACAAGCCCCGTTTATTGGCTGGATAACAAACCTATCCGCCCCCGATGTAATTTATAAACTTCCTTTCAGAATACCTTTGTTTGGAATAGATGCAATTACGGGTTTAGCTCCGCTATTGGGCGTTACTATGTTTCTGCAACAAAAAATGAGCGTAAAAGATCCTAGCCAAAAAGCTATGGTTTATATGATGCCGATTATGATGCCTCTTATGTTCATGGGAATGTCTTCCGGATTAAACCTTTATTATTTAATGTTTAACATATTTTCCATTGCTCAACAATATTACATTAACAAACAAAAAGGTGATGAATTGGTTCCCGTTAAAAATCCCAAAAAGAAAGGCGGTTTTATGCAAAAAATGATGGAAGCCGCCGAACAACAACAAAAATTACAAAAACAACAAGCTAACAGAAAAAAGAAAAGATAAAATTTATTTACCTTATATTAAACCGAATTATAAAATTGTAATAATAGCAATTATTCTAAAGCAAAACATTAAGAAGGGGTAAATTAAAAAGTTTCTTTAATTTATTGCATATTAGAGTTTTATAAACAACTTCTAAATTCTAAAGCATAATTTGGGTTAAAGCTCTAAAAATTTATTAACTTATTTATACTTTTAATAGACCAAACAGCCAAACTAATGTTAAAAACAAAGAGCAAATATAAAATTTTTATGTCTCTACTTTTAAACATTGTATTGTTTCCGACCTTTAGAGTTTTTCTTTCATTTATTAAATTTCCAAAGTAATTTATAATTGTTGTTAATGAATTTTTTTTACAGTTACTATAATTTTTTTTAATGGCCAAAATAAAATTATTATTTTTTGTTTTTTTAATTTTACTCAAAGTTTCTTACTCGCAAGAAACAATTAAAATAAACTTAAAATTCAAAACCAAACAGTTACCTTTCGGATTAACAAAAAAAATACCATACGAAAAACCTACCGTTGGTCTTGTCCTAAGCGGAGGCGGAGCAAGAGCAATATCTCACATTGGTGTTTTAAAAGCAATAGATGAATTACAAGTACCTATAGATTATATTATAGGAACAAGTATGGGAAGTGTTATAGGAGGATTATATTGTGCCGGTTATAGTGTTAACGAAATAGACTCGATAATGTGTTCGGTAAATTGGAATCGTCTTTTTTCTTCAAACGGTTTGGGAAGGAAAAATTTATTTGTAGATCAAAAAATTACAGAAGACAAAGCAATACTTGCATTTAGATTTAACGGTTGGAAACTGGTGCCGCCCAAATCCATAAACAACGGATATAAAATTTCCAATCTTTTAACTTTGCTTGCACTTAATGCTCCAATTAACAATTATAATTCTTTTGACGAATTACTTTGTAATTTCAGAGCAGTAAGCACCAATTTGGTTACCGGAGCAAAAATTGTTTTAACCAAAGGTTCTTTAAGTTTGGCCATGAGAAGCAGTTCAAGCGTTTCGTTTTTGCTTCCCCCAATAAAATACGGTTCTCAATATTTGGTTGACGGAGGTTTGGTAGATAATTTACCAATTAAAACCGCGAAAGAAAATAATGTTGATTTTGTTATTGCTTCGGATGCAACAAGCAAATTAAAAACCGAAAAAGAACTTAATTTCCCTTGGGAAATAGCAGACCAACTTGTTAGCATACCCAGCCAAATAATAAAAGAGGAAGGCAAAAAGAACGCAGACATTTTAATAGAGCAAAAATTAGACGGAACAAAAAATACCAATTTTTCAAATCCAAAGAAATTAATAACACAAGGTTATCAAAATGCATTAAAAAAATTAGGTTATGTAAATGATAGAATTGAAAATAAATTTTTAATTAATTTATCCGAAAATAACAAAACATTAAGGGATATAACAATTCCTAAAAATCCGAATTTTATAGAAAAAGAAATTTATAAAAAATTTTTATTGCAAGATTCCATTACCGTAGCACAAATAAAATATATGCTTTATTCCGTTTACAGCACGGGTTATTACCAAAAATTATCTGCAACTATTTCAAAAAAAAACTCAGCTGAATTAAAAGTTAAAATAATTAAAAATTCAATTATTAAATCCATTAAAACCAATGGCATTTCTTCTATTGATAAAAATTATGCAGACTCTATATTTAATAAACTTTCCGGTAAACCTTACAATTCTTCTTCAATACTTAAAGCCGTTCTTAAAGTTCTTAAAAAATATAGAAAAAAAGGATTACCGTTGGCAACGGTTAATAAAATTTCCTTCGACAAATATTCGGGTAATTTGATTTTTGATTTTTCCGAAGGAATTGCAAACAAGCTTACGGTAGAAGGAAATAAAAATACAAATATAGGTATAATTACAAGAGAGTTTTCTACAAAAACCGGAGACTTAATAAAATATAAAAACATCAAGCAAGGGTTGAATAATTTATCTTCTACCGATTTATTTAACGAAATAAATTTAAGTTTCGAAAAAAAGCACAATATGCAAAACATGAAAATAAAATTGGAAGAAAAACTACCGGTGGTTTTGAGGTTGGGTTTAAGGTTAGACAACGAATATTACTCTCAGCTTGCCGTTGATTTGCGAAATGAAAATATTATGGGAACCGCAACGGAATTCGGCATAAATATTTCAGGTGGAATTAGAAATTTTTCTTTTATTTTGGAACACAGAGCCAATAGAATTTTTAACACATATCTCACCTATAAAATTCAAGCTTACTATAAATTTAATAACATAAACACATATAAAAACGACGTGGTAAAAAATCCCAGAGTTCTTTCGAGAACAAAAAGCGGAGAGTATAAACAATATTTTTACGGAACATCTATTGGTATAGGAACACATTTAAAAAAATTAGGAACATTAACGGCAGAAGGCAAATATCAATTAGACGGAATTGAAAATATTCTTAATTTTTCTTCCGGTCAAACTTATACTAAAAAAATAAGCAGCATTAAAGTTAAGTTGCATGTTGATACACAGAATAAATATCCCTTTCCCACAAAAGGTTCTTTTATTAATACATATTACGAAACAGCTCAAACAATTTTGGGCGGCGATGTAAGTTTTGCCAAATTTTGGTTTAATTACAGAAGTTATTTTTCCTTATCCGCTAGTCAAGTTCTTATTCCGAGAATTGTTTTGGGTTTTGCCGATGAAACTCTTCCACTTAGCGAACATTTTTCTATGGGCGGACAAAAAAACTTTTTAGGTTACAGAGATTATGAGTACCGAGGAAGACAAATTTTTGTTGCTTCCGTTGAATACAGATACAAACTTCCTTTTAAAATATATTTTGATACTTATTTTAAAATAAAATACAATATCGGTTCGGTATGGACAAAACAAGAACAAATTAAATTTAAACATCTTAAACACGGTTTGGGTCTAACCGCTTCATTCGATACTCCAATCGGTCCAGCCGAATTTTCCGTGGGAAAAAGTTTTATATTTAAGAACACTTTACCCAAAAATATTATTGCCTCTACCAAACCTTATTTTTATTTTACAATAGGATATTACTATTGAAAACTACCTATAACTTTATAACCAAAAATGTTATAACAACTCTTTAACTTTATCAATTAACTTATCTAATTTCACATTAATTCTTTCACCGGTAGAGCGTATTTTTATTTCAACATTATTTTCTTTTAACCCACGTTCGCCAACAATAATTTGAATAGGAACTCCTATTAAATCCGC
>Ga0256841_1001395_pt1 | contig 21099 bp, 13 predicted proteins | sample 356308metaG_FD_185971 | JGI IMG/M metagenome (GOLD analysis project Ga0256841, IMG submission 185971) | Hydrothermal vent microbial communities from Mid Atlantic Ridge, Atlantic Ocean - 356-308 | ecosystem: Environmental > Aquatic > Marine > Hydrothermal vents | place: Atlantic Ocean: Mid... | reverse complement strand
TAACTGCTGTAATTTGGGAAAGGTTTTGCTTTCCACCCGGAAGCCCTGATCTTCACTCAGGTGCCAGTGGAAAACATTTAGTTTTAAGGCGGCCATGCCATCCAAATTTCTTTTAATAACCTCCACGGGCATAAAATGGCGGCACACATCAATAAGCAGCCCTCTCCAGGGAAAGCGGGGATAATCGACTATTTTCAAGGCCGGAAAATAATAACCGTTCCTATCGGAAGTAAGCAATTGCAGGAAGGTTTCCAGACCACGCATGGCGCCTATATCGGTTTCAGCGGTCAAAGTAATTTTTCCCGGAGAAATATGTAACCGATAAGATTCATCCTCCCCTAAGCGGACTTTTCCCGGGCGATTGATTCGGATGACCATGGTAGCTGAGTCGGGATTTGTTTCGGCCGTAATATAAGCCTGAGAGAAATACAGACCGGTTCTTCCTCTCAGACGGTTTAAAACACGGGAGGCATAGGGATACAATTTTGCGGTTCCCGCTCCTTTAATAGCGATTGTAAAGGAATCCGCCAGCAGAAACTTCCCTTTTTCCAAACCCACTTTTTGGGGAACCGGCATTAAATTAAGTGGATTGAAATCAGGTTTTGGATAGACCCTATCCAGGGCAAAAAAAGCAAAGAACATAAGTACGAAGGCCGTTTTTTTTATCATTAATTCGCTCCATATGGATTAACGCACAATTTGATATTCTTCAAAAATTTCACGGATAGCCAGAGTAGCCGCACCCAGTAAACGTGGACGGACTTTTAAAGAAGAGGGTAAAATTTTTACCTCTTGTCTCAGGCCATAAAGGTCTCCACTTTTAACGACTCTTAAGATTTCAGGATAGATAATAGACCAGGCCTGGATAATTTTACCGCCGATGATCACAGCCTGCGGATCCACTGCCCGGATAATATTTTTAATTCCCAGGCCTAAAAAATGTCCGGTTTCCTTTAAGGTTCGGATAGCCGATTTTTCTCCCTGAAGTGCTCTTGGGATGATCTCTTCCACCATGCTTTCCTGTACAGTGGCATTTTTCTTCTGTTGCAGGGCATTATAACGCCGGGCAGTCGCCCGGTCCGAGGCATAAGCCTCTAGGCAGCCCCGGTTACCACAAATACAGGGCAGTCCGTTTTCCACCAGAGTCATATGTCCGAATTCACCGGCGGAATGGTTGGCACCTTCCAGAATTTTGCGGTTCAATACGATTCCCGAACCAATACCGGCTCCGACGGAGAGGAAGACAAAATCATTTAACTTGGTTACCTCTCCCTTACCGAACCAGAGTTCCGCCAGGGCGGAAGCATTGGCATCATTGTCAATTTTAATATCGATGGGCTGCGGATAATATTTTTGAAAAAGTTCCATAAGATTAAGATTTTTCCATTGGAAATGGGGAGCATAAAGAATGGAACCTTCTCCGGAATCAACCATACCCGCCACACTAACCCCGATGCCGTTGATCTGCTCAATAGAGAGTTTTTTCATCATTTTTTTTAAGGATTTTGAGAAGAGCAGAACATTTTTTTCAGGATGCTCATAGTCGGTAAAAAATTTATGGTGGCCCACCATTTTGCCGTTTATATCGAAGACGGCTACGCGGGAGTAAACGGCATCCAGGTTTAAAGCGGCCACGTAATGGTGTCCGGGTTTAAGGCGCAAAAGAATCGGATTGCGTCCCACGTTTTGATCCTTTAGTTCCTCTTCAGAGAGCAAATTATCCTGCAGCAATTCATGAACAATATTGGAAACAGTGCTTTTATTCAAGCCGGTCAAATGGGAGAGACGGACGCGGGTCACAGGCTGGTGGAGTCGAATGAGATTCAGGATAGTGGAGCGATTTATATCACGTACGATTTTGGCATTACCGCTAATAATTTTCCGGTATTTCACATTCATGCGCTCGGCCAATTTAATTGGTTGTTTAAATAAACTAAATACAATATAAAGATAAATATTCTTATGTCAAGATTTTTTTTAAATTTTTTGGCTCTACCGGGTTTTTGTGGTTAAACGCCGCATCCTTAAATCATCACGAAGTGATGCAATATGAGTAACCACACCCGTCAGCCTCCGGGCCGGAGCGAAGCCTGGGGGTAAGACGCAACCGAATAGAGTTACCGCAAAGCGGTAAAATAAACCAGTCCTTTCACTTATAGGGTATCCTATTTCGATAGCCTGCTCTGTGTTCTACCTTCGACGCCTTCAGTGTCGCGCTCGCTTTTTCCGCTTTACCACAGGCAAAGCCTGTGGCTACTTACATTAGTATCCTTCGCATACTTTTATTATTAAATGCAAAATGAACAAAGCAGTAAAATTATATTGTCAGTCTTTATTTAATAGATGACTTCACAAAAACCCCGGTAGAGCCATTTTTTTTAACGTTTCCTGATCGCACTACCTGAAACGAAGAAACGCTCTTACCCGCTCATATAATTTTTTAGGGAATCCCTCTGTATAAAGAACCGCTTTTTCTGAAGAAGAAATTAAAGCGTCATTATTTTTCGCTTTCTCAGATCTGCATTGATTACGGCTCCGGCAGCGATTCCGATCAGCAGAATCACCGTACCTTTCAAATAATCGGCAAACAAGATTTCTCCTGTGCCGAATAAAAAGGCATAGACTAGAACAATGCCCATTATCCAATCGATAAACAATCTTCCGAAGCCATGATCCCCTTCTACCTCCGGTACAATGGATTGGATATGCTTCCAGCCCAATCCACCCGGATGGGTTCGTTTGAAAAATTTAACCAAATGGTCTTCATCCTCCGGTTTGGTGAGATAAGTGACCAGGAGCCAAATAATCGTCGTTCCTAAAACGGTCGGATACAAAGTAATCGGAGATTGCATATGAAATCCATAGCGGGCCACCGGATAAATGATTAAGGGAGCAATCATGGCTGAAATTTCCGACCAGGCGTTTATCCGCCACCAGAACCAGCGCAAAATCAAAACGGCTCCCATTCCCGCACTGGAATTGATAATAAATTCCCAGGCACCCGATATAGTTGTCAAAACATACCTGGTTAACAAGAGAGCGAAAAGAGTCATCAAAATAATACTGAAACGGGAAGCCAACACATAGTGTTTTTCGCTGGCATCTTTTTTAAGAAATCTTCGGTAGAAATCATTGATTAAATAGGAAGTCCCCCAATTCAATTGAGAGGCAATGGTAGACATATAGGCCGCCAGAAAGACGGCAATGAGCAAACCCAATAATCCGGCGGGAAGATATCGTAACATCAGTTTGGGATACATGACTCCCGGATCAACCGTATTTTCATAGCGCTCGTACATGGCTTTAAAGGCGGGTGTCTGATACAGAGGATCATGGGTTTCCATAAGAGCAGGATGATGATAAGCTTGCTCAACCCGTTCATACAAAGACGGATTCATATTTCGAATTTGCTGCGTATTCTGTGATCGGGGCAGAATAACCAGAGCGGCCAGAGCAACAATAATCCACGGCCAGGGGCGAATCGTGTAATGGGCAATCGTAAACCAAAGAGTAGCAAAGAGACTGTTTTTTTCATCCTTCGCAGACATCATACGTTGCGCAATATACCCTCCGCCACCGGGATCGGCGCCAGGATACCAACTGGACCACCACTGTAATCCGATATAGGCAAAGAAAGACCCCACGGTAATGGCCAGAGCCCCCCCGGTTACCCCGCTTACCGTGATATTTCCTATTTTAGGGAAAAAATCAAGAATCTGCGGGGCTAATTTTTCCTTCAGGGCCACCATACCGCCCACCTCGGGTAATCGAACAACGATTACGGCCAAAATAATACAGCCCAGCATGGCGAAAACAAACTGAAAACTGTCCGTTCTGGCCGTTCCCAATAATCCGGACGCAGAAGCATAAACGGCAATGGTCAAAGCGGCAATCACAACCAGCCCAAAAGCATTGAACTCCGGGATCGTTACCTTGAAAATTTTTTCCATGGCCTTATTAACCCAGCCCATCACTATGGCATTCATAAACAAGCCGAGGTACAAAGCCCGGAAGCCGCGCAAAACCGCAGCCGCATTTCCCGTATAACGCAATTCTACGAATTCGACATCCGTCATGATCCCGGCCCGGCGCCAAAAGCGGGCAAAAAAGAATACGGTTAACATGGCCCCGATGGCTAAATTCCACCACAACCAGTTCCCGGCGATTCCGTTTTTGGCTACTAACTCGGTGACAGCCAGTGGCGTATCGGCGGCAAAAGTGGTGGCGACCATAGCCGTTCCGGCTATGTACCAGGGTAAATTTCTGCCCGAAAGGAAAAATTCTCCCGTATCCTTGCCGGCCCGACGCGTATAATAAGCAGCTATGGCGAATATAATCAGGAAAAATCCTAAAATCACAGCCAAATCAATCATCTGTAGGTGTTGCATGCTCACTCCTTCAGTCATAAGTACCGTCTTTATTTCCGTAAACGAAATCTCATGTTTTTCTAACGGATCACCATCAATTTACGCACCCGGCTTATTTGATTCACATCTAATTTATAAAAATAGAGACCTGTGCTTAAATCGGCGGCACTAAGGTTTAGCTCATATATTCCTTTGCTCGCCTTATAATCCTCTACTCCGCCTACCACCTGACCCAAAACATTATAAAGGGTTAATTTTACATGAGCGGCTCCGGGTAGTTGATATTTAATTTTAATTTCGTGATTCCGGGTAACGGAAGGATTGGGATAACTTTGAAATAATTTAAAATTCTGAAGAAGGCCCGGAGACGAATCACCTATCCCGGTACTTACCTGTTCAACCGTTATTCCATTCAGCATGGAATGACCGATACGGTTCATCAAATGGATATCCATAATACCATCAGTTACCTTCACCTGCCCTACCTTCAAATCATAAGCCGTATGCACACCGACTTTGGAAACAAGGTCTAACTGTTTGCTCACTAAGCTATCTTCGATAACCAGATCAAAAATCCGTTGTCCACTCCGGTCATATTCATTCTCGGCAAAATGGAAGGTTAGGTTATAGGAGCCGTTCGGCACACGAATTTTATATTTCACCGCCCCTTGCAACTCCGTTATGTAAAGGGAATCCTGATCTGTGCCGGAGATATCAATACCCGCCGTCCAATCCTTGGAATGTCCGTCCATATGGCCATATTCTACCGCAGAATTCCAAACCCGGTCTTTTAAATACCGATTATAAATAGCCCCGCCGCCCGTATTAATTTTAACGGGAAAAGTTAACGGTTCAGCCATAGTAATCGGTATAACCTGACCGATTTGTTTATTGTGATCGGCCGAAGCATCCCGGATGCCTAAAATCACCAGGGAGTATGTTTTGGATGAATCCATATCGCTTACCTTGAGTACGACCGTTTGCTGATCCGGCAAAAGTTCAACCTTCTTTATGGTAAGACCGCTAATAAAATAATTGGCCGCATCCAGAGCAGAAACGGTATCGATTTCTTCTGAAAAACGGGCCACAATCCTGTTATCCGTTGCCCGCGCCCAAAGCACATAAGGAGGATTTTTATCGATGAGACCTAAATCTTCCTTATCGGTTAAACAAAGGATCATCTTACCGTTCCGAAAGACAACATTTTCAGGTTTAAAATCGGTAAGATTTCCGTTCCAGGTATGGGAAGCTTTTTCCCAGCGGGTTGAATCGAAGTCGTTAAAATCATCTTTCCATTGCAAGGTAAAATTGTTATCTGTGCCGGTGTTGCCCTGACCGGGTGTATAGGAAGCATAGCTAACCCAGTCATAATAAGCAAATTTCGGAAGGAGTTGCGGATTCCATTCTCCGACCCATTCTTCGTATTGAGGAATCCAGATATTCATCATGATTTTTTGAGCCAGGTGCAAGGTGGCGATATGGTCTCCGCTTTGTCGGTAAATTTCCTGTCCGTCGGCAAACCAGGCCACATAATCCGGCGTCCATTCAAAACCGTATGTATGAAAATCTTCATGCGGATGAAAGGGTACATAAAAATGACCGTCATGAGTGGATTGACCGGGCGTGATGGTAGTTAGTTGAATATTGTCTTCATAACGTCCTAATATTTCGATGTCGATCTCATTCCATTCTTCCACACCGCTTATTCCGTCATGATAAGTAAAAAAAGAAGCTAACAGACCCTGGCCTGCAGGCGGCTTAAAATTTACTTCAAAGCGTCCGTAGGTAAAGGCCTCTTTCGTTCTCAATTCCGCCCCCTTATAATCTTTAGCGTAAAGAATACTAAAAAGGGCATACATAAAAAAAATCAGAAAAATATTTTTCACCTTATCTTCCTCATTCGCTTAAAAATACCATCTTCCGTACCCATTGCGGCCCGGAAGAAATTTGTAATCTATAAAAATAAATGCCTCCGGGAAGTCCCCGGCCGTTAAAGCGTATCTGATACGTCCCGGGCCCCTGTCTGCCGTGCACCGCTTCCCTGACCACCTGACCCAAAACATTGTAGATGGTTAATCGCAGGCGGACATTCTTACGTAAGGTATAGCGAATTACCGTAGTTCCCTTTTCCTGCAAAGAACCGCCTGAAACGGCGGATCCCGGTCCGAAGGGGTTCGGATAATTCTGTTCCAGAGTATAATTCAGCGCCGTTGTGCCGTGCCTATGGTTCTCTACGGCCGTGATTTTACCGATATTTTCATCGATCCAGTTCATGCGTCGAACGATCCAGTCTTTAAGCTGAAAAATCTCATCGTCGTAAGAGTGAATCTCGCTACTGCGCGGATCATCCGGGAACCAGCCCCCACCGAGGTCGGTTTCACCGGGAGCGGGCCAGATTTGAAAATTACGTTGCCGGGCTTCGGCTATACTATCTGCAAACATATCAATCAAGGCAAAGATGGAGTCCTGACTAAAAATGGTTTGACGTAAGTTTTGCCAGCGGGTCTTTAACTTCCCGGCAAAATATTTATCTTTAAAAAGAAGTTTCCACCAAAAAGGGAGAAAAAAATCATCCACCTGATGAAAGTATTCATTATCCGCAAAATAAAGGAGTTGCCAGCCTTCTATTTTCCAGGAGTCATAATAGCCCACATTACCGAAACTAAAATTATAATCCCAAATGGGTCCGGCGGTAAGTTTTCCTCCTTTGCTGTCTTTATCTTTATAAAAATAAGCGCTTAAGCGGTAACCGTCCACGTTACGGCTCAGCTCGTTCAAAAGCACATTATCCACAAAGGAAGGTACATTCAGATACTTTACATATCCATGGAGTGTATCGCTATAAGTACTGTCGTGCATCATATTTTCGAAGGAATACACATATCCTTTGATATAGGTTTCCTGTTCAACCGCGATATCATCCGGTTTGGGGTAGCGGTATTGATAGCGGATTCCATGAGAAGCATTTGGAAAGGGAAGATAAGGTGAATCGAATCCGGGATTCCACGGTTCCTTGTCGATACGCAAAATATAGCCTCCGGTAACATCGTCCCCGGAAACTTCATCCGCTTTAAGCTTATTGATGTTCACTCTGTTTTTATCGCGCTTTATTTTTTCCATCAGGACATAGAGTCCTTTATATTCTCCATTGAGCACAAGTTCACAATAACGGGTTCTGGAGGCATACAATCCCATGTGTCTCGCTAAACGATACATCAGGACATTACGCATCAGGGAACGATCATAGTAAGGTGCATATAATATCCAGTCGTTTTCTTCGGGTAGATCGAGTAAAGAAACATTGCGGTTACTGCCGTCACTATTTTCCGTTTCCAAACCATAGGATTTTTTATCCCACCCGGCGGAACTCTGGCCGTGAATTTCAATGCTGATCTTACCCGAGTAATTGTTCGGTGCATCCGTAATAAAATTACGCTGGCCCCCTCCCTTGTATAGGATGTCCATATCGGCCATGATGCGCGGATCGTCATAAGGAATGGCTTGCCCGTGGGTATCGATGATCACGATCGGCAAATTGGATGATGTGAAACTGACCTGGGCCTGCCCTTGATAAAACAGCCCGGGAATCAATAATAATAATATCTGCCAACAAAAATCATATTTTAAGGTCATTAAGAATTCCTTTTCCTGCTAAACGCGTACTTTCAAACCAACCCACCCCACACCTTCATTGATTCCATTGCCCTCGGATTCCCCTAAGGGATATAGATCATTTTGCGGATCAAAGTTTTATATCCAACCTGCAGACGGTAAAAATAAATACCGCCGGGTAAACCTGCGGCGTTGAATGTAACGGAATGTTTACCCGCCTTCTGTCTCCGGCTAACCAATGTGCTAACTTCCTGACCCAATAAATTAAAAACGCTTAAGCGCACATACTTGTTTTTACTCAAGGTATAGTTGATAATGGAAGAAGACCGTCCTTTTACGGAACCGATTTCATGACCGAAAGGATTTGGATAATTTTGTTTGAGTTCCAAACGTAGAGGTAGATGGTTATCGGTTTTTTCAATAAAATTCGTAGAAAGAGGCTGAACCACATCGGTAATTACGACTTCGAGGATCGACAGATCGGTAGGAGCCTGTCCGTTGTTCAACCAAAAATTAATATGTGTTCGCAAATGATGGTCCGGGGATGGATTATCTGATCCCGTATAGATCCACTGTTCAATATAATAATTTTGAGAAGGAGGCGCACTGTAGTAGTGTCCCTGCAGGCTGCCGAACAGAACATATCCGGGTTGCCAGTCAAAAAAATGGGTTGTTTTTACACTGTCCAGAGGGCTCACGAATGAATGATTATTCCCGGGAGTGCTCCAGGGTTGAACCGTATAACTGCCCACGTCTTCCTTCCCTTCCACACTCCACTTGGAATATTCGATATCGATCTCAGCCGCATCATTGGCATAGATAAAGAGACCGAGCACTATATTCTTGTCCATTTTATCGATTCTACCTTCAACCAAAAATCGGTGTTCACCGTAAGTTGTATACGCTTCCGTATTCACTTCGGCGCAATACCATGTATTATTTTCTTTGCGAATTTTGAGATGCAGACGGCCCTGTTCGTCTACCCAGACACTCTGATCACTATCCGACCAGTAGTTCGGGCCCGGACCCCATGGACCTCCGTTTTTAACCTGCCAGTCGACACCCGCAAAACGGATGCTGCGTTGTCCGGCAATAACCATGTGGGATATCATTAAGCACAAAACAAATAATAAAAACGGTTTACTCATATTTTACCTTTTTTAATCGGATACTTTAAAAGGAATCTGATCGGCCGTAAAGTCGACCCAGAATAAAAATTTAGTCTGCGCTATATTTTCAATCAAGGCCTTACTTAATGTAAGAGGTGGATTTTTAAATGTATTCCACCATACCCTGTCTCTTGGATAACCGAACTGATAGCCCGCATATTGTTGCGGGGCAAAAGCGGCCCAGTCCTTAAATTCCCGAATAAAATGGGATAGGTCTCTAAATCCTTGGCTATCGTCTAAAAACCATAGCTTAGGGTGGCGAAAGTGAGCGGGAAGGTGGCCGATATCCCAATGCTTCAGAAACAAGGAATAGGAAGCATCGAAGGAACGGATTTTCTTTAACCACAGAGCGGCAAGACTATCGCTGACGGGTATTCCTGAACGATCTGCACTTTGATCCGTGCGAAACCATTCGGCATCCACTCCGTACCCAATGATACACGGATGATGACCGAAGGCCTGATCAGCTATTTCGAGGCAAGAGAGGACATTCGCTTCCCCCGGTTCGAGCTGGATAATCGCCTTCACTCCCTGTTGATCATAGAGGCTTAAGGCTCGTTCATGATTCAGCTTCCCGGGTTTAAATATCATAAATCCGGTATCACCCCGGTATGCGGACGGTTTGGAAAAAGTAAATAGGGTCGTACCGTTCTTTTTGTAACCGGAAATGATTTCGATAATAGTAGGAATGGTCGGCCGATTCTTTTTAACAAGGGAAGCAAAGTTTTTCGCTCTTTCCACCCACCAGCGATTATCCGCATTTTTTTCTCGTAAACCATAATGACTGCGTCGTAATCCGACATAAATAACATCCGCCTGTACCTTGGCTATCCGCTTTGGTCGATTGGAAAGAAAAATGAAACCCGCCGATAGAAGCAATAAAATAAAAAATAGTCGTTTTTCAGGCATATTATTTCCTCAGAACCGTACCTCAGGCCGATTCCCTCTCTATGAGGTCCACCTGCATAAACTCATGAATGGGTGGTATCCGGCTACCATCTATCAACTGTAATAAGATTTGGGTGGCTTTCCGGCCTAACCGGGTTAACGGTTGATGAACGGTAGTTAGGGAAGGATACACATATTGGGCCAATTCAATATCATCGAATCCCATCACGGCAAGGTCTCTGGGAACGATGATACCTGTTTCCTGGGCGCGGCGAATCACACCGATAGCCATGTAATCATCACTACAAAAAACGGCGTCCGGGATATCCGAATTCCGGAATAACCGCTGAGACTCTATATAAGCAGCTTGCTGATCAAACCAACCGGGTATAATCCACTCTTTCCGAATTTCAAGATTTAATTTATGCATCGCTTCTTTAAAGCCGCGCAAACGATCGAAGGCATTGGATTCTTTTAAATTGCCGGCTACAAAAGCAATTTTACGATAGCCTTTTGCAAACAGATAGTGCACCGCTTTTCGCGCTCCGCTCACATTGCGGGTATCCACAAAATTAACGCGATCATTACGGTATTTATGGTTGATGAGTACAAAAGGGAATTCCGTTGCAGCCAGTTGTTCAATGCGGGTATCGCCCATAATGGTTTTAAGCAGAATAAGACCATCGATCAGCTTGCTGCGGGCCCATTGGACATATTCGTCTTCCGCTCCTTGTATAGGATCAAAAGGAATGATCAGAATACGATAATCAGCCTGCTGGGCCACATCGGTGATGCCGCTTAAAACCTGGGCAATATAATTGTCCATCAGCACCTGTTCCTGCTGGGGAACCGTCACTCCCAGTATAAGACTTTTTTTACGGGAAAGACTCCGGGCCAACCAGTTTGGCTGATATCCCAGTTCGGCTATAATTTTTCTGATACGTTTTTCCGTGTTCCGGGCCACCGGAGCGTTTCCGCTCAAGACACGGGAAACCGTCATGGCAGAGACCCCCGCTCTGGCGGCAATATCTGCTATAGTAATTTTTTTGGAATTCATTTGATCAAAACCATAGAGCGAATTATTGTTTTATTGTTTTGACGCAGGACTAAATAATAAATGCCGGAAGCCTGCCTCTTGCCATTCCACGAAAACAGATGATTCCCTTTGGATGCGTTACCGCTTTTTAAAACACCGATCTTTCGACCGGAGATCGAAAACAGACTTATTTCGAAGTATCCTGTTTGTTGTAATTGATAAGCGATGGTTGTCGAATTGTTGAACGGATTGGGATAGACACGCAAATCAGCTGCTTGCGGAACCAGCGCACGCGGTTCCGGCCCGATTGCCTGAGGTGCCAACAGTAAATGAGCTGCTGTCTGTAATAAAGGTTGCTGAGCGTCGGTCATCTGGTCATGACCCAGGGCCCATATCATTCCGCCCTTTAATTCCTTATTCAATAAATACTCGCATTTCAAGCGGACGGAAGTGGTATCATCATAGGTAATAAGTTGATCTCCGGCATTATTCGTAAGGTAAGGCACTTTTGAAATATCATCCCAGTGGTAGGACCAACCCTGGCCGATCAGATTTACAATATCTTTATAACCGTAGGTTTCGTCCCCACCCGTACTGGAATGATACAAGCCGCTGCTATTAAATAACCTGCCATAGAAGGCCAGGCCTAAGCATAGTTTTTTACCGGTAATTTTACGGGTATTCATCAGATACCGTATAGTTTCATCTACGGAGCCGCAAACATCATTTGGCGGAGCAAAGAGAGGGGCGTTATGTCCGGAATGACTGGTCCAACTGCCGTGATAATCATAAGTCATTACATTAAACCAGTCTACCAGGAGGGTTAGCACATCGTAACGGAACCATTTTCCGTAATAATCACCCGAAGGGATGGCCATGGTGAGCAGATAGTCGGGATTAGCCTCCTGAAGTCTGGAATTCAGTTTACCTATAAAAGTTACCAGATTATTTTTATCCGCTTCCGATTCGGGAAATTCCCAGTCAATATCCACTCCGTCGTAGTTATGATTTTGGACGGTATGTACAATATCATTGATGAATCTGGCTCGTTTTGACGTATCTGCCAGTACCGCAGAAAAATTGTAGGACATGGATGCCCCGCCGATGGAAAACAGAATCTTTTTACCCTTCTCATGTGCTTTCCGGTTTAAAGCCGGATAAAAAAAGCCGTTTTCATAAGCCAGGCTTCCGTCGCTCTGCGGCCAGACAAAGGCATGACAAATATGGGTCAGATTATTCCACCGGATATCGTCTGCAGAGAATATATTTTGATTCCATGAAGGATAGTAACCTAACAGGATATTGCTGCTTTGCCCGGATGAAAAGAGGCCGATCAGTAAAAATAATATTTTAACAAACTTCATCCTCATTTTCCTACCTCATAAGAAGCATTTTTCGGGTCAGAAACAGGTCATCTGTTACCAGGCGATAAAAATAAACACCACTGGCCAGATTATTGCCGTTGAAGCGAACTCTATACATTCCTGCGGATTGATATCCGTTTACCAGTTCTTTCACTTTTTGTCCCAGGACATTGTAAATCGTTAACCGCACATGCACGGTTGGCTTCCGACTTATACCCACTTCATAACGAATAACCGTCGAAGGGTTCGCACTTACAGAGTGATTTGCTGCTGAATTTCCCTCTCCGAAGGGATTGGGATAATTTTGATACAGACGGATATTATTTACAATAAAGCCTGTTTTGCCCATGATTGATGTGGAACCGTTTCCTTTATTAAAATAAGCACTTACAAAAATTAGAGAGGCATTCCAATATACGGTAATTTCATTGGAAGCGTAACTTCCGAGTACATCCAAATAACACATAGCCGGAGGCGTCTGGCTGTTAAATGCCGCTTGTAATTCGGGGTCATCCAGATATTTATCGGGACCTCCGGCCATCAGACCGGGAACCGGTTCATCTACTCCGTCCGAAGCGGAGGGAGCATGATGAATATGGTGTGGTGAATTGCTTCCGACGGAAGTTACAAACGTCATATTATGGCCATTTACACCAAGGATATAGTCAAGCTGATGCAAGGCGGTCTTGCGGTAGACCGCGTCACCGCTCTCCTCATAGGCAAATAAAAGCAAGATGGCTTTATTCAACACGACCGAATTCGAACCCCAGTAGTATTCCCAGCCTTCCATGGCCACCCGAAAGCCATCCTTTTGCATCAGGTTTGTCTGTTCCTGACCATAGTCGTACAGAGCAGAACGGATCGTACTTTTAACCGAAGGATTGGCTGCACTCTGTTCTCCGGTCAGATAGGTGATCTGCGCCAGAGGTTTAACATATCCCCAACTCATTTGCTCTTCAAAAAGCGGCCCATCCTGATAGTGATCCTGAAAGTACCGATCATATACTTTTTCTCCGCTGGTTTCGAAGAGTTCGGCCGCAGCCCAGAGCCGTTCGTCGCTATCATCTTCATCTCCATATTCCCCGGTTTCGGTATCATCCGGGTTGTGGAAGCCTCCCGGCGGAACAATGGACGGATGTTGTTCTAAAAAATCCCAGGCCTTTTGGGCGGCAGACCGACACTTTTGGGCAAAATTCGGGTCATACGCTTCATAAACCCGTGCCGCTCTGGCCGTAACCGCTGCAAATCCGGCAGTCGCCGTACTGGACTTTTCATAGATATAACGCGGATCAAAACTTTTATCCGGCATGACCCAACCGACAAAGTCTTTGGTAGTCACTTTAAAATAGACTCCCCCGTCCAGAGAGTCCTGCATACGGAGCATCCAGTTCAGTTCGTAGCGGGTCTCATCCAGTAGGTCCGGGATTCCGTTATTACTTTCAGGAATATTCATATTATCCGAGGACAGGTAGTCAGGAAACTTTTCAGAAAATAAGAGCAGAGTACCTACTGCGATATTGGCCGGAACGATATATTTACCATAGTCGCCGGCATCGTGCCACCCGCCGCCGGTTTCCATATAACCGCTGCGGTCGCAACTACTATGAAAAATGGCGTCGGCTGTATGACAGGAACCATGATTCCAGGGAGCGGCATATAATTTATCGAGTTCAAGACCGCAGCGTTGAAAATAGAGTCCTTTTAAGGATTTCCGAACCAGCGGATGAAATACGCTATCGGCAATAGTGAAATTAACCGAATGACTGCCCGATTTGTTTCGGATATAGTATCTCCCGGGAATCTGAAGCGTACTGAAATCAGCCTCATACAAGGTCAGGCCGGTTGAGGGATCATCCGATTTCCGCCATTGCCATTTTCCTGCAAAATAGAGCCGGCCGCTCGTAGCCTCAGACACAAAAAAACTATCGGCGCCCTCATCCGTATAGGCGATTTTTTCCATCTGCGGCAAATAACCGCACTGATTCACGTAAATGGTACACTGCGCAGAAAGCGGAATCATGCCGAACAACAAGCCTATAAAAACAGATCTTAAATTCTTTTCCATTACCGGTTACTCCGTATATCTTTCCGGGAAATCATGAAGTTGCTACCAGGGCCGCGGCTCCGAGAACCGGAATATATTCATTAGACATGACTTTAATCTGTAAGTTCCGAAGGGCTTGCTGGTATTCAAATTCTTTGAAACTTTTCCACATGAATTCTTCGAAATAAGGAAACGCCTTACTCACCGATCCTCCCAAAATGATAATTTCCGGGTCCAGAGCATAGACAATCGCCATGATAGCCTTGCCTAGATGGAAACCGAATTCGGCAAAGATGTGTAAAGCCTCTTTGTCGCCGGCGTTTGCTTTTTGAAAAAGGTCTTTGCCGCTACGCCCATATTGATGGCTGAAGAACTGGCCGCTGGCATAATATTCATAATTATGATCCAGATAGGGCAGCATACCAAATTCGCCCGCCCCTCCGTTCGCTCCATTATAGATATTTCCATCTAAAACAATTCCTGCCCCCAGTCCGGTACCGATGATCAACCCCACCAGATCGGAATATTTTTGATTCTGTCCGAAATAGTATTCTCCCATAGCAAAACAGTTGGCATCATTATTTAAAAATACGGGGCGCTTAAATTTTTCCTCCAATAATTTTTTTAATGCAACTTCTTTCCAGGAAGGGATATTGACCACATCATAGACCATTCCCGTCGCATGTTCCACTAAACCCGGCACGCCGATGCCGAGTCCTTTTACATCGGCAGACATTACTTGATCAATTGAGTAAATCAACTCATCCATTACGGTTTCCCGGGTGGACCGGGCTGAAATATCCTGCAAATAAGTATCTTCAATTTCATGGCCCCGTACTCTGGCCACAAAGGCATTGCTTCCCCCTAAATCGACTCCTATAACCGTATTATTATCCATATCTGTGCCCTGTTTGTCTTAGAGTTTTCAGTTCAATCCGTATTGTTTCCAATTATTTCCATCTTTAGTATGTAAGATATTTGTTTTGAAGTTCCATTTGTTTTCATTTAGATCAAAGTAGCTGCGGTGATTCTATTCCTTCTTCTTATTTCCAAACGTCTTATTAGTAACCAAAGGCCTGGCCCAAAAGCCGATACTTAAAATATATCCCAGAGTCAGATACAAAAACATCATCCCGTAGCGCAATCCGATAAAGTCTCCGAGCCAGCCGATAATCAGCGGAACAACGGCACCGCCGATAATTCCGGTGACCAGAATTCCGGAAAACGAACCGTGATGTTTCTCGAACGAATTGAGAGCAAGAGAGAAAACGATGGACCACATGACCGAAGCAAAAAACCCAATCAGGGGAAATGCATAGAGCGCGACTGTTGCCGATCCGAAAAGAGCGGCCGTTAAGGTAAGGATCGCCGCAGAACTAAACCCAATAAGTACCTTACGACTATCGAATATTTTCAGTAATAATAACCCTAACAAACAGCCTGCAGTAAGGAGTCCCCAGAAATAGGATACTTCATTGGCACCGGTCGTTTGAGGATTATAACCGTGATATGAAGCGAGGAATTTAGAAATCCAGTTGGCGACGCCCTGTTCGGTGCCCACATAAGCAAAAATGCCGATAAAAAACAGGATGACGGTTTTATTTTTGAATAGCTGTTTATGGGTTTCCCAGGCTCCGGCTTTTTCCTCTTCTTTCAGTTCTACTTTCGGAATATGCACAAAGAGAAGAATCAGCACCATCAACAGAGCCACAACCGTAAACACCCAGTATAACGAAACCCAGGGTAAATCGGCCGGTACCAGTCCGGCCAGGGTGTCCACTACAAAATTTCCCCCGCCATGATAGTCTTGTAAATTTTGCACCAGATAGGAATACACCTGAGGACTTAGAAAGGAGGCAGAACCGAATATCAGCTGTGCCAAAACGGAATTGAAAGCAAAATGTTCTTCACCACCCGCCTCCCTCAGCAAGGGATTGATTGCTACCTGTAACATGGCCATTCCGATACCGATCAGGAACAAAGAAAACATGGCTATACTGAAACCGGGCAGGGTAGAAAATAAAAAAGCACCGAGAAAAGCCATGACAAAGGCCGCAATCATTACCGGTTTTTCACCGTACTTTTCCACCAGCATTCCCGAAGGAATCGACATGACCCCATAGGCAATAAAAAAGGAGAAAGGTAAAAAGGCGGCCAGACCCAGGCTTAATTGAAAGCTGTTAATAATATCCGGAATCAGCGGTCCGAGAATATTAGTCAAAAAAGAGATCACAAAAAATACAAAGAAGATAAGCAAAACAATATAATAATTACGTTTCATCATGTGTTCCTTCAAACTTTAATTTTATTTCAGTGCTTATACGTTTTTGAATGTCGTACTACTTATCTGTTTTCCAAAAAACAACCTAACAGAGGGCTCCCACTTACCCTAAACAAACTCCGTTACTCTTCCAAACTATACACCCGTACATAATCAATGTTAAAATAATTAGGAAATCTGTCCAAATATTCGAGCACGTTTTCTTCTGTTCCCCAAGCATCATTCGGTGGTGCATCATACTCGATCGATAAGATCAGGGCTTCGTTATTACTCGATGATACTCCCCGGGTGATCGAAAAAACAGAGTCTTCGTCGAGATAATAAGTGAGTTGTCCCTTAAACCATCTAAGACCAAAGCGATGGTATTGATCATCATGAATAGTAAGACCATAATCCCCGGCATTGATTAATTTCCCGGCGCTTTGTTCCGGCCGATTCCCCCAGTGAGTAGCCACATTAAAGTGGTTAAGGGAATTTCCACCCGGGAGGTCTTTTATCCATGATCCCTCCTTTCCGTAAGCGATAATATTTTCCATGATGTCTATTTCCGTACCTGTTGAAGGATTTCCGTCATATTCATTTTCGGTTGCAAAAAGCCAGAATGCAACCCACAGTCCGCCTGAGACCATGTCCGAAAGTTTGATATTTGCCTCAATATACTTTCCTTTACCGATCCCGAAAGTTGACCATTTTGATCTCGGTTGTGACAGATCAAACGTTCTTAAATAAGAAGTCTTTAAAGTATCATGTTCAACACGAGCCCTAATAAGCAAATGCCCGGCACCATCAAGATAGGCATCTTTTTCGGTATAATAAGAGTCACGCCATAGATTATTCTCTCCCCATCCATGAAAAAAGAACCATTTGTCCGAGGGTAAAGCATCTTTCTTCCCCGAAAATTCATCATGCCAGACGAGGTTCCATTTACCTCGAAGAAATAGATGTACGGAATTTTCTTTCAATGAAGTAGCCTCTTTACTGCAAGAGAGTATGAATATTATTCCTATAAAAAATAATAACTTCATTTCAAACCTTTCCGCTTAACCCTTTAAGAAAATTGAAAAAATATCTTTTTAGAAGAGAACAAAGATATTTTAAATACTAATTCTGCACCTTTTCATGAGCCGGGGCTTTCAGTATCACGATCCGGCTAAAAATTTTGTTCGGTCGGGACCGGCCTGTTTCCTTTCTTAACTTTCGTAAAAGCACTTCTCGAATATTTATCAAATCAAGACATCTTTCTTTTCCTGCCTGCACCGGGCAGGTGGGATTCCCGAGAGTCCGAATCATACAAGGCGGATCGTTTCGTGTTCGCAATGACCGTTCCGGTGAATCGGCTCATCCAGGGGGAGAATACCTCTTTTAATCGATTATTACCCTTTTCTTTAAATTCCGTCCTGTCAGGATCAGACGGGGTTTGGGTCCTGTTCGGACCTCACCACGGATCGTTTGACTATCCGCGGGTAAAACGGTAAAATAATTATCCGACAGGAATACAGGCAGAATCGGCTCGCCCTGATCGTCCTCGACCTGCACATCAAGAAAAAAAGCCATATACGACGAGGGATTCGTGACGCGGACTTTGAATTTCCACAGAGCCCCCTGCCGTCTAAATTGCTTCTCGGTAAGAATAGAGGCTTCAGGCATATTTTGCAAGGCTGTGAAATCCGCATAGCGTTTAACCGGTGTTACGAACCATGTACTGGCCGGATAATCGAGGACATCGCCTTTTTTAGTCAGCCAGTAAAAATTTTTAGCCTTTCTACCATTTTGATCATCCAGAAGTTGCAAATCCAAAAAAAAGACCGAATCGGGAAGTATGGATTTCCGGAGGGTATACAATTTTTTAACCGTATTGCCGGCAATGGACACAGTGATCTTTTTATCCAATATGATTTTGGATTGCAAATCGAGGATACGAATCCGGGCCGTAAGATGATCGTAGGATTGCAGGGTTTCATTATTACAGTAAATGTTCCGATCCTGATAGTTGTAAATTAATTGCAGAGGGGCGCAGGCTTTTTTCGTGCCATAGAAGGCGCCATTGGGCATCAGATAATAATCATACAATTGCCAGTACATCTCCGGCCAGGCGGAGTTCAGCATCCATTGAATAACACCGGTAGATTTAAACTTATGCACGGCAAAGGCTTCGAACATGGGGCGGATTGTTTCATAATTCAATAGTTGAGCTTTCCAGATAAAATCTTTCAGATCTTTTGCTTTCCCGTATCGTTTATCCAGAGCGGTCAGGTAACGATTCAAATTATTAAATTCATTTCGTCCGCAATGATAATCCCATACGCTATCGATGGGCCATAAATGTCTTGCCGGAATCATTTTTTTAACCGAGGATAGGGGCGGTACCTGAGGGCCGGGACCGGTTTCGGTATTAAAACCATAGGCTCCGCCGTGTGTTGAATCCTGATACCAATAGATAGGGGGAACATAATCGTAAGGGCCGTTCATTTTTACCGCGGTAGGTCCGCTTACCTCACTCGTCCGGTTTGCGGCAGAAGCCAGGTACGGTCGGGTTGGATCCAACCGGGCGCGTAAGGCCTGATATTTTTTTTCCAGTTGAGGACGGGGAAGCTTATCACTGCCTTCGAACCAGGCCAGCACCGAAGGATGATTGCGATACATGCTGATTTGATCCTGCCAGGAGCGGCTGATCAGGTCCATTTCCTGCATGGTAGCCACTCCACCGAACCGATCGCATTTTTTGCCGACATAACTATCCCATTCCCAATGGCAGCTCCAGCCCACCATAATGAAAATTCCCAGGCTGTCACAAATATTATATATCGTTTCATCCTTGCCCCAAAATCCTTCCATGCGAATGGTATTCAGGCTCATATTTTTTACATATTGGAGTTGATCTCTCATCCTTTGAGGAGAATCGGACAGCATCAGGTCATCGGTCCAGCCGGCACCTCGAATCAGAATCTTTTTTCCATTGATCATAAAGCCACGGTAACCGTCGGAATTCAGATAGTCTTTAACCTGACGAATTCCGAAGGGTATTTTTTTCTTGCTGATGATACTACCGTTTACTTCGTAAGTAAGGTTCAGAGAATATAGATAGGCCTGGCCCATGGTGTACGGCCACCAGAGATGCGGATTTTCAATAGATAGTTGGGGAAACTCATCTACCGATAAAGTCACTTCGCGCTGCTCGCCTCCGAGGAGACCCACTTCCCTTCGAAAATGTATTGTATCTATTTTTCCTTTTAAAACCCCGGAAACAGGGTCGGAACTTAAGTTTTTTAATTGAACCGAAATTGTAATCTCAGCCCGATCGAAATCAGGGTTTAATTTAGTTTTCACAAACAGTCGGCCGATTTGCACGGATCGACTACGAAGTAGTTCCACATCGCGCCAGATTCCCATATTATTATCCGGCGGCTGGGGATTCCAGTCCACAAAACCGATGGTGAAATCACCGGCACGGGGTGGAAAAACTTGTACGGCGAGGATATTGTTTTTTGCTTTTACAATAGAGGACACATCGAAGCTAAAGACCCTGAAGGCCCCGAGAAGGGTATCCTTCGAAGCAATCTGCCGGCCGTTTAACCAAATATTTGCCCGATAATTAATTCCTTTGAATTTTAAGACCGTAAAGGGTAATTCATCCAGCCGATCGAGATCAAATTGGGTCCTGTACCACCACGATTTATGGAAAATATCTTTGGGAATCTTTTTCAGATTCAGACCGGCGTAAATATTTTTAAAACGTCCGTTTTCCACCAGAGCATGAAGAACGGTTGTGGGTACCCGGGCCGGGTACCAGTTTGTAGCATGAAATAAATGCGACGAAATCAGAGAGCCGTCCGCATTTACAGAATCGGCCGATTGAATAAGCCATGGCTGCTGCAATTTGACAATAAAGGATGGATTTTGTTGTATTCCAGAGCAGGAAAGGAGTATACTCAGACTGCTTAGCAACCAAATTGCTTTTTTCATGGTTCGACCTTAAACATGTTATCGTTAACAGTTATCTATAACATAAACAATATACTTTATAATTTCAAGCACCTTATTAAAAAATCGGCTTTACCGGATTTTTTGTGGTTAAACGCCGCATCCTTAATTCATCACGAAGTGATGCAATTTGAATAGCCACACCCGTCAGCCGCCGGGCAGGAGCGAAGCCTGGGGTGTAAGATGCAACCGAATAGGGTTACCGCAAATCGTTAAAATAAACCAGGCCTTTCAATGTATTTGGTCTCCTATTTCGTTAGCATGCTCTGTGTCCCAAATTCGACGCCTTCAGCGTCACGCTCGCTTTTTCCGCTTTACCACAGGCTGCGCCTGTGGCTACTCATATTCGTATCCTTC
>Ga0256841_1001394_pt1 | contig 21120 bp, 11 predicted proteins | sample 356308metaG_FD_185971 | JGI IMG/M metagenome (GOLD analysis project Ga0256841, IMG submission 185971) | Hydrothermal vent microbial communities from Mid Atlantic Ridge, Atlantic Ocean - 356-308 | ecosystem: Environmental > Aquatic > Marine > Hydrothermal vents | place: Atlantic Ocean: Mid... | reverse complement strand
GCAGAAATATATTCGAGAGGCCCGATAAGCGGTTATTTGTCTCGGACAAAATAAAAGATTTGGTATTCGTCCGGGCAATGATAATCCAACTTGTAAGAACTTACCGAAGCTTCTCGTCTAAAAACGCACTGCAAGGCGATAGGATATAGGGCGCAATTCCAAATAAAGGATAAAAAATTTTGAAAATTATAAGAAGTTTAAAGAGTACCGGTGTATTGTTGCTATTCCTTTTCGGAATTATACTTCTTTCATGCGGCAATAAATACGTTAAAAAAAATAATAAATATTTTGTGTCGTTAAAAGGTAGTGATGTAAATAATGGGAGCAGTAAAGCTCCGTTTAGAACCATAAAAAAAGGAATGTCCTTATTGCAAGCCGGTGACACATTAATTGTTGAACCCGGTAATTATGGTTCTGAGTCTGCAATTCATATCAATAAAAGCGGAAGTAAAGGTTCTCCTATTGTGGTGCTGGCAGAAAAAGCCGGAACCGTTTTTTTAAACGGCCCGAGGAAAGAGAACGAAGTGGATGGACCGGACAGCCTTAAAGACGGAGAAAACGGGACGGCGATACTAGTGAGCGATGTTTCGTATGTTGTTATTGACGGTTTTGATATTCGAAATTATCTTGTCGGAATTGATGTGGGTGTTTGGAAAGACGATCAATTAAAGTATACAAATATCTTAAATAAACCGCATAATATTACTATAAAAAATTGTACTTTTGAATATAATGGCAAAGACGGAATACAAGTTTTTCGTGTCGACAGTGTGCTTATATCAAATTGCTCGTTTATATCCAAATTTATTATGGAGGAGGAAAACGGGGAAACTTATCCGAATGCCGTGCAAGATTACGGATGTAATTTTTACAGTTCCACGGCTTCCGTTGTAGAGAATTGTTATTTCTATGGGAGTCATAATCAAGCCTTATCCTTTAAAGAAGGCGATGTCGATTGTGTTGCACGGAGAAATATTTTTGAAGGCGCACCTTTGTATACGGGTATTTATCTTGGTCAAAACAAGATAGCCGATAATACGGAAGAAAATAAAAACCCGACTTGTAGAAATTTAATTGCAGAATATAATATCGTACGGGCTGCTGAAGGATTCCGTGTAAAAAGTCCCATTAGGGCGGATAATGTTGAAAATGCCATAATTCGTAATAATTATTTCGAAGGATTTGATAAAACGAAGAAAACGGGCGGGATAAGTGTGTTTGATGAAGCGAAAGGGAAAATTGAAATAACGAATAATATATTGGCATTCAGCGTCAATAAAGATTCTTCCGCCGGTATATATGTAATGGAAAACCTATCCCCCAAAACACAACTGTTTATCAAAAATAATACATTTTATGATCTGGCAAAAGATATTAAGGGTGAGTTGAGTAAAAAAGATACATACGAAAAAAATATTATTTTCGAATGCGGCTGCTATTTGAAACGTGATAGGAATAACTTTTACGGTAATCCGAAATTTATTGAAAGCGTTCCGAAACAGCTTCCTATTGCAACATCGCCCTTAAAACCGGATTTTGACGAATATTATTTTAAATTAACGAAGGCGTTTATTTTAAGTGAAAATAGTCCGGCAAAAGGATTCGGAGCTTCGCTGCTGTTAAAATGAGAGTAAGCATCGAAAAAGTTTGTTGACTCATATTTTTTAGATTTAATAATTGTAGGGATATGGCTTTAAACGTTGAAAATAGAACGGATTTCGTTAAAAATATAGTTAAACTCTCTTTATGGCTTGTGCGGAAATATCATGCCGAGGGAGTAGAATTTGAACAGGCTGTAAACAGAGGGACACCGATTTACAGGTTAACGTCCTTGTGGGATGGGGTACATCATCCCGCAAATCCCCAAAACGGTTGGAACGATAAAAAATGGGATGCGCTTTTGAAGATATTGAAAGAGTATTTCGATACATTAAATGCGGGCTCTTCGTTTGAGCGGGAAGGTCTAAATGTGTTATGGCCGTGGTTGGAGGCGAGAATCAAAAAGGACGTTAAAGACTGGCCCTGGATTCCCAGCGCTTACGGGACAAAAATTATGCAGGAGCGTGTTTCGGGAATGTTTCTATATGAATATACGGAGAAGCATGAAATTGATTTACACATGGGTAATATTTACGCGCCGGAATCGCCTTTTAAACATATTAATCAATTAGCTACCGATTTGCATACGCTGCTCGTACATATTTTGCGTAAAGACCCGGATGTCGAACAAATAGTTTGTGAAAGTTGGATGAATTCATTCGAACCGTTCCTGGCTTTATTCCCGTCCGAATGGCGCCATGATTGTTCGGATACGGATATGTTTAAGTATACTTATGATATCTGGGGGCAAATGGTAAATCGTAAAGGGGGCTTTCATAAAAGAAACGGCGAATATCTGCGTGATACGGGTGAATTTCCCTATCTTTCCAAAAAATGCCGTTGTGGTATCCGCGCTTTAGCGGTGCATTTGGAAAATAAATTTTTACAAGAGAAATCTTCTTAAATTGTTTAAATAAGAGTCAAAGAATGTATTATACAAAAGTTCTGATATTTATTCTATTCTTTCTGTTAATGATCAATAATGCAAAAGCAACGGTTTATTTTGTTACCGTAAACGGCGATAATTCGAATAACGGTCTGAGTGAAAATACGGCATGGCAAACAGTAAAATATGCAGGAACCATAGCGACTGCCGGAGATACGGTTTATGTAAAGGCTGGGCTTTATAATGGCGAACGGGTTAAATTTTCTCATAACGGAGAAGCTGATAATCCAATAATTTTTGAAGGATATAAACAGACACCCGGTGATATTACCAATACGGATTGGTGGCAATACGGTGATGATTTAAATGCCTCGGAAATGCCGCTCTTGGATGGAGGCGATCGCGCTTCCGGCACAGCATTCGATGTTAATAGCAATCATTATATTATCATAAAGAACTTTCAGATAACAAATTACCGGGTTGGTATTTTATTGGGATGGTCTCAGGGAGTATCATACAACAATACGGCAGAAAATATAATTGCTCTAAATTTTGGGAAACTTAGCAATGATCCAAGTTATTATTCGGGTAAAGGGATAGTATTCGCATATAGTAAAAACAATGTGTTGAGGAATTGTGTGGTTGTGAATGCCGCTGCGGAGGGGATTGGTTTTTCAGATTCCGATGATAATTTAGTTGAGAATTGTAAGGTGTATTGTGATCAAGGTTATGCAGGACAGCCGGATGTTAATGCGGCAACGGACTATTATTTGAATATAAGCGGCAACAACAACATCATTGGAAATTGTTATATCGAAAGAGTCGGAGATCTGGATCATGGAGGTGCCGGCATTGGTATTAAAGGTTCTGGGGAAAATAACTTATTCGAAAATTGTGTTGCCAAAAACCTGAGAAATGCCGCTTTTTATGTCCGGCATAGTGGCGTTAAATATAACGAGTTTAACAATTGTACGGCAATCGGAGGGATAAATGGCGACGGCTTTATTATCAGAGATGGGGCCGCTTATAATAATTTTTATGATTGTAAAACAGAAAGTGTAGAAGTCTCTGTAGGTTTTTATTATACAGGTGAAGATAATAATGCAAGTTATGCCGGAGCTTATAATAACTTTTATAATAGTATATTTGAAAATACAAAAGCGTACATTATTAGTTATAGCGAAGGATATGTGGATAAAGCTGCCGTATACAATCGTTTTATAAATTGCGTTTTTAATAACGGGGAGTATTTGTTTTATTCAAATAGGGATAATAAAGATAATCAAATGATAAATTGTATCGTGTCCAATGTAAGGGGGTATAAATACCGCAGTGGAAAAAATATACACTTTATCTATTCTTATACGGATTTTTGGAACATAGGCTTTTCACTTCCGGATGATTCTTACACAACCTATGATAGCATCATAACAGCCGACCCGAAATGGGTAGATGCCGAGAACGGAGATTACCATTTAAATTACAATTCACCCTGTATTGACACCGGTCGGCCGGATACATCAGGGCTTTACTTACCGGAATCTGACTATTATGGGAATCCAAGATTATTTGATTCCAAAGAAAACGGAACGGCGCTTATCGATATGGGTATTCATGAGTATCCGGAGTACACGGCTATAAAAAATACAAATACACATCCCCAAGAATTTAATCTCAGAAATAATTTCCCTAATCCGTTCAACCCGACCACCACCATTCGCTTTACTTTGCCCTCCGTCGAAAAGGTTGAACTGTCCGTTTATAACATAAGCGGAGAAAAAGTGGCGGATTTAATTAACGGTAATATGTCTGCGGGAACGCACTCGCTTCGTTTTGACGGGGCGAATCTGGCCAGCGGCGTATATCTTTATAAGCTGCATACCAAAAATTTTACGGAAATTAAAAAAATGATGTTGGTACGTTAAATTATTGACGCTGCGATTTAATACAAAAGGAGGTTTGTAAAATTGGAAATAAAGTCATCATTAATAGTAAAAAGTATGATTAAAATGTTATTGATTCTATTCGTTTTTATCTATTCGATTTCAGGTAAAAGCTATTATGTGTCGCCTAACGGTAATAATGATAATAACGGCAGTAAAAACAAACCGTTTAAGACGATTAAAAACGGGGTATCGTTTTTAGAGGCAGGCGATACGTTAGTTGTTTTACCCGGAAACTATGGATATGAGTATAATATTCGACTGAAAAAGAGCGGTCGTGATAATTCTCCGATAGTTGTTATGGCCGAAAAAGAAGGAAACGTTATTTTAAACGGACCAAGAAAAAAAGACGAAATGAATTGTTCCGAAGAATACGGCGATGACATGGGTAAGGGAGTCGCATTTGTAATTTATAATGTTTCAAATGTGGTAATAGACGGATTTAAAATAGGGAATTACGAGGTTGGGATCACTAATATTGGTTACGCCGATACTCAAAAGGAAAGGCCGAAAAATATTGTGATAAAGAATTGTACTTTCCATAACAATGGTGGAGATGGTATTCAGAATATACGTGTCTCAAAAACGCTTGTTACCAATTGTATTTTTATTAGCGATGAGTTTAAAAGCGGACGAGGGTGGGATGCGATACAGGATTATGGCGTCAATTTTTACAATTCCAATGATTGTGTTGTTGAGAATAGTTATTTTTATGGTGAGCACAATCAAGCGTTATCCTTTAAAGAAGGCGATGATAATTGTATAGCGAGAAAAAATATATTTGAAGGCGTGGGGCATTTTGCCATATTTCTTGGACAAGAAAGGCTGTCAAATGAAACTGAAAGTAATAAGAACCCTACCTGTAAAAATTTGATAGCGGAATATAATATAATCCGACCTACAAATGGATTAAATCAAATAGAGCCAAAAAGAAAATATAGAACAAAAACGCCTATTGTTATAGATAATGTGGAAAATGCTATCGTGCGCTATAACTATATTGAAGGTTTTGATGATGGAAATAAAACGTGCGGCATTAATATATATAATGAAGCCTTAGGTAATATTGAAATCTATAATAACATAATCGCTTTTTCCGTTGAGAACTTAATGTCGGGCGGTATTTTTCAAGATTGGGGATTTGAGAAAGATAATAATGTACAAATCCATAATAATACCTTTTATAAGCTTTCTACCGACTTTATAAATTTACGGCATGAATCGGGTAAGATTTGGCATTTCACAAAAAATTTAGCTTATAAAACCCAATTTTATAAAAGCAATACGGATTTGGAATATAATACGGATAATTTTAGAGGAGACCCGGAATTCAAATACGGCGATCCTGTCCAACCTGAAATTTCATCAAAGCCGGTTAAACCGGATTTTGATTCTTATTATAAAAAACTTACCAATCCGTTTCGGTTAAAGCAAGGCAGCCCTGCGGAAGGTTTTGGCGTTGAATTTAAATAAATGAGGTCTCTGTGAAATCCTTAATAGCAAAATATTTTCATAAATTAATATTTTTAACGGTAATCATTACGGCTGGCTTTCTTTCGTGTACAAAACCCCTGCATACCGTTAAGGGAGGTAAGAAATATTTTGTTTCATTGAATGGTAATGATTCGTATGACGGACGTATTAAAACTCCTTTTAGAACCATAAAAAAGGGCGCTTCGGTGTTGAACAAAGGAGATAGTTTAATTGTCCTGCCCGGTAACTACGGTTATGAATATGAAATACAACTTTTGCATAGCGGAACAAAAGATAAACCGATTGTGATAATGGCGAAAAAGCCGGGAAGCGTATATTTAAAAGGTCCGAGGAAAGCGGGCGATGAAGATTATACCGGAGAGAATGGAATTGCTTTTAATATTATCAATCGTTCCTATATTGTTATCGACGGATTTAACATTTCGGATTTTGAAGTTGCTATTAATTTAGATGGGCAGCCGAATCCTGATAATTCAAACCCACATGATGTCGTAGTTGAGCATTGTATCTTACATAATAATGGTGGAACAGGCGTTCAAACATCAAGAGTCGATAGTACGGTAATCAGTAATTGTCAGTTTATTTCGGATAAGGTGCAAAAAAAAGGATATATCGTTGCCGTTCAGGATTATGGCTGCAATTTTTATAATTGCAACAATGCGCTTGTTGAAAACTGCTATTTTTTCGGAGCCCATCATCAATCCTTGTCATTTAAGGAAGGAGATAAAAATTGTACGGCCCGCAGAAATATCTTTGAGGGAGCTCAATACACGGCTATTTATTTGGGGCAAAATAAAAGGTTTGACGCCCGGCCGGATAATGATAATCCGACTTGCGAAAATTTAACAGCAGAATATAATATTGTGCGCCCGGCGAAAGGATTTCGCGTGAAAAGTCCGTTACGCGTGGAAAATTGTAATAACGCCATCGTAAGATATAACTATTTCGAAGGATTTGATGAAACCGCGAAAACGGGGGGTATTAATATTTGGAACGAAGCGCTTGGTAAAATAGAAATTTATGATAATATACTGGCTTTCGGTGTGAAAAACAGATATTCCGCTGGTGTTTTATTGCAAATGGGACAGGCTGATGATACTAACATTAGTATTCGAAATAATACATTTTATGATATTGAACAGGATTTATTGACGGAAAGGTATAGAGGCGACAAAACCGAAGGGTTTTCATTTGAAAAGAATATTTCTTACAAGTGTAAATATTATAATAAAGACGATGGAAAAAATTTTAGAGGTAATCCTCATTTTGCAAGCGGCGATCCGCTTCAATTGCCCATAGCAGCCAAACCGAAAAAACCGGATTTCGATTGGTATTACAACAAACTTACCTTGCCCTTTAAACTAAGTAAAAATAGTAATGCAAAAGGATATGGCGTACAATTTAAATAAATTAACCATTATAATAAGGAGTTTAAATAATGAAGGTTATTACGAATAAAAAAACCGGTGCTGTATTAACAGTCCTATTAAGTATCCTGCTTTTTTCCTGTACAAATCAATCGAAGAAGATAAGTAGATATTATGTATCGCTTAATGGAAATGACGCCAATAACGGCGCCGTTGCGTCTCCCTTTAGAACCATAAAAAAGGGCGTATCCGTATTGGATAGTGGAGATACGTTGATTGTTAAGCCCGGAAATTACGGTTATGAGTTCGCCATAACCTTAAGTAAAAGCGGTACTAAAAAGAATCCTATTGTAATTATGGCGGAAAAACCGGGTACGGTTTATCTAAAAGGCCCGAGAAAAGATAATGAAGTGGATATGTCAAACAAATTTAAAGATTGCGGCAGCGGTTCCGCCATAGTCGTCAATAACGTATCCCATGTTGTTATCGACGGTTTTAACGTATCGAATTATCGAGTCGGAATTGATGTCGGTATGTGGGATAGTTCCGTATTAAATATAGAGCATCCTGAAAATAAGGCGCATGATGTTATCGTAAAAAATTGTACGCTTGATAAAAACGCCGGCGACGGCATCCAGGTTTTTCGTGTCGATAGCGTGTTAATCTCTAATTGTACGTTTATTTCCGATTTTCTGCCTAACGAAGAAAACGGGCATAAATTCCTTGATGCCATTCAAGATTACGGATGTAATTTCTATAGCTCTACGGCATCCGTGGTTGAAAATTGTTATTTTTACGGTTCTCATAATCAAGCATTATCTTTTAAAGAGGGCGATGTTGATTGTATTGCAAGGAAAAATATTTTTGAGGGTGCGCCGCTATATACCGGAATTTATCTCGGGCAAAACAGAATAGCGGATAATTCTAAAGAAAATAAAAATCCGAGCTGTAAAAATTTAATAGCGGAATACAATGTTGTTCGCGGCGCAAAAGGTTTTCGCGTAAAAAGCCCGATCAGAGTGGATAATGTTATTAACGCCATCGTCAGAAATAACTATTTTGAAGGATTTGATGATACGCATAACACGGGGGGAGTTACCATACTTGACGAAGTAAGAGGAAAGATAGAAATAAATAATAACATTTTGGCCTTCAGCGCGGATAAAGATATTTCATCCGGTGTATTTATAATGAATAAAGTACCGTCAGAAGCCCAAATGGTTATTAGAAACAATACTTTTTATCATTTGGCTAAGGATATAAACGGGAATTTAGACAAAAACGATATATTTGAAAAAAACATTATTTTTAAGTGCAAACGGTATTTGGCGCATGATAAAAATAATTTTTACGGCAATCCCAATTTTCTCAACGGGCTGCCAAAACAATTACCGTTAACATCCTTGCCGATAAAGCCTAAATTTGATGAATACTACTTTAAAGTAACCAAGTCTTTCATCCTTAAAAAAGATAGTCCGGCAAAAGATTATGGAGCAAAGATATTGTTAAAATAAAAGCATTATCGTTTAACATGGTTACTGCTACAAAGATAGCAGATATACCTTGACAGTAATGCGAATAAATATTGATACAATTATTAGTTTGTTTAAATAACGGATATGTTTCATTTATTATAAAGGATTAAATAAAAAATGGATAGAAAACTACTTATTTTGTTGAGTTTGATGATAGTTAATTTGAGCTTTGCAACGACATATTATGTAACAACAAGCGGGAATAACGCAAATGACGGTTTAAGTGAAGCAAATGCCTGGCAAACCATTAAATATGCGGTATCAAAGGTGAATGCAGGGGATAGTATATGGGTAAAAGCCGGTGATTACGGCAATGAAGAAATAAGGTTAAATGTTAGCGGTCAATCCGGCCGACCCATAGTGATAGAAGGCTATAAAACGGTGCCGGGCGATATAACTAATACGGATTGGTGGCATTATGGCAACGAATTGGATGCTTCTCAAATGCCTTTGTTGAACGGAGGAGATCGTTCCAAAGGAACGGCTTTTAACATCAATAACAGCCATTTTATCACCATAAAGAATTTTCAAATAACCAATTATTTAAACGGCATTCAAGCAGGATGGTCGCAGGGAAATTCCTACAATAATACCATAGAAAATGTGATTGCCGTTAATTTCGGAAAACTCAGCAGTAATCCGGATTATTATTCCGGCAAGGGAATTGTTTTTGCATACAGCCGTAATATGTTATTAAAAAATTGCACGGTCGTCAATGCGGCAGCGGAAGGAATTGATTTTGAGTATTCCGATAGTTGTTTGGTTGAAAATTGTGATGTCTATTGTGATCAGGGATTTAGCGGACAGCCTGATGTCAACGCCGCTACCGATTACTATCTGAATTTTAGCGGTAACAATAATGTGCTGAGAGATTGTTATATAGAAAGAGTCGGGGATCTGGATCATGGCGGAGCCGGTATAGGAATGAAAGAAAAGGGTGAATACAATCTCATTGAAGATTGCGTGGCAAAAAACCTAAAAAATGCAGCTTTCTATGTTAGGCATAGCGGTGTAAAATACAATACCTTCAAAAATTGTGTGGCAATCGGCGGAGAAAACGGCGATGGGTTTATCATCAGAGACGGTGCCGCCTATAATAATTATTACGACTGTAAAACGGAAGGCACCGGTTTATCGGTTGCCTTCTATTTTTCCGGTGAAGATGAAAACGCGACTTATGCGGGATATGCAAATAATTTTTACAATTGTATTTTTGAAGATACTAAAAATTATTTTATTTCTTATGGAAGTTCCTATGTGGATAAAGCGGCTACCGATAATCGTTTTATCAATTGTGTATTTAACGGTGCCGAATATTTATTCACTTCCAACCGGGATAATGAAAATAATCAAATGATAAACTGTATTGTGGCTAATGTAGGTGCCTATAATTGGCGAACCGGTAAAAGCATCAATATGGTTTATTCATATACCGATTTTTGGAATTTAGGCTTTGATCTTCCGCAGGATGGGCATACGACTTATGATAATATTTTACAAGCGGATCCCAAATGGATTTCTGCCGATAACGGGGATTATCATTTGGACCATTATTCCCCGTGCATTGATGCCGGCATTCCGGATACAACCGGCCTTAATCTTCCCGAAAAGGATTATTACGGTAATCCGAGACTATTCAAATCCAATGAACATAAAACAGCAACCATTGATATGGGAATTCACGAGTATCAGCAAAGTACGGCTATTCATGAAACAAACAGAAGTCCAAAGACATATAGTCTCGAAAACAATTTCCCTAATCCGTTCAACCCGACCACTACCATTCGCTTTACTTTGCCCGTCGCCGAGAAGGTTGAATTGTCCGTTTATAATATAAGCGGAGAAAAAGTAGCGGAATTAATCAATGATCATTTATCCGCGGGAATACATTCGATTCGTTTTGACGGAGCGGATCTGGCCAGCGGCGTATACCTTTATAAGCTGCATACAAAAAATTTTACGGAAATCAAAAAAATGATACTAATTCGATAATTTAATTTTTATAAAAATAGGATGTTTACAAAATGAGAATAATAAAAACAATAACGATTATTACTGTAATACAGATATTTTCTATGGTTTACGGTGCAACATATTATGTGGCAACAACCGGTAATGATTCCAATGACGGTCTATCGGAAAGCAGCGCCTGGGAAACAATAAAATATGCGACAAAACATATTTCCGCCGGAGATACTGTGTACGTTAAAGCGGGAACTTATTCGGGAGAAAATTTAAAAATTCCCAGCGGGACATCGAATTCTTCCACACTTTTTGAAGGCTATAAAAATATTCCGGGCGATGTTGCCAATATCGACTGGTGGGATTATGAAACGAACAGGGATTTAGACTCCACCAAAATGCCCTTGTTAGACGGCGGTAACCGCGCCACAGCAGGAACGGCCATACAGACTTCATCCTATACCATACTCAGAAATTTTCAGGTTACCAATTATACCGATGGTGTGAATACTTGGTCCGGCAGTTATTATACGATAGAAAATATAATTGTAACAAATATCGGAGATATCAATGACAGCTATTCGGGAACGGCTATCGGTATTTACTATAGTTCGAACGGTCATAATACGATAAGAAACTGTGTAGTACTTAACTCCGCAGCCGAAGCGCTTATGGTTTACAAAAATGACAACAATTTATTGGAAAACGTAAAGGTATATTGCGACGACGCTCAAAACACTTATGCCAATACGGATTACTATTTTGAAATTGAAAGTAACGATAATACAATCAGAAATTGTTATATAGAACGCGTCGGTAATTTGGAACATGTGGGCCATGGATTTTGCATTAAAGGCGACGGTTATAGCTATTCCGGGAATTTGTTTGAGAATTGTGTGGCGAGAAACTTGGAAGGCGGCGGATTTGTGGTAAGGCATCATGGCGTTACTAATAATGTTTTTAAAAATTGCACGGCATACGGGGCAGTAGGCTTTTTAGTGCGTGACGGAGCAAATCATAATAAATTTTATAATTGTAAAGCGGTGGATTGTAATAGCGCCGTTCGTTTTATGTATACGGGCGAGGATGATAGTAATCCCGATTATGCCGGCAATAATAATGATTTTTATAACTGTATATTTCAGAATTCAAAATATGTAATAGATTTTAATTCGTATAATGGATACTACAATAAATCAGCCGATAATAATCGTTTTATCAATACGGTTATAGACGGCGGAACGAACCTTTTTCAATGTAGCCGCACGAATAATAATAATGAAATAATTAACTCCATTATTACAAATGTAACAAATCTAAAATCGGGCAGTTATAATTTAGACGCCGTCTATACGAATTGTGATTTTTGGGACAACGGTTTTAGCACTCCGACAGGAAGCGATTTATTGGAAGCAGACCCCTTGTTTGTAGACACCTCCAATGGGGATTATAATTTATCCGCGACCTCACCCTGCATCGATGCCGGAACTTCGGATACTACCGGTTTATCCCTTCCTGAATATGATGCTGCGGGGAATGTGAGAATTGTAGATGGTAATGACGACAACGTGGCGGTTATAGATATGGGAATCTATGAATACAATTCATCTCCCGTGTCGATCGTGGAAAGCAGTATTGCCATGAGGGATAAATTTATTCTTCATAATAATTATCCTAATCCGTTTAATCCCAGTACAACCATACGTTTTTTTGTTCCGTATAATGAGACGGTTACTATTACGGTCTATAATATTTTAGGACAAAAGGTTGCCGAATTATTAAACGATAAATTGGCCGCAGGTGATCATAAAGTTGTATTTAACGCCTTTAATTTGCCAAGCGGTATCTATTTATACAAAGTTTCCGCCGGAAATTTCAAATTATTTAAGAGAATGCTGCTCGTGAAATAATATGGTTTCGTTTTAGGGTATGAATAAAAAATTAGGATATAAATAAAACGATATGGAAAAGAATCATAATAATGCAAAATTAAAAAGTAAACAGGGTGAGAATTTTTACATTAAAAAGTTATCCGAGTCCGATGTTCATGCTCTTATAAAATTTAATGAAAATCTATCGGAAAAAACGCGTTCGCAATTTTTACCGCACCGATATGATGAAGACACCATTTTACAATTTGTTGAGCGTAATAAAAAGGGAATCGATCTTATTTATATTACCCTATCGGATAATAAAGTTGTCGGATATTTTTTTCTTTGGAAGTTCAATACGACTTTTCCCATTCTCGGTATCGGTATTGATGACGCGTACCAGGGGAAAGGTCTTGGGAAAAAAATGATGGAAGTGCTTATTCAAGATGCAAAAAGGTATAAAAAAGACGGGATTTTATTAACCACCGTATTAACGAATGAAGCAGCCTATCAATTATATCTAAAAATGGGATTTAGATATCTCGGCGATATCGATAATATTGCCGGCGACGGTAGGGTTGTACGTGAGCGGAAGATGTTTTTACCGCTTCATGAGAATTGCGGCCAGCCTACGGATGATGATTTTGAGCCGCCCAATATCATAACGGGAACTGATACAGCGATTAAACGATAATCGCATTTTTAACCGAATTCATTTAAACGTAATTATATTTTACATTCATTCATTATTAAGGATGAACAAAAATGATGTGTTCTACCAATCGTAACATTTTTAGCGCCGTAATAATTTCATTATTGTTATTCAACATATCTCTTTTTGCTCAGGATACGGCATTGCAATTTGGCATTGATGGCGCAAAAGACAACTATTTAAAAAGCCCTGATGGAGATTATACGAGTGTTTTTACTATAGAAGCATGGGTAAAGCTGGATTCGGCAATTACCGGGAATCAAACCTTTGTTTCGTCAAATCATATCAAAATGATGAGAGAAGGCGACGGGCATTTTGCTGTCCATGACGGCGGAAACGGCGTATTGTTAAAATCTAAATCGACTATTGCTGCAAGTAGTTCGGATACCGTAGATAATTGGGTACATGTTGCATACTCACAGAGTCAAAAAAATGGCGCAGGATTTGGTAAGTTGTATTTTAACGGTATCGCTGAAGATTCGTCCTATGCCGTAGGCGGTTATATATACACGATAATCATTGGTAATGACGCCGAGCCTTACAGTCCGCCTGATACAACCAATGACGACCGCTGGATAGGTTGTCTTGATGAATTGAGGTTCTGGAAGGTTGAACGAAGCCAAACAGAGATACTTGCAAATATGGGGCATGAACTAAGCGGATCGGAAAACGATTTGGAGTTTTATTATCAATTCAATGAAGGCTCCGGTGGAATGGCCAGGAATTTGATTGGCGGAAACAACCTAAGTTTATATAATATGGGCGATGACACATGGGTCGATGGTGTTTTTTACAGTAAGGGAAGGCCGGTAGCCAATGCCGGGGAGGATATGATCGTTCCGGCGGATAGCGCAAACAGTATAATTCTTGATGGAAGCGCCTCTAAGGATAAAGACGGTACAATAGAAAATTATTCATGGACAGAGAATGGTATGGAAATAGCTAACGGCGCTATTGATACGGTAAGTCTTGATCAAGGCGAACATGAAATCGTTTTAACGGTTACCGATAATGACGGGAAAACAGACAGCGATAATGTTTCCGTTTTTGTAATGTCTGCGGCATCCAATAGGTCAATTGAGTTAAACAATGGCACGTTGGATGAGTTACTCCTTGCAACAGATTTTGATATAACTCAAAAGAGTTGGACGTTAGAGTGCTGGGTTAAATTCAGAACATTTGATGATGATGTGGTTCAGGAATTACATCTTCTTGAAACCGCAGAAGATGGCCCCGGTAGTTCTACTCAATGGTACGTGCAAACCGAAGACCCCGATACGCATGTGAAAAGACATGTGTTATCCTCCAACGGGTCTGGATACGCTTTCGGTGGTACGGGAAAAAAAGAATTTGTTACTGATAAATGGTATCATATCGCCTTATCCGTTGACGGCGTTAGTCATACTTATGCGTGGTATATTAATGATGAATTAGATCGTGATAGTACTTCAATAACGGCAAACGGTCATCCTAATATGATGCCCAATGTTATAATTGGACATTTTAGGGATTTCAACCAAGATAATTTTTGGTCGGCTGCAATGGCAAAGTTTGACGAAGTTTGTGTATGGTATAAAGCGCGTACGCAAGAAGAAATAAAAAGTGATATGCGTGAAATAGACATTAATGCTGATGGTTTGGAAGCGTATTGGACTTTTGATCGTACGGATTTTAGGGAAGATGTAACGGGGCATGGGCATACGTTGCAAACAAACGACAGGGTTGACGTTACAAACTTATCTGACGATGTCCCTGATGTTAATAATGCTGTTAGCGAAGAATCAAAAATAATGCCTGAAGATTTTTCGTTACAACAAAATTACCCCAATCCTTTTAATCCAAGCACAACGATTAGCTATACGTTGCCAAGTCGTGAATATGTTACGATGGATGTCTATAATGTGTTGGGCGAAAAGGTAGCAGAGCTTGTAAACGGTACTCTTCCCGCCGGTTTGCATAAGGTCGTCTTTGAGGCCGGCAATCTGCCCAGCGGAATGTATTTTTATAAGATATCCGCCGGAAATTTTGTCGCTGTCAAAAAGATGTTAATACTTAAGTAAATAATAAATGTTCGTTTAATAGGTAAGTTGGTCGTCTGATATGTTAAAGCATTTGATAAATAATATTATTATGCATAAGAGTAAACAGATATCTGTTTCCGTTAAAACTTTTTTCTTTTTCTTGTTGCTTTTTAGTATATCAGGCGCTTCAACTTATTATGTAAATGTAAACGGTAGCGATTCAAATAGCGGTTTAACAGAAAAAAGCGCCTGGAAGACAATTAATTATGCTTCCGGTTTGGCGCAGCCGGGCGATACCGTCTTTATAAAAGCCGGAATTTATTCCGATGATAAACTTACTGTAGCGCATACCGGGTATGCCGAATCACCGATCGTTTTTCAGGGATATCAAAATATCCCCGGCGATAATCCTACCTTAGACTATCAACCGGGCGACTCGCTCGATTCAACCCTTATGCCGCTGATGAACGGATTAGACCGTACAAGCGGAAGAGCGATCGTGGCATCGTATAGGAACTACATTGAAATACGAAATATACAATTAACAAATTATGAATTGGGTGTCTATATCCCTAATTCAAATCATGTATTAATTGAAAATGTTATTGCCGCGGAACTTGGCGATATTGATGATTCTTATTCCGGCGTCGGCTTTAAAATATATAAGGGCGGCTCCAATATATTCAAAAATTGTATCGTAATGAACGCGGCAGCCGAAGGTATCGGTATTGTATCTTCCGATAATAATCTGCTTGAAAATTGTAAGTCTTATTGTAATGACACCACCAATGTTAATTCCGGGACCGATTATTATTTATATATTTACGGTAATTATAATACGGTTAGGGACTGTTATATCGAACGCATCGGTAATCTGGAACATGTGGGACACGGGATGACTGTTAAAGGTTTTGGCGAGCACAATCTGTTTGAAAACTGTGTAGCGCGTAATTTTAAAGGCGGCGGATTTGTGGTAAGGCATCGCAGAGTAAAATATAATGTTTTTAAGAATTGTACGGCATACGGCGCCACGGGATTTTTAATAAGAGACGGCGCCAGTTATAATAATTTTTATGATTGTAAAGCGATTGATTGTTATGGCGCTGTTCGCTTTGAAGATACCGATGAGGATGACGGGACGCAATATGCCGGGCGCTATAATAATTTTTATAATTGTCTGTTTGAAAATTCATTTGTTGCTATTGATTTCTATTCTTATGACAGAAATTCGGATGCAAATAATAATCGCTTCATCAATTGTGTCGTTTCCGGAGGCCAATATTTGTTCAATACCGATCGGACAAATTATGATAATGAAATGATCAATAGTATTGTTTATAATGTATCCCAATACAGAATAGGCACATATGACCTTGACTTTAATTTTAGAAATACGGACTTCCGGAATAACGGATTTCCTCTTCCCTCCGGGGATAATATCTATAATTTTAACCCCGTATTTGCCGATGCTGCTCAAGGCGATTATCGTCTGGCCGGAGGTTCGCCTTGTATTGATGCGGGCGTTACGGATACGGTCGGCCTAAACCTTCCCGATTCGGATGCATACGGCAATACGCGTGTTGCAGACGGTAATCATAGTGGAACAGCCGTCGTCGATTTGGGTATGTTTGAATATGACGGCATTTCACAGCCGCCTGCTTATATCGGCGAGCATTTTGTATCTACAGATGGTAATGATTCTAATGATGGCGTAACGGAAGAAAGCGCCTGGAAAACCATAGCACATGCCGCACAAATAGCACGCGCCGGCGATATAGTCTATATTAAAGCGGGAGATTACAGGAATGAACAAATAACGTTTGCCAACAGCGGTACGAAAGATTTCCCCATTATTTTTGAAGGATACCAATCTACTCCCGGTGATAATCCGAAAATTAATTTTCAGGTTGGTAGTGAACTCGATTCAACGTTAATGCCGCTTTTAGACGGCGGGGACCGTTCAAATGGTATTGCTTTTTACATTACCACTCAACATTATATTGAAATAAAAAATATACAAATCAGCAATTATGAAGTTGGCGTGATTTTATCCTATTCAAAGGACAGCGGTCATAATTCTCTCACGAATGTTATTGCAAAAGATCTGGGCGATATTAATGATAGTTATTCCGGTGTGGCTTTTAAATGCTATTTGGGCAATAAAAATAGTTTAACGAATTGTTTGGCCTATAACGCGGCGGCGGAAGGAATCTCCATAGAAAGCTCGGATAGTAATACCATAAAAGGCTGTTCGGTAATTTGTGACGATGCGACCAATCTCAACAGCGGCACCGATTATTATATCTATATCGGCGGCAGCAATAACCATATTACGGATTGTTATATCGAACGCGTTGGAGATTTACAGCATGGCGGCCATGGAATCGGCGTGAAAGGGAACGGGGAGAAGAACGTTTTTGAAAATTGCAAGGCGGTAAATCTATCGGGGGGCGGCTTTTATGTAAGACATCGGGGGGCAAAATATAATAAATTCATAGGATGTAAATCATTTCAAGGCGCAGGCTTTATGATTCGCGATGGCGCTTCTTATAATAAATTTATCAATTGTCATGCGGATAGCTGCTATGAATCCGTAGTTTTTTTAGATACGGCCGAGGATGACGGCACGCAATTCGCCGGCAGATATAATGACTTTTATAACTGCTTATTTGAAAATTCCAATTACGTCATAAATTTTTGTAAGTATGATAGAAACTCGGACGCCAATAATAATCGTTTTATTAATTGCGTTTTTGATAAAGGCCGGTATCTTTTCCGTCCGTTGCGTACAAATTATAATAATGAAATGATCAACTGCATTATATCGAATATGGCGCAATATAAGAGTGAAGAGAGCGGCGAGTATGCGATTAATTTCCAGTTTTCATACAGCGCTTTCTGGAATAACGGATTTATTGCGCCGCAAGGTAGCGGCGTGTTTTCCGAAAATCCGCTATTTGTTGACGCTGCAATGGGTAATTACCATCTCATGGAAAATTCGCCCTGCATCGATGCCGGAACGCCGGATACCAGCGGATTGGGGTTGCCCGAATGGGATGCCGACGGCAGGAAACGTATTGCCGACGGTACCTCCGGGGGCAAAGAGATTGTTGATATGGGAATTTATGAATATCCCGATTCCATGGATCGTTTAGATTTTTCTTTGAATTTTAATTCCAATGATAATGTATCCGATCAATTTGTCGTTGCCGACGGATTTAGCGATATAGGCGATGATTTTACTTTGGAACTTTGGTTTAAGATTGCTTCAACGCCTAAGAGCGGAGAAGAGTATCATCTCATATCCTTTTGGGACGACGTTCAGGACATACAAACGCAATTATATATAAATTCGGACGCACTTATTTCTACAAACGGAAGTTTGGGCGCGGCCGGTATTATCGGAAAAAGCGCTATTAATATTAATCGTTGGTATCATTTAGCCTACGTAAGAACGGACACTTCCGTTTTCATTTATTTAAACGGACAATTAGAGGCCGCAAAAGAGAATGGCAGCGATGGCGGCGCTTATCGCTATTTAGTCTTGGGTAGATTTAGGGGTTATGAAGATCGTTTCGATTTTTCTGCCTTCAAAGGCGATATGGACGAGGTGCGCGTATGGAATTATGCTCGCAGTATATCGCAAATTCGTGCGGACAAAGATGGCGTATTAAGAGGCAATGAAAAAGGGCTAACGGCCTATTATAATTTTAACGAAGGACAAGGTGTTGTTTTAAACGATAAATCGGGAAACGGTCATATTGGTAATATGTATAATATGTCCGACAATAATTGGGTAAACGGTGTTTTTACGCCGGTTGGTATTTTTAATGAGGTCGTACATATTGCCGATAAAATCGATTTAGCGCAAAATTATCCGAATCCCTTTAATCCGCAAACAAAAATCGAATTCACCCTGCCCGTAACAGGATTGGTGAATTTATCCGTTTATAATATTTTAGGTCAAAAAGTTGCTGAATTGGTAAACGCCGTTATGGAAAGAGGAAAGCATTCAGTTCCTTTTGACGCCTCAAATTTTGCCAGCGGAGTATATATTTACAAAATAAAAGAAAAAAATTTATTTGGTGTTAAAAAAATGATATTGTTACGATAAAATTCGGAAATAATTAATGTCAAAATTAATAGGAGGTTTTAGTATGAAATTGTTGAACATAGTAATCGTTTTCTTTCTTTCGCAAACCTTTAATTTATTATTCGGCGGAACATTTTATGTAACAACTTCGGGAAATAATAGTAACAATGGATTAAGCGAGAGTACGGCTTGGGCTACAATCGAATATGCCGCAAAACAAGTAAATGCAGGCGATACAGTGTATGTAAAGGCAGGAACATATACGGGAGAGCAAATCACCATACCGAGCGGGTCATCAGGTTCTTCTATTGTCTTTGAAGGATATAAAGATACGCCTGGCGATGTTGCCAATATCGATTGGTGGGATTATGAAATAAATAGAGCTTTAGACGATAGTAAAATGCCGCTTATAGACGGCCAAGATCGTTCAACAGGCACTGCATTTGATCTGGGCAGCTATATTACATTAAAGAATTTTCAGATTACAAATTATAATTATGGAATAACGTGTTGGGGCGGGACAAGCAATACATTGGATAATTTAATACTGGTAAATTTTGGCGATGTTAATGCTAGTTATTCGGGTAAAGGGATAGGAATATATAATTCCGGCGATGGCGACGGTAATATGACCTTAAAAAATTGTGTTGTGTTAAATGCGGGCGCCGAAGCGTATATGATTTATTCCGGAAATAATGTCCTTGAAAATTGCAAAACGTATTGTGATCAAGGTTTTTCTGGCCAATCGGATGCCGCCGCGGCAACCGATTACTATTTTGAAATCGAGGGAAACAACAATACTATCACCAATTGTTATATTGAACGTGTCGGAAATCTTGATCATATAGGGCACGGCTTTACCATCAAAGGAGACGGTCATAGTTATTCGGGTAATTTATTTGAAAATTGTGTGGCAAGAAACTTAGAAGGCGGTGGATTTGCGGTAAGGCATTCCGGCGTTACCAATAATACGTTTAAAAACTGTACCTCTTATGACGCTGTAGGATTTATGATACGCGACGGCGCTAATTATAATAAGTTTTACAATTGCAGGGCGGAAGATTGTGGCTCAGCCGTCCGTTTTATGTTTACCGGTGAAGATCCGGATAACCCTGATAATGCAGGCAACCATAACGATTTTTATAATTATACTTTTATAAATTCAAATTATGTAATTGATTTCAATACTTACAACGGTGATTATACTAAAGGAGCTAATAATAATCGTTTTATTAATGGAGTTGTAGACGGTGGGACGGATCTCTATAATAGCGATAGGGAAAATAGTAATAATGAAATAATTAATTCCATAATCATTAATATTGATGATCTAAAAACGGGTAATTACGCCGTAAATAGTATTTATACCAATACGGACTTTTGGAATAATAATTTCACTACGCCTCAGGGAACAGATTTATTGAATTCCGATCCTTTATTTGTGGATGCTTCTTCCGGGGATTATAATTTAACGGCAACTTCACCGTGTATTGATGCGGGAACGGCGGATGTCAGCGGATTGGATCTTCCGTCGTATGACGCCGCCGGTAATGAAAGAATAAGTGATGGAAATGGTGATAATACGGTTGTTGTCGATATGGGTGCCTATGAATATTTGAATAGCGGCGGCGGAAATA
>Ga0256841_1001393_pt1 | contig 21124 bp, 13 predicted proteins | sample 356308metaG_FD_185971 | JGI IMG/M metagenome (GOLD analysis project Ga0256841, IMG submission 185971) | Hydrothermal vent microbial communities from Mid Atlantic Ridge, Atlantic Ocean - 356-308 | ecosystem: Environmental > Aquatic > Marine > Hydrothermal vents | place: Atlantic Ocean: Mid... | reverse complement strand
GGTTTCGGAGGGGGAGTCGGGTCGGACGGGGAGAAAGCACCCGACCCGATGCTATATGGCGCAGGCCTCAGTTGGCGGTGAACATGTAGAGAGCTTCGGCCTTGCCCTCGTCGTTGAGCACAAGGATGTCGCGGCCGGACTGCGCGATGGCACCGTTCGGGGCCCGGGCGGACCACTCGACAAGGATCGAGTTGCCGTTGGCGACAACATCACCGCCGACAAATTCCAGACCAGCGGTCTGGATCGCCTGCATGTTGACGTTGGTCACGTTCTCCAGGATCGCGGGGCGACCGATGAAGCTGACACCAGCGGGGGCGGCATAATGCACGGCATTCTCGGCGAAGAGCTTTTCGACCAGGGCCGCGCGTTCGTCGGCGTCGACGGTTTTCCAGAGTTGCACGTAGTCGTTTGCGAATTGGGTGGCTGTCATGGTTTGGATATCCTCTTGGTTGGTTGTGGTCTGTTGAGTAGTATCTTCGGCCAGCGTCGGTGCGCCGGAGAAGGTGATGGTGAGGGCCAGCGCGGCAGCGATGGCAGTCGAAAGACGGGTTTTCATGGGACGGTCCCTTGTTTGGGTTGACGGAAAGTCGGTTTCATTCGTCCGTCACGACAGCCAGGGTTGCGCCACGCCCGGGCAGGACCAGCCGCACGGCCAGCGCACCCAGGAGGGCAAAGCTCGCCCCGGCCAGCGCCGGAAGCGACAAATCGACGAAGCGGCCATCGGCGGCAGAGGCCGCCGTGCTGCCAATGATCGCGATCCCCAGCGCGCCGCCGAATTGCAGGGCCACGTCGGCCACGGCAGATCCGGCACCGGTCTGGTCGTCGGGGGTGGCCGCCATGATGCTGTCGACGGATGCAGGGGCGCCAAGGCCGATCCCGATGCCCATCAGAGCCAGCGACACCAGAACCTGAAGGCTGCCGGATACGCCACCGAAAGCCAGCATCGCCAGACCTGCGGCAACCATGACCGGACCAAGCGACGTGACGGTGCCGAGGCCCAGCTTTTCGACCAGCTTCGGCGAAATCGGGGCGACAAGAACCACCGCGCACATCGCCAGCATGTGCAGGCCGGCCTTGAACGGCCCGTAGCCAAGCGTGAATTGCAGGTGCTGGGTGACCATGAACAGCCCACCGAAGACCCCGAAGAAGACCGAGGCAATGGTGATCAGCGGCCCGCCGAAATAGCGGTTGCGGAACACTTCGGCGCTCAGCATCGGGTGCGGTGTGCGGCGCTCCCAGGCAAGAAAGCCCACGATGAGGGCCAGACCGCCCAGGATCATTACTACGATCAGCGGATTGGCCCAGCCGCGCACCGGTGCCTCGATGATGCCATAGACCAGCGCAAGCGGGCCAAGCACTGACAGGGTCAACCCCATCAGGTCAAGCGGAGCACGGTCATCGGTCTTCGTTTCGGGAATCAGCGCCAGAGAACCGATGATTGCAGCAGCCACAAGCGGAACGTTGACCAGAAAGATGGCCCCCCAGGTGAATCTCTCCAGCAGGATTCCGCCGACGATCGGCCCGAACGGAACACCCACGGAACCCATCGCGACCCAGATGCCAATGGCCTTTGCGCGCTCTTCGGCAGGAAAGACATGGCGGATCAGCGACAGGGTCGAGGGCATGATGAAGGCCGCCCCGATTCCCATCAGAACCCGCGAGGCGATCAGTAGTTCGACACTGCCCGACAGCGCCGCGACCAGCGACCCGATCAGCAGGACGGCAAGCCCAAAGAGAAAGCACCGGCGCCGCCCGAACTTGTCGGCAAGACCGCCCGCGAACAGCAAAGGTGCCGAAAAGGCGAGAGAATACGCAGCAACAACCCATTGCAGCTGTTGCAGTCCGGTCCCGAGGTCGCGCTCGATCGACGGCAAGGCGACCGTCACGATCAGCGTGTCAAGACTGGTGATGACAAGGGCCAGGCACATCACGGCCAGCATTTTCCAGCGATGCGGATGCGCTGCGTCGCGGCCCGGTGCGGCGAGGGTGTTGGATTCAGACATGAGCTCTCCTTATCTGCAGTTGCGTTGTGCAAGCAGATTTGCCGTGCAGGGGGATTCTAACAATTGGCAGATATTACAGTAGGCGTTGCGCTGTTTCTGCACTGCGGCACTCGCCGAAGTTGCGTAATCTAGCATTTTCCGGTATTCTGGCACAAATTTCATCTGTTTGGCTTTTGTGGTATGTTCCGTTTTTCCAGTGCCCTTAGTATCGTCAACGCACTGCTGGACCCCTCCCGCCCCTTCGTCGCGGACTTGCGGGACCTGCGTGACGAGTTGGGCTTGGCGAATATCGCCTATTTCGGCCTGCCCTCGTTCGGCAGCCTTCAGACACCACCGCGCTTGGAAGTGACCTACGAAAACGCTTGGGTGGACCATTACAAGACCCGCAATTACGCCAGCTTGGACCCGGTCCTGCACAAGGGGCTACAGACGACGGCCTGTTTCGACTGGTCCCATCTTGACCGCGACACCGCCCAGTTGAAGAAGTTCTTTGGAGAAGCAAACGATTTCGGCATCGGCAAGAACGGCCTGACCATTCCGATCATGGGTCGGGGCAGCCCCATCGCGCTGGTCTCCTTCACCAGCGATGAAAAGACGTCCAGCTGGCGCCGGTTCGTGTCGGATCAGAAAAGCGCCCTGCACGTTGTCGGCGTGACGATTCACGAACATATCTGGATGAACGAGGCACCCAAGGTCGGCGCGCACCTCACCGCACGAGAACAGGAATGCCTGAAGTGGGCCGCCGCCGGGAAAACCGCCTTCGAGACCTCGATCATCCTCGGCATATCCGAGCGCACCGTGCGCCACCACCTGGAAATCTCGCGCAAGAAGCTCGACGCGTCGAACATCACGCACGCCGTGGTCAAGGCGATCTCGCGTAACATGCTGTCGGACGACATGCGCAACAGCTGACCTCGCAATTTTCAATCCGGCCAATGGACTTGACGAAAGTTGGTGGTATCCTCATGCTCCGGCCACCAGAAATGGCGACGTGATCGTGATTGAGGCCAAGGGCGACGACATCTATCGGATGACCACCGACGGAACTGGTTGGCCCAACTGGTTCGAACTCGATATATGCCGTTGTGGCACCGACAGCGCAGCTCTGTTGCCGGCATAGGCTGGTCCTGGCGAGGTTTTTCATCTGTGAACGGCTCTCCCTTTGCAAGCATGACCCGGCCCGCATTTTATTGGATGGCAAAAAGATCTGGGAACCGAGCGATTTGGACGGAATCGCACACGAAAAACTCCAGGATTGGTGCGGAGGGAGCCAACCTGGCACCCAACTCTCTCTCGTGTCAGAGGCAGCCATTGCGCGCCTGAGCGAATTGCTGCGGGATGTTTTTTGGCTGACCGGAAGGGTGTCGTGACGCTGCTCAGTAGCCTGCGGCGTCGTGATCGCGCGGATCGGGGGATACCAAAGGCCTCATCACATCCGCGGCCGCGGTACAAGGATGGCCATCCTCAGGCCCCGGCGTTTTTGGTCTTCCTGAGAGGGGTGTCAAAATGTAGGAGAGCCCCATCACGTTGACATAGCGGCATTTTTTTAATGGCCGTGGTGGAGCCCTGCAAGATGCATTCGACCTTCTCCCTCCTTCTGATCTTCCTGAACAAGTTCTTCATGCCGCGGCACAACGCGCAACTGAGACTGCTGAAGGCCCAGCTCACCATCTTGCGGGCCCGCATCCCGACGGAAAGGATCATCCTGTCGCCCGCCGAAAAAACCGAGCTGCTACGTATCGGGGCGGAGTGCGGGCACGAGGTCGATGGGCTCATGGAAGTAGCCAAACCAGCGACCTACAAACGCTGGCTCGCCCAGATGCGCGGTGGGCGCCCCTTCCAGGCGGTGGGGCGGCCACGCCTGACGCAGGAACTGCGCGATGTTGTCATTCGCATCGGTTCTGAAAACCTCCTCTGGGGCTACAAGAGGATCGCGGGGGAGCTGAAAAAGCTCGGGCTTTATGCCGGCGCCAATTCCGTCAAGCGAATCCTGAACGAGGCGGGCGTCCACCCGAGCCCCGAGAGGCGCAAAAAGAAACCAGCCCTGCCGTGGGCCACATTCGTTCGTGCGCATATGGAAAGCATGATAGCCTGCGACTTCTTCTCCAAGACCGTGTTTACGCTCCGTGGGCCAAGGACGGCCTATGTGCTGATATTCATCCATCTCGGCAGCCGCCGCGTATTCTGCAGCGCCCCGACCTACGCCCCTGACTCGGCGTGGGTTACTCAGCAGGCCCGCAACACTTTGATGTGGTGCGCCGAACAGGGGATCACACCGGAATTCCTGATCCGCGACGCCGACACCAAGTTCAGCGCCGGTTTCGATGCCGTCTGGGCTTCGGAGGCCGCTCGGGTCATCCAGATTCCGCACAGAGCGCCAGACGCGAATGCCTTCGCGGAATCGTTCATCGGCACCATCAAGCGCGAATGCCTGGATTTCTTCGTCTGCTTCAGCCGGTCCCAGCTCGATTTCATCCTGCGAACCTGGGTGCGCCACTACAATGTCGAGCGCCCGCACCGCGGACGGGACATTGGAAACAACGTACTGCAGGCCGATTTCCGGCCCATCCGCGACGGCCCGATCCGCCGTCGACGCCAGCTTGGCGGCATCATCACAACCTACAGCCGCGATGCGGCATGAGCTATGGCTCAGGATGGCCACTTGTGGGTTGGTCGTGCGGGGATCAGTCAGAAGTGACCCTGCGCACTCGGAGACAACTTTCGCGGGATTTCGATTGAATGCGGGGAGCAACTCCGCTACCGTCAAGACAGCACAATAAATGGGCGTGTACATTTTTCCAACACGCAAGATCAGGAGTGCGAAGTGGATAACAACAAGCCGGAGCTCCGTTGGGGAGTCGCGCAGCGCCTCGAGTTCATCGAGTTCCGGTTGTTTTGGGAGGGGCATGTGAACCGCAGCGATTTGATGGAGCAGTTCGGGCTTTCGGTGAACCAGGCGTCCGCCGACCTGAACCGCTATATCGGCCTCGCTCCGGACAACATGCTCTATGACAAGAGCGCGCGGACCTATGTCCGTGGCCCGGATTTCACACCGCAGTTTCTCGAACTTGATGCAAGTCGCTACCTTGCGCAGCTGCGCTCGGTCGCGGACGGGATTCTCGACCGCGAGGATTCCTGGATCGCCAATCTCCCGCCGTATGCAGCCGCTCCGACGCCGGTGCGCGGGGTCAATCCGGTGACGCTCCGTTCGGTCGTGGGAGCCATCCGCCGCTCCTTGGCGATCGAGGTAAGGTATCAGTCCCTGTCCAGCCCGGATCCACGCTGGCGCTGGATCGTGCCCCACGCCATCGCCTTCGATGGGTTCCGCTGGCACACCCGGGCGTATTGCCTGACCGACGAGTGCTTCAAGGACTTCCTGCTCTCGCGGATCCTCAAGATCCGCGCGTCACGCGAAAGCGAAGTGTCCGCAGGCGATGATCGCGACTGGCATTCCGAGGTCACGCTGGAAATCGGCCCCCACCCAGACCTCTCGGAGACGCAAGCGAAGGTCATCGCGCTCGACTACGGCATGCGCGGCGGCAAGGCGAAGATCAAGGTCCGAAAGGCACTTCTGTATTATGCGCTCAGGCGGCTTGGGCTTGATACCGATCCCGCAGCGAGGCAACCGCGGGATCAGCAAATCGTGCTCCTAAATTCAGCCGAACTGGGCGAAGATAATGCCCCGACGGCGGGCCCTATGATGCAGGAGGGTTGAGGATGATCGATAGACTCGACCGCGTCGTCGAAGACAGTTCGACACTGCACAGCAAGTTGGTCCTGCTCATCGGGGAGCCCGGAGACGGAAAGAGCAAACTGCTTCGGCAACTGGCGGTACGCAGAAAAGCCAATGTTCTGAACATTGGAGCAACTCTCGGTCGCGAATTGCTTACGGTGCCAAGTACGCGACGGCATCTTCGTGTGGCCGAGATTTTCAGGGGCCTCGCGGATGATCTCGCGGGTCAAGGGATACTACTCGTCGATAACATCGAGCTTCTCTTCGACCGGACGCTAAAGCTCAACCCACTCGACCTGCTCAGGCGACAGGCTCAATCACGTCGAACCATCGCCGTGTGGCCTGGGTGCGTGCGAGGTAACCGCCTCACATATGCCGAGACAGGACACCCAGAACATCAGGACTACGCCATCGATGGCCTGGTCCCATTTACTGTGCATTGAAAAGGGGAAATAGGATGCCCATGCGATATGGCGACCTCATTCAATTCGAGCCGATTGATTCCGTCATCCAGCTTCTTGACGCCAATCGTCCGGACGAAGCCAAGAAACTGGTTTCTACCTACGTGATTTCCGACGACATGGCCGAGCGGATTTCCAAGCTCATGATTCCTCAGCTCTCATTCGACGTGGGCGTGGACCACAAGGGCGTACTGGTCGTCGGTAACTACGGGACTGGTAAGTCGCACCTGATGTCCGTTCTCTCTCTGGTGGCGGAGAGCGCAGACTACGTCCCGTTGATCCATCACCCAAAGGTGGCAGAGGCCGCTACAGCAATCGCAGGTAAGTTCAAGGTTCATCGGATCGAGATCTCGAGCCAGATGTCACTGCGCGACATCATCACACAACAGCTGGAGGTTTTTCTCGAGAAGCAAGGCGTTAGCTATTCCTTTCCGCCGGCTGACAAGGTGATCAACAACAAGGCCGCCTTCGAAGAAATGATGTCGGCATTTGCAGAGGTGCATCCGAACCACGGCGTTCTGCTCGTGGTCGACGAGTTTCTCGAATACCTGCGTTCACGCAAAGATCACGACCTTGTTCTAGATCTGTCGTTCCTGCGCGAGATTGGGGAGGTCACTAAGCACCTGCGCTTCCGTTTCATCGCAGGCGTTCAAGAAGCCATCTTCGACAGCAGCCGCTTCCAGCATGTTGCGGATAGCCTTCGCCGGGTGAAGGATCGCTTCACACAGGTGCTGCTCGCCCGGCAGGACGTGAGCTTCGTTGTCGCCGAACGTCTTCTGAAGAAGACGTCTGACCAGCAGAACAAGATCCGCGCCTATCTCACTCCGTTCGCCAAGTTCTATGGGTCCATGAATGAGCGTATGGACGAGTACGTCCGTTTGTTCCCTGTCCATCCTGACTACATCGGAACCTTCGAACGGCTTGTCTTCACCGAGAAGCGCGGAGCCCTAGTCACTCTCCGGGACCAAATTCAGGCTGTCCTTGATCTGGAAGTCCCAGAGGACCGGCCGGGCCTGATTAGTTATGACAAGTTCTGGGACACGGTGACTTCGAACTCTGTTCTGCGGGCTGATGCAAACATTGGCCCCGTGCTCAAGGTTTCGGAGGTCCTGTCAGAGCGGGTAAAGAAGGTGTTCACGCGCCCTGCGTACAAGGCAATGGCCCTGAGGATCATCGATGGCCTCTCGGTGCATCGTTTGACCACAGGCGGCGACATCTACGTGCCCGTGGGTCCAACGGCGGAGGAGCTTCGTGATACGCTGTGCTTGTTCCAACCTGGCATCGAAGACCTGGGAGGCGATCCATCCGATGACCTGCTGACGGCCGTGCAGACTACGCTCCGGGAGACGCTGAAAACGGTCAATGGGCAGTTCATCTCCAAGGCTCCGGACACTGAGCAATACTATCTCGATCTGAAGAAGGATGTCGACTACGACGCTCAGATCGAAAAACGCGCCGAAGCGCTGTCCGACGACTCCCTCGATCGTGCCTATTTCGGCGCCATTCGCCAGCTCATGGAGCGGGAAGACGAGTCCAGCTACGTCACCGGTCATCAGATCTGGCAGTATCAGATCGAGTGGCAGGAGCATCGGGTCGAGCGTATCGGTTACCTCTTCTTTGGCGCGCCGAATGATCGGCCAACCGCCCAGCCAGAACGCGACTTTTACCTCTATTTCATCCAGCCTTTCGATCCGCCCCGCTTCCGCGACGACCACAAGGCAGACGAGGTGTTCTTCCGTCTGAAGGGGCTGGATGACACCATCAAGCGGCTTCTATCTTTCTATGCCGCGGCGCAGGAACTAGCATCAACCTCGAGCGGCGGCGCAAAGGCCGTGTATCTCGACAAGGCCCGAGATGCGTTGCGCGACATGAGCAAATGGCTTCAAGAGAAACAGCTCGAAGCCTTCGAAGTCACCTACCAAGGCAAATCGAAGTCGCTGCGCGACTGGACCAAAGGAATCTCGCTTCGCGAGAAGGCGCGCTTGGGGCCGGATGAGCGCATCAACTTTCGGGATGTGGTCAACGTGATTGCCGGGATAGCTCTCAGCGGCCGCTTCGCTGACGTGGCGCCTGATTATCCGATTTTCTCCGCGTTGGTCACCGGGGCCAACAGAAAACAGCTGGTCGGAAACGCACTTCGTACGCTGGCCGGTGGCACCAGAACCAAGGACGCCGTGGTTATCCTTGACGGTCTCGAAATGCTCGACGGAGACCGCATTGATCCGACCCAGTCTCGGTATGCCCAGGACGTGCTCGCTCGGCTCAAGGCGAAGGGGCATGGACAAGTCCTTAACCGCGGCGAACTCCTGAGCGGCGATGCCGACGTCGAGTATTTCGCTCCAGAGAAATTCCGCCTAGAGCCCGATCTGCTGGTCACTGTGCTCGGCGGACTTGTCTATTCCGGAGACATTGTCCTTGCGATCATCGGTGACAAGATCGACTCTGGCAAGATCACTCTTTTGGCCGAGCGTCCGCTCGACGATCTGAGACAGTTCAAGCATGTCGAAGCGCCGAAGGAGATCAATGTTGCGGTCCTTCGATCGCTGTTTGAACTGCTGGAACTTCCGCCTGGCCTCGCACAACAGGCCACGCAGGGATCCGATGAGCCCGTGAAGGCGCTTCAGGAGGAAGTCGGAAAGCTGACGAAGCGCGTGCTTGGCGCGACGACTGACATGGCAAACCGCTTGAGCTTCTGGGGCCAGCCTCTGCTTCGCGAGGAGGAGATCAGCGAATGGCGCAACAAGCTCGACGCGCTCAAGACGTTCTCTGAGAGTTTGGCGCCCTACAACACCGTTGGTAAGTTGAAGAACCTGCGCATCGGGTCGGACGACATCGCGGCGCAAAAGAAAAACCTTGAGGTGCTGAACTCGGCCGAGGGGCTGATGACCCTGATTGGCGAACTGGGCAGCACCGCCAGCTATCTCGGCCAAGCCGAGATGGTGCTGCCAACCGACCATGCGTGGGTTAAGCAGGCGCAGGACACGCGAAAGCAGGTGCTCGACAAGCTCGGTGCAGACCGCACGGCCCAGAACTCGGCCGAGTACCGACAGACGCTCAACCAGCTGAAGAAGAACTACGTGAATGCCTACGTGGCGCTGCACAGCAAGGCGCGCCTCGGGGTCTCGGAAGACAAGACCAAGAACGCCATGCGGAAGGATCCCCGCCTGGTCGCTATGCGGGCGCTGGCCGGCATTTCACTGATGCCGACCAGCCAGCTCACGAGCTTCGAGGAAAAGCTCGACAAGCTGAAGAGTTGCGCCTCGCTGGTCGACTCCGAACTCTCGGCTTCGCCGGTCTGCCCGCACTGCGACTTCCGCCCAGCGAATGAACAGGGCGACCTGCTCCCGGCTGCCAATGTCCTCAAGCAACTCGATGATGAGCTTGACCGGCTGCTCAAGGGCTGGACGCAGACTCTGCTCGACAATCTCGACGACCCGACCATACAGGAGAATCTCGATCTCCTGAAGCCTGCCGCCCGTGGCCTTGTCGATGGTTTCATCTCGTCCAAGACCATGCCGGATCCGGTGACGCCCGACTTCGTCGCGGCCGTCCAGGAGGCGCTGTCCGGCCTGGAAAAGATCAACGTTAGCAGCGAGGACATCAGACAGGCGCTTCTAAAAGGCGGATCGCCGGCGACTCCCGAGGACCTGCGCAAGCGTTTTGAGACGTTTTTAAACGACCGCTGCAAGGGTAAGGACACCACCAAACTACGCTTCGTGGTGGAGTGACGTCCATGTCGAACCAAGCTGTAACAGACATCGATGTCCTCGCCCTCGCAGTCCGGGACCGGGAGTCGCGTCGACTGGTCGAGGAAGCGATTACTGCATACCGTGGCGGAGCACTCCGCTCCGCAATTATGTCGGTCTGGATCGCAGTCGTTCAAGACGTCTTCTCCAAGGCACGCGAATTGGCTGGCCAGGGAGATGCTGCCTCGATCGCGTTCGTTGCGAAGCTCGACAACGCGATCGAGCACAAGAACATCGTGCAGATGCAGTCATTGGAACGCGAACTTCTGGATACGGCCAAGGACGATCTGCAGCTCATTACACCTCACGAATACGAGACGCTCAGGAGGATCCAGGAGGACCGCCACCTGTGCGCCCATCCCGCATTCATCACGGAGGATGAACTATTTCAGCCGTCTCCGGACCTCGTCAGGTCGCACATTGTTCACGCCCTGCAGTGCCTGCTCATCCACGCGCCACTTCAGGGGAAAAGCGCACTCAACCGCTTCAAGGCAGATGTCCTGAGTCCCTCGTTTCCTTCAACCGAGGACGGCATCAGAACCTTCGTCTCGACCAAATATCTGAATCGCTCCAAAGACGCCCTTGTGGCAAACCTCATAAAGGTCCTGCTCAAGGCGCCGTTCCTGGAAGGTGAAGACGAACTGTTGAGGAAGAAGCGCCAACTCGCCTGGACGCTCAGCGAGGTCGCAGCAAAGAAGACGCCGATTTTTGAGGAGGTCGCCCGCCCGTTCGTTGGTCAGTTCTTTGATGGTGTGGACGACGAACGGCTGCTCAACATCTGCCCATTCATTGGAGCCGAGCCGCAGCTTTGGGGCTGGCTTACTGACCCCGTCAAGCTGCGCCTCGTGCGTCTCATCGAGGAATGCGCGATCGAGGACTTGAAGGAGCATCTGGTCTTCGATGCGTTCGCGATTCCTGAATTGGCCGACACGCTGCTGGCCAAGTTCACCAGCTTTGAATTGCCAGAGCGCATACAGCTCTTGTCCGACAATCCCTGCAGAGAGTTCGTGCCGTTCGGCATCGACATCTACGCGACGGCGGGCAGTTATCGGGACGCAGAGAAGCTCGGGCAGACGGTGGTGCTCCCTCTCGCTCCTCACTTTGCGGCAGAGGATATCGGTCACTTGCTCGACGCAGTGCTTGGGAACAGCCAGATCTCCTACGCGTCGGGGACGGCGGACGTCCTGCTGGAAGTTTTCAAGCTGACCTCAGCGGCCTTGCCTTCGTCGCGAGGCCATTGGCAGCGCTTCGTCGACGAGATGACTGCCCAACATGGCGGCAAGACCGACACTCCGTATTCCTACCCCAGCATTCGCGCAAAACTAGACGCAGCGTAACAGGTGACACTGATGAATGACCTTTTGAACCAAACAACAACTGATAACGCGGCAGGCGAGGTTGAATGCCTTGGCATGACCTTCCCGAGCGAGGATGCGCGGCGGGAGTATTTCCTGAAGCTGCTGGCAGAGAAGCTGAAGGATCCGGCGTTCCGCAACCAGGAAGGCTTTCCGCAAGGGTCGGATGACGCGATCCTGGCCATGTCGGATCCGCCCTACTACACGGCGTGCCCGAACCCTTGGCTGGCGGACTTCGTCGAACACTATGGGAAGCCGTATGACCCGGCAGAGGAATACACTCGGGAACCGATGGCCGTTGACGTTTCCATTGGGAAATCTGATGCGGTGTATATGGCACATTCCTACCACACCAAGGTTCCGCACCTCGCCATCGTTCCATCGATTCTTCACTTCACCGAGCCCGGCGACATAGTGCTTGACGGTTTTGCAGGATCCGGAATGACCGGAATTGCCGCGCAATGGTGTGGCGTTGCGCCTTCCGCGTTCCGCCTTGAGATTGAAAGCGAATGGAAGCGCGCTGGGCGCGATGGTCCGAAGTGGGGGCTCCGCCGCGCCGTAATCAACGAACTATCCCCGGCTGCAACGTCTATCGCGGCGGGGCTTAATTTTCCATTCGATACGCACCGCTTCGCGGAAACTGCGGAATCAATATTGCGAACCGTGGAGAAGGATCTTGGATGGATGTTTGAGACCATCCATACGGACGGCAAAACAAAGTGCAGAATTGACTTCACGGTTTGGAGCGAAGTTTTCATCTGCGGAAACTGCTCTGGAGAAATCATTTTCTTTGATGAGGCTTTCGACCCAAAGACAAAGAAAGTCGATAAGAAAATTAAATGCCCACACTGCGCTGCAATATCAACAAAGGAAAAAATGGAGTTGGTCTTCGAATCCTTTATTGACGCTCCAACCGGCGCGGTCGATCAGCGCCCAAGGCGGGTACCCGTACTGATCAAATATTCCGTTGGTCGCCGATCATATGAGAAACGCCCGGACGAGTCAGACCTTGAGATAATTAGGCGAGCCGAATTGCTCGGGCTTCCAGAGTTTCTTCCCAAGCACACACTGCCAGATTGCCAGATGACCCGGGTCGGACGGATGAAGACTACGAACACCAAAAGTGTTCATCACATGTACTTGCCTCGAGAAGCTCATATCCTGTCAGCACTGTGGGGCCTTGCACAAAAAGAGCCGGATTCACGAATTAGAAACGCCCTGAAATTTTGGCTTGATAGCCATTTCACTAACATGTCGATACTAAACCGGTATCGACCTGAGGTGTCCTTCCCTTACAACCCGCTGACTGGGGTGTTCTATGTACCATCACAGATTGCCGAAGCCGATCCATTCAAGGCCTATAGCAACAAACTAAAGCGTCTGATCTCAGCCTTCAGTCAAAATCACGCGGTTTCTGGAAGTAGTATTGTCTCCACAGGAAGCGCGACGCGATTGGATATGCCAGACAATAGCGTCGACTATGTTTTCACGGACCCGCCATTTGGAGAGAATATTTACTACGCTGATCTAAACCAGATCATTGAGTCTTGGCACGGCGTCTTTACAGACGTTTCATCAGAAGCCATCATTGATCGCGTTCGCGACAAAGGACTGCATGAATACCAGTCTTTGATAAGAAGTGCGTTCTCCGAATACTTTCGCGTCCTTAAGCCCGGGCGCTGGATGACCGTAGTATTTTCCAATAGCCGCGCAGCTGTATGGAATGCGATTCAGCTTGCGTTGCAGCAGGCGGGGTTTGTTGTTGCAGAAGTCTCTGCCCTCGATAAGAAACAAGGTAGTTTCAAGCAGGTGACGTCGACCACCGCAGTGAAACAGGATCTAGTCATTTCCGCCTACAAACCGAACGGCGGCCTCAAAAAACGTCTTTCAGAACGCGGCGCCGCGCCAGAGTCCGTGTGGGATTTCGTGCAATCTCACTTGCGCCAACTACCAGTAGTCAAGGCGAAGGGTGGTATTCTTGAGGTGGTCGTGGAACGCGATCCGCGCCGTATCTACGACAGGATGGTCGCTTGGTTCGTTCGTCACGACTTCCCCGTGCCGCTTTCAACCGAGGAGTTCCTCGACGGGCTTCGCAACCGGTTCCCCGAGCGCGACGGCATGGTATTCCTGCCCGAACAGGTTGCCGAGTATGACCGCAAGCGGGCCCAAGTCGCGCAGGCACCGCAGATGGAGCTTTTTGTTTCCGATGAACGCTCGGCCATCGACTGGCTAACGGACTTCCTGAAAAAACGCCCCTCGACCTATCAGGATATCCACCCCGAATTTACGGTCCAACTTGGTGCCGGATGGCGAAAACACGAGGCTAAACCCGAGCTGTCCGAGCTGTTGGAGGACAGCTTCCTTCGCTACGACGGCAACGGCGATGTGCCAAGCCAGATCCACAATTACTTGTCCTCCAACTTCAAGGACATGCGTAATCGTGAGAAGTCTGATCCTTTGCTCAGGGCCAAAGCGAAGGACCGCTGGTATGTGCCTGACCCGAATAAGGCGAAGGATCTGGAGCAGAAGCGAGAACGTTCTCTGCTCAAGGAGTTTGAGGCCTACAAAACGGCGACTAAGCGTCAGCTGAAAGAGTCTCGCCTTGAGGTTCTGCGAACAGGTTTCAAGGCAGCTTGGGCGGCGAAGGACTACAAAACAATCATCGGCATTGCCGAAAAGCTGCCGGATCAGACGCTGCAAGAGGATGAAAAGCTGCTGCTCTGGTACGACCAGGCGCTTACCCGAATGGAGACGGATGCGTGACGCAGGCGGGCAGCGGACATGACATTGGTGAGTGGTGCTGGTATGAGAGACATGCCGCAACCTGCCGTGTCGTTGATCGGGAGGAGATCTGGGGCGAGACCGCCTATAGGGTCTGGCTGCCCGGCAAGGATGCCGTCGTCCGCGCTCGCTCGCGCGACCTGAGCCCGCTCGATTCCGTCCAGCCGACAGTCGATCAGATCCTGCACACCGCCGCGGCGGCGAAGCTGTTGGATGCGCTGGAGGACAACCTCCTGCTGGCGCCGATACAGTCGAGCGTCGTGCCGCTGCCGCACCAGCTCTACGCGCTCAACCGCGCCATGAGCCGCGACAGGATCCGCTATCTGCTCGCGGATGAAGTGGGCCTCGGCAAGACGATCGAAGCGGGCTTGATCCTGCGTGAACTGAAGCTGCGTGGTATGGCGCGTCGGATCCTGGTCGTTGCGCCCAAAGGGCTGGTGCGGCAGTGGCAAGCAGAGATGCGGTTACATTTCGGAGAGGACTTCCAGTTCATTGAACCGGCCACCTTGTCCGCCTTTCGCCAATGGCGCAGCGACGAGGAAAACCTCTGGCGAATGCATGACCAGGTCATCTGTTCGCTCGACTCCGTGAAACCGCTGGAGGGCCGTCGCGGCTGGAGCCTTGAGCAGCTCGGCACCTACAACCGGGAGCGCTTCGAGGATCTGATCTCGGCATCCTGGGACCTGGTGATCATCGACGAGGCGCACCGCATGGGCGGGAGCACGGATCAAGTGGCGCGCTACAAGCTGGGCGTCGCGCTGGCGGAGGCAGCGCCGTACCTGCTTCTGCTGTCCGCAACCCCGCATCAGGGCAAGACCGACCAGTTCCATCGGCTAATGCGGTTGCTAGACAGAGATTCCTTCCCTGACGAAAGCAGCGTGTCGAGCGAGAGGGTTCGGCCGTTTGTCGTGCGCACTGAAAAGCGCGTCGTGATCGACGCTGAAGGCAAACCGCTGTTCAAGCCGCGGATAACCCGGATGCACCCAGTGGCATGGCAGAACCACCACGCGAGCCAGCAGAAACTGTACGAGGCTGTCACCGACTATGTCCGCCACGGCTACAACCAGGCCATGGCCGCGAAGCAGCGTCATATCGGGTTTCTGATGATCCTGATGCAGCGGCTTGTGACATCCAGCACGGCCGCCATCCGGGCAACCCTCGAAAAGCGCCAGGCTGTGCTCGATCAACCGCAGCCCCAGCTATCCCTGTTCGAAACCGCTGACGTTGACGAATGGGCCGAGCTGGACGGACAGACCCAGGTGGATCTCGCGGTCCAGACGCAGGGTTGGGAGATGGAAAAGGCTGAAGTCGACACGCTGCTCGAGCTCGCCCGAGTAACAGAGGCGCAGGGAACCGACGCCAAAGCCGAGGCTCTTCTGGAGCTCATCTACAAGCTTCAGCAGGAAGAGAGCGATCCTGAGCTGAAGGTGCTGGTCTTCACGGAGTTCGTGCCCACGCAGGCGATGCTCGCGGATTTTCTCGAAAGCCGTGGCTTCTCGGTTGCCACGCTCAACGGGAGCATGGATCTCGAAGCCCGCACCCGGGCACAGCAGTCATTCTCGCAAGATGTACGGATTCTCATATCGACCGATGCCGGCGGAGAAGGTCTAAACCTCCAATTCTGCCATGTCATCGTAAACTTTGACATGCCATGGAACCCAATGCGGGTCGAGCAGCGCATTGGCCGTGTCGACCGCATTGGTCAGCCGCACATCGTGCGCGCGATCAACTTCGTCTTGGAGGACACGGTCGAACATCGTGTGCGCGAAGTTCTGGAGACGAAGCTGGCGGTCATCGCCGAAGAGTTCGGCGTAGATAAGGCCGCCGATGTGATGGACTCGGTCGAGTCGGAGCCACTTTTCGACGAGTTGTTCATTCAGGGCCTCCAAGACCCCGACGCCATAGAAAGCGAATGCGACGCGGTTGTATCACAGCTTCGGTCGACCATCGCGGAAAGCCGGAAGAGCAGTGAACTCTTGTCCGATGGGCACCAACTTGATGCGGACGATGCCCGCAAATGGCGAGACCACCCCGCACAATTCTGGTTGGAGCGGGCTATCACCTCCGGACTTCCGGCGCGCGGCGGGGAAGCTGTCAGGGAAGCTGACGCATGGAAGGTGCGTTGGGCGGATGGCAGCGAGTCAGCAAAGATCTGCTTCGACGCGAGAACGGCCGAAGAGCGACCTGACATCGAATGGGTGACGCTTGAAGACTCCCGTGCCCGGGCGGTGATCAGCGATCTGCCGCGCGTCGTTTCGGGTCAGCCCCTGCCTACCGTTCGGATTCCAGGGCTTCCCGAAAATGTCCGGGGCGTGTGGTCGCTTTGGGAGATCAGCCTGTCCGCCGATGATTTCAGCCGGCGGCGCTTTCTCTCCGTCTTCGTGAATGACGAAGGACGTACCTTCCTGCCGACAGCCAAGCGGATCTGGGATCTTCTTCTAACGGAACAGGTCGAGAGTATCAGAGCAGTGGCTGCAAGAGATGCCGACGACAGCTTTGAACAGTCAAGAATTGCCGCTCTCTCTCAGGGCGAGCGTATCTTCACTGATCTGGTTAATGAGCACAGAGTCCGGATCCGAGAAGAACGTGAACGCGCCAAGTTCGCCTACGATGCGCGATACCAGGCCATTGGCCGGGTTGGGCTCCAGACGGTTCGAGACTACCGACGCAAGCGGCTGCGCACCGAGCACGACGCCCGGATGGCGCAGCTCGATGCCGCGGAGGCATACACCCCCGATCTGAACGCCATTCTCATGTTGCGTGTCGGAGAAACGGGGCCGGGTACATCATGAGCGCATGGACCGACCGCATCCTGCAGGAGTTTCCTCCTGATCTTTCCCGCTTTTGGATCGCCTGCGACCCGGACAATCTACTGCTGGATGAGCGAATTCTTCACGGCCTCCGGGAACGGAGCTTTGAGGTTCTGCCATTCGAAGATTCGGTCGCCTTCAGAACAGAGTACGAAGAGCGCTACCGCAGCGCGTGGGATCGCGGTGAGGAAGGACCATCGAAGGCGCTCGTCCTCCAGTTGCGCGGAACTGACCTATCCGCGCTGCCTTGGGACTATATCCGCATCGGACGCAAGGTCAGTCTCAGCCTAGCCGACCTGTTTCCGAGACTGAGCTATAGTGTAGTGCGGCAGATCGAGTCGGGCCATCACGAAGACCTGTTCCTTGCGCACAGCCAGCACGCCACTCAGACGCTAGGCGAAGGCGCGACCAAGGACTTCATCCTGACCCACGTTTTCCGTGTCAGCCCTTACCTGCTCAGTAGACCCGAGGACTTCTGGCGTGAGGTTTTGCGCCTCCACTACCACGGAGCTGGGCTGCCGAATTCGCTCGCAACGCATGTGGCGGTGATCTTGAAGAACTCACCCCTTGGAGATCTGCCCATCGAAGACCTGCTCTCGTCCAAGAGCTATGCGATGCGTGTCGTGCAGGGCGCCTGGGCCCGCTTCCTTTCAAAGTATGGGATCCGGAGCGACAGAACTTCGAACGACGACACTGCAGAGGCTTTGCCAAAGGTTTCCATACCTTTTGAGCATCCTGACGTAAGGCTCATCATCGATACAATGTTCCTTGAAGGGATTCTTCGACCCATCGCTGCGTCAAGTTCAGGCGCCGACTTGCCCGATTGGGTCAGAGTCGGCCTCGTTGATGATCCTCAGGCCCTGGGTGTCCTTGTATCCGAAGGCGCCAAGAAGATTGCCGCCGACCTGCCGAAGGTGGAGGCAACACATCGTGACTGGGTGGAAACGACTCGACGGCTGGGAGAGGTTATCTCCCGATTCCACGGTCTGAGCGCGACGCTCGCCGAGCCCATACAAGCTGATGTCCACAATCTGCAGCGCGAGGCGGACGAGAGGCTGAAGGACTGGCTCGTCCGAAATTATGCGAATTTGTCGTCCCTTCCGGCAGCGAAGGGACCGGTGATGGTTCATCATGTGCCGCGGTATCTCGCACTACGTCGCGAGGCCGGTGAGGACCGTGTGGCTCTTCTCGTCTTCGACGGGCTGGCAATGGATCAGTGGGTTCAGATCCGGGAGCACCTCGCCGACAGCATTCCCGGCTTCTCGGCAGATGAGAGCGGGTGCTTTGCGTGGCTTCCCACACTCACGTCCGTCTCTCGTCAGGCTCTGTTCTCAGGCCTTAAGCCCAGAGAGTTTGTGGCCTCAATTGAGACAACGTCGAAGGAGCCTTCCCTTTGGGCGCGCTTCTGGCAAGACCAAGGCCTTCGCCCATCGGAGTTTTTTTTCAAGAAGGGATTAAAGAAGACGGATCAGCTGATCGAACTTGAGGAAGAGATATCTGGACCAAAAACGAAAGTCGTAGGGCTCGTCGTCGACATGGTAGATGAAATCGTCCACGGGGCGATGTTGGGAAAACGTGGAATTGCCGGGCAGATCAAGGCTTGGTGTGAGACAGGCTTCGTCGAAAGACTAATCCGCATCCTCATAGATCACGGGTATCAGATCTACCTCACCGCAGATCACGGCAACGTCGATGCCGAGGGAATCGGTCGTCTGAATCAAGGGGCCGTTTCCGAGGTTCGGGGCGAGCGCGTACGAATCTATCGCAGCGAAAGCTTGGCAGCGTCTGTTCCCCCTGAGATAGACGCTTTTCGACTCGATAGTGCTGGACTACCGCCCGATTTTATTCCGATTTATGCCGGCACGCGCGGAGCGTTTGTTCCGAAAGGAGACCAGATCGTTGCACACGGTGGGGTTTCCGTCGAAGAGCTAATCGTTCCGTTCGCAAGAATAACAATAAAGAGAACGATACCATGAAATCCCCATCCCCTCGGATAGGTTTTGACCGCTTCATTCAACTTGAGTGGGCAAGAGCTGCGCTGCGCGTTAGAGCCGGAATGACCGGTATTGAAGAGCTGACAGAACTTATTGACGCGTCGCATTCAGGGCCTGCCGCCAAGAAAAAGACCCGTACTGTGCTAAATCGCCTGTGGCTGGAACCGCTGCCGGAGTTGGTCACATTCGCAAATCGGGGCGTTCAGATTTACAAGGATGCGCCTGGTACTTCAGTTGCATCTCTCACTTGGGGCATGGCGCTGGCGTGCTACCCTTTCTTTGGACGGGTGGCGGAAATTGTCGGCCGGTTGACCGCACTGCAGGGCGAATGCACGTCCGCAGAAGTACACAGACGGATGGCGGAGCTCTATGGGGAGCGAGAAGGAACGCGCCGCATGACCAACATGGTTTTGCAATCACAAGCAGACTGGGGCGTGATCGACAGACCGAATAAGGGGAAGCAGATTGTTCGAAAGTCGCCCATTGATCTCGAAGGATCGTCGGTCGTTTCCTGGCTAGTTGAAGCCTGCCTCCGTCACGCGGGGCGATCCCTTTCGGTTGCAAACCTTGAGGCTAACCCCCTGCTTTATCCATTCCGGCTGGGAGAATCTATTTCGTATGTCTTGTCGGAATGCGGAATGCTTGAGATTCGCATGGACAGCGCAGGCAACCAAGTTGTTGCGCCTCCTGGCTGATACAGCTCCGCTCACCCGACCTTGCAACCCCAAAATGTCGTCTTGTCGGCCGCGAAATACCCGTCCGCCGCGCGGAAATACCCCTGTAGTTCCACGGTATCGCCAGCGGCCAGCGGCACCATGGTCTGCAGCCACAGGGTAGTGGCGAGCGATTTGTGGGCGCTGGAGATCTCGCCGAATGAGCCCCTGATTTCGGTCGTACCGTTCAGCACCAGTCGCACGCGCATGCGAGCGGAGGTACTGGCGTTGACCTTGTAGACGAGGCTCGCGCCGAAGAGGTAGGTGCCGGCAACCGGCGCGGTGAACAGGCTGGTCGCGGGGTCGAAGGCCCCCTGGTCGTTGGCCTCGACCGTGTTGATGCCGATCTTCGTCCAGGTGGTGAGCGCGACGTAGTTGTCGTAGTTCGTATAGGCCTTGAACCGTGGCAGTCGGGGCTGGTCGGCGATGCCGGTGGCACGGTCGACGGTAACTGCGTCAAGCCACGCGATGCCGTCCGGGCTCACCTTCAGGGTCAGGTCGTCGGACCCGATGAGGCCAAGCTCGGCCCGGCCGGAAAACCCCGACTGAAGCAGGAACGACAGAACGCCGGCGGCATTTTCCTTGTTGAGCGTGACGCGCAGATCGCCGCTGCCGCCTTCGGCCACCGTGAGCGCGGTCCAGAGTGCCCCGTTCAGCTTGGCCGAAAAGGGATTGGTGGCGTCGGCGATGGTGCCAAGACCCAGCCGGGTCAGATTTTGCAGCGCGTCCGGTGTGACGCCGATCCATGTCGCGCCATCAAAGACCAGCAGAACCGCCTCGTCCTCGACCCAGACCCGCCAGCCCGATTGCGGGGACAGTCGCAGCCATGCGCCACCCGAAAACATCGCCATATCACCGTCCCGGCCGGCCCATGTGCCGGTGGCGCCGGTGGCGACGATGTAGCGGTCGCCCTCGGCGGGGCTGGCCGGCGGCGCGGTCAGATCCCGGTCCTTCACGGAGAGTTGGACGAGGCCATCGAGCAGATCGAGGGCTTCGTTGTGGGTGACGTGCTTCTGCGCCTGCGCGGCGGCGATGTAGGGCAAAGCCAAGTTCGGGGTGGTCATGGGGGCCTCATGTGATGGTGAGCGTGGTCTCGGCGGAGGTGCCGCGACCAAGTGAGGGCGAAACCTGAGCGACACGGATGGTCAGTGCGACCCCCGATGCCAGCGTCGCGCCCCAATCCGCGACCTGATCGGCCGCTGCGTATGTGACCATGGTCGTGCCTGCCGCCAGCGTTCGTTTCACGGTCTCGCCGTCGAGAATGTCGACCGCCCAGGCCTCCGGCGTATCTAGGAGCGGCACCTCGGCTGTTTCCCAGCTGTCGGCCGCCGGGTCGCGGGAGCGGCGGGTCCAGGCGAGCGTGATATCGCCGGATGGCTCGGCCCTCGCCCCGAGATGCACCGGCGCGAAGGGCCGGAGCGAGGCGCCCGATGGCGTGAGCGACAGCGTTGTGTAACTCGGGTCCGACACGGGCCGGGTGGCGGGCCCCACGGCGAGGTTCCATGGCAGCCCGATCTCGCCCGCGGTG
>Ga0256841_1001392_pt1 | contig 21124 bp, 19 predicted proteins | sample 356308metaG_FD_185971 | JGI IMG/M metagenome (GOLD analysis project Ga0256841, IMG submission 185971) | Hydrothermal vent microbial communities from Mid Atlantic Ridge, Atlantic Ocean - 356-308 | ecosystem: Environmental > Aquatic > Marine > Hydrothermal vents | place: Atlantic Ocean: Mid... | reverse complement strand
GCTGAATATTACAATGTTCCAGAGGATAAATTTTTAACTCTTTGGGTTTGTGATAAAGTCTTAAACGTATTAGAAAATGAACCTTTTGCACTCAATGGGATGCAAAAAGCCTTAAAGACACTAAAAGTATAGAAAATGAGAGCAAAACCTTTTTTAAAATGGGCAGGTGGAAAAACGCAACTGATTGAACAAATCAAAGAACAACTTCCCCAAAACATACAGCAAAATAATTTTACATACATTGAACCATTCGTAGGAAGTGGTGCTGTATTATTTTGGATGCTTGAACAGTTTCCGAATATGGAAAATGCAGTAATAAACGACATAAATAAAGATCTTACAAACTCTTATAAAACTATAAAGAATGACGTTCAAAATTTGATAAGTATTCTTTCAGGATGGGAAATGGAATATCATAATTTTGCAAACAATCAAGAAGCAAAAAAGGAATATTACTACGAAAAAAGAGCCCTTTTCAATACCCGAAATTCTGATCAAACAACACAAAGTGCCTTGTTTATTTTCTTAAACAGAACTTGTTTTAACGGTCTGTACAGAGTAAACCGAAAGAATGAATTTAACGTGCCGATAGGTAGCTATAAAAAACCTCAAATTTGCAATACAGAAAATTTATTAGCCGTTTCGGAAGTCTTGCAAAGAGTTAAAATTTTAAATGGAGATTATTCAGAAACATTGCAATACGCAAATGAAAATACCTTCTTTTACTTTGATCCTCCTTATAAACCATTAAGCAATACTTCAAGTTTTAACTCCTATGCAAAAGACGAATTTGATGATAAGGAACAAATAAGACTAAAAGAATTTTGCGATACACTAAACGAACAAGGTCATCAATGGATTTTAAGTAATTCGGATGTAAAAGGAAAAGACCCAAACAACAACTTTTTTGATGATTTGTTTGCTAATTTCAACATAATGCGAGTAAATGCTCGTAGGAGTATTAATGCAAATCCGAGTAAAAGGGGGCAGTTAACAGAATTATTGATTACTAATTAATATGAAAATACTAACCAAGATATTAAACCTTAAATCAGATGATGAACTTTTTGAATATTTCAAAGATACATTAAAGGTTAAAGGCATTACTCAATGGAATTACTTTGTAAACTGGGAAAAAGTTTATAGAAATGTTGTGCCATTTGAAAAAGAATTAAATCTGTTGAATGTATTAATTGGAAAAGATGGTATAAAAAGTGAATTGACCGAACTTATTTTAGAATATCCAAAAGTTGTAAATGCAATCCCTTTGCTTTTGGCAATTAGATTTAAGACAAAAAAAGATCAGCAAATCAATATTTTAGTTGATCCTAGAAATTTTCAGTACGATAACTTTGATTTATCAATTGTTACTCCTGATAAAAAGGAAGCAGAAAAGATTGCTGACTTTTTTATTAATACAGGTTTGGGCGATTTGGTAAAAGACAAAAAGATTAAAAATTTGGTAGATTTTACAACTGGTGTTGAAGTAGGTTTAGATAGCAACGGTAGAAAAAACAGAGGTGGTCATCAAATGGAGTATTTGATTGAAATATATATTAATGATGTATGCAATCAATTAGGTTTAGAATACTTAAAAGAAGCAAATGCTAAGGCTATAAAAGAAAAATGGGATATTGAAATTGCAGTTGACAAATCTTCTCGTAGAATGGATTATGTAATCAATAAAAGAGGTAAACTCTATTTCTTTGAAGTTAATTTTTATGGTGGTGGCGGTTCTAAACTCAAATCAACAGCAACAGAATATGTAAAAATGGCTGAATATTGGAACAGTCAGGGAATTGAATTTATTTGGATAACTGATGGTGCGGGTTGGTTAAAAACATTAAAGCCTCTTAGAGAATATTTTGATAAGGCAGAATACTTATTGAATTTGGAAATGTTGAAAAATGGAATGCTTAAGAAAATTTTATAAATTATGAATGTAGAAGCGAGAAGTCAAAAAATAGAAAATGTCTTAAAAAAAGGGATATTTACTATACCTGATTACCAAAGAGAATATGATTGGGATAATTCTGAAATTGATGAGTTCATTGAAGATATTGAAGAAGTCAAATCTAATGAGAGTTATTTTATTGGTCATATGGTTTTAGAAGGTGATTTTAATGGCAATTCATTCAATGTGATAGACGGTCAACAAAGGATAACTACTATTACAATAATATTAAGTGTTATTAGAGATTTATTCTATGCTAAAAAAGAAACTGATTTAGCGGATGGATTAAATGAAAATTATATTTTCGGAAAAGATAGAAATAATAAATTGTATATTATTTTGGAAAATAAAATGCCTTATCCTGTTCTTCAAGCATATGTACAAAGTGTGCCTACTAAAAAAGATTTATCCGTAAAACCGATAAAAAGTGGAGAAAAAAGGATTATTAAAGTTTATGACAAATTAAAAAAACTTTTCGAAACAAAAACTATTCCAGAATTAGAGGGCTTTAGAGATAAAATTCTAGATCTTGAAGTTATCTTTGTTGCTGTTAGTGATGAAGTTGATGCTTTTACAATTTTTGAAACCTTAAATGCTACAGGTAAAGATTTAACTCCAATGGATCTTATTAAGAATCAGATTTTTAAACTATATCCAAGACAGCCACACATAGATGAGCCTAATGATAGTTGGAAAGTTATACTTGCTAATTCTGAAACAAAAAATTTAAAATTTTTAAATAATTTTTGGTCTTCTAGGTATAAGAAGGTTTCTAATAAAAAAATCTATAAAGAATTTGTAAATAGAATAGTTAAGCCAAAAGTTGATATAAAAGTATTTTTAGAGAATTTTAAAAAAGATTCCGAATTATTTAAAGAAATTAACGATCCTAATAAGCAGAATTGGAAAAAGCCAAATGAATTATCAGTCTTTTATTCATTATATGCAATAACCAATGTCTTTAATATTGATGTAGCAAATTCAATTTTAATATGCTTGCTAAGAGAATATAACGAAAAAAATGTTAGTCTTAAATATTTAACCAAAGCTCTAAATACTATAGAAAAATATCATTTTATTAATAATGCAATAAGTTCAAACAGATCTTCTGGTTTAGATACTATGTATGCAAGATTCTCAAGAGACATATTGAATGCAGTAGATAAACATCATAAACATTCGGAAATTGATAAAATGATCACAAAACTAAATGATAGAATTCCTTCTTTTAAGGAATTTGATGCTAATATAGATGAAAAATTGTATTATTTATTAACAAAAACAAAACAAAAAAAATTAGTTCAATATGTTTTAAGAAAAATAGAGCAAAAAGAACAAAATGGAAATATTGAAATAGTTAATACAAGTTTAGAACATATCTATCCTGAAAAACCAAATAAAGATTGGAATGAATTAAATAATAAAAATTTAATTAAAAATATTGGTAATATAGTTTTATTGGATGTAAATCTAAATTCTGAAATTGGCAATAAAAAATATAGTGTAAAGAAAAAAATAATACTTGACAAATCAACTTTATTATCTACAAAGAAAGTTTTTGAAAATTCAAGCTCTTGGAATGACAATAAAATTATTGATCGCAGAAATTCAATTTCTGACCTTATGTATAAGACAATTTGGGAATGATAAAACCATATTACAAATTAAAAGACTAAAAGTATTTTCCAAAATGGAAATAACTGAATTAAAATCAGTTGTTCGGTAAAACCGAACAACTGCTCAATTTTTGAACTACTCTAATTTTTCGATTAGTTCAGAATTTTAATAAATCCGAAAGAGATAAATCAAATGTGTCAGCAATTATTTCTAAATTTTTAAGAGATGGATTTCTTTCTCCTCTTTCAATCATACCAATATAATTAATATGTAGCCCACTCTTTAAAGCAAACTCTTTTTGAGTTAAATTTCTCTCTTGTCTTAACCTTTTAAGCCTTTTTCCAAATTGCACTAAAATAGTTGCCATAAAAATAACACTTATTGTGTGTATTTTAATTGTTTTTCTTATCTTTGTGCAAAGGTAAACATATTAATATGAAAATAGAATATAAAGGGAATATCGAAATTAAAAGTAAGATAAATGAGTTAGTCAATTATTTAGAAAATTCTCAAAAGAATATTTGGATTTATATGGGAATGAATGTTGAAATCGATCCTACCGTAGATTTTACAAATCAAAATTTATTAGTGAGATGGTTAGATTTAGATGAGGGGTTTAATGATAAAATCATTGTACATTCGCTGAAAGAATTTAATGAATATTTTAAATAATGATTAAACCATACTACAAATCAAAAGACAAAAAATTCTACCTTCTAAAAGGAGATACAATGGATTTATTACCCAAAATCAATCACAAATTTGATATGGTTTTTGCCGACCCACCTTATTTTTTATCTAATAATGGTTTGTCAATTCAAAGTGGTAAAATTGTTTCAGTAAACAAAGGAAAATGGGATAAATCAAAAGATTACGGATATGTAAACGATTTTAACAGAAAATGGTTAAAACAAATTCGAGAAGTAATGAAGGAGGATGCTACCATTTGGATAAGTGGCACAATGCACAATATTTTTAGTATTGGACAAATTCTTACTGAATTGGATTTTAAAATATTAAACATCATTACTTGGCAAAAAACAAATCCACCACCAAATTTTTCGTGTCGTTATTTTACTTATTCCACCGAACAAATCATTTGGGCAAGAAAGTCAAAAAAAGTGCCTCATTACTACAATTATGAATTAATGAAGCAACTAAACGGTAACAAACAAATGCAAGACGTTTGGAAGTTACCTGCCATTGCAAAATGGGAAAAATCGTGCAAAAAACACCCAACACAAAAACCTTTATCGGTTCTGACAAGAATAATAATGGCATCAACAAAACCAAATGCTTGGATTTTAGATCCATTTACAGGAAGTAGCACTACAGGAATAGCAGCAAATTTAGCAAACAGACGATTTTTAGGCACTGATCAAGAAACGGAATTTTTAGAAATAAGTAAAAATCGAAAATTAGAGATTGAAAACGAGCAAACTGCTGAATTGTATCGAAAAAAAATAAGTGGTTTTAATACTAAAACAGAGTTTAATAAATATTTGGAAACTGAACCTAAACCAATTGAAAAAATTGCCTTAGGATTTTGTAGAAAGAAGGATATTCCAAACCTTACAAAAACAAACAAATTCTATTTTCACGCAATTGAACAAAATAATTTTGTACAAAATTTTCCAACAGAAATATTGGAAGCAAAAGAATTTTTTTTATATCAAGGAGGCAGAGGAAAACCATTGTTTTTTACAGGTCATTCAGGAAAAATAAAAGAAATAAAATTAAAACATAAATCGCAAATTAAAGGAAAAGAAAACTCAAAAACCGAATACTATTATGAGGTAACTCTTAAAGAGAATTTTAAATTTGATAAGTTGAGTTTAAATAAATTAGAACCTAAAATATTATTTGACAAAAACGACAATACAAACAGAAAATTATTAAAAAAATATTTACCAACGGTAACAACCCTAGAAAGAATAAGACAAAACAATAACCAACCAAAAAACTATCTCACCCCACCCGCAACAAAAAGTAATTCTTTTTACCGCGTTGCAATAAGATAAATGTATTATTAATTAAATTATCGGTAGTCAGCTGAAAGCCTTCGGTAACTTTTTCTTTATTTACCGAAATAGAATTTTCTTTTAAAGCACGCCTTGCTTCGCTATTCGATTTTAAAAAGCCCGATTTTTCATTCAGGGCAGTAATGATATCGAGTCCGTTAGTAAGGTCATTCATTGTAATGGTTGCCTGTGGCACCCCGTCAAAAACGTCTAAAAAAGTCTGTTCATCGAGACTTTTTAAATCGTCTTGTGTAGACCTGCCAAATAAAATAGCCGAGGCTTTTACGGCATTATCCAAGGCTTCTTTAGAGTGTACCATTTCGGTAACTTCTTTGGCAACGGTTTTTTGTAAGATACGCAAATGCGGAGTTTCGCGGTGTTCGGCAATGAGTTTTTCAACAGTTTCTCGACCTAAAAAAGTAAAGATTTTAATATATTTTTCGGCATCGGCATCCGAAGCATTGAGCCAATATTGGTAAAATTTGTATGGCGATGTACGTTTGGCATCTAACCAAATATTGCCACCTTCAGATTTTCCGAATTTTGTACCGTCGGCTTTGGTAATTAAAGGGCAGGTAATGGCATAGGCTTTTCCTTGTACTTTGCGGCGTATGAGTTCAGTACCCGTAGTAATATTTCCCCATTGGTCAGAACCGCCCATTTGGAGTTTGCAATGGTGTTCGGTATACAAATGCAAAAAGTCATAACCCTGAATGAGCTGATAGGTAAATTCTGTAAAACTCATCCCTTCTTTGGCATCGGGGTTTAAGCGGTTTTTTACTGAATCTTTGGCCATCATATAATTTACGGTAATGTGTTTGCCGATGTCACGGGCAAAATCTAAAAACGACAGGTTTTTCATCCAGTCGTAATTATTGACCATTTCGGCGGTATTTTTAGCCGAAGAAGAAAAATCTAAAAAGCGTGCCAGTTGTTTTTGAATACCATTGCTGTTTTTGGTGAGGGTAGCTTCGTCTAATAAATTCCGTTCTGACGATTTGCCCGAAGGATCACCAATCATACCGGTAGCACCGCCTACCAACGCAATGGGCTTGTGGCCTGCCTGCTGAAAATGCATCAATAAAATAATCTGTACCAGGCTACCGATGTGGAGTGAATCGGCAGTAGGGTCAAAACCTATATAAGCGGTGGTTACTTCTTTTGAAAGCTGTTCTTCGGTACCTTCAATCATCGTATGCAAGAGACCTCTCCACCGTAGTTCTTCAACAAAATTTTTCTTCATTTGTTTTCAAATTTCCGCAAAGATATGTTTATCACAATTGAATTACAAAGTATTCAGGGCTAAAAGTAAGACTTATAAACCCCCTTCTGATTTTCATCTTCAAGCACCCGTCTTTGAGCTTCTATCTTTCAACATCACTCATATTCTTGATACAAAAAGTCATTGTACGGAAATCTCGACACGTGTATTTTTTTTACGGCTTCAAAAACGGTGTCTTTAAAGGCATCGATATTTTCTTTGTTTAATGCCGAGATAAACAGGCAGCTATCGTCTAATTTTGCCATCCAAGTGTGTTTCCAATCGGTTAAGGTAAAATGTGCTTTGGTTTTTTCGGTAACCAAATCATCGGCATCGATGGTTTTATGGGTATAGGCATCTATTTTATTAAAGACCATCAAAGTAGGTTTGTCGGCACAGCCGATTTCATCGAGTATTTTATTGACAGAATCGATATGTTCTTCAAAATTAGAATGCGAAATATCAACAATGTGCAGTAGCAAATCGGCCTCACGGACTTCATCAAGAGTAGATTTAAACGATTCTACCAATTGGGTGGGGAGTTTTCGTATAAACCCAACCGTATCAGAGAGTAAAAACGGAATGTTTTTAATAACCACTTTCCGCACCGTAGTATCAAGGGTAGCAAAGAGTTTGTTTTCGGCAAAAACCTTGCTTTTGCTGATGACATTCATCAGGGTAGATTTGCCTACATTGGTATAACCTACCAAAGCCACGCGTACCATTTTTCCGCGGTTGCCGCGTTGTATGGCCATCTGTTTGTCAATGGTAACGATTTTCTTTTTTAGCAAGGCTATTTTATCGCGTATAATCCGCCTATCGGTTTCTATTTCGGTTTCTCCGGGGCCTCGCATACCAATACCGCCACGTTGCCTTTCGAGGTGTGTCCACAATCCGGTTAACCGAGGCAATAAATATTGATACTGTGCCAGTTCTACTTGTGTACGGGCATAGCTGGTTTGTGCGCGTTGCGCAAAAATATCGAGTATCAGTGTGGTTCTGTCGAGTACCTTACACTCTAAAATGCGTTCGATATTTTTTTGTTGCCCGGGTGATAGTTCGTCATCAAAGATAACGGTACCTACTTCCTTTGCTTCAATAAATTGGCGTACTTCTTCTATTTTACCGGTACCGATAAAGGTTTTAGGATTGGGCATAGCTACCTTTTGGGTAAAGCGTTTGATGACTTCGCCCCCGGCGGTATAGGTTAAAAATTCTAATTCGTCTAAATATTCTTTAGATTTTTCTTCATCTTGGGCTTGGTTGATGATTCCTATCAACACCGCTTTTTCAAAATCTAATTTCTTTTTTTCAATCATAGGGCAAAGGTAATGAGATTAGCGATGCGATAAACAAATATTTTTGTACTTTCGGGTTTTATATCTAAGCATTTTGAGCGAAACTACCACACCTGAGAACCTATATACCGTTGCATTTTATAATCTAGAGAATTTATTTGACGTTTATGATGACCCCAATACCTTGGATGACGATTTTACGCCTGAAGGCAGAAAAAAATGGAATGCCAAACGATACCAACGAAAAATAAAAAAGCTGAGTGCTGTTATTTCGCAAATAGGAACTGATGAAAGTAATACGGCACCGATTGTAATCGGATTGGCAGAGGTTGAAAACTTGCAGGTACTTACAGATTTGGTAAATTCAAAAAGGCTGCGAGGGTTTCACTATGGCATTGTACATTATGATTCACCCGATGAACGCGGTATTGATGTAGCCTTTTTATATCAAAAAAAATATTTTGAATATCTTGATTCTAAAACAGTTACCTTATTATTATACGATGAGGAAGGGCAGCGTGATTACACAAGAGATATTTTATGGGTAAAAGGAAAACTAAAGGGCGAACTGTTCTATTTTATAGTAAACCATTGGCCTTCGAGACGCAAAGGAACGGCAGAAACAGAACACAAACGTATTAAGGCTGCGAAGCTAAACCATGAAATTATTGCTACCATTAATGATACAACCGAAAACGCTAAGATCATCATTATGGGCGATTTTAATGACGGGCCGCAGAATACCAGTATCAAACAGTATTTGGTAACCGAACAATTTTACAACCCTTTTGAGTCTATTATCGATAAAGGCAATGGTAGTTTAAAATACGATGACGAATGGCTTTTATTTGACCAAATTATTTTGAGTAAAAACTTTTTTGATACTTCGGTGAAGGCTCCGGCTTTTAAACAGGCAGCGGTTTTTGACGATTATTTTTTAAAAGAATGGAAAGGCAAACGCAAAGGGAACCCGTTTAGAACCTATATTGGAAAATGGCACCAAGGTGGGTATAGCGATCACTTTCCGGTGTATGTTACGTTGCAATATTCTTTGGGTCATTAGGCGATAAATAATTGGATTGTATTTTTCCATATAAATTTCAGGATTTGGCAGTTCTGTAAATCTATATTTTTAGGTTTCTTTAATGAAAAAAATATCTAAAGATAATAAATAGTTATTTTATGTCAAACTCAGGTTTATATATAGGAAAAAGAGGCTGATAAAAAGTTCTTTTAAACAGCCTCTTTTGCATTTATAAATGGTTAAAACCTACTACTTATTGAGCAAAGTTAATATTTATATCGTCTAATTCGTATGTTCCGTCAAAACCAGAGTCACCACTTCCTGTATATTTGAATGCAATATACATAGTACCGGTAGCACAAGAAAGGTCAACGATACCCGAGTCAAACCAGGCACTGAATAAATCACTGTCTTGAACAATATACGCAGCAGGGATAACACCCCAGGTAGCACTGGTGATATTGGCTTCTGTTCCGTCCCAATCAGTAGAGAACAGCAATTCTAATTCGCTACCGTCAGCAAAACTATTAGAAGTTTTAAAGGTGAGGGTTTCTCCACCTTGGGCGTCAAAATTTATTGCCGGTGTAATTAACCAACCGATAGAGCTTGTATCGCCAGACCTAAAAGAACCGATTCTGGCAGAAACACCTAATGACGCATTAGAACCTGTTGAAGAGAACGCTTCCCAACCTTCGGTTCCGGCTTCGATATAGTTGGTCCAGCCATTACCGCTAATTAGTGAATTTGTTGATTGGGTTTCGAAATCATCACTAAACAACACTCCTGAGCCAACACTGGTAGCAAGGCCGCAATCGAGTTCTATAGGGTCACAACGTTCGGCATTATTAAATTGGATATCTGCCGTGCTATTGATAACAAAAACATTGATATTATCGGCAAAATCTCTACTTAAGATCCCTTTGATTGAGCCTCTGTTTTGTGGTACTTGTAGCGATTTAAAATCGGCAAAAGTACTGGTTTGTAAAGAAATGGTTGGGCTATTGCTAGGACAACTTTCCAATGTTCTGAATCCGTCAAAAGTATCACTTGCTTCACCGGCAAAGGTCAAGGCAAGTTCGTCTCTGTTAATTTGAACATCGTCAAATTGTATCAATGTATTTTCATCTTGTTCTGTCAAATCACCAATGGTAGTAACTTTAGGTGTTAACGTAGCCACTTGTGGGTCTCTAATGACAAAATCTTTGTATTCATATTCTTGAATTTGTTCTATGGTACTACCTGATGGCTTTCCAATAGCGAAAACGCCATGTGATAGCCCAATGGCCAGTCCATTTAATTTCACATATACTTTTCTTCCTACTTCATAAGTATCTGATAACCCCCTTACATTAATATCTATTCTAAACCCTAGTCTTGGGTCATTGGCATCTGAACTTCCGTCAACTTTATTTTGTATGATGAGTTCTTCAAAAAAGTTTCCGGCTTTGTCGCTAGAAATTACGTATCCTTCTATGTAAAGGTCTTGTGTTTCGTCAAAAACACCAATAACATCTCCTCCGGCAACGGCTTGTTCGTATTTTGACACGACGTTTTGGAAGGTCATATTGGGAGTAATATTGGGGTCAACAATATTGATATTGGGCAAATCGAAATCTTCATCTTTAACACACGATGAGATAAAAATCAGCATCGTAAAAATGCTTAAAAAAATTAAAAATTTAGTTATTTTCATAATTATTTATATTAAAAGTTTATTCAATGTTTATTAAAACCGTATGTATATATTTACAAAATAAGTTGTACCGCGGCCATACCAATATTTGGGTGAAAATACGGGTGTGCTTAGTGCTTGGTCATCTCTTAACTGCCTGAAATTGGCATTTCTTCCTTGCTCAAAACCTCCGGTTTTATATTTTTGATCTAACAAGTTATTGACACTTGCAAAAAAGCCAATGTAGTAATCGTTTATTTTCCATGATTTTCCACCGGTTAAATTCACCACTACGTAATCATTAAACTTTTCTTGTTTTAACAATTGCCTTGCCAATACTTCGTCATAGTCATTAAAAGCATTTCCGTCAAAATCTGATGTGAAATTAGAAGTCCTTGTCAATGGGCTGATATCTAAGTAGGTATCATCAAAGAGGTTTGCTGTGGCACCAAACCACCAATAGTTGGGGTCTCTGTATTCAAAACCGAATGAATATGCTTTTTGAGGCCCTCCGGCAATTTTATAATCTTTAAGGCTTGCTTGGCCAAAATCTTTAAATCCGTTTACAAATCCTGCTGCTTCAGCAGAAATCGAAGGCTCGGTAGTTAATGTTAAGTTCGGATTGTTATCGAAAGTAAATTGTCCAACAGAAGCAACCCCTTTTAATTTTAGGGTTGGAATGACTTGGTATTCAATTCCTAATTCGGCACCGATATGTTGTTTGTCAATACCTTGTAAGACTTCTTGTACAAAGGCGGTATTATCACCTCCAATACCATCGGCAAAGAAAAAGGAAATCTCGGTAGCATCTTCAAATTTTGTATAATAACCTGTTAATTTTGCGGTAACTTTGGGCGAGCGAAGGATATAACTGGCGTCGGCAGAAAGTATTTTTTCTTCTGTAATTCCGAGTCCGTTTCTATCCCCAACAATATCGTGGTTTTCTCTAGAGTTAGAGAATGTATTTCGCAATGAAGGCGCCCTAGAAAGGTATCCGGCATTGATATCAATTAAATGATTACCGGTAATTTTATAGGTGAAGCCTCCTTTGGCACCAAATCCTGTAAAAGTGAGTTCTTTTCCTTTTCCTAATGAATTGTTAGGAAATGAGCCGTTTTGAAAAAGGCCTTCCCGTTGGTATTTGGTATTGGTTACGCTTCCCGAAAGAAAGAAATCTATTTTGTTATATTTGAATTGTGCTTGTGCAAAACCACTGATGATATCTGCAAAAAGTTTGTAATTGTATTTGAATTTATCACCTTCGCCTACTATTCTGTTAGGGCGTTGCAAGTCGTTTTGTGCGGCTTGTGGATTGTTGAGTAAATCTCCGGCAAAACTATCTACGTCTAAATAACCATTGGCTCCTAACAGGTCAATAACTTCTGCAAAATTTTCTGATTCTAGAGATTTGTAATTTACGGCTGCATCGATGATAACATTATCATTTAATTCTATATTTAAAATTGAATTGACTGTGAGCTGTGTATCGTCAACCCTGTCTTCATACAAAGCATAGATAGCATTCCCTCCGTTTTGGGTATTGCTGATATTGGCAGCGTACAATGCATTCCAATTGATTTGGCCATTATTCACAAATTCTTGTTGGGCTCCGAAAGCGATTCCCGGGTCATCAGGGTTATTCCTCAAGAAAAAGCTCGGTAATTTTTGGTAGTATGCCGGACTCGGATTGGCACCTCCTCCTTCAGGGAAGCCATTTACCAAATCGGTACCATTATAATCTAATCGGCTATTTCCCAATTTTCCGAATTGATATCCAACATTGGTGTTTAATTTCACCTTATCGTTAATTTTCCAATAATGGTTTAACATTAAGATGGGTTCTTCAATTTCTTTGATACGCGAATTGCGGATATGGCCATTTTGCCACCCCCAATATTCATTGTATTTTCTGCCTTTTAAATCGAAAACCTCTTGGGTATTGGGTGATGATTTTCCCCTGCGGTTAAAAGCATAAATTCCGGTAAAATTAAGACTGTGATGTTCGTTAATTTTCTTTTCAATAGAGGCAAATACAGAATTAGCATTGTATGAGGTTGCATCGATATAGCCTTCATTTCCCCAACGGCGTCCTATAGAAAAGGTATAAGCCCAACCACTTTTGGTCATGCCTGAGGCATAACTTGCCATGACACGATTGGTATAACTTCTGTTGGAAGAAGAGTAGGTTACCCTACCACCGGCTCTTGCTTGTGACGCGCGGGTATTGATATTGGTAGAACCCAATGCCCCGCCAAAAGTATAGCTAGAAGGTGATAATCCGATAGACAATTCTTGATTTCTCAAGACATCATTCAAACCACCCCAATTGCTCCATTGCGGCCTTCCGTTATAGACTTTGTTCATTTCAATTCCGTTTATCAAGACCTTTCCATTATCAGAATCCAGGCCTCTTACCCTAAAGAAGGAAGAGCTAAATTCAAAGGCGGCAGTTCTCGAAAAGAGATCTCTTGAAGATGATAACAATCCCGAGATATTATCGGCACCTCCGGTATCATCATTCAGTTCATCTTCGGATAACGATATCAAACCGCTATTGTCTGTTAATGACAGGTCTACAAATAATAAAATGGTTCCTAAATCGATTTCTTGGCCTTCAGAAACCTCAGCCGGAAAGTTTTGCGATTCATAACCCTTCAAAGAAACTTTAATAAGTTGATTTCCTACTGGTACATTTGTCATCACAAAATTACCATCAGCATCTGTTTGCTGGGTAATATCTGTACCGGTTACAGTTACGTTTACATTGACTAGTGGAGCTTGGGTTTCTGCATCGATAACTTTCCCTTTAACGGTTCCTAAAAGTTGAGCATAAATTACAGATGAGAAACACACACTAAACAATAGTAAAAAAATAGTTTTTTTCATATATTTTATACAAATTATTTAAGCAAAAGACAGCGTGTTTTTTGCTTGGCAAAATTAATGTAATTTAATGAGATAATGAAGCCTGACAGGGATGAATATTAACAAATAGGTACAATTCATATATTTTTTATAAATTAGGTTTTACACAAAGAGATGTTGTGATAAATAATGGCAAAATATTCTTTTCGGCTCGAAAATTGTTTATACTTTTGAATGTAAATATATGTACTGTATGAAAAACAAATTTTACCTGTTGCTGTTGGTATTCTTTATCGGAAGTTTTGCAGCATACCCTCAAAAAAAGCAAAAGCAATTTAATATACGAACCATTGCTTTTTACAATGTAGAAAACTTATTTGACACCATTAACGACCCTAATAAAAATGATGAGGCAAGCCCTATGATGGAACTCAAAGGAAATCGGTCTGAAGTATATTGGAAAAAGATAAACAATATGGCAACGGTTATTTCTAAAATAGGCTTAGAAAAAGCGAAGACCAGTCCGGCCATTATCGGTTTGGCAGAAGTTGAAAACCGAAGTGTGGTAGAAGATTTGATAGCTACTGATGCATTGAAAGGCAAGCATTACGGCATTGTTCATTTTGATTCGCCCGATAAAAGGGGTATTGATGTAGCATTGTTATATCAAAAGAGATATTTTAAGCCGATAGATCAGAAAAATTACGAATTACGTATTTGGGATAACGATGGAAAACGGATTTATACGCGCGACCAATTATTGGTTTCGGGGGTATTAGATGATGAGGTCATTTATATTATTGTAAATCATTGGCCGTCAAGAAGTGGGGGCGAAGCCAAGAGTAGGCCCAAAAGAGAAAAAGCGGCTTATTTAACCACCCAAATAATAGCCGATATTAGAAAAGAAGACTCCAATGCTAAAATTATTATTATGGGCGATTTGAATGATGACCCCAATAATAGCAGTTTAAAAAAAGTGTTGAAAGCAAAAGGCAAGAAAAAAGAAGTGAAAAAAGGAGACATTTACAACCCGATGGAAGATATGTTTCGACGTGGTTTTAATACTTTGGGCTATAGGGATAACATTAACTTATTCGATCAGATTTTAATATCGGCTTCTCTGTTGGCTACCGATACCAGTTACGATACTTATAAAATGTATAAAACCAATATTTTTAACCCTCGGTTTATCACCACAAAAAGCGGGCGTTATAAAGGCTACCCTTTTAGAAGTTTTAGCAATGGCCAATTTACGGGTGGGTACAGCGACCATTTTCCGGTATATATGTATTTGATAAAAGAGAAAAAGTAAGGCATAATTTTTGATACTAATTTTCAATGCGAACAACTTTTTTATTTTCAATTTTATTGTTTTTTACACTTGCCATTTATGCCCAAGAGGAGTATTGGGAAAGCTATATTGTTCAAAAGGAAAAAGGGCCAATGGCAATAAGCGTTCACATGAAATATAAGTATGCAAGGCCTAATTATAAAAACCTGCTCATTGTAGGTACCCATACCACAAAATGTAACAAAAACGGTTATCCTACTGAACAAGGATTAGAAAAAATGTATACCTTTTCTGATTCTATTGCCAATATTATCGATGGGTTAACCAAAAACAGGTTGGTAGGCATCATTACGTATCAATGTTCTGGGTTTGATATTTTTTATGTAAGGGATACCTTAAACCTCAGAAACGATATCACCTCATTTATTAAAGCTAAGTATGCCAATTCTAAAAACTATTTTCAGTTGGAAAGCGATAGAAAATGGAAGTATTATCTAGAGAGTTTATACCCTGAAGACGATTCGGAAGAATTTTTTATCAATCACGAACTTTTGACATCTTTGGTATATGCCGGCGATAAATTAACGGCACCTAGAAAAGTTACCCACTGGTTTTATTTTTACAGAGAGAAACGAAGAAAGAAATTTATCGATAAGATTAAAGCCTTAGAATTTACTGTTGATTCTTTAAATTTTAGGAGAAAGCGTGAAAACAAATATGAATTACAGGTTTCTAGAAAAGACAGTATTTACCCGAAGGCTATTTCAAAACTTACCAAAATACTGACTGACTTCGGCAAATTATTACAGGCAGAATACGATGGCTGGAATGCGGAGTTGATAAAGGAAGATTAAAACAACCGTTGAAAAACGTCTTCAATCTTAGAAACCAATACTATTTTTATGGTATAATTTTTAGAAACTATTTTATTGAATTTAGAAACGATAATGGTTGCAAACCCTAATTTTTCGGCTTCTAGTATGCGTTGGTCAATTCTGTTTACGGGTCGTATTTCGCCGGCCAAGCCAACTTCGGCAGCAAAGCAGGTATCTTGAGGAACAGCGATATCTTCATTAGATGATAAAATAGCCGTAACCACTGCTAAATCAATAGCAGGGTCATCAACGGTAATGCCTCCGGCAATATTTAAAAAAACATCTTTGGCGCCGAGCCTAAATCCGGCACGTTTTTCTAATACCGCTAAAATCATGTGCAACCGTTTGATATTATAACCGGTGGCCGACCGTTGTGGGGTGCCGTATACAGCGGTACTTACCAAGGCCTGTACTTCTATCATTAACGGCCGCATACCTTCTAAGGTAGCACTAATCGCCGTTCCGCTAAGCGATTCGTCTTTTTCTGATATTAAAATTTCTGATGGGTTTTCTACTTCCCGCAATCCGCTGTGTTGCATTTCGTAAATACCGAGTTCTGCGGTAGAGCCAAAGCGGTTTTTTTGTGCCCGTAAAATACGATAGGTATGGTTTCTGTCGCCTTCAAATTGTAAGACCACATCTACCATGTGTTCTAAAATTTTGGGCCCGGCAATAGTGCCTTCTTTGGTAATATGCCCGATAAGAACTACCGGAGTAGCGGTTTCTTTGGCAAATTTTATGAGTTCGGCAGTGGTTTCACGTATTTGTGAGATGCTTCCGGGCGAAGCCTCAATATAATCGGTGTATAAGGTTTGGATAGAATCTATTACCACTACATCCGGTACTACTTCTTCAATAGCTTTAAAAATGTGTTGTGTGTTGGTTTCTGTTAAGATGAGGCAGTTTGAATGTTGTTCACTTAAACGTTCGGCACGCATTTTTATTTGCGACTGGCTTTCTTCGCCCGAAACATACAATACTTTTTTATCAATACCTAAGGCTACTTGTAATAATAGGGTTGATTTACCAATACCGGGCTCGCCACCTAACAGGGTCATAGAGCCTCTTACCAAACCACCACCGAGTACTCTATTTAGTTCGTTGTTTTTAGTGTTTATTCTATCATCTTCATTAATGGTAATTTCATCAATTTTTACCGGTTTAGAAACTCTTTTTATAGCGGTTGATTGTTTCCAGTTTCTCTTATCTTTTTTTTGGATTACTTCTTCAACAATGGTATTCCATTCATTACAGGCACTACACTTACCCACCCATTTAGCATATTGGGTGCCGCAGTTTTGACAGAAAAAAGTTGTTTTGGTTTTTGGCATTTAAAGGATATTTATTTTTTCTATTTTGTCATTCCTGCGAATGCAGGAATCCATATTAAAGACTTGTCTAGATTCCTACTTTCGCAGGAATGACATCTGTACTTTCAAATTCTTTCAACACCGCTTTATTCCCATCAAAAACCGCATAGGTAAAATGTGATATCCAATCGCCGGTATTGATATAGGTACTTTTGTCATTTAATTTGATGGCCATCGGAAGATGCCTATGCCCGAACAAAAAATAATCATAGTGTTTGGTCTCTAGTTTTTTCTTGGCATATTGTACCAGCCACTCGTTTTCTTCGCCTAAAAACACCACATCTTCTTCACCTGAAATTAATTTGTTTTTGGTAGAGAGGTATTGGCCTAGTTTCATTCCCCAATCAGGGTGCAACCATCGGTATAGCCATTTTGAAAACGGATTGGTAAATACCTTTTTCATACGTTTATATCCTTTGTCTTTGGGGCCTAATCCGTCGCCATGACCAATAAAAAACACGGTATTGTTAATAGTAAATTCTTTAGGTTGGTGATAGGTGGTTATATTTAATTCTTTTTCAAAATAATCGCGCATCCATAAATCGTGATTGCCTACAAAGAAGTAGATGGCAATACCGCTATCTCTAATTTCTGCCAGTTTGCCGAGTACCCGTACAAAGCCCTTCGGGACTACCGTTTTGTATTCAAACCAAAAATCAAATAAATCGCCTAATAAAAATATAGCTTCGGCATCTTGTTTAATGGTGTCTAACCATTTTACAAACTTCTTTTCACGAATCAAACTTTTTTTACGGTTCGGAATACCAAAATGTTGGTCAGAAGCGAAGTATATTTTTTTATGTTTTGGTAATTGTATCTTCATTAAGATGATTTGACCTCAAAAATAGTTAAAATGAATTAAGCATCTAAAATTTGAGATTTAAAATTTAAAATCAACAACGAAAATTAGTTCCCTCTTCTTAGGAGAGGGCGGAGGGAGAGGCTTGGTCACCGGCAAACCACTCAGCATACGAATTCTTAGTTTCGTAGAGTTTTAGCGAATGCAATGTAACAGAATTTGGCAACTTGGTTATAATACGATTGGCAAAATCTACAATCATATTTTCACTGGTGGGTTGGTAATCCACTAATAGTACTTTGGGCGAATGGGGTTTTATCTTATCGGCCAGTATTTTGTGTGGCGAATTTTTATTGAGTACGGTGGCATGGTCAAAAACATCAATTATTTCTGTGCGTACTATTTTTTTTAGGTCGCCAAAATCGAGTACCATTCCGTTTTTTACATGGTTTGCATCATCAATAGGTTCACCAATAACAGTTACATAGAGCTGGTAGCTGTGGCCGTGAATATTTTTACATTTACCATCATAACCATACAACGCATGTGCGGTTTCAAAATCGAAATGTTTGGTGATTCTTATAAGGCTCATAATTAACAATCTTAAATAAGCGAGACACTTCGACTGCGCTCAGTGTGACAAAAATAACTAATTAATTACATTAAGTTGCTTACCAATCTTAATAAAAGCAGCAATCGCTTTATCTAAATGTTCTTTGGTATGTGCTGCCGAGAGTTGTACTCTAATTCTTGCTTTTCCTTTGGGTACTACCGGAAAGAAAAATCCGATGACATAGATACCTTCTTCTAATAAGGCATTTGCCATATCTTGTGATAATTTGGCATCGTATAACATCACGGGCACAATGGCAGCATTAGCACCTACCAAATCAAAACCGGCGGCTTCCATTCCCTTACGGAAATAATTGGTATTCCACTCTAATGTATCACGTAAAGAGGTGTCGTTAGACAATAAGTCAAATACTTTTAAAGAAGCACCCACAATGGCAGGAGCCAACGAATTAGAAAATAAATAGGGCCTTGACCGCTGGCGTAAAATTTCTATAATTTCTTTTTTTGCCGTGGTATATCCTCCCATGGCACCTCCAAGGGCTTTTCCTAAGGTACCGGTAACAATATCAACCCTATTGAGTACATTTTTGAGTTCTAAAGTACCTCTTCCTGTCTTACCTATGAATCCGGCAGCATGGCATTCATCAACCATAACCATAGCGTCGTACTTATCGGCTAAGTCACAGATTTTATCTAAGCTAGATACAATTCCGTCCATAGAAAAAACGCCATCGGTAACAATAATTTTAAACCGGTGTTGTTGTTTGTTTGCTTCTATAAGTTGTGCTTCTAAATCTGCCATATCGTTATTTTGATAACGATAACGAGCAGCCTTGCACAAACGTACGCCATCAATAATCGAAGCATGGTTTAACGAATCAGAAATAATAGCATCTTCTTTGCTTAGCAAGGGTTCAAAAACACCACCATTGGCATCAAAAGCAGCGGCATATAAAATCGTGTCTTCAAAACCATAAAAATCGGCTATTTTTTGTTCTAATTGTTTGTGGATGTCTTGTGTGCCACAAATAAAACGTACTGATGACATTCCGTAACCATGAGTATCCATAGCCTCTTTTGCAGCCTGTATGACCTCAGGGTGATTTGATAGCCCCAGATAATTATTGGCACAAAAATTAATAACCTCTTCACCTGTTGAAATTTTAATCACTGCATTTTGAGGTGAGGTAATGATACGTTCAGATTTGTAAAGCCCCGCATCTTTGATACTTTGTATTTCTTGTTGCAAGTGTTGTTGTATGTTGCCGTACATAGTTTTTATACTAAAAGTTGATAGTACAAAAGTAGCTAAATAAATAGTTTTAAGAATAGTTTATGACGATTTAATAAAATGCTGTTAAACCGTAGTTAATCAAAAGTTAAACACTCTATTCGGATAATAAAGTAAGATACATTCGCTTCAAAATCAAAGTATTAATTAAAATTAAACAGAATGAAAAAACAACTACTATTCGGATTATTTATGGTGCTTTTTACGAGTCTTTATGCTCAAGAAGACCATCGCCAAATTGAACATAAAACTACCTTTGGTATTAAAGCAGGAAGTATTGGTAGCCCAGCAACTAGAGTTGACAGAAGTAAAATAAATGGAATACAGGGATTGTATGGAGGGATATATTTAAATACGCGTTTTCATAAAAAATGGAGTTTTCAAAATGAAGTTGATTTTTCGATAACCAATGGTTATTTATTTATTGAGGTTCCGATGGTATTAAAATATCATATAAATGATAAATGGAGTGTTTTTATGGGACCAAAATTAGATATTTTACTGAATAACGATTTAAAGTACTTTGGAGATACAGATTTTAAAACCTATGGTATTTCTGCTGAAATTGGCATTCAATACAATATTTCTAAACGGTTTTTTATTGAAGCTCGATACAGTTATAGCTTTTCGAAACAAATTAATTTTAAACATTTTCCCTCAAATAATAGAACAACATTCAGAATAGGTATAGGATATAGATTTTAACCTACTCTAGGTGTTTCTAATAAATAATTGAGTTTAAGAATTATCATTTACCTTTGCTTCCTAAAAATTCTTGAATGGCAAGAGATGAGCAATTAAAAGAACGGTGGGAGTCGTTAAAAATAATTTTATCGAAGCAATTTGCCGATGGCGAAGTCTTAGATATTGATGCTATTATTTATCTGATAGGCGTACAAGAATTAGGGCAGGGTTACCGACAGTTTAAAAAAGATGAAAAGGTAAACCTAATGCATATTGCCATTTGCAGATTACTGGAACCTCTAGGCTATTACGAATTTGATTTTTTTGATGATGATGGTTGGCCTCATTATAAAGTTAAAGAAGAACTACCTTTTTTAAAACCCGGTGAGCAATCAGTATTGATGAAAGAAGCCGTGATACAGTACTTTTTAGAAAAAGGGTTGATTGATTAATCTAGCTAAGTTCTAATTAGAACAGCATAATAACTAAATTATTAAATATCATTCTAAAATAAAAAATGGGAACTATG
>Ga0256841_1001391_pt1 | contig 21129 bp, 14 predicted proteins | sample 356308metaG_FD_185971 | JGI IMG/M metagenome (GOLD analysis project Ga0256841, IMG submission 185971) | Hydrothermal vent microbial communities from Mid Atlantic Ridge, Atlantic Ocean - 356-308 | ecosystem: Environmental > Aquatic > Marine > Hydrothermal vents | place: Atlantic Ocean: Mid... | reverse complement strand
GACATTATATATATGACCTTAAAAGAGAATTTAATTTTTGAAGATTTCCCTAATTTTGTATTGAAATCTTCATAACACTAAAGATTTTATCATAGGAGAGAATTATATATCTGATCTATATAATGAAGTATTGGAGATTTTTATAAAATGAAAATACAAATTGAAATAAATGAACCCAAAAAAGATATGACCTTTGCTGATATTCATTTATCTTACAAGCTTCTAAGTAATGAATTTAAGGCTAAAGCGAATATCAATTTTAATAATTTTTTTGATTTTATGTTGGATAACAGATCGCCTGGTTTTGATCTGTTTTTCGTTTCCGTACTTATATTTTCAGTTGATAGATTGGTAAGTCGAAAATATGCTGATGACGGATGGACCAGGTATTTTGAGATAAGTATACCTGTTTATAACCTTGATATATTTAAAGCTGTTGAAGAAGATTTTAACAAAACCATATCTTTTCTTACAGGAGATATTTGGAGCATTTCATTTATAAAGAATAATAAAAAGCTGATTTTTAAAGAAGTAAAGAAGGATGATGTCGAGCGGAAAAGTTATTCTTTTTCTTCGGTGAGTTTATTTTCAGGTGGAATGGATTCTTTAATTGGCATTTTGGATTTTCTTTATAAAAATCCTGAAAAAAATTTAGTACTTGTTTCCCATTATGGTTATCCAAGAAAAGTTCATACTGATCAGGAAGAAATATTTAATTGTTTAACGGATATATTTAAGAATCGAGTTAAATGGCTAAAGTGTCGAGTTGATTTATCTAAAGAAAGAGACAACTTGGAATTTGATGAGAATTCAAGAAGTCGATCAATATTATTTTTGTCTCTTGGCCTATACATTGCTGCGAATAATAAATCAGGAACGAATCTTTTAATCTCTGAAAATGGTTCAATTTCTCTGAATTTCCCTTTAACCAAATCAAGATATAGTTCCTGCAGTACTCGAACAACTCATCCTACCTTTATTAATATGTTGACAGAATTATTATCAAAAATGGGAATAAACATCCCTATTATAAACCATTACGCATTAAATACAAAAGGAGAAATGGTATCGCTTTTTAAGGATAAAAATGAAGATTTAGAAATTATAAATCTATCAAATTCTTGTGCTAAAAGAGGACATAAAAGAGTGTGGAAAAACCGTGGAGCAGAACATTGTGGCTATTGTTTGCCCTGTATTTATAGAAGAGCAGCTTTACATAAGATTAGTTTAGATTACTCGAATGATTATGGTATTGACGTCTTTAACGTAGGTCATCTAGATTTGTACGATACTAAATCCACTATAACCAAAGATTTTAAAACATTGCTTCATTTTTTAAAGGCTAATTACAGTAAAGAAGATATTTCCACTGAATTAATTAATAATGGTTTGAATGACCTTGAAAAACTTAATGACTTTGTTAAAGTCGTATTAAAAACAAGAAACGAATTAAAAGCATTGATTGCGGATAAAGGGAATGATGAAATAAGGAAATTGGCTGGATTATGATTGATGTTCATTGTCATCTTAATGAGTTTACGGATTTCGATAGGATCGCATTTTTTTGCGAAGAACGCGGTATTAAAGTGATTTCGATGACTAACCGCCCTTCTGAATTTAATACAATTATCTCACAGACTAAGAAATATAGATTTATACGTGCGGCTCTAGGTTTGCACCCTATGGAAGTACCATTTACGAAACAAGAATTGAATCTATTTGAAAAATTAAAAAAAGAGACAAGCTATATCGGAGAAATTGGTTTAGATTTTTCAAGAGATTTTATTCACCGAAAAAGGGAGCAGTTGCACGTTTTTGATTTCATACTCAATTCCACAAGAAATGAAAAAAAAATATTAAGTCTACACTCTCGAAATGCCGAGAAAACAGTCTTAGAGAATTTAATTAGATATAATATTAAAAATGCAATTTTCCATTGGTATTCAGGGCCTTTGGGCTTAATCGACGAAATACAGCAAAATGGATATTATTTTTCTATTAATCCCCGAATGACCTTATCAGAAAAAGGCAAAAAGATTATAGAAAAAATTTCGCACGATAAAATTCTTGTCGAATCGGATAGTCCATTTATTAAGATAAATGGCAAACCTTCTGATCCATCTACAGTAAGGATTGCTTATAACTATTTGGCCCAAATTTGGAATCAAGATATAAAAACGGTTGAAAGAAAAGTAAACAATAACTTAAAGAATATCTTACACGATATTAGATAAAAAATAGCATATATTATTTTTATAATATTTCAATAAAATTACTAAGGTGAAAAATATAGAGGCACTATGAAATCCACAAAACCGCTCAAAGAACTACTCGATTCCGTACGCAACATCGAAGGCTTTCCCATCGGCAAGGACGAAGATATTCTCGCCCTGTCCGATCCGCCCTATTACACGGCCTGCCCCAATCCCTATATTAACGAGTTTATTGAAGAACACGGCACCCTTCGACAGCCCTTCGACACGCTCAGGACTATGGCTCAGGGTGCCGCATACGACGAGGCAATGGACGACTATCACCGCGAGCCTTTTGTGGGCGACGTGAGCGAAGGCAAGAACGACCCCATTTACAACGCCCATTCCTACCACACCAAAGTGCCGCACAAGGCCATAATGAAATACATTGAACACTACACCGACGAAGGCGACATTGTCTTTGACGGATTTTGCGGCACGGGCATGACCGGCGTGGCTGCCCAGCTTTTGAACCGCAAAGCCATTCTATCCGACCTGTCGCCTATTGCCACCTTTATTGCCTACAACTATAACAAAAAGGTGGATGTGGCCGAATTTGAACGGGAGGCCCACCGTATTTTACGCGAAGTGGAAGAAGAATGCGGCTGGATGTACGAAACCAACCCCACCCCGGATGTCATTGCGAGGAGCGCAGCGCCTGCCCTGAGCGAAGCCGAAGGGAAGCAATCCCATGATGGGATCGCCACATCCCGCCAAGGCGGGACTCGCGATGACAGCACTACTGTCACTACGGGTGAAGGGAAGCAATCACATGACTCGGAGCTGTCATTGCGAGGAGCGCAGCGACGAAGCAATCCTGCCTTAACAAGCAAGGGATCGCCACGTCCTTCCGCCCAGGCGGAAGAACTCGCGATGACAAACCCACTGTCATTGCGAGCGTCAGTGAAGCAATCCCCAGCGATGACTGTTGGCGTGCAGAGCGAAATGTTTGAAAAAAAGAAAAAAAACGGCAAGGGCGCCGCCCTGAGCCATAGCCCTGAGCGCGCCGAAGGGCTGTCGAAGGGCAAAATCAACTACACCGTCTGGTCGGACGTGTTCCTGTGCCCATACTGCGGCGAGGAAATCGTCTTTTGGGAGGCGGCGGTGGACAAAGAGGCCGGCAGCGTAAAAAAGGAATTCCCCTGCCCGCACTGCAACGCCGCCATGAAGAAGACCGACTGTAAGCGGGCCACGGTTACCTTTTTTGATGCCGCCATTGGCCGGGAAGTAACCCAGGCCAAACAGGTGCCCGTTTTGATTAACTTCACTTACAACAGCAAACGCTACGAAAAAACGCCCGACGCCGAGGATTTGGCTTTAATCAAAAAGATTGAAGAGAGCGAAATCCCCTACTGGTTTCCGACGGATAGAATGCCGGAAGGCGATGAGGCAAGGCGCAATGATAGAATGGGCATTACCCATGTGCATCATTTTTATACGAAGCGGAATTTGTGGGTGTTGGCAAGTTTTTATGATAAAATACTAAATATTGAAAAAAGGCTACTTATAGTATTTGAATCTATTGCCGGCCAACTATCAAATAAACTATCCCGATATAATATGGGCAATCGTGGTAATGGGCCGGTTAGCGGCACATTATATGTTGCATCAATGACAGCTGAAACTAATATTATTAAAGTAGCAAAGACGAAATTAAAGAATATTGTTTCTGCTTTAGAAATAATAGAAGGTGAAAATTATATAAATACTTCATCATTAGAAAACGTTCCAATTTATTCTGATAGCATTGATTACATTTTCACAGACCCACCCTTTGGCGATAATCTCATGTATTCGGAACTCAATTTTTTATGGGAAAGCTGGCTGAAAGTTAAAACCAACAACGCATCGGAAGCCATTATCAACAAATCCCAAAACAAAGCCCTGCCGGAATATTATGATTTGATGCTCAAATCTTTCAAAGAATACTACCGCGTGCTCAAACCCAACCGCTGGATTACGGTGGAGTTTCACAATTCCAAGTCATCGGTGTGGAACGCCATTCAGGAGGCCATGAGCAAAGCCGGCTTCATAATCGCCAATGTGACCATATTGGATAAAAAACAGGGCAGCTTTAAACAGGTCACGTCCGACGGCGCAGTGAAAAACGACCTGGTCATTTCCGCCTACAAACCCAAACAGAGCTTTGAGCGGCGCTTTTTGGAACAAACTGGCCAGGGACTGGAAGAGGATTTCATCCGCATGCATCTATCGCATCTGCCGGCCGAGCCGTCCGTGGAGCGCACCGAGCAGATGCTCTATTCCAAACTTTTGGCCTATTACGTGCAGCGCGGTTACGCCGTTAAATACGACGCCAAAACTTTCTACAAAATGCTGCATAATTATTTTGAAGAAGAAGACGGCTACTGGTTCAACGCCGACCAGTTGCCGGCCTACCGCGAATACAAGAAAAAGCTCAAATTAGAAGGTCTTGCCGATGTAAAAAAAGGCCAGCTTAATATGTTTGTTCTTGATGAAAAATCGGCTCTGCAATGGCTGCACGCCTTTTTGGCCGAGCCAAAAGATTTTAAAACCATCCATCCGGCCTTTACCAAAGTGGCCAACATCAGTGGCGACCGGACGCCGGATTTACGGGAACTGTTAGAAGATAATTTCATCCGCGAGGGCGACAAATACCGCCGTCCCCAATCGGAAGAAGAAAAGACGACGCTCATTCAAAAGCGCGAAAAAGAACTGCTGCGCGAGTTTGAGTCCTTGCTCTTGCAGGCCAAGGCGTCACAAAAGAAAATCAAAGAGTGCCGCAAGCAGGCCGTGCTGTTTGGCTTTGAACATTGCTACAAGGCCGGCCGTTTTCAGGATATTCTCACTTTGGCCAGGCGCCTGGACAAACGCATCATTGAGAACGATGCGGAAATCAATGACTTTATCGAAGTGGCCGAGTTGAAGGTGGAGGGGTTCTGATTGTCATTACGAGGGAGTGAAACGACCGAGGCAATCCTTTGACTTGGCGCTGTCATCGCGAGGAGTCTCGACGGGTCGGAACGACGTGGCGATCCCTTGTCCACTGGAGGGGATTGCTTCCCTTCGGCTTCGCTCAGGGCAGGCGCTTCGTTCACAATGGTAGGTATTAAAAATTTTCTTGCATCTTCTATATTATCTCTATATCTTTAATTAAAGTGAAAAAATCACCGATACAAACCAAATAGAGGCATAAATTATGTTAATTCGTTATTCGGTAGAGAATTATTTGTGTTTTAATGAAAGAGCGGAATTCTCTATGATTCCCGGAAAGGGCAGGTTGCTGCCGACGCATCGAATAAAAGGGAAAAATAGCGCGGATATCGATGTGCTTAAACTCGCATTGATATACGGGGCAAACGCTTCGGGAAAATCCAGTTTAATTAAATCAATGAGTTTTGCTAAAAATTTTATCTTGCAAGGCGTAAAGGTAGGCAGCGTTATTCCACTTAGTAAATTTAAGCTGTCAAAAAAGGCCGAGAAAAATCCGAGTCGGTTTGAGTTTGAATTTAAAATGAAGGGTTTTAACTATGCCTATGGATTTTTAATAGATTATGATAAAGTTATTGAAGAATGGCTTTATAAAATTACCAGATTTTCTGAAAAAGCCATATTTGAAAGAACTATTTTAGAAAATTCGAAAACAAAAATTCGATTTCCCGGCATACGGTTTAAATCGAAAGATGAAAAACAGTTCTTAGACTTTGTCGCTCTTGGCACCAGACCGAATAAACTATTTTTAACCGAATGTCTCGAACGAAACGTTTTCGCCAATGTTCAGGGAATAGAAGCCATCAGCGATACTTTAGATTGGTTTGGCAACAAGCTGACCGTCATATTTCCCGATTCTAAATTTCAGGGATTGGAATTTGAATTTGAAAAAAGCAGTAAATTAGCGGAAGAATTTAAAAAATATATGAAAATCTTTGATACGGGCATTGACGATATCGAACTAAAACCGATTGATTTTGATAAAATAAAAGATATTCCGGATGAGATAAAAAATGACATCGTCAGCAGGTTGAAACCAAATAGTAAAACAATCATTTCTAATAAAGCCACTAATATTACCTACACCTTATTTAAGGATAATAAAAATAATATTAAGGTGTTTAGGTTAAATAGTAAGCACAAATTGATTGACAGCGACGGTTATGCCTTTTTTGAAATTAACGAAGAGTCCGATGGCTCGCAAAGATTAATTGATCTGATTCCCGCATTAATTGATTTATTCAAGGATAATAAAGTTTTTATAATAGATGAATTGGATAGGAGCCTGCATCCCAATTTGTCAAAATCTTTTGTTGAACTTTTTTTGAATGCAACGGCTGAAGTTCCGAGTCAGTTAATTGTTACAACTCACGAATCTAGTCTGCTAAACCTGCGAAAAATTCGAAAAGATGAAATCTGGTTTATCGAAAAAAATCAAAAAGGTGAAGCGGAATTATTCTCTCTGGAAGAATTTAAACCAAGATTTGATAAAGAGATTCGTAAAAATTATTTGGTAGGGCGTTTTGGTGCAATTCCTTCGATTTCATTACATCACAATAACAATTAAACGAAGAGAATCGATATGGGAAGAGAAAGAAGAGAATTCAAGCGTCCTTCGTTTAAGCGTGATGTAAATAAACTATTTGTTATTGCCACTGAAGGCCAAAAAACCGAGAGGGTATATTTTGAAGGTTTACTCACGCAAAACCCGCATCCAAAAACTAAAATATACTTGGAAGTCTTGCCAAAACTTGATTCAAATAGTTCGCCAGGCGCTGTACTACGAATGCTGGATTCTTTCAAAAGAGAATTCCTTCTTCGTAAGGATGATGAATTGTGGATGGTCATTGACAGAGATAGGCAGAGCCTGAAAGCATCTGAAATAAGCAAAATAGCTACGTTGGTATATCAGAAGAAATATAATCTTGCCTTAAGTAACCCCGCTTTTGAAGTTTGGCTTCTTCTACATGTTAAAGATGTGTCTGAATATTCAGAAACTGATATTGAAGAATTATTTGAGAACAGACGAACAGGTTCGAGAAGCAGACTTGAAAGAGAGTTGGTTTATATTTGTGGCAGCTATAATAAAAGCAAACCGGATTTATCCCTGTTTTTACCTTTCGTAACCATCGCCGTAGAGCGAGCCGAAGCTTTGGTCAGAGATCCAAATGAAAGGTGGCCGGATTATTTTGGCACGCATGTGCATAAATTAGTAAAAAAACTACTCGAAACCTATTGATTTACTTTATTATCAATACCATGATTTTGATTGTCAAGGCCCCGACGAATCGGGATGTGCCGCAAGGAGCGTTAGCGGCGTGGCGATCCCATCATTAGATTGCTTCGTCGCTGCGCTCCTCGCAATGACAGTTAAAAAGACTTGTTAAAAACGCATACATTGATTAACTTGTGCGTGCGCTTTTAACAAGAGGCCGAAAAGTGGATACCGATCACGTCATAAAACTATTTAAACAAAATAATTTTTATCTGAGATCCGAACAGCTTGTAAAATTGAAAGTTCATACCTCTCTGCTACGCCAACTGCTGGATGCCGGACGGCTGGAAAAGGTCAAGCGCGGATTGTATCGCCTGCCGGCTGAAGCCATTCCCGAGGACGAACGTTTCACCTTTGATTATTTTGACGCTGTCATGGCCGTTCCTGAAGGCATTTTTTGTCTGACGACCGCTCTGCACGTTCATGGACTGTCCACACAGCGGCCGGCTGTCTTTGATATGGCCATTCCGCGCACGCGGCGCACGCCAAAGCTATTCACGGTTTCTGTGCGGTTTTATCGTTTTCAGGAGCCATACTATTCCTATGGCGTGGAGGAAATAAAGACGAAAATTACCACCATAAAAATTTACAATCAGGAAAAATCCATTTGCGACGCCTTTCGCCAAAGACGCATTATCGGCGAAGACATTGCTATGGAAAGCCTGAACGCCTATCTAAAACAAAGTAAAAAAGAGATAAACAAACTGCTCGAAACCGCCGCATTCTGCAAAGTAAAACATATCATCGAACCGGTGGTCAAAGCCATGGTGGGATTTTAATATGCCGTCAAAAACGGTAAAAAATATGGCGGCGTCGGTGCGCGCCAGACTGCTGAATCTTTCAAAGAAAAGCGGGGAAAACTATAACGCTGTTTTACTGCGCTTTTTTCAGGAACGTTTTTTGGCCCGGCTTGGCTTTTCGGACTACAAAAAGCACTTTGTTTTAAAAGGCGGATTGCTGCTTTTAAGCCGTCATATCAGCGCTTTCCGCCCCACAGTGGACATCGATATGCTGGGCATAGACATTTCCAATAATCCCGAACAATTGTCTATGATTATTAAAGAGATCGCCGTACTTGAATTGAACGACGGTGTTCGCTTTGATGCGGACACGATAACTTACCGTGTGATTAAAGAGGATGCGGAATACGAAGGACTGCGTTTTACTTTTTGTGTTCGCCTGGGAACAATAAAATCACGGATGCAGCTTGATATCGGTTTTGGAGATGCGGTTCCAATGGGCTTTACCCAGAGCATCCCGTCGCCCATGCTGAATTATTTTCCTGTATCCGAATTGTTGATTTATCCGCTTGAATCGGTGATTGCCGAAAAATTTCAGGCGATTGTTTATCTCGGTTTGGCCAGTAGCCGTATGAAAGATTTTTTTGATATTTTGTTTTTGGCGGAAAATAACGTTTTTGAATTACAAAAAATTAAAATTGCACTTGAAGCGACTTTTGTTCGACGAGAAACGTCGTTAGAAAATCGTTATTTTATATATGAGGATTCATATATAGCGGAAAAAGAGCGGATGTGGAGAACTTACATAAAAAAGATTGGCGCAGAGAAAACGTTTGATTTTTCTCAGGTCATTAAGCGAATTAAAGCCTTCATGGAACCTGTGATAAATGCGGAAGATATGGAAAAGAGCTTGATTTGGGATTCGCATAACTGGAAATGGAAGGTATCGTCAAATGAACATTGGGGATAAAGTCCAGAGCCGTTTATATGGCGATAAGGGCGTCGGAACAATCATTGGTTTTAACACCTTATTCGGTGAGCAATATGCCGAAGTTCTGTTTAAAGACGGGAGTACATTGTCTACCAGAGTCGATGATCTTCGTTTGGAAAACGATCCGTTGCACCTTCTGCAAAACGGTAAGGTTAGTACGCCTTCAATCTTTTTCGCCCAAAATATGTTGTTACGACTGGATGCCAATATTTCCGAGAACGCTATTGTCACATCCACCAATTTTAAAATTCAACCCTTACCGCACCAGTTGCTGGCCGTTGATTTTGTCATAAATCGTTTTGAACCGCGAAGCCTGATTGCCGACGAAGTTGGCTTAGGGAAAACAATTGAAGCCATTCTTGTTTATGAGGAGTTTAAATTACGTGGTATCGTAAAAAAAGTTCTTATTGTGGTTCCATCGGGGCTCGTATTGCAATGGCATGAAGAGCTGCTGAATAAATTCCATGAACAATTCATCATTTACACCAAAGACTACATCCGCACGCTCAAACAGAGCTATGGAGAAGAAACCAATGTCTGGAAGCTTCATGATAAAATCATTGCATCCATCGATTCCATCAAACCCTGGAAAATTGACGAAGAGCTGGAGCCGCAGGAGCGCAAACGCCGCGAATGGCACAATAAGCACATATTTGAAGATATCACCACGGCCGGTTTTGATATGGTTATTATTGATGAAGCCCATAAATTAAGCAAGTATGGGGATGGGCATGAATCGGCTCGTTTCAAATTGGGCGAGAAACTCAGCGAAGCCATTCCGATTTTATTACTGCTAACCGCTACGCCGCATCAGGGCGATGAATATTTATTTTTGAATCTGTTGCGCCTTATTGATCCCGTGTTGTTTACCAGCAAACAGTCGTTGACGCCCGCATTGGTACAGGAAGTAACCGTACGCAATAAAAAACGAGCCGTGGTCGATTTTGAAGGCAATCGTATTTTTAAACATCGCATTACATCGCTTATTGAAATCAATCGCGCCATTCCCGAACAACAGGAAGAAATCGAATTATACCAATTTGTTACCGAATACACCGGTAAGTACTATAATCTTGCCAAACGCAGCAATAATCAAATACTCATGCTTTTGGTGATGTTGTATCAGCGAATGGTTTCTTCCAGCAGCTTTGCCTTGTTGGAAGCTATGAAAAGGCGTAAAGTTTTTTTACAAGGTGAATGGAATCTGCTGGATGCGGCGCAGGAGGAAGAGTTTGATGAAGAGGAATTCGAAGTAGAAGAATTATTAACGAAAAAAGTGTCTGCAACCAAAGAGGATATTGAAACCGAACTGCAATTTGTCGGGGCCTGCATCGGTATGGCTGAAAAACTGACGGTTTCTTTTAAGGACGTAAAATTTCGTAAGCTCATCGAAGTCATCGATGTAATTAAAAAGCGTGAACAAAGGCCGGATTTAAAATTTATTATTTTCACGGAATTTCGCGCCACACAGGATGCCATTATTCAGTTTTTAAGTAACTTCGGTTATTCCTGCTCATATATAAACGGTTCGCTTTCCAGAGAAGAAAAGGTGGAACAGGTCGAGTTATTTCGCACTAAAAATCAAATCATGGTCTCAACGGACGCCGGCGGCGAAGGCATAAACCTGCAATTTTGCTATTGTATGATTAACTTCGATTTGCCCTGGAATCCATCCCGTTTAGAACAACGCATAGGCCGCATTGACCGTATCGGCCAAAAACATAACACATTAATTTTCAATTTTCATCTAACGGATACAGTAGAAGACCGTGTACGCCGAATCTTAGAAATTAAACTGGAGCGCATCAAAGAACAATTTGGGGAGGACAAGTTTGCCGACGTGTTGTCTTTAATACAGGATGAGTTTTCATTCGATAAAATATATATCGATGCTATAGAGCTAAAACGCGCCGAAGAAGGACAACTTGACGCCATCGCCAACAAAATATTTCAACGCGCCAAAGAAATCCTTGAAAAAGATGATCTATTACTGCCATTCTCACAATTCACTCAGGACGCCGGGAAGCTTGTTAATACAGAACTTAACAGCATCATAAAGCACCTGGCGCTCAATTATCTTGATTATTTAGGTATCCCCATAAATCATTATAGAGATGAACCGGAATTTTTGTATTTTAACAATCCTTTTCCGCAAGATAACGAACCAACCATTTACCGCAATGTAACGTTTGATAACACGCTTTCTCTTAAAAAGGCCAATACGGAATTCATTAATATCGAGCATCCTTTGCTTGTGAATATCCGGCGTCAATTAGAATCCGCTTCACACAAGGGCCGCGTAACGGCTATCCGCATTCAAATCAGTAAATTTCAAAATATAAGCGGATTTTGGTTCGTTTACAGGCTGTTTATAACCAATCACCAGAATAGAAGAAAAACGACGCCTGTATCCGTTTTTATGGAAGATGAATCGTTTCACAATAACCGTATCAGCGGCTATCTTGAGAGAAATTATCTTGAGAATGTGTCGTTCATTCAAAATTATTTCTGCAAAATGGATTTGCAAATATTGGCAGCTTCCGCTTTAAAATCTGTCGAAGAAAAGGCGAGTGAAATCTATACTGCCACTAAGCTCACCTGGTTGGAAGAAATAGACCGATATGAGAGAAAATTTGAAGATTATTTTAAATTTAAAGAGAACGCTTATTCCCGGCTCAAAATAGACAATATTCGAGCGTCTAAGTTGAAAGCGCTGGAAAAAGAAAAACAGGCTCAGAGAGACAGGTTCCAACTTCAACGGAATATTGTACCTAAATTGGAATTAGTCCAAGTAGCTTATGTGGAGTTTATTTGATGCAGTGGCAGGAAATTATCTTAAATCGATTAAATATCGAATTACAAGCAAAAACAATCCTTATTGATCATATCGGATTATTAACCGACCCATCATTTACATCTTATTTATCTGAAAAAAAAATTAACTTTTTACTTGTCAATGATGTGCCGTCCATTCTGAATGCATTACAAAAAACGAAATTGGTTATAGCGCCTGCCGGATTAACGTTGCCTGCCTATTTAGAAAATCATACCGCGATTATGCATTTTGATGTTCGTAAATTACCCATTGAAATAGAGCCGAACCTGCTTGCCAATTTATCGCTGTCGCAGTTAACTGCTCTAATTGCGTTTTTAAATGAAACAGGTAATTTGCAGTTAGTGGATGAAAAAAATTATCGACACCTGCTTAAAGATACTGAAATTTATCTTATTCAAAAAGAATTGAACCTTCTGAAAGCAGAATTGTCCGAACGAAGTCTTAAGATTCAGAACCATACGGATATTTTGGAATTAGGGCGCCTTTGGGGCCGATATGTTGCGTTGTGCACACAGGTAGATGAATTTCCAGATAGGGAATTAACTAAAACAATAGATCAGTCAACTGAATCGCTAATATTGGGCGGCATCATTCGTAATGCCTTTTATGAGTCTACCCCAACCTTCAAAACTGTAGATAAAATCATTCCCTATATTAAAAGCCACAAACCGGATAAGTTTGCACTGGTCTGTTTTGACGCTATGGGCGTCGCCGAATGGCATCTACTCAAAAGATATTTATCCGACAGTGGTTTGTATTTTAATGAAAAATATATATTTGCTTTAATACCCACGATAACCCGCATTTCCCGTTCCGCTATTTTCTACGGCAATGTTGAACAAGTTTATGGTTTAAAGACAATCAATGAAGATAAGGCGTTTGAGGAAAATTTTTCTGATTGCACCGTGCGCTCTTTTCGGGAAGGAGAATTAACGCATAAAGACCAATTATTGGGGATTAACGCCGTAAAAATCATTTACAACGTTTTTGACGATTTAGCCCATAAAACCATATTACCGGTAAATGAAAATCGCAAGAATATTTATTTTAAAAATGTGGAAAATTATTTAGCCAAGACGAGAATTAATGAAGAATTGAGATTGCTTTCTGTCCAGGGATTTAAACTTTGGTTTTGCTCGGATCATGGCAGTATTGTGGCTGCCGGCAACGGACAAAGAATCGATAAATATCTAATTGATGCATCATGCAAACGAGCGACCATTATCGAGAAAACCGAATTGGCCAAATTTTACGATGTAAATCAATATGAAATTCCTTTTGTGAAAGATAAAATTGTTTTACTCGCTAAAAATAGAACATCATTCTCTAATAAAAACAAATTGGAAATCACCCACGGCGGTATTTCTTTAGAAGAACTAGTCGTACCTTTTGTGGAGATAATTAGTTGATTGGATTCGACCGCCCGGTAAAACCGGAATGGATTTATGAAACGCTGAAAATGGTTAAAGTAGGTGGAAAACCTACTATTTACAATGAGCCTTTTGAGGATATTGCCAAAGAGTTGGTTGGCAAAGAAGGCAAGCGCAAAGTACGTACTATCATTTTTCGAAGTTTTATATTTTCGTTTCAGGAAAAACGTACGTTCATTGAAAATAATATATTCATTGAATGGGCTAAACAGCATTCATTGGAGTATTTACGTCCCTTGTTTTTGGCTAAGCTGCTCATGGATTATGAGATTACCCGTTTTATTACTAAAAAAATTGAGTTAAGTTTTGATCATACAAATCAACTCTCATCCGCTATTCTCTCGCAAAAAATGATTCAAGAGTATGGAGACAGAGAAGTAGTCAGGCATTCGGTTAATGATTTTCTTAGAACCTTGGTACATTTTAATATTTTAGAAAGAATAAAACTCAGGAAGTTTCGTTTTATTCGTAAATTTCATCTTTCCGACGAACAGGCAAAAGACTTTTTATTACTTTATGCGCAGTCATTTTTAAAATCCGGTATCATTGATTTATCAAGTCTTGAATCTTCACTTTTATACTTTTTTGAGTATGTAGATTTTAAAGATGTTGCCAGAAAAGTACATGGAAATTATTGGGAGTATATCAGAGATATGAATCAGAATTTGTTGTTGCTAAAATAGACATGATAAAATAACAGTAAGCATGTATAATATTCTTTTGACTTGCCATCCACTACAATTTATATTAAGCGGATTTTTGTTTGCACAAACGAATAAAGCGGTTTGTAAGAATAGGGCCGTTGAAAGAGAAAAGGAAACCAAACAGTCGGTGGAAAACCGATAAGTCGATACTATGCTCACTCAGCTACATAAAGAGAACAGGCCAACCGTTTCGTTACATACCCTGGGCTGCCGGTTGAATCAGGCCGAGACCGCCATCATTGCCCGGTCCTTACAGCAACGGGGCTTCGAGATTGTCCCCTTTGGCCAACCTGCCGATCTGACGGTGATTAATACCTGCACGGTTACCGAGCAGGCCGATGCCAAATGTCGCCAGGCCGTACGACAGACGGTTCGTAAGAATCCCGACGCTTATGTAGCGGTAGTGGGTTGCTATGCGCAAATGGCCGTGGATACCATTCGTCAAATCGAGGGCGTGGACCTGATTATCGGCAATGAGCACAAACTAAGGTTGTATGATTTTCTGGATGAAAATCTGCATAAAAACGGCCAGCCCGTGGTAATTCATTCGTCGAAAATTTCCCGGGAGGAATTTGTAATCGAATCGGTGGGTTTGTATGATACCCATACACGGGCCAATTTAAAAATTCAGGACGGATGTAATTTTGTCTGTTCCTTCTGCATTGTGGCCACGGCTCGCGGTCCGGCCCGCAGTCGTCAATTTGACGACATTATGAACAAAGGGCGCCAATTGGTGCACATGGGATTTAAAGAGATTGTACTCACCGGCGTTAATATCGGAACTTACGATCAGGACGGTAAAACTTTTATGGATGTATTGCGCGGGTTGGAAGCCATCGAAGGTTTACAACGTATCCGCATCAGTTCCATCGAACCGACAACGGTGAGCAGAGCATTGATCGATTATATGGCGGATTCGCCGAAAATCTGCCGCCATCTGCACATTCCGCTGCAAAGCGGTGATGATACTATTTTGAAATCCATGCGCCGTAAACATACGGTGGACGAATTTCGCGACATCGTGGAATATGCCGCCAGAACAGTTCCCGATATCGGCATCGGTACGGATATAATGGTCGGTTATCCGGGTGAAGGGCAGGAACAATTCGTACATACAAAAAAACTGATCACCGATTTGCCCATCGCCTATTTTCATGTGTTCACCTATTCGGATCGCAAGGGAACCACTTCCTTTAAGCTGAAACCAAAGGTCGAGCACGCGGTTAAAAAGGAACGGAACCGTATGATGATCGAAGTAGGGCAGCGCAAGAAAACGGCATTTTACCAGAGTTTTATCGGCCGCCGGGTACGAGTCCTGTTTGAAGAGCAGCAGCATGGCCGCTGGTACGGATTCACCGATAATTATATGCGCGTCCGGGCCGGGTCGGATGAAAATCTGAAAAATGAGATACGAACCGTTCGCCTGGTGGGAACCGCAGGGGATACCCTCATCGGAGACATTGAATGAAAAAAGTATATATAGAGACTTATGGCTGTCAGATGAACGAATACGACAGCGAGATCGTTAAGGCCATTCTGAAAAGGGAAGACTACGCTTTTGCCGATAAACCGGAAGAAGCCGGGGTTATTTTTCTGAACACCTGTTCGGTACGTGAAAATGCGCACCAGAAGGTGCGGCAACGCATCAATCAGCTTAAATATCTGAAGAAAGAAAAAAAAGGGGTGATCTTCGGTGTCCTGGGCTGTATGGCCCAGAATCTGCGTCAGGAAATCCTGGAGTGTAACCCGGCGGTGGATTTAATAGCCGGACCGGACGGATATAGACAATTGCCACAGATGTTGGATCATGTCTATAAAAGCGGTGATAAGGAATTTGCCTTAACTCTCTCCGAGTACGAAACCTATAGCGATGTCTTCCCGCAACATGCGCCGGGTGTGAATGCCTGGATTGCCACCAGCCGTGGCTGTAATAATTTTTGCACTTTTTGCGTGGTACCCTATACCCGCGGACGTGAACGCAGCCGTGATCCCTTCAATATTCTGGATGAGGTGCGTATCCTATCGGAACAGGGTTATAAACAGGTCACTTTGTTAGGACAGAATGTAAATTCTTACCGTTTTAAAGAATATGATTTTGCCGACTTAATCGATCTGGTCAGCGCTGTGGAAGGGATCGAACGGATCCGCTTTACTTCGCCCCATCCCAAGGATTTCCCGGAAAAACTGCTTCGTGTTGTAGCCGAAAATCCCAGGGTCTGCAAACATATCCATTTGCCTCTGCAGGCCGGTAACGACCGTGTATTGGATTTGATGAACCGCACCTACACTCAGCGGGAATTTTTGGATTTGGTGCAGCGCATGCGACGGTTGATTCCCGAGTTAACTCTGACCACCGATGTGATTGTCGGTTTTCCCACAGAGAACGAAGAAGAATTTGAAGATACCCTGAATGTCATACGTCGGGTGGAATTTGATGCGGCTTATATGTTTAAGTATTCGGAACGAAAGCATACCATTGCTTCCCGCAAGTTTCCGGATGATGTACCGGATGAAGTAAAAGGAAACCGCTTAACCAGGCTTATCGATCTGCAAAAGAAAATCTCTTTTAAAAAGAATCAACACCATGTGGGTAAAATATTTGACGTGCTGATCGAAGGCAAAGGTAAAAAACCCGGACAATTATTGGGACGCAATGACGGCAATAAAATTGTGGTTTTTCCCGGAAACGGGGCGAAAGAAGGGGATTTTGTACGCGTAAAAATATCCGAAGCCACGGCCCATACCCTCATCGGTCAGGCAGTCTGATAAAAAATCAAGAAATAAACAGGGAATTTTTCTATAGAGAACCCACCCGTTGGGTAAAAAGGGAGAGTAGCCTACAGAGAAAACAATCTGCAGAGAGTTGCTTACCAAAACTTTTGTCTGAAGCCGTAAAAGTAGACGTTGTTTTTTTCTTTGATAGTGGATGTAAAAAATCATACTCATTACCACGTTAACCTTTTCTCATTCCTCTTTTCTGTTCTCTGGCTGCTGTCTTTGCTTTTTCCTATTTTCAACTTACCGCAAAATTTTCTATCTTACTGCATATTCGTACAAATTTAATCGCATCATCTAACAGAGGGTAACCGTATGAAACGAATAACACCTCTTTTCTTTTCTTTACTTGTTTTTCTAACATCATCGCCGATTTTTGCCACGGAATCCTGGCGGGAACATAGTTATGATGTGCAGCATTACCGCATCGACCTTCGTTTTAATATGAAACAAGGATTGGTGATCGGAAACACCTCGATCATCATCAAAGCATTACGAAATAATTTAAACCATATCTCTTTGGATGCCCGGGAATTTGATGTAAAGGCTGTATTAGTGAATGACCAGCCGGTGGATACGTTCAGTGTCACCCGGGATAATATTGTAATTCGATTAGGTCGCGTCTTCGATCGGGATAGCATTTTTCAGGTGACCGTCGGGTACAGTTGTCGGCCACAGAAAGGATTGTATTTTTTAAGACCCGATTCCGCCCATCCCGACCAACCAACCCAGATTTGGTCCCAGGGGGAGGGGCAGGATAATCATTACTGGTTTCCCTGTTACGATGCGCCCAATGATAAAGCTACCATGGAGATGTCCGTAACAGTAGACAGCGGACTGACGGCTATCAGCAACGGTATTTTAGCCGGACAAATTGAACGGGGAAATCAAACTATTTTTTATTATCGTTTCGATCAACCCACACCGGCCTATTTAATATCACTGATTGTAGGCAAGTATATTAAATATGAACAAAACTATAAAGATATTCCGGTCGAGTATTTTGTATATCCGCAATGCAGCAAAGAGGACGTATTGCGCTCTTTTGGCAGGACTCCGGATATGCTGCGTTTCTTTTCTAAGTACACAGGGTTCGAGTATCCTTATCCCCAATATGCTCAGACCTTGATTTCAAATTTCATGTACAGCGGTATGGAAAATATCTCGGCAACGACGTTAACCGACCGCACGATACACGACCAGCGTGCCCATCTGGATTTCGAAAGTGACGGTCTGGTGGCTCACGAACTGGCCCATCAATGGTTCGGTGATTTGGTAACCTGCCGTGACTGGGATGACACCTGGTTAAACGAAGGCTTTGCCACCTATTTCACCGATTTATACTATGAACACTGGAAGGGAAAAAATGCATTCCGCTACAGGGTATGGGAACACGACCAGTTACCCGTGATCCGTGCCGAATTGAAAAAACCGCGTACCCTTTCCGCCCAACATCCCTGGGGGGTCTATATTAAAGGGGCTTCCGTGCTGCACATGTTACGAGCCTACCTGGGCGATGACCTTTTCAGGGCGGGGATCAAAACTTATTTGCAGCGCCATGCCTTCGCCAATGCCGAGACTTGCGACTTACGTCAGGCTTTGGAAGATGCCTCCGGATACAATTTGTACGAATTTTTTAAGCAGTGGGTTTACGGCCGGGGTATCCCTCACTTTAAGGTGGCGGCCAAGTATGATGGCAACAGAGGACAACTGCAAGTATCGGTTTCCCAGATTCAGGATAGTCTTGAAGTTCGTTCGGTCTTTGATGTACACCTGTTAATCGGTATAACGGATCAGAATGGGTATCACTCATATCCGATCCATATTAAAAAAAGGAAGGATCAGTTCCGGGTTCCCTGCAAGGGTAAGCCAAGGATGGTTGTATTTGATGCGGGACAGAATATTCTGAAAACCCTGTCCTTTGAGCAACCTGTTTCTCAGTTGATTTACCAGTATGCGCACGCACCCGCCATGATAGACCGGCTGGTCGCTTTAGACCAATTGGTAAAATTAAAAAAACGGGATGACGCCGAAGCTTTGGCCGAAGCCATCAAACATAAATTGCTGAGTACTGATTATTACGGAGTTCGCCGGGAAACAGCACGCCGCATGAAGCGCTTTAAATTATTCACCTCCGCTCAGCGTAAACGGCTGGGGCAGGCCCTGGTTAAATCTTTGCGAAATGCGCAAAAATCTGTGTTACGACAGGATATTCTTGCTGCTATGGTTGATTTTCCTTCAACCGAAACCGTGCATATCTTACAGCACTACTTTAAAAAGGATTCCAGTTATGCCGTACAGGCCAGGGCTTTGGAATTACTGGTAAAAGCCGACTCCTCACACGCCGTTCGTTATATTCGGCGGGGATTGGCAATAAATTCCTGGGATGAACAAATTCGTGCTTCGGCCCTGGAATCCTTGAAGCAGGTCAGTGGTTCACTAGCTCTACAGATCGCCGGACAATATGTGTTTTATGGGACCCATCCCCGGCTTAGAAGTGTGGCGGTACGTATCGTGGATTCACTGGCCGTACATGGTAAAGAGCAGGCTAAGTTATTACTGCTGGACGTGATCAAAAAAGGACATGAGCAGAACAGGTATCGTCCCGTTTCTTCAGCGATTCGTACCATGAGCAAACTAAAGGATGTCCAGCTGGTTCCCTTACTTAAAAATATTTTAGCCGGAAGCCGTAACCGCTATCTATTGCAAAGCGCCCGTAACGCTCTTAAAAGATACGGGATGGACAACTAAAATAGGTGGCAACCCATCATGTTAAACGATTCTATACAAAAAATTAGTCTGGCATTGGCTTGCATCCTGTCAATCGTAATGTTTCTGTCCTGTCATCGTCAAAACAACAACCCTATCCGGAATAATTCGCAACCGTTGTGGCAATTGGTTTGGCAGGATGAATTCAACGGAGTACATCTGGACGGAGGGAGGTGGAACTACGAGATCGGAGGCGGCGGTTGGGGTAATAATGAACTGGAGTACTATACGGATCGGGAAGATAATGTGTATGTACAGGACGGACAATTGGTCATCGAAGCCCGAAGAGAACACTATGAGAACCGGGAATATACTTCAGCACGAATTACTACCAACAGTAAAGGCGATTGGCTGTATGGTAAAATAGAAGTGAGAGCTAAGTTACCCGTGGGAAAAGGGCTATGGCCGGCCATCTGGCTGCTGCCCACAGACTGGGCATACGGAAGTTGGGCGGCCAGCGGTGAAATCGACATTATGGAATTGGTTGGGAACAACCCCTTCCAGGTTTTCGGATCGATCCATTTTGGTGGTGAATTCCCGCATAATGTGTATAAAAACGGTAATTTCGTTCTTAGAGACGGAAGCGATTTTTCGGATGATTTTCATGTCTTCAGTCTAATCTGGGAGCCGGCCGATCTACGCTGGTACGTTGACGGTAAACTATATGAAGAGCAAAGTGAATGGTATTCGAACAACGGTGATTTTCCCGCCCCTTTTGACAAGCGTTTCCATTTACTGCTCAATGTCGCCGTGGGTGGCAACTGGCCGGGAAGTCCCGATGCTTCAACCGAATTTCCGCAGCGCATGTATGTGGATTATGTGCGGGTTTACTCTTATAAGGGAGAGCGTCCGTCCATATCTATCACCAGTCCGACCGAAGGGCAGGTTTTTAGCAGAGGATCAACTATTCCTATCACGGTGAAGACCTCTGCGGGAAGCGGGGAAGTGGTTCAGGTAAAATATTACACCCAAACAGAAAAAATCGGTCAGGCCATGGTTTCCCCTTTTGGAATTCTATGGCCAAACGTTTCCGAAGGAGAATATAGATTGTTGGCCGGAGCCGAAGATGATTCGGCCCATTATGCTTTGTCTCCTCCTGTTACCATAGAAGTGAAATAAAGAGGATGTTGTGCTAATCGAATGTTTAGTGGAATTGATTTTTTGGTTCTACCGGGTTTCTTGTGAAGCTGTATATTAATGAAGACGGATAAAAGGAATGAAACAATTTTTTATGGTTTCGTCCATCTTGTATATAAAAACAATAGTATCCGATGGATACGAATATGAGTAGCCACAGGCGCAGCCTGTGGTAAAGCGGAAAAAGAGAGCGTGACGCTGAAGGCGTCGAAGGTAGAACACAGAGCCTTCTAACGAAATAGAAAACCGT
>Ga0256841_1001389_pt1 | contig 21136 bp, 20 predicted proteins | sample 356308metaG_FD_185971 | JGI IMG/M metagenome (GOLD analysis project Ga0256841, IMG submission 185971) | Hydrothermal vent microbial communities from Mid Atlantic Ridge, Atlantic Ocean - 356-308 | ecosystem: Environmental > Aquatic > Marine > Hydrothermal vents | place: Atlantic Ocean: Mid... | reverse complement strand
GCTTCATAGGCGGCGATGGCATTGGCTGCGTGTTGAAAGCCCCATGCCTGCGGGGGAATGTCCGGATAGGCCGCCGCGAACAGTGCCACGTAGCCCGGCACACCGCGCAGCCGATCCATCAGCGCAGCCCAGATTCCGGCGTAGTCCTCGTCATCAAAAAGAGCCAGTTCATTGTCCTGCCCGAAGATGTCCACGTCGCCGGGCATCCCGCGCATTTCGGCGGGAGATGTCACCGGGAACATGGCCTGTGCAGCCAGGGCATTTGTCAGGCCGGGCGGTAGCTGCCCGCCCGCCGGGGTGATGAAGTCCCCGGCCTGCGTCTGAATGACGCGCCCATCCCAGAACATGACGGCCCATTCCGGCCCGCCCCGGTCGAAGATGTCCGGCGCATTGCGGGGAATGAACGGCCTGCCGGGCGCGTGCTGCCGCTCTGGGCCGAGGCCGCTGTTGCCCGTGCCCAGCGAGAGCGAAAGGGCATCACCCGTTGCCAGCAGGGGATGGTGGCAGGTAGCACAGGCTGTATCCCGATTGCCGCTCAGAATCCGGTCAAAGAACAGGGCCTCACCCAGAGCGACCAGTGCCGGGTCAGTGGGCGGCGGGGGAGCCAGCGGCATGAGGCCCATCTCCTCCAGCCGGGCACGCAGTTGGGCGTCCAGCGCGGCTGGCCCCTGTGCCGCGACGTGCCCGCCTGCGAGCAGCAGCAGGCCGATTGATATGATGCGCCACATGATCTGTTTGCCTGCGGTTCTCATCCTTTTTCTCTCCGTGACGTGTGCCCCGCTTTCATGGCAGCGGCAGCGCCACATACGGCGCGGGCAGGATCGCTCTGCGCTCTGTACCGGGATAGATCGCGGTGACGTGCTTCCAGAACGGGGCCTCAATCAGCGCCGCTGCCTGTGCCTCGCCTTCCACGCTCAGGTCCCAGGTATGAACCGGCGCGCTGAGGTCAATCTGCGTCTGTGGATGGCGGATGAGATACGGATGGCGATGATATCCCTCCGTGCACGCTGGCCCGCCGGATGATGCCCGGCACCGGATAAGGGGATTATACCGCTGTGGCGGTCGTCCGGTGAGGCATATAGGTCGCCAGATAGTCCTGATCATACGTCTTCAGGAACCATTCCGCTTTTTCCACCAGATCGCGGTTGCCGATGAAAAGCGGGACGCGCTGATGCAGGTCGGTCGGCTGCAGCGCCAGGATATCCCCCACGCCGTCGGAGGCGTACCCGCCCGCCTGTGCCGCGATGAAGGCCAGCGGCTGCGCCTCATAGGTCAGGCGGAGCTTGCCTTCGGGCCGCTTCATATCGCCTGGATAGAGGAAAATGCCGCCGCGCAGCAGGTTGCGATGAAAATCCGCCACCAGGCTGCCGATGTAGCGCCCGGCCAGCGGCTCACGGCCTTCGTCATCAAGCCCCTGCAGCCATTTCACATAGCGGCGCACGCCGGGCGTCCAGTACTTCTCATAGCCCTGATTGACGCTGTAATACCGGCCCGGTGATGGGATGCGAATATCGGGGTGGCTGAGCAGAAACTCGCCCACGCTGGGATCGAGGGTGAAGCCGTGCACACCCTGACCCGTGCTGTAGACCAGCATTGTGCTGGAGCCGTAGATCACATAGGCTGCTGCGACAAGCCGGTCGCCGGACTGCAGGACATCCTCAAGTGTGCCGCGTTCACCCGGCGAGACTTTGCGGTGGATGGCGAAGATCGTGCCGATGGAGACGTTCACGTCAATATTGGATGATCCGTCAAGCGGATCGTAGATCAGCACATAATGCCCGGAGGAAGAATGATGCTCCGGGATGTGCAGCAGGTCGTCGTGCTCCTCAGAGGCCATGACGCACACCCGGCCCGTATGGTCGTTCATGCGGAAGATCACGCTGTCGGCATAAACATCGAGCTTCTGCTGGACTTCGCCGTGCACATTGGCGCTGTCTGTTGCGCCCAGCACGTTGGCGATTCCGGCCCGCGTGGTCTCTTTCGAGATCAGCTTGGCAGCCAGCGCGATGTCATAGAGCAGGCCGGTCAGCGCGCCGGTGGCTTCCGGGTGGCGGTGCTGCTGTTCCAGAATGTGACGCTCGATCGTCATCAACTGCGGAATGGAGGGAACCATGAAAGCCTCTACCTCTGCTAAGTAATGGATAAAATATACGAAATGTATTGGGTATTTTACCGTATTTCCTGCGGCGGGTATATGGGTCTTTTTTCTCAGTTTCTGGCTCAGGGGATGTCACGTGAACCAGAGGATATAGTAGTAGCCCAGCACGACGGCGATCAGCACAGTGTCAAGCCGATCCATCATCCCGCCGTGCCCCGGAATCAACTGGCTGGTATCCTTGACGCCGGCCTGACGCTTGAAAGCGGAGACGGCCAGGTCGCCCAGCGGGGAGATCAGCGCCACCAGCAGCCCGATTACCGCGCCGTGCAGCGGCTGTATCCGGGCGGCGGGCGGCCACAGCAGCACCACGCCCGCCCCGAACAGCACCGCCGCCCCCACGCCGCCCAGGTAGCCTTCCCAGCTTTTCCGGGGGCTGATCCTGGGGGCCATCCGGTGCTGCCCGAACCGCGTGCCGATGAAATAAGCGCCGGTGTCTGCCGCAAAATCGCACAGCAGGACGGTCATCGTCCACCATTCACCGGCGGGCAGTTCCCGCAGCAGCAGCAGATGTGCGCCCAACCAGCCGAGGTACAGCCCGATGCCCAGCGTCAGCGCGAAGCTGTTGAACGGCGCGGCGTCACCCTGCCGGTAATTCCACAGCATGATGGCCATCGTCAGGAAGATGCTCAGCGCCAGACCCGGCTGCAGCACATCTGGTCGGATCGTCGAGAGCAGAATCACGCCAAGCGTGAACCAGGCGGCAGCCAGCGAGGGCGTATACCGCTGGCGCTGTGCCAGACGGTACAGCTCCCACGCGCCGATGCCCAGCGCCAGCACAACGCCGATGCGGTACAGCGGATCGCTGGTGAGCACGATCACCACCAGGATCGGGAACAGGACAAGTGCAGTGTAGATTCGTGTCCGGAGCATTTATCCGCTGGTCTGGGGCTCCAGCTTGCCAAAGCGCCGCTCACGCTGAATGTAGTGTACCAGCGCCTTGCGGAATTCTTCCCGGTCAAAGTCCGGCCAGAGGGTGGGGGTGTAGTAGTGTTCGGAGTAAGCACCCTGCCAGATCAAAAAGTTGCTGATGCGCAGTTCGCCGCTGGTGCGGATGATCAGGTCGGGGTCAGGCAGACCGGCGGTATACAGGTAGCTGCTGACCAGTGCCTCGTCAATATCCTCCGGTGGGATGCCATCTTCCACGATGTGGCGGATGGCACGCACGATCTCATCGCGCCCGCCGTAGTTGAAGGCCACGTTGAGGATCAGGCGGTCGTTGTCTTTGGTCATCTCGATGGCCTGCCGGACTTTACGCTGCAAATTGCCGGGCAGCCGATCCAGCTCGCCCAGGTGACGAAGCTGTACGCCTTCCTGATGCAGTTCGTCAAGCTCCCGGTCAATGACATTCTCCAGGATGTGCATCAGGGCGCGGATTTCCCACTGTGGGCGGCCCCAGTTTTCAGTGGAAAAAGCGTAGATCGTCAGCACTTTGACGCCGAACTCGACGCAGGCGCGGATGATCCGCCGCAGATTCTCGGTGCCGGCTTCGTGTCCGGCACGGCGGGGAAGCCCTCTGGCCCTGGCCCAGCGGCCATTGCCGTCCATGATGATTGCCACGTGACGCGGCACTTTATCCGGTGGTAGTTCCTCCGGGATGGCGTTCTGGTGGTTTTCCACGCGAGCCTAAACCTCCATGATTTCGTCTTCTTTGCGTTTACCGATTTCTTCCACATTCTCGCTGTACTTGTCGGTCAGTTCCTGTACCTTGTCTATGGCACGATCTCGCTCATTTTCGGAGATCATCTTTTCGCGCTCAAGCTCGCGCAGGTCATCAATGGCGGAGCGGCGCACATTGCGGATGGCGACTTTGGCCTCTTCCACGCGCTTATGCACCAGCCGCACCAGTTCCCGACGGCGTTCTTCTGTCAGCGGCGGCAGGTTCAGCCGGATGTTAGCGCCGTCGTTGTTGGGTGTCAGTCCCAGGTCAGAAGCCTGGATGGCCTTCTCGATCAGTTTAAGTGTTGACGGATCATAAGGGCGGATCGCGATCTGCTGTGGTTCGGGAATGGTGATTGAGGCCAGTTGGTACAGCGGCGTGGGCACATCATAGTAATCCACCGGCAGTTTCTCCACCAGGGCCGTGCTGGCGCGTCCGGTGCGCAGCCCCGCCAGGTCTTCTTCCAGTACAGAAACCGCCGCCTTCATACGATGCTCAGCGTCCGAAAGCACGTCCTTGATCACGGTTCTCTCCTCGCTCGGTGTCCGACGGCCCTGCACCGGCAGGTTGCCGTCCCTGCGGTCACGATCGAATTTGATTGTCGCTTATCCCCGTTCGCTTGTCAACAGCGTCTTAAAGCTGGCATAACGTGCTGTGCGCCCGCCGGGATTGCTCATGCCCTGCTCATGATCCTGTCGTATACTATACACAGACTGAATGGGAAACGCTCACCGGCCGCTTTCATGAGTATTCGTATTCGCCTGACGATTGCCTATTCTGCCCTGCTGGTGGTGATTCTGCTGATCTTCGGTGGCATTGTCGCCAGTGTGCTGCACTGGGTGCTGCTCGATTCCATCGATCGCACGCTTGACCGCACGGTGGACGAGGTGATCGAGAACATCGAGGGGCCGCGTGTGGATTTGACCTTCCCGGAGATGCGCCCGGCGCTGAATTTTGTGCTGCCGGACCTGGACATCTTTCGAGCCTCAAATGTGTTCGTGCAGGTCTGGAACACCAACAACCAGCTCAGCAGCAGCTCCACCAATCTCGGCAACTACCGCGAACCGCTGGATGCCGCCGCGCTGACGGCCACGCAGGCCACCCGCCGCGATGTGGTCATCAACGGCACGCCGCTGCGTGTGCTGACGCGCCCCGTCATCATCGCCGGGCGTATTCTGGGGCGCATCCAGGCGGCGGTCACGCTGACGACAGTTGAAGAAGCGCAGAGCCGTGTGGTGCTGGTTATGCTGGCGGCAGGCATCGTCGCCCTGATCACCTCGCTGTTTCTGGGGGAAGCGCTGCTGGCACGTGCCCTGCGTCCGATTGAGGTAATCGCGGAAACGGCTTCTCAGATCGCCACCGGCGATGATCTGAGCCGCCGCATCCCCTATGACGGCCCGCCGGATGAGCTGGGGCAGCTCACCCAGACGTTCAACGACACGCTGGAGCGGCTGGAGCAGCTCTTTCAGGCCCAGCGGCGTTTTGTGGCCGATGTATCACATGAACTGCGCACGCCGCTGACGGTCATCCAGGCCGGGGTTGATCTGATCCGGCGCTATGGCCTGGATGAAGATTCGCTGGCTGCCATTGACAGCGAAAGCAAGCGCATGGTCCGGCTGGTCGGTGATCTGCTGCTGCTGGCGCGGGCGGATGCTGGAGAACTGCCGCTGCTCAAACAGGAGCTTGAACTGGACACCCTGCTGCTGGAAGTCTTTGAGCGGGCGCGGGTCTTGAGCAAGGACGGCCCGACCGTCAAGCTGGGCCGCTTTGAGCCGGTGCGGATCGAAGGCGACCCCGATCGCCTCAAGCAGTTGCTGCTTAACCTGATCAGTAATGCCCTCAAGTACACCCCCCCGGAAGGCCAGATCACGCTGGCCCTCTGGCCGGAAGGCAGCGAGGCGGTCATCACCGTCTCCGATACCGGCGGCGGCATCCCGGAAGAAGACCTGCCGCACATCTTTGATCGCTTCTACCGCGTAGACGAAGCCCGCGACCGCAAGCAGGGCGGGGCAGGCCTGGGCCTGGCCATTGCCCGCTGGATCGCCGAGGCGCACGGCGGGCAGATCTCCGCGGAAAGCCAGCGCGGAGTCGGGACGACGTTCATCATCCGGCTGCCGCTGGCCATGTCCATGCGGGACACGCTGCCTGCCGTGTCGCTGCGCAGGGTGCGCCAGAACAACGGCGGGCAGAAAACCCCCGTTTCTTAGACGAATCTAACAAAGATTTCACGCAGAATTTATCCCGCAGTCGTAGATTGAGGATGTGTGCTTGAGGGCCTGAATCCGATCGCGTATACAGCGTATCGTATACAGGAGGGAAGAAGGATGTTGCGCAAACGCTGGTTCCAGGCCGGGGTCACGCTTACCCTGCTGGCCCTGCTGATTGTGGGGCTGAGCATCCCCGGCACAGGTTATGCACAGGAAAACGAACGACCGCTGCTCGGTGTCCGCATCCAGAACACCGATGACGGCGCGCTGGTGGTGGAGGTGCTGCCCGATTCGCCTGCCGATGAGGCCGGGCTGCGTCCGGACGACCTGATCACCGCGGTGGATGATGAGCCTGTGACTGCGGACAATCCGCTGGCCGCGTTGATTCTGGCGCATGTGCCCGGCGACACCGTGACGCTGACCGTTGAACGCGGCGGCGAGACGCTGGAACTGGAAGCAACGCTGGGCACGGCTCCTGCCGCTGAGGAGGAAACGCCCGCACCGCCTGCCGAACCATCCGCCGGGCCGACGGTGCAGCGCTACCTTGCCTTTGGCGGCGCGACCTTCCAGATGACCGATGCTGGCTGGGAGGTGACCGACGTTGACGCGGGTTCGATTGCCGACGAAGCCGGGCTTCAGGTGGGTGACGTGGTGACCACGCTCAACGGCGATCCGGTGACCGATCTGACCATCGGCGACGTGGCCCCGCTGGCGGCCATGGGCGGTGAGGTCACGCTGGGGATCGAGCGCCAGGGCGAAACGAGCGAAATCACCCTGGAACTGCCGCCCGGCACACCGTTCTTCACCTACCAGGCCCATACCGTCGAGATGGCTCCTGCGCCGTTTGGGCCGAGAGGGCCGTTTGGCGGTGGGCCTTTTGGGCGCGGCGGGGCGCTGGCCGGGGCGCGTGCCTATCTGGGCGTGCACTTCCAGACGCTGACTCCGGAGGTGCTGGACAGCCTGGATCAGGACGTGCCGGTCGAGGAAGGGGCGCTGATCACGGCAGTGGAGCCGGACTCACCTGCCGCTGATGCCGGGCTTGCGGAGGGCGATGTGATCACCGCCGTGAACGACGAACCGGTGGATGCCGAGCATACGCTGGCCGACCGCCTCTATGCCTATGAACCGGGGGACACGGTCACGCTGACCGTCGCGCGCGGCGAGGAGACATTGACCCTCGACGTGACGCTGGCTGAATCGCCGCTGCCCGGCGCAAACATGCCGTTTGGCTTCTACGTCAACCCCAATTTTGATTTTGGTCGCTTCCTGGATGAGCATCCGGAGTTTGGCGAGCTGCTGCAGCAGTTCGACGAAAACTTCGATCCGGAAGCCTTCCGGGAGTATCTGCGCGAGCACGGCGGCATGCCGCTGATTCCCTTCGGGCCGGGCCAGATGTTCACCAACCCGGACTTTGACTGGCAGGGCTTTCTGGAGGAGAATCCCGACATCGGCCAGTTGTTGGAGCATCTCGCCCCGAATTTTGACTGGCAGCGCTGGCTGGAGGAACTGCCCCGTTTGCCCGGTATTAACGGACAGCCGCTGATGCCGACTCCCTCCGCACCGGAGGCCAGCCCGCCGCTGCAGGCATGAGGAGGTCGGGCGCACTGCGTGGAGAACTGCGGGCGGTGGCGTTGAGCCGCCGTCCGCTTTTTGTTGCGGCAGGTCGGCAGGGAAATTCTGATATATTTCTGACGCGGATTTAATGTCTGTTTTATTATCATGTGCTAGCGTGCCAGGGTGGAATGACCCTTTTGAAAAGGCCTGCCGTCTGTCTGGAGGCATATCCCGATCGCTGAGCATCAAGACTGCTTGTGAGGAGGTGGAACGATGTTGCGCCGGACGTTCGTGACCTTCCTGACTGTGGCATTGATCGCCGCACTACCGGGCATGGGTGTGGTCTATGCACAGAGCGGCGGTAGTTCCAGCGAAGGCCCGATGCCCTACCTGGGTGTGCGCGTGCATGATGAGGCCGATGGAGCGCAGGTGTACATGGTGCTGCCCGGTTCACCTGCTGATGAAGCTGACCTGACCATCGGGGATGTGATCACGGCTGTGAATGATGAGGTGGTGGACGAAGAGCATACCCTCTTTGACCGCATTCGTGCCTATGAACCGGGCGACACGGTCACACTGACCGTTCTGCGGGATGGCGAGACGCTGACCGTGGAAATCACGCTGGTCGCTGTGCCGGGCAAGAGCCTGCGGGCGCTGGTTGGTGAGAGCCGTCTGGCCCGCTTGCTGGAGACCAATCCGGAGATTGGCCGGGCCATCAAGCATCTGCGCGGCCTGCTGGGTGATCACTGGCTGCGCTGGCGGCAGTTGTTCCGGGAGCTGCCTTTTGGCCGCCGCGTGCGTGAGATAGGGGCTCCTGCGTCCGATGCCGCGCTGCAGTTGAATGCCGGTGACCAGGCCGGGAAGTCGAACTGGCTTGCCCGGACGGTGGAGGAGATCAATGAGGCGGTCAGCCTGCTGAAGGCGAAGACCGATCAGACCAAAGCCGCCCAGGGCACGGCGCTGGCTCCCCATGTTTTCCATGAGGAACTGCCTGCCTGGCTGGCCGACATAGTGGATGCGCTCACCGGTGCGGCGAACAGCGCCAGAGTCAGCGGGTAGTGTCCGATTGCTCGCGGCGATGAACATCTGCAGGGACGGGGTTTGCCCGCCCCTGTTTTTTTATTGTGGCGAATCGCGTCGCCGGAGAATGAATTCCCCGGCTGAGATAAGGAAAGTCCGGATCAATCCGGACTGAAGACAGGCGGCCTGCCAGCCCGGATTCATCCGGGCTTCACCTGCCTGGCCCTACTGCCCCGTTCTCACAAAATCCTTACCGAATGTCGCCGCAGCCGGAGTATAATCGGCAGGATAGTGTTATTAACGGGAGATAGAGGATAATGCGCGTGTCACGGTTCCGTTTTTTGTCCCTGCTGATTCTTGCTGCCCTGCTGATGGCCGCCTGCGCACCGGCTGCCGCGCCGACCGGAGGGGGCAGCGGCCTGCTGGCACGCCCACCGCTGCTGGCCACGCCCACGCCTTCGCTGTCGGGCGATCTGCTCGGCCAGCCGAGTGCGGCTTTGCCCGACACAGAAAGCCAGTTACACAGCGTCTACCTGCCGCCCCGCGACCGGATCGCGCTGGCGCAGCGCCTGCGCGGCGTGACGTTCATCCCCACGCCGCCCGCAGCTCCGGCCCGCGTCTGGCAGGTGGGGGACACGGCGGATTTCTGGGTGGATGACGTGGATGCCAACCAGAAGTTCCGGGTGCAGGCCACCCTGCGCTATGTGACCGATCACGTCTATGTCTGGGTGCAGTCAAGCCGCACGGTGGACGAGGATGCGCTGCGCCGCTCAGCGGACACCTTCGAGACGCATACCTACCCCATCATTCATGCCGTTTTTGGCTCGGAATGGTCGCCCGGTGTGGATGGCGACCCGCGCATTCACATCCTGCACACGGCGGGCATGGGTAACAGCGTGGCCGCTTACTTCGCCAGCGACAGCGAATACCCCCCGGAGGCGGTCAGTACCAGCAACGCCCACGAGATGTTCTTCGTCAATCTGGATACGATGGCCGATGACATTGGCACGGCCTACTATGACGGCGTGCTGGCCCACGAATTCCAGCATATGGTCCACTGGCGGGCCGATCTCAATGAAGACACCTGGCTCAATGAGGGTCTTTCTGAGCTGGCTGCGCTGCTGACCGGCTTCGATCGCAGCGGCTTCGCCCGTGAATTCTTGAGCACACCGGATACGCAGTTGAATGCCTGGCCGGAGAACGATCCGATTCTGCCGCATTACGGCGCATCTTTCCTGTTCATCACCTATCTGCATGAGCGTTTTGGCGGCGAGGCAACGCGCCTGCTGGTGGCCGATTCGGCTAACGGCATGGACAGCCTGCGGGATATGCTGCAGGCGCTCAATGCCACCGATCCGCTGACCGGCGCACCGATCACCGTGGAGGACGTGTTTGCCGACTGGCTGGTCGCCAATCTGCTCAACGATCCGGGTGCTGCCGATGGGCGTTACGGCTATACGCTGCTCGATCCGGCGCTGCCTGCTGCCGCCATCACCGAGACCATAAGCGTGTATCCGTTTACGCAGACCACGTCCCTGCCGCAGTACAGCGCCCATTATCTCCATCTGACGCATGTCGGGCAGCAGCGCGTGCGCTTTGATTTCCAGGGCGCAGACCAGGTGCGGCTGATCCCGGTGGACGCCCACAGCGGGCGCTATATGTGGTATTCCAACCGGGGTGATGCCAGCGATTCGACGCTGACGCGCACTTTCGATCTCAGCGGTGTGCAGACGGCCACGCTGGAATATGACCTCTGGTATGACATCGAGTACCTGTGGGATTACGGCTACCTGATGATCTCCACCAACGACGGCGAGACGTGGGATATTCTGGAGACGGCCAACACCACCACCGATAATCCGCACAATACGGCCTACGGCCCCGGCTATACCGGCAGCACCGGCAGCGACCGGCTCGGCCCGGTGGGCTGGCTGCATGAGCAGGTGGACCTTTCCGATTACACCGGCGGGCGCGTGCTGATCCGCTTCGAGATGATCACCGATGAAGCCACCAACCAGCCCGGTATGGCGATTGATGATGTGCGCATCCCGGAGATCGGCTACAGCGAGGACTTTGAAAAAGGGCCGGGCGGCTGGGACTCGGCAGGGTGGCTGTACATGGACAATGTGCTGCGGCAGCGCTGGATCGTGCAGCAGGTAACGCGGAATGCGGACGGTGTGCAGGTCACGCGGCTGCTTGGCCCGGAAGACGGCGTCAGCGGCACGTGGGCGTTTGATGTGGGCGGCCCGGCGGGGGATGTGTACCTGGTCATCAGCCCGCTGGCCCCGGTCACGACCGAGCGTGCGCAGTATGAATACACCCTGACTGCGGTGGAATGACGGCTTGAGGGCGCTCAATAAGGGGGGGGACATGACTGAGGAGCTTTTCATGCCCCTCCTGTTGCCGCCTCCTGAGTTTCCCCATCCAGCAGATAGCGGGCGATGAGATGCGCGGTATGCTCCAGCGCCTCGCGGTGCGTGCGCTCATAGGAGTGCGAGGCATCCACGCCCGGCCCGATCAGGCCTACTCGTGCCGCGCCCCCGGCTCGCCAATAGGCCGTGCCGTCGGAGGAATAGTAGGGATAGATGTCCATGCGGTGCGGGATGCCGAACGTCTCTGCCAGGCGGCGCAGCCTGTTGTTCATCAGGAAGTGGTACGGCCCGCCGGAATCCTTCACGCAGATGCTGGCGCTGAATTCGTCGGAAGCCTGCCCCTCACCGATCGCGCCCATGTCCACCGCCAGCAGTTCGGCCAGCCTGTCCGGCAGCCCCGCCGAACCACCGTGCCCGACTTCCTCATAGTTGGCGATCAGGATGGTGGTATCCTGCGCGGGCCGCTTTCCGGTGGCTTTGAGCGTCAGCAGTGCCCCGTAAATGGCCGCCACGCCTGCCTTGTCATCCAGGAATCGGGAGCGGATGAAGCCGGTGTCGGTCACTTCCACACGCGGGTCGAGGAAGACGAAGTCGCCCACTTCGATGCCCAGGGCGCGCACATCGTCGGCGTTTTTCACCCGCGCATCCAGCCGGATTTCCATCGTATCGGCGTTGCGCTCGGTCTTACGCAGTTCGCGGTTGACGTGCACGCTGGCGTTGACCGGCACGACCGTGCCCCGGTAGCGGCGGTTGTCATGCGTGCGCACGGTCACGCCTTCAAACTCAATGCCGCTCCACATGATGCCGCCCAGGTTGGTGACTTTGAGTCGTCCGCTGCTTTTGATCTCTTTGACCATCAGGCCCAGCGTGTCCACATGGGCCGTCAGTGCACGCGGTGCGTCGGACTGTTCGCCCGGCCATGTGGCCAGCAGCGCGCCCTTACGGGTAGTGGTCAGCGTCAGGTCGGGGAGCGCCAGCGCGGCGAATGCCTCCCGGACGTAGTCTATCGCTTCCACGTAATAGCCGGTCGGGCTGGGGGTGTTCAGCAGACCGACCAGGAATTCCACGACTGCATCTACCGGAACGCTCAGTTCAGGCAAGATGATCCTCCCTCATAGGGTGGTTGGAGCCGGATAAGCGGACAGATTATACCGCCTGCCGTTTGTGCTGGCTTCCCGTTCCTGGTTGTGCTGTGTGTGGGGCTATCGGTTGAAGAGCCGCCGGTGCTCGATCTTGATGCAGCGATCCATGACCAGCAGCAGCCCGGCTTCCTCCGCAAAGCGGGCCGCTGCCTCATGATATACGCCCAACTGTGCCCAGACGGCCTTCGCGCCAACCGCCGCCGCTGCTTCCACAATGCCGGGCAGGTGCTCTGAGCGGCGGAAGACGTTGACGATGTCAATCGGTTCGGGCACATCGGCCAGGGTGGGGTAGGCCGGTTCGCCGTCAATGCTGTTCACGGTCGGATTGACCGGGATCACACGGTATCCGGCCCGGCGCAGGTAGCGGGCGATCTGGTAGCTGGTGCGGTGGGGTTTGTCGGAATGGCCGACGACCGCGATCACCCGCGCCTTGGCGAGCAGTTCGCGGAGTTGAGTATCATCGGTGATGACAGGCACAGGCGTTCTCTCCGTGGTTCGAAGGGTGCGGACACTGTCGCATGAACCGGGAATCGGAGCGGCGATAAAAGGCCGCGATCATCATGCCTGCGATGATTACGGCCTGTGCACTTCTGGGGATTGTCCAGGGTGCTTACGGCTGTGTCGCACCGGTCAGTTCGTTCAATTCCATTTCCAGCGCTTTACGGCGCTCCTCGGCGGCTTTACGCGCCTCGGCCAGCAGTTGTTCGTAGTATTCCCGCGCCTCCCGGCGCATTTTCTCACCGGAGTCGGGGGCCAGCAGCAGCGCCAGAATCACACCGACCGCTGTGCCCAGCCCTATGCCCAGGATGAACATGCCCATTCGCCGCATCGCGTTTGCCTCCCTACCGCGCTGTCGCACGTTGATGCCGCCATTATACCACAGGCCCTGCGCCGTGCAGCGCTCATGCTGATACATGATTAGACGTTCATAAGAAATGCGTGTGTTTGCTTGACCTTCCAGTAGCTGGAAGGTATATCATGGTGCATGGTTGATAGAGATGAGGTGCAGAGAAGATGCTGCGCATTGGTGAACTGAGCGCCCGGACGGGTGTACCGGCTAAAACGATCCGCTACTACGAAGAGATCGGCCTGCTGCCACCCCCGCAGCGCGCGGATAACGGTTACCGCATTTACGGCGAAGAGGATGTCGAGCGGCTGCGTTTTGTCCGCAGTGCGCGGGCGCTGGATTTCGCGCTGGATGACATCGCGGAGATTCTGGCTTTCCGCGACCGGGATGAGCCGCCCTGCGGCTATGTCATGGAACTGATGCGGACGCGCATCGCCGAGATCGAGGCCCGCATTCGCGATCTGGAGCGGCTGCGTGATGAACTTACGGCGTTGTACGAGGTCGGGCAGCAGCTCCCGGAGGATGCCTTCATGCGCGAATGCGTCTGCCATCTTATTCAGCATGGCCTCAAGAAGGAGACGACGGTCACATAAAGCCAACTGACAGACGACACGCCGCCTTGTCGAAGGAGACAGCGGGCAATTGTGGCGGCGCATGACGGGGCGTATCGGTGTAAAGGCGTTTTTGCAGGCCGGGCCGGGCCTGACCGGAGGATCGAACAACGAGGGGTCGGAAGTGAGCAGGTAAGACAACAATCATGGCAGTCGTCAGGACGATGCCGGAAGAAAGATGAAAGAAAACCCATGAGCGAAAAACGAGAGACACAGGAAATCACGCTGGACGTGCGGGGCATGACCTGCGATAGCTGCGCGACGCATGTCGCCGGGGCGCTGCGTGATGTGCCCGGCGTGCTGAAGGTCGAAGTGCCGGGCTGGAAATCGGCGAAGGCGGTTGTGGAAGCGGGCGCGGATGTGCCCCCTGAAGCGCTGGAAAAGGCCGTCCAGGAGGCAGGCTACCGCGCCACTGTCAAGCAGCGCCGTGATCTTCGCCCCGACGTGCCGGGCGGGAACGGCGGCGCGCAGGACTTTGATCTGATGGTCATTGGCGGTGGGTCGGCGGGCTTTGCCGCGGCCATCAAAGGGGCAGAGCTGGGCAGGCGCGTGGCGCTGGTTGAGGCGAGCACCATCGGCGGGACGTGCGTCAATATTGGCTGCGTGCCCTCCAAGACGTTGATCCGCGCCGCCGAACTCCAGCACCGTGCCGGGCATCATCCCTTTCGCGGTGTGGTGCGCCTGAGCGCCGCCGGGGACTGGGGCGCAGCCGTCGCGCAGAAAGATGAACTGGTCAGCGATCTGCGTCAGGCCAAATATGTGGACGTGCTGGCTGCCTACCCGGAGATCACGTATATCCAGGGATGGGCGCGGCTGCTGGGCGATAACCGCGTTGAGATCACGCCGGTGGGCAATGGCTCCGCGCCGGAGACATACACGCCCGGCAGGATCGTGATTACGACCGGGGCGAGGCCCTGGGTTCCGCCGATCCCCGGCCTGCAGGAGGCGGGTTACATGGACAGCACGGCAGCCCTGGCCCGGCCTGACCGCCCGGCCTCGCTGATCGTCGTTGGTGCGAACGCCGTCGGGCTGGAGCTGGCCCAGATTTATGCCCGCTTTGGCACGAAAGTGATCGTGCTGGAAGTGCTGCCGCGCATTGCCCCCTTTGAAGATCGGGACATCAGCGAGGCGCTGGCCGGCTACCTGCGCGACGAAGGGCTGACTGTTGAGACGGGCGTCAATATCACACGGGTGGCGCGTGACGAACACGGCTACCATCTGACCGCCGAACGGGCGGGTGAGACGCTGCTCTTTGAAGCACAGGCGCTGCTGATGGCGACGGGCCGCCGGGCTAATACCGCTAACATGGGCCTGGAAGAGGCGGGTGTTGAACTTGGCGGGCGCGGCGAGATCGTGGTGGATGATCACTTGCGCACGGCCAATCCCTACGTGTACGCGGCGGGCGACGTGACCGGGCGGGATATGTTCGTCTATGTGGCCGCCTACAGCGGCACGCTGGCCGCCGAGAACGCGCTTGAAGGCGCGGGTCGTGTCTATGACACGAGCGTGCTGCCGCGTGTGACCTTCACCGATCCGGCGGTGGCGGCGGTCGGGCTGACCGACGATCAGGCACGCGAGGCGGGCTTTGAGGTCAAGACCTCTGTGCTGCCGCTGGAATACGTGCCGCGCGCGCTGGCGAACCGCGATACGCGCGGCCTGATCAAGCTGGTAGCCGATGCGGCAACCGATCACCTGCTGGGGGCACATGTGCTGGCTCCTGACGCGGGCGAGATCATCCAGACGGCGGTGATCGCGATCAAAGCGGGCATGACCGTGCAGGATATGACGGATACCCTGTTCCCCTACCTGACGATGGTCGAGGGGCTGAAGCTGGCCGCGCAGACGTTCGAGAAGGACGTCGCCATGCTCTCCTGCTGCGCGGGTTAGAGGCGAAGGCGTGTCGGGAAGAATAATAAAGGTGGTGTAACTATGAGTATCGGTCATGTCTGGGTTGTCGAAGGTGAGCATACCATGCATTGCGGCGGATGCGCGAAGAGTGTGGAGTTTGCGCTGTCGCGTCTGGGCGGCGTGCTGCGTGTGCGGGCGGATTTCCGCACGCAGCGCATCGAAGTGGAGACGAACGACGAAGCGGATTTGACGCAGATCGTCTCCGAACTGGCCGATCTGGGATATGCTGTGCGGGAGGTGCAAGGTGACGGTTGAACGTGGCGTTATGCAGTCCGGGGCGCGTGGCTGGCTGCGTTATGGGGCGCTGCTGGCGTTGTTGATGGCGATCATGCTCATCGGGTACGGGGCTTTCCGCTTTTTTGCGACCGGTGTGATGCCGGATTTCAGCGCCTATAATCTGCTGGCGCTGGCCGTAATCGCGGGCGTGGCGAGCTTTTTCTCACCCTGTGCGTTCCCCCTGCTTCCCGGCTATCTTTCGCTGTACTACGCCGGGATGGGCGAAGAATCGAATGCGCCGACATCGCGGCGGCGGGTGCTGAGGCTGGGCGGCGCGGCGGCGCTGGGTGTGGTCACGTTCGATCTGGTGCTGGGGGTGGTCATTGCCCTCCTGGGCGCGGGCGTGGCGCAGGGACTGTCCATCACCGGGCCGGAGCCGAGCGGCTTTGTGCGCATCTTCCGGGGCGGCGTCGGCGTGATCCTGATGGCGCTGGGCGTGGCGCAGCTTGCCGGGGTGAATCTCAAGCCCACGCTGGTGGATGCGTTCGCCTGGCGGGTGCGGCCCCGGCGCAGCAATGCACAGCGCGGCCCGGCGTTCAGCCTGTACCTCTACGGTCTGGGTTACAACGCGGCGGGCATGGGCTGCACCGGCCCGATTCTGGCCGGGCTGACGGTCTTCGCTCTGGGCGCGGGCGGATTCGCGGCGGCGCTGGGGGCCTTTATCGTTTTTTCGGCCACGATGGGCGGCCTGATGGTGCTTGTCACGATCCTGGTGGCGACTTCGCAGGAGACGCTGGTGAATCGCCTCAAAGCCGCCGCGCCGCGCATCAAGCGCGTGGCCGCGTTCTTGCTGGTCGGTGTGGGGCTGTTTAATCTCATCAGTGCGCTGGACGTGGCCGGATTCGTGCGGCTGCTGTTCCCGTGAGTGTCCCTGGCGGTCACTCGCCGGAAGCTGTCTTTTCCGCGCAGTCCTGGCACAGGCCGAAGATGGCAAAATGCTCGATCCGCGCCTGAAAGCCGTAATCCTTGAGCAGAATACGGCGCAGCGAATCGAACAGCGAATCATCCACGCTGATCACGCGGCCACAGTTCAGGCAGATCAGATGATGATGGCGCTCGCCGCCCAGCCATGAGTACACATCCCGGCCCTCGCCCAGGTCGGTTTGTGCGATCAGCCCCACGTCTTTGAGCCACTGCAGCACGCGGTAGACGGTCGCATGGTCAATGCGGGCGCCCTGCGCGGCCAGTGCCTCGGTGACGGCTTCACAGCTATGATGCGATTCGGTGCTGGCGCTCAGCATCTCGATCACCAGGCGGCGCTGCATGGTGATGCGGTAGCCCCGCGATCGCAGCTCCTCCAGCAGGGTTTCGATCTCATCGGGCATGATGTGCGCCTCCAGGGTCAGGGTTCCGGCGTGTGGGTGGGAATCGTGTGCCAGGCGATGGAATCGAGTATATCCTGCAGCGGGCCACGGGCCGGGTCAATGCCTTCCAGCGGCTCGGTGTAGATGAAGAAGACGTAATTGCCGCCCTGTTCGCGCAGCCCGGCAAACCAGCCCGCCGTGTCGGGTTCTCCCCGGCAGCCCACCGCCGAAAAGAACGTCCCCACGGCATCATCCCGCCCCCCGACCTCAAAATAGCGGGCCATGTCGGTCCCGATGTTGCAGGAGGGATCGAGCAGTGCCCCGCGCAGGAAGCGCAGGCCGTCCGCCCATAGGTCAGCTTCCGGGCCGGGGCTGATGCTGGGGAAGCCCCACAGCACGACGATCCAGCCGGTCACATCCTCATGCTCCGGCACAGGCCCGGTGTAAATGGCCACCGGGACGCCCGTCTGTGTGATGCCGTCGCGCACCGGCAGGATGCCGTAGCCTTCCTGCCAGCCTGGCGGAAGCGCGATATCAAAGGGCGGCGGGACGCCCTCTTCCACTTCCAGCGGCGCGGCGGAAGGAATCGGAGTCGGGCTGGCGGGGGTATCGGCCAACGTGGGCGTCAGCGTGGGCAGCGGCGTGCGCGTCAGGGTGGCCGTCGGGCGGATGGTCGGGCTGGGCAGCGGCGTGGCCGTATCGGTCGGGACGGGCGTCAGCGACGGGGTGGGGGTGGCGGCGGGCGCTGTTGTGCAGGCGGCGATGAGCAGTGCCAGCAGGGCCGCCAGCATCAGCGGTCTGCGGGATCGTCTCATGGTGCGGCTGTCATTCGATGATGTGAACTGCAAATCATGCTTCATTTTTTCCCCGATACCTGCATTGACAATACACCTGCAAATGCTCAGATTGATGGGCTGGCAGCCAGCATTTTATCCAGTCCGGATTGATCCGGACTTTTCCTCCTCGGCCTGCGATTTCAATCGCAGGCATGGAGATCGTCCGCGCTGTTCGGCCCGTGCCTCACTCCCACTCGATCGTCGCCGGGGGTTTTGACGATATATCATAGACCACGCGGTTGACGCCGGAAACCTCATTCACAATGCGGTTGCTCACCCGCGCCAGCAGGTCATGCGGCAGCCGCGCCCAGTCGGCGGTCATGAAGTCCTCGGTCGTCACGGCCCGCAGGACGATGACCTCGCCGTAGGTGCGCCGGTCGCCCATCACGCCGACGCTGCGCACCGGCAGCAGCACGGCAAAGGCCTGGGCCGTCTCGCCGCGCAGCATGCCCGCCGCCTCCAGCTCCCGCCGGAAGATCGCATCCGCCGCCCGGAGCTTCTCCAGCCGCGCCCATGTGATCTCGCCCAGGCAGCGCACGGCCAGCCCCGGCCCCGGGAACGGCTGCCGCCAGATCACCGTATCCGGCAGGCCGAGTGCCTTGCCCACGCGCCGCACTTCGTCTTTGAACAGATCGCGCAGCGGCTCCACCAGCCGCTCGCGCATCCGCTCCGGCAGACCGCCGACGTTGTGGTGGCTCTTGATGACCTGCGCACCGGGGCGACCCGTGCCCGCGCTTTCGATCACATCGGGGTAGATCGTGCCCTGCGCCAGCCAGTCCAGCGGCCCGGACTGCTCCGCCGCGCGCTCAAAAGTCTCTACGAACACCCGCCCGATGATCCGGCGCTTTTCCTCCGGGTCGGTGACGCCGCTCAATGCATCCAGGAAATCCTCGGTGGCGTCCACCGCGATCAGATTGGCCATGCCCAGATCATCATGGAAGGTGCGCACTACCTGTTCCGCTTCGCCCTGCCGCAGCAGGCCGTTGTTGACGAAAATCGGCGTGAGCTGCTCGCCGACGGCGCGGTGCAGCAGTGCTGCCGCCACCGCCGAGTCCACGCCGCCGCTCAGGCCCAGCACCACGCGCCCGCGGCCAACCTGCTTTCGGATGGCCTCGATGGTCATCTCGATGAAGGCCGCCGGCTGCCAGCGTGCCTCACAGCCGCAGAGCGCCGCGAAGTTGCGCAGCATGGCCGTCCCGCCCGACGTGTGCGTGACTTCCGGGTGAAACTGCACGCCGTACAGGCGGCGCGCCTCATCGCCGATGGCGGCGTAGGGCGAATTATCCGAGCGGGCCAGCGCCGTGAAACCCGGCGGCGGCGATTCGATGCGGTCGCCGTGACTCATCCAGACCGGCTGCTCCGCTTCCAGCCCTTTCCACAGGGGGCTTTGCCCCAGCAGGCGAATGGTCGCCGGGCCGTATTCCCGTTTGCTGGCCGGGGCGACTTTGCCGCCCAGCGCGTGGGTGAGAAGCTGCATGCCATAGCAGATGCCCAGCACCGGCAGTCCGCTGGCCAGCACCCATTCCGGCAGGAAAGGCGCGTCCGGCTCATAGACGCTGCTCGGCCCGCCGGAGAGCACGATCCCGCGCGGCTGATGCTGCAGCGCGGTAGCCGCGTCGGCGGTATAGGGCACGATTTCCGCGTAAACGCCGCCCTCGCGGATGCGTCGGGCGATGAGCTGGCTGTACTGCGAACCATAATCCACAACGACCAGGCCGCCTTGTTTGAGATCGGTCATGGACGTTTTTCCTTTGTGCTCAATCCTCGAAACAGATCGGCTCGCCTTCTTTCATTTCACAGATGCGCACCAGCGTCTCGATGGGCACGCCGTACTTTTGCAGCATCTCGCGCCCCGTATCAAAGGTCTTTTCCACAACGGCGGCGATCCCGGCCAGTTTACAGCCCGCGCTGTGGACGATGTGGATCAGCTTTTCAATCGTGCTGCCGGAGGCCAGGAAATCATCCAGCACCAGGATATGCTCCCCTTCGTGCAGGAATTCCGCGGAAACCAGCAGCATCACCTCGCCGCCTTTTGTCGGGCTTGGCGCGACTTCCAGATACACCGGCCCGGACATGGTCAGCGGCTTGTGCTTGCGGGCATAGACGACCGGCACGTGCATTGCCAGGCCGGTGGTCAGCGCCGGAGCAATGCCGGAGACTTCGGCGGTCAGGATGCGGTCCACGCGCACGCCCGCAAAGCGGCGGGCGAATTCCTCGCCCATACGCATCATCAGATCGGGATCGATCTGGTGGTTGAGGATGCTGTCAATCTTCAGAATGCCTCTGCCAAGGTACCTGCCCTCGGCCCGGATGCGTTCCTTGAGTTCCCGCATCGTGCTTTACTATCCCCCCTGCATATGCGCCATAATCTGAGCTGCATTGTAGCGCGGTTGCGCCGGGGATCAAATTGATTGCGCGGCTGCCCTGCCGATTTTCCCATGCGCACAGCGGCCCGGCGCGGTAACATGAAGGCGTTGAGGCTTGCCAACGAACAGGTAATCCACTAAGGTTGGCGTAAGCCTCAGCACAGATGGCTCAAGACAACTTTCAAAGGGAGGTACCATGCGTCAAATCATCCAGACGAACAATGCGCCCCCGGCCATCGGCGCGTATTCGCAGGGAATCCTGGCAAACGGCTTCGTCTACACTGCCGGTCAGTTGGGGATCGATCCGCGCACTGGCAAACTGGTTGAAGGTGGCATCGAGGCACAGACCCGGCAGGCCATGAAGAACATCGCGGCCATCCTGAAAGCGGCGGGCACGTCCATGCTTTACGCCGTCAAGACCACCGTCTTCCTGACGGATATGAGCAGCTTCGCGGAGATGAACAAGGTCTATCTGGAATGGGTGAAGGAATCGCCTCCGGCGCGGTCGGCAGTGGCCGTTAAAGAACTGCCCCTCGGCGCGCTGATCGAGATCGAAGTCGTGGCCGTGCTGCCTGTCGTACCGCCGTCATCGCTGTAAATCCGTCTGCTGATCGTATGGGCGCGGCCCTGCTGCGCCCACACAGGACGCGCCATTGAGGACACCTGCCATGCCTGAGACGATTCTGGTTGTGGATGACGACCCCCATATTATCGAACTGGCTCGACTCTACCTGGAGCAGGAAGGCTACCATGTGATCGAGGCGGTGGACGGTGCGGCGGCGCTCGAACGCGCCCGGCAGGACGCCCCGGCGCTGATGGTGCTCGACCTGATGCTGCCGGAGGTGGACGGCTGGGAAGTGTGCCGCCGCGTGCGGGCC
>Ga0256841_1001388_pt1 | contig 21146 bp, 23 predicted proteins | sample 356308metaG_FD_185971 | JGI IMG/M metagenome (GOLD analysis project Ga0256841, IMG submission 185971) | Hydrothermal vent microbial communities from Mid Atlantic Ridge, Atlantic Ocean - 356-308 | ecosystem: Environmental > Aquatic > Marine > Hydrothermal vents | place: Atlantic Ocean: Mid... | reverse complement strand
AGGCCAGCTCCGCGATGCAGTGAAGTCCAGTCGGTAACCAATCCACGCATATCAGCATGATCCACCATCGCAAACTGCCTGGCCGTGCCCTGACCCAACGCGCTTGAAAATATGATGAACTGAATCAATCTATTGACAGGTCAAAACATATCAGCCCGCATTTCTCACCGGGTTCCGTAGCGAGGCGGTGGCAGGTCGTGTGATAAGCGGCGTTCGCGACCGAGGGCCACGCAGGCATAGTCGACACGATGTCGAGCAGCCCGACCGAGTGAACGCCGCTTAGCGCGCGGCATGACGCCGCCGCAGCAGGAAGTCGGTGAGAAATGCGGGCTGATTCCCCCCCAAACACCGGATTGTTCAAGCTTTATCCTGACACGCCGACATCTGTCTATTATCAGCCCGGCCTGCAACTGACAAAATGACCGAATCCTGTACCAGTAAACCGGTGGTCCTGGTAGTCGATGATTCTCGGCTCATGCGGCTTGCCGCGCGTAAAATACTCAAAAACGACTTCGAGATCATCGAAGCCGAAGACGGTGAAGCCGCCTGGGATCGTCTGCTGGAGAACTCGCACATCACGCTGGTGATGTCGGACCTGTCCATGCCCAACCTGGATGGACTGGGGCTGCTGAAACGTATACGCGAAGCCACGCAAGCCGAACTGAAAGAACTGCCCGTTATTATTGTTACCGGGGCCGAAGACGATGATGGCAGCAAGAATACTGCCTTCGCCGCCGGCGCCAGCGATTTCATCACCAAGCCGTTTGAATCCGTACAGCTGCTGGCACGCGCACAAACACACGCCAGGCAGCAGCACACCCGGCAGGCGCTGCAGCACAGTGAAACGAGCAAGCAGCAGCTGGAGCAACACAGCAGTGTCGACCTGATCACCGGCCTGCCCAACCAGCGGGCATTCAGCGACAGCGTTGAAGAGCAGGTTTCCTACGCCAAACGACATCACACCGGTGTGGCACTGCTGCTGGTCCGGGTAGACAAGTACAAGATCCTGTTTCTGCGCCAGGGAAAACAGGCGGCAGAGGATATCCTGAAACGCATCACACAGCTGCTCTGTGCAGGCCGGCGCAGAGAGGACACCGTTGCACGCATCAGCCTGGATACCTTCGGTGTGCTGTTACCCTCCTCCACACCGGAAGGCACTGCACAGCTGGCGCAGCAACTGCACGAGGCCATTGCTAACACTGCTTTTGCCAACAGCCGTGGCGAAACACTGCGGTTGAGCACCAGTATCGGTGTTGCCTGCCCTCCGCTGTCTGCCGTTCCTGCTGCCACACAGTTACTGGCCTGGGCCGAAAATCACCTGCAGGCCGCCCAGGATGCCGGCGGAAACTGTATACGGGGCAATGATAAGCCTGCTTCCGCGCCAGCACCCGAAACCGTCGGCACTGAAAACGCAGCCGCACCGGAAGCTGAAACTGTGCACCCGCGCGCCCGGACAGCGGCCACGGCAGAAGAAGTGCTGCATGCCCTGCGTGCCCTGGCGGACGGGCGCTGCCCGGAAACCGCTGCGGACGCACTGGTACGTGCAGCCCTGCCGCTGCTGGAACACTGGAACCGGAGCAACCACCGGCACCACACCGGGCTGCTGGAACAATTGGCCTGTGCGCTGGATTCGGTGGCGGCAGACAGTGCTGCAGACACACCGACTGCCGATTCCGCCATCCACTCCTGACTACGGCCTGCGACGGCTTCCTGTATATTCGCGGGGCCGGATAGCGACACTGCACAGCACCCGGGTACAACGCGTACCGTCACCAAGGTACAGACCGTATTCAAATTCCGGTGTACTGCGACCACGCCGCTCAAGGTCCAGGCGGATCTGCTCACGCTGTGCGGGGTCAAACTCAAAACGCAGCTCCAGGTCGGTATCGCCCGGGCGTTCAAAATCCAGCGACAGGGTCCGGGTCCATACGCTGTAGCCAGGAAACTGCCTGGCACAGGCCAGGGCGGCCACCGGATCCGCAAGCGCGGCCTGGTAACCACCAAACATGGCATCGCCGAGGTTCCTGGAACGTACATTCAGGGGCAGGCACAGACGTACGCGCATCCAGCCGTCGTCGAGCTCGACGACCCTGACGCCCATCAGCCAGAACGGCGGGTACCACTCCAGGCGGCGGCGGGGCGAAAGAAAACGCGCCCGGCGCAGAAGTCGAGGAATATTAAATGGCATTCTGGATCGGATCGTTGCTTGTGCAGTACTATAGCACCCTTTAGAAACTACCGGGCCGGCCCGAACCATGCCATCATTCGACACTGTTTCCGAAGTCGATCTCCACGAAGTCACCAACGCGGCTGACCAGGCTAACCGGGAAGTCGGTAACCGCTACGACTTCAAGGGCTCCTGCGCAAAAATTGAACGCCACGATGAACAACTGGTCGTACGCGCAGACAGCGAGTTCCAGCTGGGCCAGGTCAAGGATATCCTGTACAAGGCTCTGGCCAGGCGCGGCATTGACCTGGGCTCACTGGAAACAGGCCGGGTTGAAACGGCCAACAACCAGGTGCAGCAGACCCTCACGGTCCGCCAGGGTATCGACAAGGACACGGCCAGGAAAATCGTCAAACTGGTAAAGGATGCCAAACTGAAGGTCCAGGTCAGCATCCAGGGCGACAAGGTGCGGGTAAGCGGCAAAAAGCGCGACGACCTGCAAAATGTGATCGCCCTTTTGAAAGAAGCGCCGCTTGACCTGCCCCTTCAATACCTCAATTTCAGGGACTAGCCCGGATTTCTCACCGGGTTCCGTAACGAGGCGGCAGGTCGTGTGATCAGCGGCGTTCGCGACCGAGGGCCGCGCAGGCATAGTCGACACGATGTCGAGCAGCCCGACCGAGTGAACGCCGCTTAGCGCGCGGCATGACAGCGCCGCAGCAGGAAGTCGGTGAGAAATGCGGGCTAGGAGCCCTTCAACATGATAATGACGGGGTCAGTCAGTTTATCAACATTCACGGCAAGACGCCGTGCGCCAATACCTTGACCCATCGCCGCAGGCGACGGCCTTTTATCGGCCATTCCATGCAAAATGCAGGCTAAACCGCTAGAATACGCGCCTCCGGCAATCTGCAATCGACACTGGCAAACCACATGACAACGGCACAGGCATTGACCCAGCAAAAACAAAACCAGTATTCACGCGAAGAGCTGCTGAAATGCGGTCATGGCGAACTGTTCGGCCCCGGCAATGCCCGCCTGCCACTGCCACCCATGCTGATGTTCGACCGTATCACCCGCATCGACGATACGGGCGGCGCCTACGGCAAGGGACAGATTGTCGCCGAGCTCGACATCAGGCCGGAGCTGTGGTTCTTTGCCTGCCACTTCGAATCAGATCCTGTGATGCCCGGCTGCCTCGGCCTGGACGCACTGTGGCAGCTCATCGGCTTTCACCTGGGCTGGCTGGGCGGGCCGGGGCGTGGCCGAGCGCTGGGCTCCGGTGAAGTCAAGTTCAGCGGCCAGGTGACCCCGGACAACCGGCTGGTGACATACCAGGTGGACCTGAAACGTGTCATCCAGCGCAAGCTGTTCATGGGCATCGGCGACGCATCCATGTCCGTCGACGGCAAGGAAATTTACCACGCCAAGAGCCTGCGGGTTGGCCTGTTTACCTCAACAGAAGATTTTTAGGATAGAGAAGATATGCGGCGCGTAGTAGTTACCGGTCTGGGAATCACCTCCAGCATAGGCACCAGTCAGCAACAGGTACTGGAATCCCTGCAACAGGGGAAATCCGGTATCGTATTCTGCCCCGAGTACAAGGAACTGGGCTTCCGCAGCCATATCCACGGCGCGGTCGACCTCGACCTGGACAGCCTGATCAACCGCAAGCTGAAACGTTTCATGGGTGACAGCGCGGCCTACAATTACCTTGCGATGCAGGAAGCCATCGAGGATGCCGGTCTGACGGAAGAGCAGATTTCCAGCCCGCGCACCGGCCTGATCGCCGGTTCCGGCGGCACTTCCACGGAAAATGTCTCACTGGCGGTCGACCTGATGCGCGAAAAAGGCGCCCGCAAGGTGGGGCCGTTCATGGTGCCGCGCACCATGGGCAGCACCAACTCGGCCTGTCTGTCGACCGCATTCAAAATCAAGGGGGTGAATTACTCCATCAGTTCCGCCTGCTCCACCAGCGCGCACTGCATCGGCAACGCCTCGGAACTGATCCAGATGGGCAAACAGGACATCGTGTTCGCCGGTGGCGGCGAAGAACTGCACTGGAGCCTGACCCTGCTGTTTGACGCCATGGGTGCGCTGTCGTCCAGGTACAACGATACACCGGAAACCGCATCACGCGCCTACGATGAAACGCGTGACGGTTTTGTCATTGCCGGCGGTGGCGGCATGCTGGTGATGGAAGAACTGGAACACGCCAGGGCGCGCGGCGCAAAAATATACGCGGAACTGGTCGGCTACGGCGCGACCTCTGATGGCTACGATATGGTACAGCCGTCCGGAGAGGGTGCGGTCCGCTGCATGCAACAGGCACTGGCCAGCGTGGATACGCCGGTCGACTATATCAACGCACACGGCACCAGCACGCCGGTGGGCGATACCCGTGAACTGGAAGCCATTCGGAAGGTATTCCCGGACACGGTTCCGCCCATCAGCTCAACCAAGTCACTGACCGGTCACTCGCTGGGTGCGGCCGGCGTACAGGAAGCCATCTACAGCCTGTTGATGGTCAAGCACGACTTTATCTGTGCCTCCGCCAATATCGAGATTCTGGACCCGGCCGCGGCAGACCTGCCCATCCAGTGCGAACGCAAGGATAACGCCGGCCTGCGCACCGTCATGTCCAACAGTTTCGGTTTCGGCGGCACCAACGCGTCGCTGGTGTTCAGGCGCCTTGAAGAATAGAAGCTGACGGGCGATCACCCGGCAGACAGGATTTCCTGCCAGCGGCGCTCCAGCCGTTCGGGCGATACTTTCACCGCTGTGCCCAGCTGCTGGGCAAACAGGGACACCCGCAATTCCTCGATTAACCAGCGGAAGGCTTCCAGTTCCGGGCCGGACCGGCCACTGGCCAGCGCCTGCTCATAGCACGCCTGGAAACGCCGCACCTCGGCCGCCTGGCGGCGATCCTGCCCGGCACGCTCCGCCAGCTTGTCCAGGCGCTGCAATGCCGCACGCAGGTAACGCGCCAGGTGTGGCAGATAGTGCACGGGCGTGGCGCTGATAAATCCCGGGTAGACCAGCTGCTGCGCCTGTGCCTTCACCTCGTGGATGGCCGCCAGCAACTGCGGCGTTACCGCACCCTTCAGCCTTCGATTGAGCGCATGCCAGGCCTGCAGCGCCTCGTAGCTCCAGCCACCGATGGCGCACGCCCGTTCCGGCAACGTACGCCGACCCGTCTCGAGTCGCTGCTGGAAAACATCGGCGCTGCGCACATCGGCTGCCTCATCGGCCAAAAAGGCCGCCTGCAACACCGCCTGCTCCAGATCCGCCAGCAATACATCCGCGCCACCCAGGGGACTGAACCATACACTTTGTTGCTGCAGGCCGGGCGCCACGCGCCTGATTTCCCGGACCGCACGCCCCGACCTTTTGCGAAACAGCGCCAGTAACCCTGCACGGTGCGCTGCCACGGCCTGCGGCTGATCGTCGAACAGGCGCAGTTCGATCGCCCCCTGCTCGGCGACCAGGGCCGGATAGGCGCGCAAGGTCAGGCCGCTGTTGTCCAGTTCGATGGATTCAGGAAGGTCACCGAAGTCCCAGTCCTGCACCTGTTTTCGTTCATAGCGGGGATCGGCGACCCGTTCGAATCCGCGCCGGGCACGATCACCGTATTGCGCCTGCAGGTGCTGCAGGTCGCGCCTGGTATCGAGCACCCGGCCCTGCTCGTCATGCAGTTCAAAGCAGGCGAACAGGTGTTGCGGCAGCCGTTCCGGCCGCCAGGCGTCGGCAGGTACCACCACTCCGGTCATGCGCTGCAGCTGTTCCGCCAGCGCTTCCGGCAAAGGGCGACCACACGCCGGCAACGCGGCCATGCAGGCATCCGCAACATCCGGCACCGGTACAAAATGGCGCCGCAGCGGCTTCGGCAGTGATTTGATCAACAGCACGATTTTCTCCCGCAACAACCCGGGTACCAGCCAGTCGAAATCACTGTTCCGTACCTGGTTCAACGCGGTCAGCGGTAAGCGGACACACAGGCCATCCCCTGCCTCCCCCGGTGAAAAGCGGTACTGCACCGGCAGACACAGGCCACGGACTTCCAGCTGTTCGGGAAACTGCTGCCCGGTGACGGCTTCTGCGCCGTGGTGCGTAATGGCATCCCGATCCAGGCACAACAGGTCCGCCTGCTCGCGTTCAACGTTCTTCCACCAGCGCTGGAAACTGTTGCCGTCATACACCGTGTCCGGAATGCGCTCATCGAAAAAGCGGTACAGCTCCTCTTCGTCCACCAGCACATCCCGGCGCCGCGCCCGGGCTTCCAGCTGTTCGATCGAGTCCAGCAATGCACGGTTATGATGGGCAAACCCGGCGCTGGTATTGAACTCGCCGGCTACCAGGGCATGACGAATGAACAGCTCACGCGACAGCGGCCGGTCGACAGGCCCGTAGTTTACCTTGCGCCGCTGGACCAGCGGCAAGCCGTACAGGGTGACGCGTTCGAAGGCCATCACCCGGGCGCGTTTCTTCTCCCAGTGCGGCTCGGAATAACTGCGTTTGACCAGGTGGCCGGCCAGCGGCTCGATCCACTCCGGCTCGATCGCCGCCACGGTACGCAAGTAACGGCGGCCGGTCTCCACCAGTTCGCCGGCCACCAGCCATTTCGGTTTTTTCCTGGCCGGCCCGGAGCCGGGGAACAGGGCAAATTTCAGGTTGCGCGCCCCAAGGTATTCCCCGGGCTCAAGCTGCAGGGCAAGATTTCCCGGCAGGCCGGTCAGCAGGGCACAGTGAATGGAGCGGTAATCTGCTGCTTCCGTGTTACAGCCCAGCCCCATATCCCGGACCTGCGCCTGTAACTGCCGGTGAATATCCACCCATTCACGCATACGCAGGAAGGACAGAAAGTGCGCCCGGCACCAGCTGCGCAGCTTGTTCTGGCTCAGGTGGGCGGCCTGTTCCCGGTACGCGTTCCACAGGTTCAGGAAGGCCACGAAATCCGATCTATCGTCCTTGAACAGGGCGTGTTTTTCATCGGCTGCCCGGGCCCGGTCCAGTGGGCGCTCACGGGGGTCGATCGTCTCCAGTGCCGCCACGATCACCAGCACTTCCGACAGGCAATTCAGCTCACTGGCCGCCAGTACCATGCGCGCCAGCCGGGGGTCCACCGACAGGCGGGCGATGTTGCGCCCCATCGACGTCAGCTTCTGCTGTTCATCCACCGCGCCCAGCTCATACAGCAACTTGTAACCGTCGCGAATCAAACGCCGGTCGGGAGGATCGATAAACGGAAAGGTTTCGATATCCCCCAGGCCCAGCACTGTCATGCCGAGGATCACTGCGGCAAGGTTAGTGCGCTGTATCTCGGGTTCGGTAAACTCTGCGCGCGACTGGTAATCGTCTTCGCTGTAAAGGCGGATACAGATGCCTGCCGCCACGCGTCCGCAACGCCCGGCGCGCTGGCTGGCCGATGCCTGAGACACAGCTTCAACGGGCAGGCGTTGTACCTTGGTGCGGTAGCTGTAGCGGCTGACCCGTGCCAGCCCGGTGTCCACCACGTAGTGAATACCGGGTACGGTCAGTGACGTCTCGGCCACGTTGGTGGCCAGCACGATGCGCCGCCCCCGGTGGGGTCTGAACACCCGGCTTTGCCGGGCAGCGGACAGGCGTGCATACAGGGGCACGATCTCGGTGTGCGGGGGATGGTGCTTGCGTAACAGCTCGCTGCTTTCCCGGATCGCACGTTCGCCCGGCAGGAATACCAGCACATCACCCGGCCCTTCCGCTGCCAGTTCATCCACCGCATCCAGTAACGCCTGCCCGCGCCCGCGGTCCTTCTGGTCTTCGTCCGCGCCGGTCAGTGGACGGTAACGGATCTCTACCGGCCAGGTACGGCCCGATACCTCGATCACCGGGGCATCGTTAAAATGCGCGGCAAAGCGCTGTGGATCGATGGTGGCCGAAGTAATAACGAGCTTGAGATCCGGTCGGCACGGCAACAGGCGTCGCAGGTAACCCAGCAGGAAATCGATATTCAGGCTGCGCTCGTGCGCCTCGTCGATAATCAGGGTGTCGTATTCACGCAATTCGGGGTCCGAGCGGATCTCGGCCAGCAGGATCCCGTCGGTCATGATCTTGATATAGCTGTGTGCTTGCACCCGGTCCTGGAAGCGCACCTTGTACCCCACCTGCTCGCCCAGCGGGCTGTCCAGTTCCTCGGCGATGCGGACCGCCAGGCTGCGCGCTGCAATACGGCGCGGCTGGGTATGACCGATCCGTCCGCGCACTCCCCGCCCCGCCTGCAGGCAGATTTTCGGCAGCTGGGTGGTTTTACCGGAGCCGGTCTCTCCGCACAGGATGACGACCTGGTGCGCCTGAATGGCGGCAAGAATGTGTGCGCGGCGCTCGACCACCGGCAGATCCTGTGGAAAGCGCGCGCGTGGTGCGCGGGCGCGACGCTGTTCCACCTGCTGCATGGATTCCTGTATCCCGGCCTGTAACCTGCTGATGCCGGGCTCCAGCGCGCGGGCGCGCCGGCTGTGACGCCGGAGCGCGGCAAGCTGCCTGGTGAAACCGGGAATATCCCGGGCCAGGCAGGCATCCAGAGTATGATCCAGGCGGTCCAGTAATTCTGCCTGAGAAGATTTGCCGGTAGTCCCCATTGCGCCAATACAATCAATGACTCACAAAACACCCTATTGTACACGGCATACAGCCGCCAGCCTTTGGCGGAACACCCCACATGTGCTAGTGTCCAACCGAAAGTTCTCTCACTGTACAGGCTCTGGATACCCATGAAACCAAATACCCGCCGCCGCAAGTTGCTGCAATGGCTGGGCGCAGGCACCGGCCTGGCCGCCGTTGCCGGCAGCAGGGCAGAACCGGTCGATCGCGAACTGTTCGATGACCCGATACACAGGCTGGTCTACCAGCTCAACAAGGCCGACCCGGACTACATGGAGCATGTCCTGTTTTCTGTGGGCGCCATATTGCGCAAGTACGGGGATGAGGTTCATCTGGTGGTCACCGCCATCGGTCCGGGACTGCATGTGCTGGGAAAAAAACCTGGCAGACCGATCCCCAGGCTCGTCCGCCAACGGGTATCCAGCCTGGCTGCCTACGGGGTTTCCTTCCACGCCTGCGGTAACACCATGAAATCCCTTGGCTGGGAGAAGGAAGACCTGCTGGAATTTGCCGAGGTGGTGGAAATCGGCGCCGATGACCTGATGCTCCTGCAGGAACAGGGTTACAGCTATATCAGCTGGTAAGCTCTGCTATACTCCCGCCGTCCGGCGCACACCCGCACAAAAATCAGGGTGCACCGGTAACGCCGGGGCATACGCCACACACGGCGTTTACAGCGACCAACGACGAGAGCGAGGACTATGAAAACGATCAATCTATCCAGCCTGTTGCTGCTGGCAGCAGCTGCCGCACTGCCGGCCAGCGGGATTGCGGCCGGTGACGCCGCCGCCGGCAAGGTGAAAGCCTTTACCTGCATGGGCTGTCACGGCATTCCCGGTTATAACAGTGTCTATCCGACCTACCATGTACCGAAGCTGGGCGGCCAGCACGCCCGCTACCTGGTTTCCGCCCTGCAGGCCTACAAGGCCAAACAGCGTTCGCACAAGACCATGCAGGCACAGGCCGCCAGCCTCAGTGAGCAGGATATGGAAGATATCGCTGCCTTCTTCGCCCAGAACGGCGAATAACCACACCCGGAGCAGAGAATCGATTCATGAAAACCCTAGACACCCTACTCTTGCTGGCACTTGCCGCCGGCCTCAGCTTCAACGTCCATGCCGGTGGTAACGCCGCGGCCGGCAAGGCCATTGCCAGCGAAAAATGCCAGGCCTGCCACGGTGCCGATGGCAACAGCACGGATCCCCAGTACCCGCGACTGGCCGGCCAGCACGCCAACTACCTGGTGAAAGCACTGAGCGATTACAACAGTGGCGCACGCAGCAACCCGATCATGTCGGGATTTGCGCAGGGCCTGACGGAACAGGATCGCAAGGATGTCGCGGCCTGGTTTTCGAGCCAGTCCGGTCTGCACACGCCGGTAGAGCCCAGGACGGTATCCAAATAACCCTCTTCAGGCGGGGTGGCGGACGTCGCCCCACCTGGACCGGGTACGCCAAAAAGGACAAAAATCGGGATTTTTGTCCTTTTTTCTTGACTTTCGGGAAAACCCTGCGAGACTTGCATGAATCGTGCAACGCCCGGACAGGGGGTGCCCGTGCCAGCAGGCTCGTTCAGCCGACAACAGACCGCCGCCATCACCGGTCTAAGCAGTCGCCAGCTAGGTTACTGGCGTAAAACCGGATTAGTCGTTCCCAGCGGCTACACGGCAGGCGGGCACACGCGCTACTCCTTCACCGATCTCATCGCACTGCGTACGGCCAGGCGTCTGCTCGACGCCAATATCTCCGTGCAGCGTATCCGCAAGTGCCTGCAATCCCTTACCCGCTTTCTGCCCACCGTGGAGTACCCGCTGGTGGAGCTGTCGCTGGTGGTCACCGGCGATGTCGTACTGGTATTTCGGGGTGAGCGCGCCTTTGATGCGCTCACCGGCCAGGAATGGGTGTTCCCGGTAGCCGAGCTGGCTGCGGAAATCGAGAAAATTCAGCAACAGCAACCACAACAGGGCGAACTGTTTTCTGCTGTTGATAACAAGCGAGGAGAGTACGCCTGAACTAACAACAGCAACAAAGGCATGGTGATGAAGCGGCGGAGCCCTTCATCTTCGTCAATATCGCGGGCAGCCCGGCTGCAGCGTAACGCGGAGACAGTGCATGAACATCATTGCTATTGCCAACCAGAAAGGCGGTTGTGGAAAAACCACCACCGCAATCAACCTGGCCAGCGAGCTGGGCAAACGGGAGAAACGGGTTCTGCTGATCGACATGGACCCACAGGGACACGCCACGCTGGGACTCGGCATCAATGACCGGGACCAGCCGGGCCTGTATGAAGTATTCAGTGACGAACGATCGTTTTACGAGGTGCTGTTACCCGACGTGGCCCCCAATGCAGACCTGTTACCCGCCAATGTCACACTGGCTGCGGTGGAACCCCTGTTGACCGGTCAGCCGGGGCGGGAACGTCAATTGCTTGAACAACTGGAGCGATACGGGCAACACTACGATTATGTGCTGATCGATTGCCCGCCTTCGCTGGGACTGCTTTCCATCAACGCACTGCGGGCGGCACAACAGGTGCTTGCGCCGGTTGAAGCCAGCCTGTATGCACTGGATGGTCTTCAGCAACTGCATGACATCACCGGCATGCTGAGCGAAAAATACCATATCGACCTGCCCATCCGGGTCCTGCCCGTTATGTTCGACACACACACGCGCTTTGCGCAGACCGTTCTCCGACAGCTCCGTGAGCAGCTGCCAACCGGCCTCAGCGGGATCCGGATCCGCCACACGGTACGCGCGCGGGAAGCGGCCTGGTTCGGCAAACCGTTGATCGATTACGCACCGAACGCGACCGCATCACAGGACTACCGGCAACTCGCGGATGAAATACTGGCAGCCAGTGGACAGGCTGTTGTTACACACCTGAAGGAAGCGCTCGAAACCACCCATGTCACAGAGCAAGAGGACAAGCACATGATTCCCACCGGAAAAAGAGCCCGGCGACAGATGGTAGTACTGGATTTCGACGAAATCGACTGCAAACGCCTGCAACTGGCGGGCGATTTCAACAACTGGGTACCTGACCAGGATATCGAGACGCGCCACGTCAACGGCCACTGGCAGAAAGTATTCACAGCGCCCCCCGGCGTCTATGAATACCGGATCGTCGTGGATGGCAAATGGCAGCAGGATCCGACCAACCCCGCCGAGATTCCCAACGAACTCGGTGGCATCAACTCGCTGCTGCAAATACCGGTGCATCACTGATGGCCTGCCAGCTGAGCCCGGCGTGGCAACGCAAGGCAGTTTCGCCCGGCCGCATGGAGAAAATACGCGATCGCTTCCTCAGTGATACCCCGGAAACCGGGGCCGATACAGAAGCATGCCAGGTCATTCCCTTTCTGCTCGACAACCCGGGACTGGACTGGGTAACCAGCAACCTGTGTGAAGTGCTGACAGAGCGAGGGCACGACAGCACGCTGTACCCCCTGCCTGATACGGAGGAACCGCAGGCCCCTCTCACGGACAGCCTGCGCGAACAGGCAGGCAACGCAGAGTTTTGCCTGTTACCAACGACATCGGCCGAAACGGTGCTGGCGCATGCATTCGACCACCTGGTATTGCTGGTACCGGCCAATCTCAATGCCGTACTGGCCGCGTACCAGCGCATCAAGCTGCTGGCGGAACAGGCCCACACACCCGAGATCGGCATCGTACTGGTGGGACCACGCGACCAGCACGCTGCATGGCGCTTTTTCCGCAAACTGGCAGTGGGTACCCTGCGTTACCTCGATGTGCCGCTGCTGAACCTCGGCTTCCTTCCTGAACAGGTCATCCCGGAACATGCACCACACGATCACCACCGCAATAATTTCCTGACACGTATCAGCGAACGTCTACTGCGCAGCGGATTTTACAGCACCCTGCCGTACGGAAAAATTACCCAGGCAAACGTATGAAGCTGTGCACAAGAACCACGAATACCATCGACGCCGATGAGTTGCGCACCCTGTTAATCGATGCAGCTAACGAACTGACCGGCGGAGAAAGCCGGCTGCTGGAAGCCAGACTACCCTGGGACGGCTACCCCATCCTGCTGGCCGACGCAGAGTATCACCCGGTACTGGTCAGCTTCGACCCGATCAACAGCCAGGCCGCATTACTGAATGGCCTGCGGGCAACGGAGCAGGTAGCGACGGCCTTGCCCTGGCTCAACCAGGTCTACGACGCCTTGCAGAAACAGCTGCGCCCGCCGCGACTGATGGTCGTCAGTTACGACCCGCCGCCCGGCGCCGAAGCCCTGCTGGCAGGCTGCCCGGATCTCAAACTGTTTGGCTACAAGATTGTCAGGATCCGGCAGGAAGCCGGCCTGTTACTGGAACCGGTCGTTACCGGCCGTGACGCCTGCAGCGACGCAGCGCCTGAACCCGAAGCACCGCTCGCAACCCGCCAGGAACGGCCACGCACGGGACCGGTCGCCCTGCCAACACTCAGCGATGAGGAAAAAAACTACTTCCGGCAGCTGTAGTACCAGGGCCTCGCTACGGAACCCGGTGAGAAATGCGGGCTAGACATCATGTTTTGACCTGCCCAACCTCAAGCAGCGTGGGTTAAGCTGGAGGTTGGGCGGGTCAAAACATGATGTCTAGGCAGCCAGCCCGGTAACCAGTTCTTGCCGACGCTGGTCCAGCACTTCACAGAGTTGCCTGGCACCGGTGCCGACCTGCTCGAACCAGTCCAGTACCGGCACATCGAGTTCCTCCAGCATGGCAAAGACCGCGTCGATGCGCGCAGGGATCCGCTCCAGCCGCGACCGGCGTTGCACGGCGTCCATCGCATCCAGCGCCTTGCGCAACTCGGACAGGCCGAACGCCACGTGGTCCAGTTCATCCTGCAACGGCACACGTAGCGACTCGCGGGTACCCGGATCGGCCAGCGGGACCACCTGCTCTACCGCCTGCGAACCCAGTGCTTCCACCACCAGGTACAGATCCGTCAAAAAATCGACCCAATCCAGTGCCCGGAAATGCCGGTGCAGGCGTTCAATGGCTTGCCGGTCGATGACTGGCGTTTCATCCACCCCGAATTCCCGCATCCAGTCTCTCTGGATGGTGACGTGGCGGCACTCATCCCCCACCTGTTTGGCCAGCCCCATCTTCGCAACCAGGTCCGGGGCCGATGCCATACGTTCGGCACAGGCTTCCATAATGAACTGGTCGACCTGCGTATACAGGACCAGCAGGTGACCCATGGCGTGGGCATATTGCGCATCTCCAATCGAGTGAGTCTTCATTGGCGGACCTCCTGAAGTGATGGTAGTTAAAGTATAGTGCAACCTGCCCCCTTTGCCGGTGTGACTGGTTGGCAGCGCGTTAAGTTCCGGTCACACTGTCGGCTTCCATCCCGTAGAACAGCGATCGCCCATGCACAGCAGCACCCGGTTTTTCCTCTACCTGGCAACCGTTTTTTTCGCCCTGCCGGCAGCGGCGAGTCCCCGCTGCGACGACACCGGAAAGCCGGACGGCCAGTGGGAACAGTCTGCGCAGACACCGCTTGCGACCCTCTATCGTCCACGTAACACCCGCCAGGTGACACCTGCTGCACTGGTCCGCATCCACTGGGATTACGCGCCTGAGCTGCTCTACGACATCGTGCAGGACTATGCACACTTTGCCGCGTTTATCCCCCGGGTAGCCGACAGCCGCGTTGTGGCGAAACAGGCCGACCACGTATGGGTGTACCAGCAGCTGCACCTGCCCGGACCCGCACGTGACCGCCATTACCTCATGGCCAGCACACACGAGGGCAGTAAACCGGCACTTCGACAATACCGTGTCGAGTGGCAACTCAGTACGCGCTATCCACTGCCCGGTACAGACAGTCTGCTCGTGCCCCGCCGGTTCCGCGGCTGCTGGAGCATCCACCCCGACAGACAGGGCGGACTGGTTGCAGGCTACTGGATCGAACTGGACCCCGGTGGCTGGTTACCCCGCTGGATTACGCAGGCGGTCCTGCGCCAGTACCTGGTCGACCTGATGCGCGCGCTCCACCAGCGTGCGGCCTCACTGTCCGCTTCCGAACACTGAATTCCAGTAACTGGCACCACTTATGCATGGTATTTGATGGGCGCATCAATATGTTTGATCGCGATGATATTCAAGGGAGTTCGCGAATGAAACCGATTCCGTTACAACTGGTGACTGTATGCCTGGAAAACGGTCAACAGGGCGTGTTTGTGGGGGTGCCGCTGGTTGGCGAGCAGCTACCCGAAGAGGCCGGTCAAATCGACGACATCTGGTTTTCCGACATCCGCGAGGTACCGGCGGAAATGGAACTGGCGGACCTGATGCGCCTGATCCAGTCACAACTCTGTCGTTGCAAGGCCTCCGTCCAGTAATCGACGCGCAGCCTGTTCTTACAGGCCCGCAGGAATACATATAGTAGCGACGCGCAGCCTCGCTGAGCGATACCCGTTGAATACCGGTAACTACCAGGCTACCAACCCGTCCGCGCTTTCCCCGTGAAAAGCTTGCCAGTACCGGTACAATTTCCTGTTACGGACGAATGTATCATAATGCAGATCTCCGAACGGAAGCTGACGAGGACTGTATATGCCATCGAACGAGTACATGCCCAGGTGGGACGTTGCCCTGGCCGCACTGGCAAAGGATACCTTTCAAAAAAAGGCCGCACCGCTGGTCCTGGATGACTTCCGCCACCTGGCCAGTGAACACGCCATACGCTTCGACGACATCATGGAAAGCATGTTCCAGCTGGTCATTCACGGCGAATGGAAATACTCAGACCGTTCCGGTAACGAACAAGCGGTTGACCAGGCCACGCTCGATGGACTGTACGTCAAGCGCCGCCTGTCAGAACAAGACCTCAGCGCTTTTGACGGCGAGTGGCAACCGGTATAGCCAACCGGCCGTCAGGAGATTCCCGACAGCTTCTGCTGGCTGGCGACAAAGCTGTCCGGGTGAAAAGGCCCGTCCTTGCAGAAACCCTCACGGCGCAGCAGCTCATTCCACAGGTGCACCGCATACGTTGAGCGGTAAAAAGATCGTTCCCCTTTCAGAGTGGCGTCAAACAGGCAACGCCAGTTCAGCGGATCAACGGGGTAGAAATACGTAAACGGTTTCCCCAGATGGAAATAGCCGTGTTTTTTCAGCACCCGGGTAAAGGCTTTGGGCCCGCCTGCTTCGCCCCACCGCATCCCCGCCCTTGAACCGAACAGCAGGTAACGGCGCAGACATTTCTTTATCTTCAACTTGCGCTTCTCGTTGCCAATAACCCGGTTTGGATCCCTGGCCAGCGACAGCATCTCACGGGCAACCGGGTGTTTTGCCGGCAGCTTCAACACCCCGATGCTGGCCGCATTACTGTGCTCACAACCAAACAGCAGCTCTTCCTCGAAATCAAACGGCTTCAGGCACAGCATATCCATGTCGACCCAGTAGCCCCCCTGTTCGTAGAGCAGGGTCCAGCGAAACAAATCGGCAAAAACCGCGTAACTGCCCCGCCACTGAAATATTTCCTTGCGGGGAAGGATGGAATCGGCATCTTTCAATACCGCGCCGTCCGGGACCTCGCCAACGTCGTCATACACAAAGAGTTCAAACCGGTGGCCGTGGTGAATCCATGACTGCACACAGATACGCTCCAGTAAACTCAGTTTGCTACCCAGCCACAGTGAGCGAACAGGCTCATTCATTACCTGCTGCTCTCCTGTGATTACGGGTACCGTGGAGAGAACGGACCGGTGCTCTTTCAGCCGGAAGACGCTCCTCCTGCTGTAGAGGACATACCCGACTGCAGAAAGCGCAAGGCATGGAATTCATTTCCTGCAAAGGCCATGAGGATGGAATAAGATAAACTCCGTTTTCAATATAACAACTGCGCACCTGGACTGTGTGCAAGCGCTCCACCGGACTATTGTCATGCCGCCACATAAACCTGCCCTTGCATTATTGCTCTCCCTGGGCATCGATTATATTCGCTGGACGCAGTTGGCGCCCATGTTCCTGATGTGGGGCTTTGGTCTGTTAATATTACTGGCACTGACCTTCGTGAATTTCCAGGCACAGATGGTCCCGGCACTGGCGTCTTTCCTGGAGTGGCTTGCACAGCTGCCTGTCATCGGACCACAGGTCGTGCCACTGCTGTCGGGCAAGCCCGCTCCTGCAGTCCATAAGTCCAAGGTCGTATTGAGAAATCAGGTGCCTGACGGGAACTTGCAACTATCTGATTTAATGGTAGCAAGGGGCGGATTTGAACCGCCGACCCCCGCATTATGAGTGCGGTGCTCTAACCAACTGAGCTACCTTGCCATTGTGCTGCCACGGACCGACAGGTCCGCGGGAAGAGGCGAAATTGTAGGGATTCAGGCCCTTGCTGTCCAGCCGACCGCCTAGACGTTGAAACGGAAATGCATGACATCACCGTCCTGCACGATGTAGTCCTTGCCCTCCAGCCGCAGTTTGCCGGCCTCTTTGGCGCCCTGCTCACCGTTGCAGGCGATAAAATCCTGGTAGGAGGTCACTTCCGCGCGAATAAAGCCTTTTTCGAAGTCGGTGTGGATCACACCGGCTGCCTGGGGCGCCGTGGCGCCGATCCGGATTGTCCAGGCGCGGACTTCCTTCACCCCGGCGGTAAAATAGGTCTGCAGGCCCAGCAAGCGATAACCGGCGCGGATCACCCGGTTCAGGCCCGGCTCCTCCAGCCCGAGTTCCTCCAGAAACGCCTGCTGCTCATCTTCCTCCAGCTCGATAAGCTCGGCTTCTATGGCGGCACAGACCGGCACCACCACGGCGTTTTCCTGTTCGGCCAGTGCGCGTACGGCGTCGAGTCGAGGGTTGTTTTCGAAGCCGTCTTCGGCCACATTGGCGATGAACATGGTTGGTTTGAGCGTCAGCAGATGCAGGTCGCGCAGCTCCGCCCTCGCATCCTCGTCCAGCGACAGGGAGCGCGCCATGTGTCCTTCGTCCAGGTGGGCAGCGAGCGGCTCGAGCACGGCCAGTTTCGACCTGGCGGCCTTGTCGCCGCTCCTGGCAAGCTTGCCGACACGGTGCAACGCCTTGCCGACCGTATCCAGGTCGGCCAGCGCCAGTTCGGTATGAATGACCTCGATATCCGACACCGGGTCTATTTTGCCGTCCACGTGTACGACGTTGTCATCCTCGAAACAGCGCACCACGTGCACGATGGCATCGGTTTCACGAATATTGGCCAGGAACTTGTTACCCAGCCCTTCTCCTTTCGACGCCCCTGCGACCAGGCCGGCAATGTCGACGAATTCCATGGTAGTCGGCAGCACCCGCTGCGGTTTTACGATCTCAGCCAGCCGGTCCAGCCGGGGATCGGGTACCGGCACAACACCGACGTTGGGATCTATGGTGCAGAACGGGTAGTTTTCCGCCTGTATCCCGGCTTTGGTCAGCGCATTAAACAGCGTGGATTTACCCACGTTCGGTAAACCGACGATTCCACATTTAAATCCCATACAATCCGTTCCAGACCGGTTATTTACTGTGTAAGGTATTCATGGCGCGCTCGAACTGCCCCTGGACAATATCCGGCATGGCGTCCAGCGCATCCGCCAACGCTGATTTAATCTGCAGCCGGTCCTGCTTCGACGGCCGTTTCAATACATAATCGACGACCTGGTCACGATGGCCCGGGTGGCCTATACCCACGCGCAAGCGATAGAAGTCCTTGCTGCCCAGGTGACTGATCAGGTCGCGCAAGCCGTTATGACCACCGTGCCCGCCACCCTTCTTCAACCTGGCAACACCGGGCGGGAGGTCCAGCTCGTCGTGTACGACCAGCACCTGCTCCACCGGTATCCTGAAAAACTGCATCAGGGAACGTACCGCCTGCCCACTGCGGTTCATGAAGGTCATCGGTTTCTGCAGGCGACACTCACTACCGTCGACCAGGCAGCGTGCGATCTCGCTCTGAAAGCGCTGCTCACTGCGAAACGGCTGGTGGCAACGCTGCGCCAGCTCATCGACAAACCAAAACCCGGCGTTATGCCGGGTTGGTTCGTAGTCGGAACCGGGGTTACCCAGCCCGACAATGAGTTGAATAGCCGGCACCGGCCGAGTGAATCAGCTCTCGCCCCCGGCGGCTTCTTCACCGCCTTCGGCCGCTGACTCTTCGCCACCTTCCTCGGCATCCGCATCGGCACCGCCACGCCTCACGTGGATTGACACGACCGGCAGGTCATGACCATCACCGCGCGTCAGTTCCACCAGGTTGCCGGATTCCGGCAGCCTGAGATCGGTCAGGTGCAGAATGTCGCCGACTTCCATGCCGGAGATATCAACCTCGATATACTCGGGCAGATGGTTCGGCAGCACTTCCAGCGCCACTTCCGTCAGGTCGTGTGAAACCAGGCCGCCGGCCTTGACACCCGGCGCCACGTCTCCACCGACAAAATGCAGCGGCACGTGCACGCGAATCGGCTTGCTTTCGTCGATACGCATGAAGTCCATGTGCATGATGACCGGTTTGGCGGGATGCCGCTGCATGTCACGCAGTACCGTTTTGCTGGGCTTGCCGTCGACGTTGACCGTCAGGATATGGGAATAAAAGGCTTCGTGATCCAGGCGTTTCAGGATTTCACTATGCACCAGCTTGATGGATTGCGGTTCTTCACTGCCACCGTAGATGACAGCCGGAACCATGCCTTCACGACGCAGGCGGCGGCTCGCACCTTTCCCCTTGTCTGAGCGTGACTCGGCATCGAGTTCAAAAATAGACATACTTGCTTACTCCAGGTTTACCAAAAAACTCCTCCGCGACCAGAGGAGACCAAAATAATACTTGAGGAAACACGGATTGACTCGTCATCGCCACGTCACTTCGTTGCTCGCAATGACGAGTCAATCCGGTGTTCCTTAATCCATAAACATCGAGCTGACCGACTCTTCCGTACTGATGCGGCGAATCGTCTCGGCCAGCATTTCCGCAATACTCAACTGCCGTATACGCGTGCAGGCCTGCGCATCGGGACGCAGCGGGATGGTATCCGTGACCACCAGTTCATCGAGCTTCGAGTTTTCGATATTCTTGATAGCGTTGCCGGACAATACGGGGTGCGTGCAATAGGCAACCACCCGTTCCGCACCGTTGTCCTTCAGCGCGTCGGCGGCCTGGCACAGGGTGCCCGCGGTGTCGACCAGGTCGTCCACCAGCACACAGCTGCGGTCTTCCACCTCACCGATAATATGCATCACCTTGGCCACGTTGGCTTTCGGTCGACGCTTGTCGATAATGGCCAGGTCCGCATCATCCAGCCGCTTGGCCAGCGCCCTCGCTCTCACCACGCCGCCCACGTCCGGCGATACCACCATGAGGTTCGGGTATTTCTGCCGCCACACGTCGCCCAGCAGGATCGGTGAGGCATAGACGTTGTCGACCGGGACATTGAAAAACCCCTGTATCTGTTCCGCGTGCAGGTCGACGGTCAACACCCGGTCAGCGCCCGCGTCCCCGATCATCTGCGCCACTACCTTGGCGGTGATCGGAACCCGCGCCGAACGCGGCCGACGGTCCTGGCGCGCGTAACCGAAATACGGGATCACCGTGGTAATACGGCCGGCCGAAGCACGCTGCAGGGCATCTACCGTAATCAACAACTCGATCAGGTTGTTATTGGTCGGTGCACAGGTGGGTTGCACCACGAATACGTCACGACCACGGACATTTTCCGTGATCTCGACCATGATCTCGCCGTCGCTGAACTCGCTGATCGTCGATCTGCCCAGGTGCAGGTGCAGGCGGTTGACGATCGCCTGCGCCAGCGGCGGATTGGCACTGCCCGAGAACACCATCAGGCGATTGTCTGCGTCCGATGGAGGCATGCCTTTCATACTGTATTCACCTGTCGTTATGTGACAAAAACGTCGCCATGACCAACCCGGCCGGGGCGGCAGGATGATTCGGGACTTCGTCCCTCACCCCTGCGGGGCCGGCTTCGCCGTTCCAGTCCGCTGCGCGGACTGGTCGAACCTTTAGGTTCAAATCCTGCCACCCGGAAACGTCACCGGTCTAAATCCGGTCCCGTGCTAACGTAACCATAACCAACTTTGGCTGGGGCGGCAGGATGATTCGGGACTTCGTCCCTCACCCCTGCGGGGCCGGCTTCGCCGTTCCAGTCCGCTGCGCGGACTGGTCGAACCTTTAGGTTCAAATCCTGCCACCTGGAAACGTCACCGGTCTAAATCCGGTCCCGTGCTAACGTAACCATTAACCAACTTTGGCTGGGGCGGCAGGATGATTCGGGACTTCGTCCCTCACCCCTGCGGGGCCGGCTTCGCCGTTCCAGTCCGCTGCGCGGACTGGTCGAACCTTTAGGTTCAAATCCTGCCACCTGG
>Ga0256841_1001387_pt1 | contig 21168 bp, 13 predicted proteins | sample 356308metaG_FD_185971 | JGI IMG/M metagenome (GOLD analysis project Ga0256841, IMG submission 185971) | Hydrothermal vent microbial communities from Mid Atlantic Ridge, Atlantic Ocean - 356-308 | ecosystem: Environmental > Aquatic > Marine > Hydrothermal vents | place: Atlantic Ocean: Mid... | reverse complement strand
GGTGATGCGGCGCCAGTGGCGGACAATGTTGTCGTCATACTGGCATAATTGATCGTCTTTGACTACCCGCCGCGATTCAGGCATCCAGGTCATCAGTTCGTGAACAAATTTACTGCTGTTCTCTTCATCGAATCCGATGAGATGATCGGCGGACAGGGTGTTGCCCAGCGCCTCCAGCGTTTCCGCGCCAAACTGCTTCAGTATCCAGTGGCCGAGTACCAGCTTGTCTTCAAATCGCGCCATCGGTACGCTCCCGGCTATCGAGCAGGTTCATGATCAGGCGAATCAGTATGTCTTTCTGTTTGGGGTCGGACTCGGCCACCAGCAGGGTCAGTGCCGCCAGGCCGGTGTCGTTGATAATGGGCTGTCCCCCGGGGTTCAGCAACCGCCCGTTACGGTGAAGAAAATCGACGAACAGAAAGGCTGCACTGCGCTTGTTGCCATCGGTAAAGGGGTGATTCTTGATAACGAAATACAGTAGATGCGCCGCCTTGCTCTCAATGGTGGGGTAAACAGGTTCGCCGAACGCGGTCTGATCCAGATTGCCCAGTATTGCCGCCAAGCCGTCGTCACGCGGGCGGGCGAACAGCTCAGTGGCCTCACCACGTGCCATCAAGGTCTGTTTGAGTACTTGCAGGTCGCTCATCGCCTCTTTGGATGACGGCAAGCGACCGCCAGAGTGTCCCCTGGGTTCTTCCAGCAAGCCTTCGTCGTAACGTTGCAACCAGAGAAAGGTCTGGGTATAGCGGCTGACAATCTCTACCAGCCCGCGTCCCGAGTTACTATCCAATCCCGGGGAAGCGGCCGCCTTGCGCACCAGCTCCAGTGCCTGCTCCAGTTCATGGGCGTTTTGTTCCAGACGCCGGCGGTCAATGGCATAGCCCTTGAGCAGATACTCCCGCAGGCGGCCGGTGGCCCAGATGCGAAAACGGGTGCCCTGAATCGAATTGACCCGATAACCGACGGAAATGACCATATCAAGGTTATAGTGGTCGATTTCGCGGCGAACCTGCCTTTTTCCCTCCTGGCGAACTATCCGGAATTTCCGGACAGTTCCATCCCGCTCCAGCTCGCCGGTGCGAAAGATTGTCTGAATATGCTCGCTTATTGTACGCACATCCTTGTCGAACAACCCGGCCATCTGCTGTTGTGTCAGCCAGATCGACTCCTGTTCCAGGCGAACCTCGATGCGCCTGTCTTCGGTCTCATAAATCAGCAGATCGCTCATTGGCTATACATCCTGCACATGGAATATCTAGCGGCTCAGAACCAGTTTGTCTTCAAATCTTGCCATGTCGTTATAACCTTACCTCTATGATCTTGAGCCTGTTCGTGGGCATCAACGGAAGACCCGTCCTGATTGGCGAAGGTACTCCAGGAAGTTGATGCATGAAACGCCTACGCCCGGCATCCCACATACAGCGGGGATCTGGTATTTTTTCCTGTTCTTGGGCAGGTTCCGTTGTCGATTTTCATTGGAGATCAGCTCTACCCCAAGTGCCATGGCTGTAGCGATGATGATAATGTCATTTTCCCCGACGCCGGGGCCATAGTCGTCTCCCGAAATACCGAGTAGCGAGTGTATATGGACGGATATGCGCAAGATATCGCTGGAAACCGGAATCTTCTCCACGTCATTGTCTTGCAACCATTGCGCGCAATCCGGGAGTTTGTGATCAACTTCCTCAAATGCGACTCGTGGGATTTTCAGATTTTTGGCATCTACTTCATGCTCCAGCCAATCCCAAAGACCCGGAAATTGTTTCGGTGGGTAGTTGTCCCATCCGTGGATAATGGACGATGCATCAATGACTCGTAACATACCGCTCAAGCTCATGCACGTCCTTGATCTTGATGCCGTCCAGGTAATCACTGGCCCTTGAAAGGGTCAGATTTTCCGCATGTACCGCATCGAAAACGGTTTTTACGAATCTCGCACCGAAAATATGCAATGGCTCGCGATAGCGGTACTTGCGGTTTCCAGTACCCTCATCCTGAATTCCCTGTCGCTCCAGCCGTTCCCGATAGTCCAGATATGACTGACGGGAAATACGACCAGCATCCATCAAGCGCCGCAGAATGACTTCCACACTTACTCCCCACTTTTGCTTGTAGGGATGTAACCAATCGGAGAAATAATCAGCGTCATCAGGGCTTCCAGACTGGTCAATTTGATTCAGGAAACTGTCAGGCACCAGGATGTATCCGGCAAGCTCATTGGCATCCTGCTCTTTGCCTTCTTCGGATGACAGGTCTTGCGCATCGTCTATCATGCTTTCACCATGGAGCAGCAAATGACTCAACTCATGAAACAGAGTGAACGTTTGCCGTTCTTCCAAGCGTAACTTCTTGACCATGATGCACGGACAAATATCATGGTGAATCGAGAAACCCAGAATGGGGTTATTCTTGGGTATCTGCCATTTTCCCGGGTAGCCATTGGAGCGGAACACCAGAATACCCCGGGCTTCAATGGCGCGACGATGGCCTTCAAAATCATTGGCCTTGTCTAGATTCAGCCATTGTCTTATTGTCTCGGCCTTTTCATTAATGTCGCCCGATAGCGTAGGGGGCGCAAAGGCCATCACCTCGGCACCCAGCTCTTCCAACAAATTCAAGTAGTGATCACGCTGTTTTTCCACCCGTTCGATCAGGCGGCGCAGAGACATGGATAATTCCGGTTTCTGCGCGGTTAAGGTCCGGAATTGTGCGGAATGAACTTTTTCCTCCGGCAACTCACCTTCTTGCAGGAAAAAAAACACACCCCGCCCGAAATACGCCGCCAGTTTCTTGATCTGGTTAAATGTCAGGCCCTTGCCTTCTTCCAGCAGTCCACGAAGCGCTTTTTCAGGTACGCCGGCCTCCTGTGCCAGCCTGTCGACGGGTATGCCGACTTCGTCCATACACCAGCGCAGACGCTCAATATTGACGAAATCAATCCTTTCCATTACTTGCCCTGCCAACGAAGCTTTCTTCAAATCGGCTCATTGATCCTCTCCTTTGCGACGCCAGATGATGACTTTGAACTGATTGCCCTCCCGGTCATCATAAATGTCAATGGCCGGATAAGCTTTCAATGCCCTGGGAATGCCCGTCCCCAATCCACGGTACGGGAGAATATGGCTAGCGTGTGAAGCCAGCCTGGGATTACGCATATTCGCTAGGCCGCAACGAATATGTTCCCGTGTCAAATGGTTGGGTAAATGCCCCGGACTGATCAACTCGATACGGTCACGGAAAATGAACAGGCGTATAGGCGCGGAGATGAAATAATCCCGATGCACCAAGGCATTTACGAGTAACTCCTCTAACACAATGCTGGGTATCTCGATGGTGCCAGGTTCATTGATACCAGCATTCCCCTGAATACGATGAAGATTACGCTGTACAAACGCAAACATGTCTTCGTACATCTCGGCTATATTGCCTTTGATTTCTTCACTATCCAGGAATTTCTCTTCATCGATAACCTCGCCGGGATAAACAATGGCCCTGGTTACGAACGCAGGCCTGAATTGCTGAGGATTGTTCCCAAAGAGTAACAATCCAGCCAGGTTGACCTCTTCATTTCTCGCCAGACCAAGATTCTCGAACACCTTGTAAAGCCCGATTTCAAGTTCACCCAGTGACCGCTCGTAGCGTTTTTCGTAATATGCGCGGAAGGCTTCCATTTCCAGGTCTGCCAACGTGGATTCGGGAACCGGCAATTCGTCGGCATATATCAGCCCCGATGCCTGGAACATGCGTTGCATCTCTTCGCGGGAAGTGACCTGTCGTTTGTCGGCGCCATTCTTGACCCAGATACGCCCCTGGTTGTCCATATAGGGTTTGTTGAGACCTTCCGGAACCGTGATAACCATAACCAGCCCCGATTCCGAGGCAACATTTTCGGTCAGTGGATTGATTGGCGGCTTGACAGACTGCGAGGCAGCATTGGATACCACCTGGTTGAGTCGTCCAATATCATCATGGCTCAGGCCAACAGTTTCTCCATCGTCATTGACGCCAACAAAAATCTGCCCACCCTGCGCGTTTGTCATCGCAACCAATTCGGCTGCCAGCGCATTCACATTGCTGAAGTTCTCTTTGAATTGGTGTTGGGAGTCTTCGCCGCGCGCCAGGATTTCGAGTAGATCTATGGTTTCCATAACTGATATATCGCTTTACGCCGGTTGAAGGCTTCTTCACCCCCTTCCATGATATTGACAATAGCCTGCTGAATATCCGGGCAGTCAATGCTCCCTGTGCGCGTTTCGATGCGATCCGAATGATAGGTACAGGCAACGACCTGCTCTGCGTCACCCAACACGGGGAAGTTGGCATTGTGAGTTGCAAAGATGAATTGCACGTTTGCTTTGATCTTTCGTATCAGCTTGATGACATCTTCGTAGATCGTCTGATTGTCCAGGTCGTCCTCCGGCTGGTCGATGATGATCAGGTCATTGTCCTTCCGGCTGAGGATAAACAGTATCATCGCCGAAGCCCGCTGACCCAGCGAATGCTCCTGCAATGGCTTGCCGTGATACTTGACCACAAAACGGTTGGGCACCTGCCATGTGAGCAAATCCTTCAGGTGGTTGAGAAAATACTCACGAAACTTCTCACCGTTAGATGCTTCTGATGAAATCTTGTCCAATTCGCGGTAGATGGCGCCAAAATCCGCATACTGCTGGCAAAGCTGCTCGAAAAAGGTCTCTCGCAGCTTGCTTCCACGGAACACCTGTTTCAGGTACTCACGCATCCCTTCCTTGTTGCCCTTGAATTCCGCTTCGATCTCCAGCGCGGACTGTCCCTGGTTGATCTGTTCGAGTTCCTTCTGAACGATACGGAACTCCTCTCGCCAAAGCTCATTCAGTGCAGCTAGTGCTTTCATCAAATCATCATAGGCACGTTTTTCCTTTTCTCCCTGCTTGCGTGCGGCCTCAACCAGCTGTTTGTAGCGATCCCTGTCCTTGCTCAGTCTTACGAATTCATCTGGCCGGATGCTGGCATGGCCGGCTCGCTGGATAGACTCCGCCAATTCCCGTTCAATCCGGGCAAAGCTTTCTTTCAGCGCCTCTTGTTTCTCGACCAATGACTGATAACGCGCCTTTAACGCCTGATTCGCCGTCGTGGTCTGCTCCATCACTTGCTTGATGGCATCCACCCCGGCGATCACAGGCTGGTATGTCTCAAAGTAGTCCCGGAAAAATTCGGCATTGACCTCACTCTGATAGTGCACCACATTACGCAGATCATCCTCGTACTGGCCAAGCAGGTTCTCCAGGGCGGACAACCACTCATCCACCTGCGACTGAATCTGTTCGCACTTCTTCAAATCGCGGTTGAAGGCAACCCTTTCCTTGAGTTTGTCTTCGACACCATGTTCCCGGAATATCTTTAACTTGAATTCAGCATCTTTCAGGCGGTCTTCATACTCCTTTCGTTTCTCCTCCGCATCGCTCAAGTCTTGCAGCGCTTCGATTTGATGCAGTACCCGCCGTTTCTGCTCCTCGATACGTCGGCGCACGTCAGTCAATTGCCGGGCGACCAACTTTTCCACCAGGTCGGTTTCGAAACCTTCTCCGGTCGCAGACAAGTCTTTCTGGCCAAAGTAAAGCGGCTTGTGAATAATGGTGGAATCGATGGACAGGCCGGGCTGAAGCTGACCATCAATATAGACATCGGGCAACTCGTTGAGAATGCGATGAATTTCGTAAGATCGTCCATGCCGGTCCACGGCTTCGACGACGACCTTGCCACCACTGCCCAGCAGATGGGGGATCAATAATTCTTTGTAATGGGTATCCTGTGCTTTCTGACCGAAAGGCAAATTCAGCGCGTAACGTATCGCTTCCAGAATGGAGGACTTGCCGCTGCCACGGATTCCGATTAGGCAGTTCAGGGCGCTGGAAAACGCCAGGCGGCGGCCATCCATCAAACCGCCTTCGAAACGCACGGCACGAATATGGGAATGCTGGATCCTGGGTGGTTCTTTTTCCACCCGGTGGTCGTGATCAGCCAAGGCGTAGCGCACGGCATCAAAGGTCAGCGCACCGATCTTCAGGTAGCTGCACCGGCCGCGACCAATCTCATCCAGGGACTTGCCGTCGCAGCCTTCTACTTCGGCGGGATACCAACCCTTCAGCCATTGCTTTACCTTATCCTTTTCATCCTGTGTCCTGACCTTCTGAAATGCCAGGGTGCGTCGCCTGACACTTTCATAACGGGGTGAGGCGAAATCGCCCACCTTCCCTCCTCCCATCTCCTTCCACAGGCCGCTTTTCTGTTCAACATGGGCAAAAACCAGAAAGTATTCACGCCCGGTTTTTTCCAGTTCCTCGACGACTTGTAAGATATTCTTGTCGCTACGCGCATTTTCGTGCTCGTATTCCTCTGGGGACTTGCCCGGAAACATCGTGGTTATAAAGGGTGAGACATAGTCTTTGCCATTGTCCAGCCAGCTTTCTGAAAAGACGATCAGAACATGCACACCATTGGAACCATCATTGACTGACAACTCCACGCCAGGCAGCAGCAGAATGGATTCCTTCCTGGCGCGTTTCCGCAACGCCTTGAATTCGCCAATATCAAACTTGTTGTGATTGGTAATCACGCCGATACCGATACCGGCTTTTTGCAGCGCTTCAATATAGCGGCGCACAAACTCATCATCCCCATCCTGATAAGTGAACTCCTTGTCTGCGCGGGTATGCAGATGAAAATCAGCACGCAACCACTGGCTGCCGTCTGCGAAGCATACGGGGGTATTATCGTTGTTCATCACACATCCCTCACATCGAACATCAGGCGCTTGAATTCGATCTCGATCATCTTGACCTTGGAATGCGGGTCTTCCAGGGTGTGGTCGCCGTTGACGTAGATGTGGTCGAACTCGGTGTCGCGGGGATGGTAGGCCTGCTTCTCCATGAATGCCTCCAGCGCGGCGTTGTCCTTTTCCTTCAGGTTGCGCCAGATGACAAGCACGGACTCGTCCTTGGGGTTGGTTCCAGTGACCACCCTGAAGCCGCGCACGGTGTCGATGTGCTTGACGGTCAGGCCAATCAGGTAGTTGAAGGTCTCCACCAGATCGACACGGGTGGGTTTGGTCGCGCCCACGCTGCCGGTGGCGATGTTGAGCTTGTAATTGAAGGGGTTTTCAAACTGCTCGATGTTGAGCAGCGATGGACTGTCAGCGGTTTCCACATCCAGCCAGTAGCCCAGCATGTAGTCCTCGCGCAGGGACGGATTCGCTTCAAGCAGGCCATTCTGCTGCTGTGTTCGTGGCTTGAGGATCAGGTTGTTCAGCGTGTCCTCATAGGATTCCAGGCGCAGGTACTTGAAGCAGTGGGAGATGCCGTTCAGGTTGCCGTCGCTGTCTGGCTTGGGTTTGCCGTCTTTCCAGTCCCTGGAATAGACCACCTTCTGGATGCGGGGTTTGAGGACGGTATCGAAATAGTCGCCCATTTCCACCAAGATGTATTTTCGCTGGCCGTTGTCTTCGCGGTTCAGGTTGATTACGGCGTGGCCTGTAGATCCAGATCCAGAAAAGAAATCCATAACCCAAAATGACGAAGTGTTAAACATTGATATGATATATTTAATCAAACCAACTGGTTTAGGATAATGTGGATATGGAATATTATTTGAGTATAGCCAAGCGCTCATGGACTGAGTGGTCCCAACTCCTTTTATAATACTAATAACATGACTTTGTTTATCAGACCGTTTTTTAATGCCCTCAATGGCTCCAGTTCTGGTTATGACAAAAGTGGTTTCCTGATTCTTGTTATCAAGGACAGCTTGAAATCCGTTTTTTATAAAATTTTCCAAGAGTTTTTTCGAGCTCCACCCGCTATAAGCAACCACCTCATCTTGCAATACCCCGTCTTTTATAAAAATATCTCTATCATATTTTGGCCAGTCAACCTCGCTTTTATAAATAGTTGCACTATCTACAGATGAAGGAAATCCTTTCGGCAAGGTTATGTGAGATGGCGGGTTCTTAGGTCCATTTTTTATTATGGTATTCTGAATGTATGGCCTGAACAACTTACTATTTCTTGATACTGTTGGAGACAATATGAAAGGGGTCTCAAAAGCTTTTATCTCTTTTGAATAGGAATATATATACTCGTGTGCTCCTTTTACTTTTCCTTGGTTGTCTTTGTTTCCCTCTGTTTCCCAAACAAATTCAGCAATACGATTTTTGCTCTTAAAAACTTTATCGAGGATTAAACGCAGTCTGGGGGATTCCTTTTCGTCAATGCTACAAAACAGCCCCCCATCACGCGTTAGTAATTTACTGGCTATTGAAACTCTTCCTAGAATTAAAGAAGACCAAGAAGAATGCTTATATTTATCCTTGTAAACAAAATCATCTCTTCCGGTGTTATAAGGCGGATCAATATAAATACACTTTACCTTCTCCCTATATCGATCTTTCAACAAATTAAGCGCCTGAAAATTCTCCGAATGAATTAACAGCCCATCACACTGCTCATCCAGGTTCTCTATGCTCGTCAGAAGCTTGTCCTTGAACGCTTCGTCAAAGAACCTGGTATCCAGCACTAGAAAGGGGTTCTCTTTCAGGTATTCCTCCGTGATCTCTGTATCCTCCATGGTGAAACCCAGTTTCATCCATTCCTTTAGCTGGCTGGTGTTGGCCACAATGTCGCCATACAGATCTTCCGGAACACGATCCAGGGTCATGCAGTAGTTGGTCTCCACCACAAACTTCTTTTTCAGCCACAGCTTTTTCTGGAAGTCTTCCAGTTGTGCCAGCATGCGGATGATCTTGTGGGCAATGCTACGTATGACCTTGATTTTGCGCAGGTGGGATTCGGTGACTTCAAAGGCGGTATCGTTGATGTCGTCCAGGTGCAGGACTTCGTTCTTGATGTAGAAGTCCAGCTCGCGGCGCAGGAAGCCGCCCAGATCCTTGTGAATGAAGTAGTCGAAGGTGTTGCGGGCGGTGTAGTCGTTGAGGTGCTTTTCCAGCAGGGTTCGATCCGGGTTCTTTTCCGTCGGGGCGGGCGCCTTGAGTAGGGCCAGCCAGTCGTCGAATCCTTCCTGCCGGAAAATGGTTTCGACTGCTTCCTTGTTGAGCGCGGTCTGCTTTTTCTTGCCTGCCGGTTTGTAGTGGAAGTGGATGTGCAGTTCGTTGTTCTCCACGCTCAGGGGATTGTCGGCATCCAAGATGAAGCGGCGCTCCTTGCCCGATTCGGCCTTGACGTTGTCCTTGTCGGTGTCGGCCTTCACCAGCTTGATGCGCACGCTTTTCTCGCCATCCTTGACCACGAAGGCATAGTCGCGTAGGTGTTCTGATGATTTGATGTAGTATTGGTCATGGTTGGCCCAGTAGAGCGTGACCTCTTCGCCTTCGTAGGGAATGGCGTAGGTATCTTTCTTGTAGCGTCGTTGGGAGATGAAGTCGCCCTTGTCGTAGTAGCGGGAGAAGAAGGTGTGCAGGTGCGAGAAGACCTCGTTTTCCACGGCGGTGATGTCCACACCTGAAGCCAGCTTTTGCTTGATTTCCCGCACGGCTTCGGTGTTTTCGGGATCGGGCGCGCCGAATTTTCTTGCCTGCTCGATGGCGGCCTGCAGTTCCTGTTTCAGGTCCGCCTGGCTGCTGTTGGTAAAGTCGGCGAAGGCCTGTTTGACCTGGGCGAGCAGGTCGTTTTCCAGAAAGCGGCTGATCTCGTCCCGCTTCTGGTTCATGATGCGGTAGATGCCGAAATCCAGATCGGCCTTGTCCATCTCGAAGAGGGCCTGCAAGGTCTTGATTAGTTTCTTGTACGCTTCACGCATGGTGCTTCCTTTGGATGTCTTTCACGCACACGGTTAGACGACCTTCCAACGGATGGTGAATAACCGGGTGATCTCGGTGTGCTGGTGCATTCGTTGTTCGAGCGCATCGATCAGTTGGTCGCGCTTGGCGATGATTTCGTCTTCGACGTCGAATATCTGTTGGCGCTGTCGACGTTGGAGCCGCTCCAGGTAGCGTATCTGGCGCTGGATGGTGTGCTGCTGTTCGACCGTCTCCGCCTGGCGCGATTCCCGTTTCAGGCCGCGGATTCTGGCTTTGGTGTCCTGCAAGGCCTGTTCGGCGGCGAGGATCTTGTCGTCCGCCCATTTTTCCAGTTTCTCGCGCTCGGCCTGGAAAAATCGGTTGTTCGCTTCGAGGGCACGGCTGATCACCGCCTGGCAGTGGCGCTCGCTATTGGCTTCGAGCACCCCGGGCGGGCTGTCATTCAGGGGGGCGGGTGCCCCGCGCACGCGGCAGGAAAACAGCTTCTCGCAGGTTTCCTGGTCCAGCGGATCGCCGTCAGTACGAGTCCCGGTGAAGACGAGTTGTTCTTCCCGTTGGAAGGCGTCGATTGTCAACAGGTCGAGGCAGAGCCAGCCGGTTTGGCCTTTCAGGGCTTCGACCACCGAAATCTTGCCTGGGTGGTTGGAGATGTCAAAGGTGATTTCGGCAGCCGGTGTATCCAACTCTCTCGCGGTATCCAGGACGTATTCACCCAGCGGGTGCGTCAGGCGGTACAGGTGTTCGGCAGCGATTTCCTCGATGGACTGTCCCTTGCGAATCAGCTGGTAATGTCCGGGCTGGATGGCTTCCGCAGGGGGCTGCGTGAGCACAAAGTCGTGCTTCTCGTCGTTGAAGCGCGCCCGTCCGTTCAGTACGTGGCGCGTGAGATCCCAGAACAGACGCCCCACCTTGTCCAGCCGCTGCCGTGCCTGGTCGAGCTGTATCCTGAGCAGGTCCTGAATATCCTCGTCGAAATGCTCGAGCAGCATTTGTCGCGTGTCGTTCAGTCGTTGCGAGATGTCCGCTTCCAGCTCGTTCTGCAGTGCCTCGAAGGCCTGTTGAATGGCTTCCAGGGTGCGGCAGCTCTGGTAGATAGCCAGGATGCGCCTTTCGAAGTCGATGCCGCTTTCGATGCGCCCGAGTACCTCATCGGAGGCGCCGAACACCCCATTGAACAGATTGAACTTGTCGGTGAGTAGCTCAAGCACGCGCTTGTCGGCTTCGTTGTGGGTGTTGACGAAGTTGGCCACCACGACGTCGTGTTTCTGGCCGTAACGGTGACAACGGCCGATGCGCTGTTCAATGCGTTGCGGGTTCCAGGGCAGATCGTAGTTGATCACCAGCGAACAGAATTGCAGGTTGACGCCTTCAGCCGCCGCTTCGGTGGCCACCATGATCTCGGCCTGGTCCCTGAACCGATCGATCAAGGCAGTGCGCTGGTCTACGGGGCGTGAGCCGGTGACCTTGTCACTGTCCCGATTGGCCGCAAGCCATTCCTGGTAGATGGCCGTGGAGTCGGGGTCGGTATTGGTACCATTGAAGGTGACCAACTTGCCCTGGTATCCGTTGGCTTCGAGATAGGCCTTCAGGTACTCCTGGGTACGCCGCGATTCCGTGAAGATGATGGCCTTGCGGGGTGCGCCGATCTTTTCCATCTCCCGGAAACCGGTTTCCAGGGCCGTGAGCAGCTGGCGGGTCTTGCTGTCGCTTTCGATGGACTCGGCCCAGGCGATGTACTGCGTCAGCTCCTCGATTTCGGCGTCCAGCTTTTCGCGGTCGATGGTTTGCTCGCCGGCTTCAGCCACTGACGAGTCACCCAAAGCTTCCAGGTATTCTTCTTCCAGTTCTTCGGCGGCGATCAGCTCGTCGATAAAATCATCCGACACGGCCTGCCGATCCCGCAGGCGAATCAAGCGATCACGGATGCGCTTGAGTGTGTCGGTGACCGCGCGGGTGCTGGAAGCGAGCAGCTTGCGCAATATCAGCGTCGTCAGGTGCCGCTGGCTGGCTGGCAACGCGTAAGAATCCTCCCTCAGCATGAACGCGGTCAGGGCGTCATAGAGGCGCTGTTCATTGTCACTGGGGGTAAACGGCTGGGTGAATGTACGCCGCTGTGTGTAGCGAACGTATTCCAGTACCTGCTTGCGCAGGGTTCGCTTGACGAAGCCCTGCAGGCGTTCGCGCAGTTCTGACAGATCGGCACCGGAATTCAGGTACTGCTTACGAAAGGCCTTGTCGTCCCCAAAGATGTGCTCGTCGATGAGCGTGGATAGGCCATACAGCTCCATGAGGCTGTTCTGCAGCGGTGTGGCGGTCAGCAGCAGCTTCTGGCGGCCATCCAGTGCCCGTCGTAAGGTCTGGCCCATGCGGTTGCTCTTCTGGTGGGCGTTGCGCAATTTGTGCGCCTCATCCAGCACCACCAGGTTCCAGGGAACGGCGCGCAGCGCCGCTTCCATGCGGCTGGCGTAGTGGTAGGACAGGATGACGATTTTGCCCTGTTCCAGGGCATTGTCGATGCCTCCCTTGTGTTGCCGCCTGACCGTGGCGGCATCGAGGATCATGGTTGGCAGGTTGAATTTTTCCGTCAGCTCGGCTGCCCACTGCCTGCGCAGGGAGGCGGGGCAGATCACGAACAGATGACGCTTTCGCTCTGCCCAGTATTGGCACAGCACCAGTCCGGCCTCGATGGTTTTTCCAAGGCCCACTTCGTCGGCCAGGATCACCCCCTTGGACAAGGGGGAGCGCAAGGCGAACAGGGCTGCCTCGATCTGATGAGGGTTGAGGTCGACGCTGGCGTCGAAAAGTGATGTCGAGATGCGATCGACGTCATCCCCGGCCGCCCGGCGGGTCAGCTCATGGGCGTAATATTTGGCGTGGTGATCACTGATCATCGTTGTCCGCGTCAATCCATCGAGTTGACCGTATTCGGGGGGGAACTCTCAAATTCAACAAGTATATCAGAGGAAAAAAAATTTCTGCTTGGTCAGCGCGCCTCATGGCAGGCTGACTGATGTCCAAGCTATAAGGAAACCAAGTGCTTTCTGAAGATTCCTATATCTTAGCTTCCCTAGCTGTCAAAACTTGATTTCGATGTCATTTATTCATTCCTATTCCCCCCGTTACTGCGGATAATTCCGTCAAAATTCAAAATCGTTGACTTTATGAATGAATCTCACTAAAGGACTCAATGGGTACTCTTATGGCCGTGGATTATTAGTCAATGATCAGATTCCTGCTAATAAGACTATATATTTTTGATTAACCGGTTTTTGAGGATGTTATTTTACATTTCTAGCGCTTTAGATGAGGGATAATAATGCCTCTATTCTGTATTTCCAACTGGAGGTTAATGTGATTAGATTAAGTATTACCCAGCAACAAGTGGATGAATATATCCACCGTTGTAAGGCAAGGTTGAGTGTATCGGCAGTCATCCGTGCTAATCTGGACATAGTGTCATACATGCGTCAACGGGGAATTTCTTGGGTAAAAATCGCTGTGTTTTTCGAGAGAAATGGTGTGAGAGTATCAGACAATACGATAAGAAATATCTGGTTAGATGAGCAACGGACGCAAAAACGAAAAATACACGATGCCAAAACTGGAGAAAATTTTCCCAATGGTAGACAAAACTACAGGAATACCTGTAATTATTGTTTGCCTAACAGTTGCTGTAGAGATTGTCGTACCAGAAATACAAGATGATCCAAAGGGTTGTGCAGTTGCGATGATGGAGGTTTTTTATCATGTTCCATGAACGGTTACTATGGCAAGTCTCCGGCAAGTCTTCGGCAGGTCTTGACCGTTTATGGCCGGCGGGAGCCAATCGATCGATTGAATAGAACCAGTTCATTGCAAATTCGGGACAAACCTGAATGCACATGGCCACCACCCATTGAAATAGGGGCAGGAAAAATAGGCGTAAAGCGATAGAAATAGTAGTTGCCCATGATGTTTGGCAAGCAAAAGTATCCACTCGATAATGGAGGAAATCGTGGTGAAGTTAAATCTAACAGAAATCCAGATAAGACAACTGATTCAGAAACATAGATACCGAACTAAGCGGGTCAGTGCTGCGTTGATGGACAACCTGGATTTTGCACTTACTCTTCGAAAACAAGGGCTATCGTACAATTCGATAGCAATCTGTTTTACAGAACTCGGTATTCCAGTATCCAAAGAAACGGTGAGAAAGTTTCTGGGCGCTCAAGAACCAGGTCAAGATGGATATCCTGCGGATTATATTAAAGATGGTGGCAGTTTATCCGAGCCAGAACAAATCGATGAAAAACATTCCTGGAGTGGAGTCCATGCGGAATCATTCAGGCGCCATCGTTTATCACATTGTGAAACTGAAAAGGATGATCTTATGCCGGATCCTGAACAATTCAGGCGTCGTATCGATTTCGATTGAACTGTGCTTTCTTTCATATCATTGAGAAAGCCCTGTTAATCGATGTAGGAATCCACCAAATATAAAAAAGATATGTGTCAAGAGCTTTGGCTCATCGACGTTTTGAGTGGAAATTCCTCCTGAACCTGTGTCAATGTAGCCAAAATTTATTGGCATGAGGACCAGACACCCCAGGCGGCTTGCTGGCGGATGACACGGTTCATCAACTATGCCACGGCCTCTGACAAGCCAGAGGCTATCGGAACAAAGAGACATTCAGCACCATGATCTATATGATTGCCAGCCCAGCTGGCTCAAACCTGAAATCCATTTGAAACGTCGAAGAGTCGAAATCTTGATATAGAAGTGGATGGAGAGAGGTATCACAGAAATTGGATGGCAGCGCTTTGTCGATGGTATCGAATTATGAGATAGGCGACAGCTTTGAAAGCTACGTGGCACGTGTGACTTCCTGATTGAATGGGGAAAAGAGACGATGAGCAGATATTGCGGTGAGAAACAGGTTGCCAGAATATTGGAAGCGGCCCAGCATTGGAGACGGGTGGCGCTGGAATCCGACGGATCCGTGTTTTCCGCAGCTTCTTTATGGACCCTGGAAAACCTCAAGGCTTTGGATATCCATTTCATTCAGCAACCCGATGCGGGCGAGGGCAATTACTTCGAGAAGCTCGAGGCACAATTGGCGCCGACGGTGCCCGAGGTCAAGAAGCTCGCCGCCGAGATGCTGTGGATGATGCTGCTGTGTCCCAGCAACGTCACGGCCAGCAAGAAACGGGAGGGCATCGCCACCATCTGGTCCTGGTCCGGAGATGATTTTCCCGCCGACAGCGAGTGGCTCGTCCCCGAAGTGCTTTCGGGGGTGGGAAGTGCGGGCACCAGTTACAACACCAACCGCTGGCGCGAATTCGTGTTCTTCATCCGGATGATGATGGCTTTCAAGCAATTGACCCGGACCGAGCGGGAAAGTCTGCTCAGCGACGGATGGCGGTTCGCCGAATGGTTGCAGGGAATCCCGGAGTGCGATTCGCGCCAGTTCCGCAACATGGTGTTGTTTCTGCTGTTCCCGGACGAATTCGAAAGAATTTTTGGGGGTGGAGACAGAAGGAGGATCGTCGAGGCGTTTGCAGGGATCAAGGCGAGACGTCTCATTGCTGTCGAGATCGATCGCAAACTGGCCGAGATACGGCAACGGTTCGAGCAGGAATATGGCACCCGGGAACTGGATTTCTATATTCCTCCCTTGCGGGATCTGTGGGATGAAAAACATCACCCAGTGTGGTGGTTCGTCTGGGATCCGCAAGTCTGGAGATGGCAGACGTTCAGTGCCGACCGGTCCGTCACCCATGAAGGTAAAACGGTCACCCGAAGGTGGCCATGTGAGAACCGCAGGGTCGCGACAGGAGACAAGGCCTATCTGGTCAAGATCGGGACGCCTCCCCGGGGTGTCATCGCGGTAGGCAACGTCGTTGCCGACCCCTATGAGTCGCCCCATTGGGATGAAGACCGGGCGGCAAAGGGGGAAAGCTGCTGGTATGTGGACATTGCCTTTTCCTGTATCCAGGACCCAACCCATAATGACCCCTATGTGAGTGAGGAGGATCTGGCAAAAAACATCCGTGCGGATGGTCAGGAGTGGTTGCCGGAATCCTCAGGTGTGGAGATTCACCAGAGGTCGGCGGGCATCCTGGAGAAGCTATGGAACAGCTTGATCCTCCCTGAAAAGCCGCCGGAGGAGGTACAGAACCTGATTCTCTATGGCCCCACGGGGACGGGGAAGACCTGGCAACTGAACAGGCTGATTGACCGATATTCCAGCAAACAGCGTCAACCGAGCCGCGAGACGTGGCTGATGCAGGAAATGCTCGACGCCCGCTGGTTCGACGTGGTTTTTTCGGCGCTGTATCTCCTGGGTGGTCGTCGCAAGGCGGGTGAGATTGTCAAGCATGAGTTGGTGCAACTGAAAGCCAGGGCCCTGGGAAGAACTCGAAACCTGGCTCAGACTGTCTGGGCGACGTTGCAGGCCCATGCACGTGAGGGTTCCGCCACAGTCAAATACAAGGCGCGCAGCGAGCCTCAAGTATTCGACAAGGATGAAAGCAGTGCCTGGCACCTGGTGGATGACTGGCGGGAAACATGCGCTGAGCAGATCGAATCGGCCGAGCGCTGGAAAAGGGGGCCGGACAGGGAAACCCCCTACGACCGCTATGAATTCGTCACCTTTCATCAGGCATACAGTTACGAGGATTTTATCGAGGGTATCCGTCCGGTACAGGACCAGGAATCCGGGGAGCTGGGCTATCAGGTGCTGCCCGGGGTTTTCAAGCGGGTCTGTCAGCGGGCCAAAGCGGACCCTGAACAGCGCTATGCGATTTTTATCGATGAAATCAATCGGGGTAACATCGCCAAGATATTCGGAGAGTTGATTACCCTGATCGAAGCCGACAAGCGGGCGGTCTATGCCTCTGACGGCCATCTCAAAGAGGGCATGGAAGTCACCTTGCCCTATTCGGGAGAACGTTTTGGCGTTCCCAGAAATGTTGATATTTATGGAGCCATGAATACCGCCGACCGTTCCATCGCGTTGTTGGACACGGCACTTCGGCGGCGCTTCAGATTCCACGAGATAATGCCGGACTCCGGGGTCATCAGCGGCTCCTGGGGGGATGGCTACATCGAGGATGGTGAGGGAGGCGTGATCAACCTGAGGGCGATACTCGATGCCATGAATCGCCGTATCCGTTTCCTGCTCAACCGGGATCTGACCCTGGGCCATGCCTATTTCATCGACGTTCGTGATTTCGTTGATTTGAAGGGTGTTCTGCTGAGTCAGATCATCCCTTTGTTGCAGGAGTATTTCTACGAGGATTGGCACCGGATTCAACTGGTGTTTCGGGACGTGGGCCCCGGGAACGAGAAGCTGGAACCCCAGATCATCGTTCATGAAATTTTGAGAGAAGAGGACATCCTGGGATTCGACCACGAGGATTTCGAGGATCTGATCGAATACCGGGTTGCTGAGCCCGATGAGATCACCCCGGATGCAGTCCGAAAGATCTATGAGGAATCTTCCTGAGCATGGAAGTGCTCACCGTCATCGAGCATGAATCGGTCCCGCTGGTGGCCCGACGCTCACCTGGCGACAGATCACTGGATGAGAAACAGGCGCGAGCGTTATCCCGGCTTGAGGCCATATTGCCCGAAAAGACCTTTTCCTGGGGACATCAGCGGATCAAATTTGCGCAATACTGCGGAGTGATCTCCCTGGGCAATTTGACCATCGAAATCCTGCCAAAGATTTATGGCCTGGAGGCGAATCCTGGTACCACCAGAGACGCGTTGATTCGTATGTTGGCCAAAGCCCGCTGCATGAATCTTCAAACGGGTGGAATGGCGAACGTGGCTCTGCAGAAGCGGCATCTTCTCGATGTGTTCATCCTTCATTTCTGCCAACAGCTCCACGATCAACTCATGCAGGGGATGATTCAACAATATGTGGAGTGGAATGAAAATCTCAATGTCATTCGCGGCAGATTACGGGTGGAGCAGCAGTTCATGCGGAATCTGGCGCACAGGGAGAGACTGTTTTGTCAGTACGACGAACTGAGCGTGGACAACCGCTACAACCAAGTGATCAAAGCCGTTCTGCGGTTGCTTTTGCCCACAACTGTGAGCGAAAGTGCCCGCAAGGCGGTGACGGAGCTGCTCATGCGTTTCGATGCCGTTGGTGACAGGTTGGTGGCCCCCACCATGGTGGACTCACTGAGCTTTGACCGCTCGAATAACCGTTATCGGCCTGTTTTCGAGCAGTGTCGCTGGTTTCTGCAGGGGATGCATCCTGATGTCCTGGCTGGTGATAGAAACTGCATCACCCTCCTGTTCGACATGAACCGGCTATTCGAAAGTTATGTGGCGGCCGAACTCCGGAGTGTTGCCTGGCAGCAAGACCTCCGTTTGCGGGTGCAAGGGCCTCAGAAATATCTCATGTTCCGGAAGGACACGGGACAACAGGTATTTTTATTGAAACCGGACATTTCACTTCTCGATGGCGACAACAGGGTGGTTCTGATTGCTGATGCGAAATGGAAGCTTCTGGATGAAGGGGATAGGAAATTGGGAATTTCCCAGGGTGATCTCTATCAGATGGCTGGTTATGCCTCGAGATATTGCGTTAAAAATGTTGCTCTCATTTTCCCCAGGCAGCGTAAGCTGACCCGACCAGTCCAACTGGAATTTCAGGCTGGTGATGTCAATCTGGTCATCCTTCCATTTGATGTCACCTCTTCCACTTCAATGCAAACCTTTCCTTTGCCAGGATTTTCTGCATAACCTTACCAATCCAAGAGAGATTGGTTTGATATCTTGCAAGTCTCAGAATTAGTTTCCTTGTCCTTAAATCCACACATATACCTTCCTGAAATCCTAGATTTATAGTTCGTTTCTATATTGGCGACACGTTTTCAGATTAAGCTCAAATCGGACTGTTATTCGTTCATCACGTCAATTTGTTCCTCCGTTATATTTTTCTCCAGGAAAAAACCTCTTTGGACCTTGGGCATTGGATTGTGAACAGCAGTCCTTCCAGGCGATAGAGAGTTTGAGTCTGGAGAAAAGTGTGATGGGTTGTTCTGACAAAACCACTGGCAAGCTTGCTGTCAAGCTAGGGACTGCCGCCGAAATGCTCGATGTCTCTACCCGAACGGTGCGACGACTGATCGATGCCGGAGAGCTTCCAAGTCTTCGCGTCGGTCGGTCGGTGCGGGTCCCCATCTCTGCTTTGCACGAATTCGTGGAAATGAACACGGGCGCCGCGCATAATGTGTATGTCACGCGCGCGGGGCATTGCAAACGAAGCGAGGTAATGCAATGTCACGACGTAAAAAGGACAAAGATGGAATCTACAAACACAAAGATTCGCCCTATTTCTGGGTATCGTTCACCGATGCAAGCGGCCGAAGAACTCGGAAAAGTTCTGGGACTGCGAACCGCAAAGAAGCGGAAGCGATCTTAGCAAAATGGAAACTTGAAGCTCATCGGGCGCAGCATTGGGATGAGGAGCCAGAAAGGACATTTGATGATCTCATGCTTGAGTATCTCAATGAAACGATGCCGAATCGAAGAAGCGGAGAAAGTCGCGTCTTATCGACGGTTCGACCTTTGTACGATTACTTTAGTAAGAAGGCTCTCAATGAGATCACCTCTTTTGATGTTCGGGCTTATATCAGAAAGCGCACGCAGCAAGGTCGGGCGCCTGGAACCATCAACAAAGAAGTCGGTTTGCTGAGTGCTGCCTTTAACCATGCCGTCAGGGAATGGGGGTGGCGAGTCGACAACCCGGCAGAAGGGCAGAAGATGGATGAGCCGGAAGGAAGGATAAGGTGGATCACCAGGGAAGAAGCGGAATTATTGATAGGGGAGGCGGAAAGGACAGGCAAGGCGCCGCACCTGGGCGATTTTATTCGTCTGGCCCTGCATACCGGGATGCGATGTGGTGAGATACTTGGACTGGAATGGTCACGGGTCGATCTTTGGAATGGGCTCATTCATTTGGACGGCATTCATACCAAGACTGGTAAAAGGAGAGCCGTGCCGATGAACGCGGTCGCCCGTCAGGCCATGCATTCACGTGCCCGATTTCGTGCCGCGCACTGCCCAGCCAGTCCATGGGTATTTTGCAAGATCGATGGAGACCGCCTAAAAAATGTCAGGCGCTCTTTCCAGAACGCCTGCCGGCGTGCCGGGATCGAGGATTTTCGAATCCATGATCTTCGGCATACTTGTGCAGCTTGGCTGGTGAGCGTGGGAGTTCCCCTGGCTGAAGTAAGGGATTTGCTCGGCCATCGTACGATCCAAATGACGGAGAGGTATGCCCATTTGGCTCCGGAGAATGTCCGGGCTGCGGTGGCGACGCTGGAGACGAAGTCACGTTTTGGTCACGCTGGCCAGGAAGTGACTTGATTGGAAGCCACTAAGTAATTGAAATAATTGGCGCCCCGGCCAGGATTCGAACCTGGGACCTTCCCCTTAGGAGGGGGACGCTCTATCCAGCTGAGCTACCGAGGCAGTTGATGATAATTGTATCAAATCGAAAAACTGAAGAAAAAATCTCAACCTCTCAATTTCCTGGTTCGTCCTGATACAGATGGAGAATCTTACGGCTATAGATAGCACGCTGTTATTTGATGGCCTTGCCCGATTCCTCGCCATAAAGGCGCAGCAGTAAAGAAGCTTCTTCGCGGGTAATGCCACACGTTTGGGATAAATCCTCCATCTCTATGCCTTGTTTGATACACTCGATTGCCTGCTGGTAAGAGGGTTCCGCTGCTGATTCATGCTGTTGCCAATGTTCTTCGGCCAACCCATTGATTTCTTCCAATCGGCGGGCTTGTTCCAGCCAGCGTTCATCCATTCTGACTGCGGCAGCACATAGGCCGGAGATATCTTTCAGTAACCTTTGTTGAGTTTCTGCCAGTTGTTGGCAAGTAGTTTCCAGACGCCTCTGACGCTGCCATAGCCAGACGATTGTTCCAGTGAGTAACATCACCAGCAGAAAAAGTAGTGCGAGAAAAAAAACTGGAAACATCAGGCAAAGTCATCAATATGGGATAAATGACCGCTTTGCGAGGATTTATCCTTCTCGTTATCCAAAGAATTGCCGGGCTCTTTCTTGGAAGGTTCCAAGGACCGTTTTTTCGCCTGCCTGGGCTTAATATGCTTAACCGGCTGAATGTTTTCCAAGGGTTTAATTTCAACCATCTCAGGGCCCTAGCGTTTTCTTCGTTTCAGTTTAGCAGCTTCCTTGCAAACTATGGCTGTTTTGCCTTTCGATTCAAGTTCATAATTTTTTGGGCCGGCAAAACGTCAGGATAAAACAGCTGCTGCCCATGCACTTTAAATTCCGCAATTAATTTCTGACCCTCAGGTCCTGTCAAAAATGTAGCGTATTGTCGCGCGGACTCAAAAGCGA